>Ga0302301_1000136_pt1 | contig 59391 bp, 42 predicted proteins | sample III_Palsa_E1_2_FD_194544 | JGI IMG/M metagenome (GOLD analysis project Ga0302301, IMG submission 194544) | Peat permafrost microbial communities from Stordalen Mire near Abisko, Sweden - III_Palsa_E1_2 | ecosystem: Environmental > Terrestrial > Soil > Palsa > Peat permafrost | place: Sweden... | reverse complement strand
ACTAATTCGATTCACCATTACACTTGTCAAACGCCATTCAAAGGTGTCAACAGAGGAAATGATTGCAACTTTATGTACTCGTTCAGTGGTGTCAACATTGGCGATCGTGTTATTTTTTATGGACCCTTTGATGGGGTGAACAAGGGAGCGGATTGTGTGTTTCGTCTCACTGTGAAAAACTCACAACCACAACCACAACAACCACAACAACCGCCTTCTTATGACGAAGATAACACAAAGTCTGCTGCTTTTTCACGACTGAGTGATTGCAGGGTTGAGGATGTTCGCGAAAATCGATGATGACGACAACAACAACACAAAAATCTATTTTTATCGTGTCCAGTCACATTTTTCTTCTTTTTCTGTTTTTCTTGTCTTTGCAATAAAATGGAAAGATAATTTTTTTTTAAAAAAAAAATACAATCTTACTCTTTCTTTTTTTTTCTTCTTTTTTTACTTGCCAACCTCTGTTCATCACAGGATCATTTTTTTTCTTCTTCTTTCTTTCTTACAGGGAAAAAAACACGACATGGAAGAACAAAACAATGATCTCGACAACAGACACAGGATAATCATCCCTTTTGATTATGACATAGAACGAGCATTGAACGAAGCAAATTTCAACGAACTTTGTTCACTTTTGAACGAACACGGAGGGGATGTGAATTCGTTCATCACACTGCATAATGGATTGGTCATGTCTCCGCTTGAGAGGTTTATAACACTTGGCAGAGCTGATCTTGTTGCCGTGGTATTGGATTCGCCAGAAGCCTTAAAATTTAGTTTTCATGAAGTCAGACACTGGTTATCATTCCTATTGATATCATCAGAATCGCGGGCAGTTGAAGTGTATAATGTTTTGTTAAATCACCCTAAAACTGTCATGCATACATTCACGGAGCAACTTCACAATACCATGATCCCACATTTTCATATGATTGCCGGTAATATCAACGTCGGCCTTGACATCCTAGATATAGCGATTGCAACTGGAAGATTGTTTAATGTGAGAAACAGATGTCGCACCGTGAGATATTCCAACGATTTCAAGACGATCCTCAGGTCGGATTCTTACACAACACCGATGGAATATGCAAGAGAACACAAAAACGAAAAATTCGAACAAAGGCTGAAATTGTATTTACTGCGACCAAATTCTGAGACACACAAGTCTAGATTAAAGTTAGGAACATACAAACGTGCAAATGCAGCTACTTTATTGACTGCTGTGCGACTGGTCGACACTGAACAATTGGCTGTCTGTGAAGATAGTACCGTTTCTGGATTATCCTCATTTATTTCTCTTGTAAAGAGATTTCCTTTGGAACTTCAGATGCGTCTGTGTAATGATGCCATGAATGTAACAGAAACTCATTTTGTGTCACAGCGTGATATGGAAATGGCCACATTCGCTGAAACATCAAAGTATGCATAAAAATGAACATCTTTTTTTTTCTAAATCATGACAACAACAACGTAAAATTTGTACACACATGCCTTGTTTATTTTTTTTTCTCTGTTCCAAAAATATAAAAAGAGTCAATAAAAACACAAAGTGAAAAAAAAACTTCCTCTCTATCTCTCTATCTCTCTTTTCCTTTTCTTCTTCTTCTTCACATTTTTTGTTACAAAAGACGGAAAAAGACATGTCGCTAAAACCTGTCTTGTTAACTCTTGCCGAAAGACAGGCTTTGGAAGTGGTACCACAGGAGGTCGTGTTTAGAAATCTAGTGGACACGCAACAACTTCAAGAAGCCTATGATCTATTGAAGTCTGCGAAAAACTTTGATGTCAATTTTCCTTCAGAGAAAGTGGTGATGCCAAATGGTATTATTATATTGAGATGCGCCATGACTATTTTGACAGGACGAATTTTACCACTGATACACTGGAGCGACTCTCGCAAATTTTATGTAGTTTCTTACATGATCAGACGGTTTATTTATTCTCCTGATTTTAACATCGAGAGGAACACAGGACTTGGAAATTCCAACATTATCTTGCATATCATGGAGAACGTTCACCCGGAAACGCAGAAGAATAAGAAGGTGGTCGATTTTTGTATAAAACTGTCAGTCTTTATTTGCAGGCACAAACGTATAAACTCTTTGTCGTTCTCACCAAGCGGGCTGTCGATGATTGAATCATTGTGGTGCAATTTTAAAAAGTCTGAATTTGACGCATGCTCGTCTATCATCTTTGCATCTGGAAAATACATAGGACCATACGATAAAAAACTAGGTGTCCATTCTAGTGTTCGCGATACATATCATTCGAGGTGCACTCAATATGAATTAAACAGAGACAGGACTGCTCACTGGGCCGCACTTAATTTAGGACTTGTCGAGGCAAATGCATCTTCTCTTTTTGCCTTGATCGTATTCATGTGCGATGATCACTTGAAATTTAAAAAACAACAGAATGATCATCGTCAACCAGATTTTGTCGATAATTTTCAGGCAAAAGTTACGTTTTTCTCAATAGCAAAGAGGTTGCCCATGGAACTTCAAATGCTTTTATGCAACAGGGTTTATTCTTCTGCAGAAGATTCTGTACTTAAAAAGGACACGGAACCTGCTTTTGTTTTCTATGGTGCAGTGCTTCATGTTTCGGATGACTTGCGAAATTTAAACAAGATAGGAAAACTAGTCAAAAACAACAAAGGCGATTACTTTTCTTTCATGGACCAATTAAAGGAGATTTTCAATAGGAGACTTTCGAGGAAATTCGGAAATGGCCTCTGTGCAGACAGAAAAATTTACTTGAAGGCCGATGTTACAGAGGAAGAGATGGTTTTCATAAGACAGCTGGATACAAGATTTTGGCATTTCATTGGAAGTACACAAAACAGTGCACCAAACCACAGAATCCAAAGGAAATATGAATGCTTTCTAGACTTTTTGAAAAATGAGGGCAGGATAGCATCTGAGTTCAAGGATCTTTGATGACAAACAAACAAACAAAAGAAAGAAAAAAAAAAGAAAGAAAGGAAATTTTTTTGTTGTCATTGTCTTTGCCTCTTTTTTTTTAAAAAAAAAGAAAAGAAAAGAAAAGAAAAACATCTGTGTGCATGTGTGTTTTTCTTTTCTCTATTGCCGTCTTCTCCAAAATGCTCGAATCCCAAACACAAACAAGATGAAAATGAACACTACACATCCAGACACCACAAGCCCTGCAATAGTTCCTCCAGCCACAGTAGCAGGTGCAAGAGTTGGGGTAATTTCAACAAGTTCCACGCTCGACATAGAAGAATCCAGAGTAATCGATAGGATACCAGAATCGAATGCTCCAGATGGCAAGATAGTGGAAAGAGATGACAGGAAAGTAATGGTATCAGCGTTTCCCTGGATAAACTCGGAAAGTTTCGGGGAGAGGGTGGTGCTATAGCTTGATTGGATTTCTATCACAGAGATGATACTTCCAGGCAAGAATGACAACACACTCACGCTAGAAGGAACCAGGTTGAACACAGACTGTGTAGTATTCTTGTATGCTGCGGTGAGCAATGCCAAGTTTGTCTCCTGGGAAGTGGCAATCCATGAGAAGTTAAGTCCAACGATCCTGAGCGTCACGACAAACACTGGAGCATCAGAAGACGGGGCAGTTGTTGTCTGACAGTTAGAACCAGACACTCCAGTGGTGCACGCACAGCTGTGGTTTGCGAATGAGCTAGAGCAGGTTCCTCCGTTGTGACAAGGGTTCACTGGGGCACAGTTGTCTTTCACCACACTGCAATTCTTGTTGTCGTAACCAGTGACACAAGAACAAATGTAATCTCCAACCAAATCAGTGCATGTTGCTCCGTTCTTGCAGGGAGTAATGGTCTCACACATTCTGAGGTTGTTCTGGCAGTTTGTTCCGTTAAAACCAGTGGCACATCCACAAGAATAAGTGTTGTTGGCAGGTGTACAGGTTCCTCCGTTTTGACAGGGACTAGGTGAACATTTCGACAAGTTGGCATCACAGTTTGTTCCAGAGTAACCAGTGGGACAAGTGCAAGAGTATGTGTTGACTCCACTGAAACAGGTTCCTCCGTTCTGGCAAGGAGACGAAGCACACATATGAATGTTGTTCTGACAGTTGGTTCCAATCCATCCAGCAGTACAATTGCAAGAATAATTGTTGATTTCATCCGTGCAGATCGCCCCATTTAGACAAGGAGCAGAATGACACATGCTAGTACTGCTCTCGCAGTTGTTTCCAAAATATCCTGTAGGGCATGCGCAAGTGTATGAAGTTCCTGTGGCATTGCAAATTCCTCCATTGAGACAAGGACCAGAAGCACACATATTGTCTGTTTGACACCTTGCTCCAATGAAACCAGTTGCACAATCACAATGTTGCTGTTGGGTGCATGCACCACCATTCAAACACAAGCTGCTGTTACACAGATTGCAAGTAGAATTAGCAGAAGTGAAATCATTGCAAGCAAGTGCGTTTCCGTAATTGTAAAGAGTGCAATCCAAATCATTTCCTGTTGCGTAAAGTCCAACAAGGCTAGTTGATCTTCCACCAGTGAAAAACGAGGCCGGGATGTTTCCAACAAGACTGTTTCCATTCACCCTCAATGTCACAAGAGCCTCGAGAGGGTTGAAAAGGGTGTTGAAGTTTCCAGTCAAGTGAGCTCCGGTGATCTTGATGTACTGAAGAAGGGTGAGATTTGAGATAACAGTGGGGAATGATCCGCTGATTGATCCGCCATCCACCACCAACCTAGTCATGTTCACTGATGCCCATGAAAAATCTGGGATCTGGCCGGTGAAATTCGTCTGCTCGGCATCGAAAGTGGTGAGAGTGGAGATAGAGAAGACACTAGATGGAATGGTTCCGGTCACGCCAGTGCTGTAAATATAAAGATTGGTCAAAGAAGTCAATGCTCCAATGTTGGACGGTATGGTTCCATTGAGTCCGGCCAATGTAGTGAAACTGACAGACGCAAGACTAGAAAGAGTCAAGATCTGAGTAGGGAAAGTTCCGGCAAAGTTTGTCCATGATGAACCACCATTGTTGAGATTGAGTGACACAACCTTATTTCCAGTGTTGCAAGTCAAAAGAGCCTGTTCGAATATGCTGCATGGATTGTAACTGTTTCCTCCACCAGAGCACAATGGAGCCTGACAATCATTGAACATATGATGACAGCTCGTGATCAGTTCATTGAGAGTAGAAAACCAATGACAGACTGCAAGGGTATCTGCTCCTTGGGCACAATTTGGGACAAGAGAATCCTGAACAAATCCTGAATAACAAGTGCAGCTGTTTGCAACTGGAGATTTAGCACCACAGTATCCGTGCTTCAAATAACAGGCTGTGTTGTTTGCAGTGACAGTGTTGCAGTTTGCTGTGCACAGTGAAGTATAGTTGACATAATCATTCGTAGCAATTCCGGTATAGGATACCATGTTGCAGTCCAAGTTGTTTCCCTGGAGCAAGAGAGTGGCCAAAGTACCTCCAGTGACAGTGGGAATATACCCAATGAAATTGCAGAAAGAAAGGTCGACTGTGACAAGGGTGTGGAAAGTGGAAGCGAATGTGCTGATGTCTCCAGTAAGAAGACTGTTGAAAGAAACGTTGAAGAACTGAAGGCTTGACAGATCATTTATCAAAGTAGATGGGATGGTGCCAGAAAGTTGGTTGTTGCTGAGAGAAATGTGAGTGATGGTGCTCAATTGACCAGCAGTACAAGCAGGTATACTTCCACTGATTGCGTTGTTTCCCACTGAAAAATACTGAATCTCGGTAAAGAGACAAATCTGGGGTGTGATGCTGCCAGTCAACAAATTGTGAGAGAAATCAACGAGCACTGCTGTAGTATTCCATCCCCAAATTGCGTCTGGGACACTGCCAGTGATGGTATTGAACTTGGCATTGAAAGTGACGAGTGCCCTCAAGTTATCAACCTGGGTGGGGATCGTTCCAGACAACTGGTTCGAGTAAATGTTAATCGACTGCACATTCGACAAGAAGCCAACGGTGGTGGGTATGGAACCAGTAAGGGAATTCTGGCTCACATCTAAGGTGATAAGATTGATCAGAGAACCGATGCTTGAAGGGATCGAGCCAGTGATAGCATTTCCTGAAATGACAAGTGAAGTGAGCTGGGTCCATGTTCCGATGTTTGAAGGGATGCTCCCAGTCAGGTTGTTGAATGAGAGTATCAAAGTGCTGGCGTTGCAGTTGGCTGGTATGCTTCCAATTATTCCTGTGTTTCCGTACAAGTTAATATAGGGAACTGAGCAGGTGGATGCTGGGATCGTTCCAGAAAGACCGCTGTTGACAACATCAATACGAGCAAGGCTGGGAAGGGTGTTCAAATTCGAAGGCAAGGCACCAGTGATGTTCGTCTGACCAAACACACCGAAATTTGTCATATAGGTCCAGTTTCCTATCTGATTAGAGGGGAATGAACCAGTGATGCTAGCACCGACAGGAAGATAGAATGCCTGGATGTTATCAGTGTTTGAATTGCAGGTGATCACTGAGCTGTATGACGAATAACTTCCGGCTCCAGTAGCAGGGAAAGTCGATGCAGCTTGGACACAAAGTGGGATAGCTCTGTTGGGTGCAGCAGCGAATGATCCTGTGTTGTTAAGACCATAGTACCAATCCCAGAAAGCAAATGATTGTTGATTAATGGCGCAATTTCCAGCATAAGAATACTTCGAATAACCAGGGTAGCAAGTGCATGTAGGTGTAACAGCAGTGGCAGTACAATAACCCCTTCCAGCGTAACAGGCGGTGTTGTTTCCGTAGACGCCTGTACAATTGGCAGCACACTTGGCATTCAAAGTGGAGTAATCGTTGGTAGTGGCATAGGTATAAGATGAAAAATCACAGTTGAAATTATTCACTGCCAGTGTCAATGTTGTCAAGCCAGGGAAATTAGAACCAGTTCCCAGTGTAGTGGGTATCTGGCCGGTCAACGCAGCATTGTTCAGCTTCAAAGTGACAAGGCTGGAAGAAGCTGGAATAGGAGGGATAGATCCACTGACACTGGTGAATGACAAATCCAAGTAAGTGAGGTTGGTAGTGAAGACACACGCTGGGATAGAACCAGAGACACTTGTTTGACCAAGATCAAGAACATTGATAAGTTTGGTGTTATTGAGTGTACACAAAGTAGAGGGGATAGTTCCGGACACTCCAGGAGATGCGTGCAAAGACAGGGAATAAAGGGGTGGAAGAGTGGCCACACCCAAGAAATAAGCACTGTCAAGAGCAAATGCGGGGGTGGCACCAGACAAAGTGAGAGTAGTAAGTGCTGGGAGATTGATCAAATTAAAATACACAGATGCAAAAGTGCACTGTCCCAAGTTCAGTGTGGTAAGGTACTGCTTGTACTGTTGATATCCAACAGTCGAATTGGTGATATTTGTCGAAGAGAGATCGACACTAATAAGAGCTGGTGCACTGTAAAATCCAAGCTGTCCTGTCATTTTAGTGTTTGAATTCAATGCAACTGTCTGCAAAGCTGGGAATGCAGTGGCAGCATTGAATCCGAAGAAAGAAAAATCTCCAGTCCATGCCACATTGTTGAGGGAGAAAACAGTCAAGTTCTGTGCAAGAGCAGCAAAGTTGATGGAAATTGCATTTGGGTAACTTCCGCTTGACAAATCAATGGCTTTCCATGCAGTAGAACTGAATGTGATACCAGTGATAATGCTTCCTGAACAAGTGATTCCGGGTTGTCCGCAAAGGGTGATACCAGATCGATTGAAACTAACCACGGGAGTCTTGGTGTAGTAATCATAAAATTGTTGAACCGCTGCTTGTCCTGCATTCGGAAGACCACAATTTCCACCAAATCCACTTGTACAATCAGTGCACTGGTAAGTCATGGCACCCATAATAATACCAGCCGAAGTGCAAACACCTCCATTATAACAACCGAATGCATTTCCTCCGGCACCACAAACATTTCGTTTTTCACAAAAGTTGCCACCAAAAGATGAAGGACAAACACAAGCACCAGTAGTACAAACACCACCATTGAGACAAGTTCCTCCCCATGAGCAAATATCTGAACAGGCGCTGTCGAGTGCAGAGTTTCCTGTTCCGGTGATCATACAAAGCTGTGTGCCATTGCAAGAAGGACTGGTGTTTATGCATGGATCAGGTACTGATGTTGCATGCACACAAGACAACAACACAACCAGAAAAAATGCAACAGTAGCCAAAATGGTTGGACTGCCTTTCATGATGACTTTTTGATCTTTTTTTATTTGTCAATGAAAAAAAAGTATGAAAGAAAGAAAGAAAGTAAAAAAAAATAATATGAAACTACCAAACAAAGACTAACTTTTTTTTCTACAAATTGAAAAAGAACAACACGCGAGTGAGTATATGTATTAATTTTTTGGGTGAAAGTGACATACAATAGAGAGTGTGTTGTGACACAAGAAATATATACATAAAAAATCAAGGTATTGTCTAAAATATTCTTCCTTTTTTATTGTTGCAGGGAAATAAAAAAAACAACACACGACAAATTGTTTTATGGTTGTATGCACAGGTTCACATCTTTTTTTTTCAATTTTGTTAGTATTGTTGTTGCTGCTGCTGTTGTTGTTGTTGAAATGCTCTTGGTGGATTGGTCGGGAGAGGTGGAGGAATTCTACCAGTTGCATTGAACCTTTTAGAACCCCCCGATGCATCTTCCATGTGATATCCTGCATCATAAGTTATACCACCCACATCGTATTGTGCACCTTTAGGAGGTGTATTTCCCCTTGCATTGTTGTATCTGTAAATGTTTTTGCCACTTTGATCTTTGCCGACACTTGTGTTGCCTCCTAGAATTTGGGGCTGTTGTTGTTGTTGTTGCTGCTGTTGTTGTTGTTGTGCATCATTAACATTCACTCTTTTTCCATCGACAGTGATGGTGGGGGTATAATTCACTACAGGATACGGGTTCCCGTAGGAATTCTGTGATTGATTTTGCCTGACACCATTTTGGGTGTAGCGACTGTTGTAATTATTGTTGTTGATGCTAACTCCGTTCCCGTTGTCTGAAAACACAGTAGACGAAGAATTAGAATATGATCCAGAAGAATTTGATCCTATACCTGTGTTGTTGTTGTTGTAGTTTTGATTTGAATTAGGTGTACTGTCATCATAACCATAATAACGCATTGAAATTGGAGTCCCGTTGTTGCCTCTGGGAGGAACGAAATTTCCATTGGAGACACCATTACTGTTGTTACCTGATGATTTCTTTCCTTTTGAAAACACTGAACTAGAAGATTGAGTTTGTTGTTGAAGTGGAGGCAATGGTTGTTGTGATGACATAGTTGATTGATTTGCAAAAGATGATGATGGGATGTTTTTAAACGGGTGTTCTATTTTAAAAGAGATGAGAAATGTGTTGCATATGGCAAGACATGCAAACAAAAATGTCAACGCTGCAATGAAAGCAAAACTTGACATGGGTTCACCAAACATGGATGTGCATACTAACACCCCGCCAGCAACTGCAATAAGACACAGTGACACGAAAAGTGGGAATGCATATTTTCTGATTCTTGTAAGATGAATGGATGATCTTTTAAGAACAATGCAAGTTATGTAGATACTGAAGAAAAACAGCGAGGAAATAAAAGACACTGCTGTAAATGCTATGAAGCTAATACTCGGTGTCAAGTTCATTTCAACTATAAGGGTTCCGATGCAAACGGCGCATTGTATCGCAGCAATTGCTATACCGATAGAAGATACAACAATTACTTTGTGTTTTCTGGTTTCCCCGTTGATTGCATATCCATTCATGAACGGATCATCCATGCCTTTTTCTCTACCCACTCCAAACTCCTTTTTTTAAAAAAAAGAACACCAGGAACAAACAAGCAAAAAGAGAGAAAAAGTGAGATGGATTCTCTATTACACCAAAAGATTTTTACATTCATGGATTTTTCTTTCTTTTTTTCTTTATTTGATATCTGACATGCTCTTTTTATGCATAACTCATATCTCTTTCTTCTCATTCTTCTTTTTTCCTTGTGAGACTTGTGATCAATGTCGCCTGAGTCCATCATCGTGGACGCATCTGGTGCATTCTAAAAAAAGAAAGAAATGTGTGGATTTTTTTTTAAAAAAAATTAAAAATCATAACCAATCTACGCAATAAAAAGAGAAAAAAAAGACAAAGGCATTTTTGATATTTTTTTGATATATATTCACTTCTCATCTTCCAACAACATCGTTATCTTCTGTCGTTCATTGTCGTCGTCGTTCAATTTTCTTTTTTTTTCTGTCGTCGTCCTCCATCATGCCTACATCCATCGTCGTCGAACAGGCCATGATGTCTCTCATCAGAACGGGTGGAAATGACACGATCGAAAGGCTCGAAGGTCTGTGTTGCCTTGTAAACAGGCCGTCTTCTACTTTGTGTGTCAACGACGTCTTTTCAGAAGAAACCATGCTCTCCTTGGCCATGCAACTTGGCGAGACTGAGGTTGTCAAGTGGCTTATCACAAAGTTTCCAAATCTTAAGTTGAATACATTTCTCCCCTCTGGAGTGACTGCCGCCCAGAGTGCTGCCAGGTGCATCAGGAACGAGTGTTCTATAATGCTCATCAAGATGAAGAACCCCGACTTTGACCCGTACATCCAAAACATAGCTGGCGAGACTCTGGTTTCATACGCCCTAGGGTGGAATCAGTACCGCTTTCTCTTAATTCTCATCACATGTGAGATGTCACCCAAACCGTCACCCACTGACTTCAGAAAACTCGAAGAAATGAAGAATGATGGGTGTTGTAGCTCGGAAATGAAAGAGGCCGTGAAGTGCTTTAGTTTGTTTATGTCCGACAACAATGCTGGACGAATCCAGGCACACAAACTCCTTGGCGCACACAACGCCGTCTGAAAAAAATATTCAACTAGTCTTATGTGTCTCCTGTGATTTTTAAAGTGTTTGTCCCTTTTTCTTTTTTTTTTCTTTCTTCTCAAATAAAAAGATGAAAATCACACCCAAGACCCTGACTTTGAATTACAAAGAAAAGCCTTCTCATTTCACTCACTTGTCTGTGATTGGAATTTCATGTCACTCTACAAGCAACAACACTCGTGTAGAAAACTGGGTGATCAAACCAAATGGGATAGACGAAGAGATGATTCAGAAATCTAACATGACAGATAGCAGCGATGAACATTCTGTGGTTCTTGATCTGTCATCTTCTTCTTTTACAAGCGACGAACAGAAAAGAGGATCTACACCAGAACCAGCTCATTTTTCTATTAAAAGGGGTGACAAGCTTGTCTTTTGTCTTGCATTAAGTTGTCACTACTTGATTACAAAAATAAACAGTTTGTTAATTCAAGGAACGGGCATCTTCATTCCATCGAAAACAGGCACTAACAAAGTCATGCTCTTTGAAGTGGCAAATCAGGATATGAATGTTACTCCTGTTTACAGACCAAAATTCACGCTTGAATTAGATGTTGAGTATGAAAACGAAGATGATAATAACAACAACAACGAAGATAACAGTGTTGGTAACAATTCTCGCGTGCAACTCTTTTCCTATCCCGAGATAACCAAGATGTTCACCAAGATGCGATTTCCAAATGCTGTGAATACTCAAGATTATAAGAAAGTCCCATTTCTTGTTTTCAAAACACAAATAGACTTGGTTTCCACCACGACTGAGTGGGTTGCCGGCATCCCATTTCCATTTTGGAGGGGTGTTCCTCTCTTGATCAGAAAGCAAAAGGCATCCAAACAGTTTCTTGTTTCGCTGATAAACATTACAAAGAATTGGGTGGAGAGTGGGGTTAAAGACAAGCAACTCCGGTGGGCACAACTGGCTTGTCAGCTGGGTACCACCAGCATTCCATATGCCAAGGACTATTGTGTCTGCGCAGACGAGGAAACTGGGCCAAACAAAAGAAAGGGTCCATTTGAATCTGTTCTTGATTCAGATATAGTGAGAGACATTACATTTTCTCCAGAGGTATTTGGGTTTGGAGATTGTGAAGATGTGGCTTATCTTGGATGTTCTATTTGGCTTCTTCTGATGGATTGTGAAGGTGTATCCACAGAATGGGATGAGGTAAGAAATAAAATTAAAAAATTGTTTAGAGAACCAATGGTCACTTATTGTCGCTTACCATGTGGGAATGACGAAAAGACCGTTTCTCATGTAACTTGCTTAGTTCTTCCCATCGAAGAAGAAGAAGAAGAATCTGCGACACTACCCCCTATTATGATTGACGGGTGTTCTATTGTAAACAGTTTTATTGGAGATGGAGAGCATGCCAAACAGAATGTCGAATTCCATGCAAATGTTCTTGAAGTAGTTGATTTGTGGGGCACGGATGATCTGAGAATTCAAAATAATACTTACAGCGGAGGAAAATTGTCGAATTTGACACTCGTAGCTTATATGGTGAATCCAGATGGTCATTACTATTTTGCAGAGAGAACAACAGGAGAGGTAGATGGTCTAACACTTGGTGAAATCAAATTCAGTATGCTCAGAAAAGCTGACATGCCAGATAACATGACAGGGAATGATCATTATACAAAAACACTCAAACCTCTACCGCCAGTAAACAGAGGCGAAATAACATCTAATAAAACATCATCTTCTTTGTCTCGGCAAGCGATTGGAAGAATACAAATCGTGCAAGGAAATGAACAAGAGGTGCACAAGAAGTTGATCTCCATCGGTGCTGGAAATAAATATGACTGGGAAGTGGAGAAACTGTGTATTCCTAAACTCAGGTACACTGGATCACTGGTTGGGTGCAATGTCATTGTTTTCCATTTCTATGAAAAGACATGAGAATGATTGCAGTGCAAAGAATGAAAAGAAAAAACAAGAAAAAATGGAATAAAACAAACAAGAAATCGCTGAAACACATTTACTAAAGTCATCATCTACATTCTTCGCATTTTTTTTCCTTGTGTTTGTTTTTTTGAGGTTTGCATCAAAGTCACGAAAAAATATGTCAGATGATGAAAATCCAGATGACGGAAACGAATTTTCATTTGAACAAGCAGACAAACTGTTAGAAGAAGGCTATAATGATAATGGTTCTGATGTAGAAGTCGATGCTGATGATTCTCAACCAATCCTCGAACCACAACAACTAGAAGAGCCAACTGAAAATCGGCAATCGAAAGAACAACAAGAGAAAGCCATAAAACTTGCACAACGCCTTAAAAGTGTTACAATTGGAGAATTAACTGGAAGGGATTTGGATGATAACACTAAAAACCAGATCAAACTACTAATTTCCAGCAAGATATCAACCATTCAAGAAGCTATCGGAAACTATCTGTTCAACGTTTTTTTCCTTGGGGGTGTTGTTGTTGTCAAAAATCCAAAAAATGATGAATATGAAAGGCTCAAAGACAAGATCACGATCGGGGAGTTGCTTGAAATTTTCGAAAGTTATGAGCGCAGTGCTGTGCGTGGTACGCTCATGGCATTGAACATGGACGACTTAAAAAAACTCGTCCTTGGCAAAAAATAATATGTCAGAATAATAAAATAACTAGCCGAAATAAATAGCCAAAAATATGTTTTGTTGTCAATTCCCTCATTTTCTTTTTTTTCAAAAAGTGAAAAAAACTCCTTTCTCGACAAGTTGTTTGTTACCATCCATCACATTTTTTTTCTTGTTTTTATATGGAGAAGATAAATGATTTATTCCGGGCAGCACGGGAGGGTAACGCAGATGAAGTGTCGTCCATATTAAAAAACAATCCAGCTATCGACATCAACCACCAAAGCGAAGCAGGTTATAATGCTCTCCACTCCGCTTCAATTTTTGGATATGCAGAAGTCGTCAAATTGCTACTGGAACACCCAAATATTGATGTCAATAGAAATTACAATGATGGGCGAACCGCGTTTTCATTTTCTTGTGCGATTACCTCTGTGTCTGTTTCCGAAGTGCTAATTAAGGATCCTCGCGTCGATGTCACACTTGCTGACGACAAAGGACGTACTCCACTGTGGTGGGCATCTTGTTATGGAATGCTCAAAACCGTTGAGTGTATCATTGCCAGTGGAAGAGATCTGGGAGACGTCAAAAACGATATGGGGGCAGATGGGTGGGATGGCAAAAACTACACCACCCTCGAAATTGCAAGAAAATTCAAAAAGACGAAAGTTGTGACTTTATTAAAAGGATTTTTAGCTAACCCATCATGGACCAGACATGAGCTACGCACGAAGCTTGGATTGTTTGACGAATTGGCTGCTGGTGTCTTTGCATTGATCGTTTTCCTATGTGACGATCTTCTTCAACTCAAGGAAGTAGTAGTAGAACAATCAAAAAAGTTTGATAATTCCGTTCGCTTCTTTTCTATTGCCAAGACACTACCCATGGAAATTCAAATGCTTCTCTGTCATCGCGTAGTAGGTTCTATGAAACAGAATGTTCTTAGCAATGATTCAGAGCCTGCTTTCAAAGCACTTGCTAAAAATATCATTCTTGTCAAATGACAACTTTTTTTTGTTTTTTTTTGGAATGAAGAAAGAAAAGAAAGAAAGAAAGAAAAAAACATCGATCCTCTCCTCTCTTTCTCTTTTTACCAACACTCGAAAAAGGGAGAATGTCCACCACCAAGGCTTCACAGATAACTGACCCAAATCTTCTTGAACTACTTGGGTTCAGAACTAGAACCATCAAAGATGCCGAAACAAATGACATTTATGGCAAGATCAACATTATTTCTGGCATCTTTCACAACAACTTGATGATCATGGAAGACTCCAACCCTGAAGAAGCTTTCATTGATGCTAATATGAACTTGCCAATGTTGCCTTTAGTGAAAACCGCTGGGCACCAAGTCGAAAATAAAGAGAGGTTCAGCTTGAAAAACTTTGTCGATGGGTGCACGCTTTCTTTGGGAATGCTTGCCATAAAAATCGACAGCAAAATAATAAAAGAAGACTATCAAATAACATTTGAAGATTCTGAAGAAATCAAAGATTTGGTAGTGGTGATAAGCGATGCACTGGAACACGAGAACAGCACCAACAAGACATCTCTTATTCTACAAAGACTTGAAAAGCATACCACCTTCGGATCAAATGCTTCGACTGATATCAGATTTTTCTATGTGGATTCCATCAAAAAACCTACGGGTGGTGAGGATAAAATTGAAACAGGCATCACTTGGAAGATTCTCGTGTTCCCCATTCTCCAGGTCAATTTTCAGCCGCCTGTCCTTGACAATGAGCGTGTTTTTGACATGAACAAAAGAGCAGTGATAAAATGTGGATGGGATACACTCAACGAAAATCTCCCGCCTGATGTATCCTCACTTCCAAAGCACTGTGTTAACATAACAAAATACCATCAAAACACGGGTGCAGAGTACACAAAACAAACACAGATTGCTGTCAGAGGCATGGTCCCAAACAACAATCATCTCTATGTTCACAACGAGAAGATTGACCTGCGACCCTTCAACTACAAGCGAGGGTATTATCTGTGGGGTCTTTGTCAATATTGAAAGGTGTTCTATTTTTATTTTCAAGTCATCGATAAAAAGGGATAAAAAAAGAAAGAAAAAAAACGCACATCATCATTTCTTCACTTCATCATCATCGTCGTCTGTCTCTTGCTTCTTTCCTTTTTTTCCCCATTCACTCTCTGATAATGTCGTTTTCTTTCTATGAGTGGGAGATTGAAACAGAAACTCCTAAACTTGATGCGTCTCATTTGGTGGCATCTTCCATCAATCAAAAAGATGATATGGCGGTCTTCGGACTTGCCAGAGGCAGACAGAATGTGTTCGACGAGTACCTCCCGAAGTATCTTTTCTAACTGGAAGCAAGAATGAACATGGTCTCGAGGTGGAAAAAGAACTGCAAAGATAGCTTTTACCATCACTTGGAGGTGAACCCGGACCGACTTGACTTTGAGTGGTACAAAGCTCTCAACATCCTCGTCAGGGACTTCTCCAATGCCATCGAAATGCACAAGATCGTGACTGACGAGTATATGGCTTTGACCCCAAGCGAAAAGAGAAAGCTACCTGATTTGGACGTTTCTCAGACTGAGACATTCAAACTGGTATCGGGAGTTTGGAGGGGACTACCAAACCATGTTCATCTAGAACAGCTAGACGATTTCAAGAAGTTCAACGCTGAACTTTTCTGCAAGTTTGAGAACATGCAAGATGAAGAGGATAAAATTCTCTTCGAGAAATGGCAAAACGAGAAGAAGAAGAAGAAAATGCGCGATGACTAAAATGTTCACACATGCAAAAAGATAGAAAGAATATCATCATCGCACTAATTTTTTTTTATTATTTCAGTTGTTGTCCGTCCTTCCCTTTTTCCATTTGACAGCGAATAAAAAATGAAATGTGTTTCTGTGATTGTCATGTTTTCTGTTTTGGTGATGTGCTGTGCGTGTGAATTACAACAACAACAACAACAACAACAACAAACAGAACCAGTTGACGAAGTAGTCCAGGAGTATGACACGGTGCAACACCAGCAAATTCATGATATCGCCGACGATGAGTTCTCGTTTAGAGTGAAGATGTATGCACAACTGGAACACGAACTTAACAAAATTTACACTGATGTTCCAGAGATGCTTATGAATGATCACAACGAATTGCTTCGTAATGACCTAAAACCCTTAACTCCGATGATGCTTGTGAATGTTCATGACGAATTGCTTCGTCGTGACCAACTCAAAGAACGGGAAAACCAAGAGAATAAGATAGCATGTGAACTTCTCTGTGACAATAGAAAGGGACAAGAACAATATTACAAAAAGACTGTGACTCGGCATGATCAAGATTCCACTGAAACAACATACATGAGCCATCCTCTGTTCTTTGGTTTTGAAAATGAATACGTGGGTGGATACAGCAAAAATGGATACATCGTAAATGGATACGGTGAAGATGAAGATGTTGAAACTCTTTATCCTTGTATAGAAAATCACATCGTATCACAATGCAAATTCAGTTACAGCCAGTTGATGGCTGCTACAAAACATAAATGTATTTGTACAAATGTCAGAACTGATCACGAGCGTATAGGAAAGTGTTATACTATTGAACAAAAGGGTGATAGATACCATCCTAACATCGACCATGACACTCAAGTGCGCAATCGTTGTCGAAGTGTTGTAACGAGTTATTTTTAGTTTTTTCCCCTATTCGTGTCACCGAAAAAAAAAACAATAAGATGAATCGATTTCTTCTTTTTTTCTTTTTCTTTTTCCTTTTTTCATTTTCCTTTTCTGACCTTTTTCTGCCTCTCATAAACGAAAATATAAAGGGGGCGTGATGGGTTTCTTCAGGGTCACATTCAAGAAACATTCCCACTTGTTCGAAGTGCTTGAATGCCTCGTGCAAGTTCTCGGAGACAAGGGTCTTGCCAGATTGGATTTCAACCCTACTACAGGAATGACTATCGTATCTCCCTCACCAAAGCAGATATCCATCATCAGGATAGTCATGGGAGTAGAGTGTTTTTCTAGCTACGACGTGACTGGTGGAGAAATGGTTACAAGGCATATTGAGTCTGTCGATGACGAACATGAAATCATCGAAACCACCGAACTTGAGCCAGCTGATGACATTTCTATTTGGATTTGCCCCAAAAAACTCAAAGGCTTCATCTCTTCCCTTGAAAATTTGGAAGATGTGACCATGTATCACAATCTTAAAAAGAACCCAGATGTCATGAACTTGAGCGGGTATTCAAGCAGTCAAAGTGCCATCCAGAAAATGGTGGAGTTGGAATTCAAGCTGTCTGAAACACCTACCGGGATGGATGGCATGGAATTCAAGGGGAAAACAATAAAAATCGACGGCAAGCTCACTGCTCCAAGAGATGAGGCTATCAAGCTTATCAAAGATTTGATGAATCTCGAACTTGACACCTTTGACATTACACTTGACAAAGTCGTGACACAAAAAGAGAAAGGTGGTGGCGGTGTATCTTCGAGTCTTTTTGAGATCAGTTCTGGTCAGAGAATTCTCAACGAAAGCAAAAATTGCAGCATGAATGTATCATTTTCTTCGAGTGAAAACAACGACGGTGATGACAATGTCAATGGCGGAAAATGCAGAGTCTTTCTTTCCAAAACATGGGAGAAGAGAAAGAAACCATATTCGTTTCCTGTTAGTTGCCTCAGGGAATCATTGAAAGCTGTCGAGGCTTCTGAAAGCACAGTGTTTGTTGTCGAAAAGCCATGTGAAGCTTTAGATGGAGATTCATACATGACCATGGTAAACACTTCGAAAAACTCTGGCGCACAGATATTTCATATCATTGCACCCGTTTTCACTTGATTATTTTTTTGTGTGCGAAACATATACACACATGCACACACACACACACACACCGAAGAAAAAGAAAAAAAAATAAAATGAACAAAAATAGAACTCAGATCCCTCATTTTTCATTTTATTTTTTTTTTGGTCTGCATCTCTCTTCCTTTTTCTCAACATCAAAAAAACATGGGCACAGTTGATTTTTCTGTTCCCGGACCAATCACTCGAGGTCGAAGACAAACTGTCACGATAACATTTGATGGCGACTCGGTATTTTCAGAACATCGTTTAGATGAAATTTGTTCGGCTCTCAAAACTTTTATTGTTGGTGCCAGAGAGGAAGAAGCTCGTCCAGTTATCGTCATCATCGAACCATCTCAGGAACCCCGTGAAGTACTTGCACCCAGACGAAGAAATCAGTTTGGATACAATGGGCCCGTTGGTGTAAATGGTTACATAGCCAATACCATCGCAGAAGGCTTGGTCACACACTTGAGGCACAATAATACGCATTTTTTAGATGTTTATCGCGACATGTATGGTGAGAGACCAACTACCGACGAAGATGACGACAATAATCATGGATTGAGCGAAGATGAGCATGATGACACAAAGAAAGAAAGCAACAAAGATATTCCCGCGGACATTGCATGTTTTATTTGCCTGGGGGAAATAGGAACGCATTCTTTCAAATGTTCGGGTACGATTCATTCTGACAAGTGCTGCAAATCATGTGCGAGGGTCATAATAACAATGCAGAATGTTCAGCAAAGAAGATGTCCTACATGCAGATCATCAAAATTTACTCTCGAGCGTGTTGTTTCAAAAGCTTGATATTTTCTTCTTTTTCTTTCTCCGTTAAAAATAATAATAAACAGGTGCTCAAAGTGTCTGTAGTTTAAATCATTGTTGTTTCTTCCATTTTTTTTTGTTTTTTTTTGTTTGTTTGAGGAGATATTTCTTTTTTTCACAAAAATGTCAGAAGGTGGTGCCATTCATTCACTTTCTGATCATATCATGTTGTTGATCACAACAACCACTGAAGAAAGGGAAGAGGATGACACACTTGATGACAGCGCAAGAGGTAGAAATAGAAAGTCAAAGGAAGACAGACAAGAAAAGGAAGAGGTAGAGGTAGAGGTAGAACAAAAGAAACGAGAACAAGAGATTCTTGAAACGGAGAAACAGAAAAGAGACGATGAAGCGGAAATAAAAACTGCTGAAGAAGAAGAAGAAGAAGATGCAGATGACAAGAAACTTGAAGATCAAGAAGCTGATGACGATGCATCCAAAGAAAATAAAAACACAGCAAAGGGGACGAGTGTGCTTTCAAGAATACAAAAATTCGGTAAGAAGATTGCAGATGTGGTCAGTGGCAGATTAACCACCCAGAAAAAAAAAGATAGCGAAGCCGAAGAAGCTATAGACGACGACAAAGAAGATTCGGGTGATGAAGCAGCAGAACCAGAAAAAGAAGTGGAAAAACTCGAAGAAGAAAAAGAAGAAGAAGAAGAAATAAAAGACAAACAGCACGAAACAGATAACCAGGAAGTTGTTGAAGAACGCATCGAAGAGGACAACACAAACTCAAAAGCACTAGAAGATTCTAAAACAGAGGAAACCGCGCCCGCTGCTTTGAGTGTAGCAGAACCTCTCACTTCAACTCAAGTTGAAACTGTCGATTCCGTTGTTGTTCAACCTGTTAATGACAAACACAGCAGAAAGAAAAAGGAAAAGGGGCCAGCTGTTGATATATCATCATTGGAAAACCATCGAAGAAAGGCATTCGAAAATGTGTTGAAGAAATCTGTGAACAATAAAACAAAAGATCCAGTCGGGACTTTCATACAATCAGATGTCATCAATGTTGACCCAAAAACAATTTTGGAGTATTATGTCCACAGACATTCTGATATCGCAATTTATCTCTTGTTGTCAAACATAGTCGAGAGAAACAATGTGGATGATTCTGGATACACTCCAATTGGTTGGTTGTTGGATCACTACCTCGAAAACAAGAAGACTGACAAACAATTATCAAAAAAGGATGAAGAAATTTTCAAACATCTCGTGAAAGACAGATCAACAAATTTCAATAAAGTCTACAAAGATGAAAGTGTGGTTGATTTGTGCATCAAACACAATTTAGTGCGCTTGTTGGCGATTTACTGTGACGCTGTGGCGGACAAGATAGATCAAAAAGATAAGATAAATGCCGTGTCGTACGCAATAAAAACTTACAAAATTGTTTTCGCAGAGTTTACAACAGGACACGAATTATACAAACACAGAGACAGACTGCTGGGGTTTTTTAAGCATATCATCGACTTATACGATCCGCAAATGAGTCGTGAAATCGCACAATCTACAATCAAAAAAAAGGTATACCCGGATGCGGTCCCTCAATTGGAAAACGACAAAGTGTTGTTCGAAGAATTTGAAAAGTCATTGGATAACCTTAAACGAGAAGACGATGTGGGTAAACTCATGAGCAAGTTTAACATAGACAAAGAAACAATTGCGGAATATTATGTGCACAATCACATGGCTCATAATTTAGCACATGTAGTGTATACAATGAATGGGGCGATCATAAGTAACAAAAGAGATAGCGAAGGGTACACATTGCTTGGTTGGATATTAAATGACTTAAACGAAAACAAAACTAACAAGACCATCTTTCTTGAAAGTGTGAGGGCATTTCGCATTTTGGTAACACGTCGCACCACCTCACTTCAGGATGTCAATGCCGCAAAAGATAGTGCTGTTGAATTGTGTGTAAAATACAACATGCCCAAACAACTTCTTTTTATTTTTCAAACTGACGAGAAAAACAAACTCGAGGATAAAGACATTGATTACATTTCAATGGTGTCTGGAGATGACAAGCGCATTGCTGTGGAATACACTACTTCGTTTTTAAACAACAAAGAAGAAAACAAATCTCTGGAAATCCGTGAAATGCAAGAATTGAAGTTACTAAATGAAATGTGGAAACAATCATTACCTGCGAAATGACACGGAAAAAAACAAAGAAATGTGTATTTTGATTTTCTTTGATCAGCGAATAAAGAAAATCAACAACCCGAAAACCCCCCTTTTGATTTTTTTTCTATCATCATCACACATTGTATCTATATCTCCCTCAATTCCTTCTTTGTTAGGGTACATCGTATTCTTCAAAAATGCTGTCCCTGATGAATTCCGTGCAATTACCAGACTGGGCTATTTTCAGATGGATTGTATTGATCTGTTCTGGTCTTGTCGTGGCTGCCATGTTTCTTTTAGCTTCATGGGGGAGTGAAGTTACCCGTCTCACTTATTCCCTGGGATTGTTTGTCATGGCCATTATCTCGTGGGCACTCAGAAATTACGGGGGAAACTTTGTCCCCGAACTTTTTCATCTGTGCACAGGAACATGCTTCGAGTACATGGCTGTATTCAGAATAACATTTGGATTTTTCATCTATCATGCCTTGTTGTGCATCATGACATTTGGAGTGACTACAGGAACATCCGAAAGGGGGAAAATTCAAAATGGACTGTGGCTGGCAAAGGCTATTATTCTGACAATCATCTTGGTGTGCATGTTTTATGTTCCGAGCAATGTCTTTGATATCTTTGCCTATATATCACTTGTCTGTGGAATCTTATTCTTGATAGTCGAGGGTGTCATCATGCTTGACTTATCATGTCGTCTTGCAGAATTTTGTCAGGAGAAATATGATAAAACAAGCAGCAATGAGTGGATGGCAGCAATGATTTTAATAGCAAGTCTTATTTTCTTGTTGGTTACGGTGTCAAGTGTTGTGTGTTTTGCCTATTTTCAGGGAATTTTACTTGTTCCCAGTGTCGTGAATCTTGTTCTTGTGTTTATATGTGTTGTTTCATCCATCAGTCCGTGTGTCAGAGAATCAAACAACAGGTCAGGTTTAATGCAAGCTGCTTTTATCAGTCTCTTTACTACTTACATATCACTCTCAGCAATCGGTTCTTGGCCAGCAGAAGATATTGGAGCAGAAGATCCAGATGCACCACCCACTCCAGGGAAAGAAGAGTTATTTCAGGCACTGTTCTGGCTTGGAATGATAGGAACATTCATTCTTCTTGGAGTAGTTGCCATGTCCACAAGAAGTGGAGAGTGGAGCACACCTGAGACAGAGGAGGATAGTACTAGCTATTCATATTCCATGTTTCATTTGATTTTCATGCTTGCCGCTTGCTTTATTTGTGAACTTCTTGTGAACTGGGACACAATAACGACAGGATCGGTGGGAGAAGGGGAAGAATTCAAGATAAACAGCGGCACGGCTGCTTTTTGGATCAAAACTGTATCTGCATGGTTGTTGTCTATCCTTTATTTGTCTTCGTTGTATGCACCTATCTTTGTGGATTCGTGCAGTGACAAGCAACTTTGTGTTTTCTCATTTTAACAAAAAAAAAACAAAAAAGCATACGGGAAAAGGGGTTTCTTTCTTTTTCTTTCATAACAATGATATCTTCCATCAGAGGAATGTTGCTGAAGCAGGCTGTTTTACTTTGTACATAAAGTCATTCGTGTGTTCATCTCTTCTTGATGTTGTTGTTGATGTTCTGGCTCTTGATCTTTTTTCTGGCATTCTTGTGAAATCAACACTGTCCACGAGCGAATCATGTTCTTTAAAAAGTGGAGCTATAAACTCATTGAAATCTTTCTTTGTGAATATCTCAAGCCATGTTTCTTTCTTAAAGATGTTCGCGTCCATTGCCTTGTTTTCATCTCTGTTTATCATTTTTTGCAAGTACTCAGCATCCATGTTCATGTTGGTTTTCATGTAAAGCAATATCGTCTTATCTCCACTTTGCATCTGAACACCGGCTAGATCAGCAGAAATGGTGCACAACTCCATGAAATTTGGTCTGTACAACTCGACGGCAGATCTAGCCTCAGAGGGTGTCATCTGAGAGGAAGAGAGATAAAGAGTGAAAAGAGCATCCAAGGGAACACCCTTTTCTTTGAAATGAATCAAGGTGAATCCAAAATCCTTCAGTCTCTGGTAAGGTATTCTTGATTCTATGATTGATTTCTCTGTATATTTGTACTTTGCAGCGAGAGAGTCAACCGTCCAGTTCCTTAGCTGCATCCTATCCAATTTAGATGCACTCAAGGGAGCGTCTGAATTTATGGTTGCTTGTGGCGAGAAGAAAAATATCGATCCTTTCGTAGGCTTTTTCTTGGTTTCCTCACAATAAGCGCATTCCTTTCCCATTCTATCAGGTCCTACTTTGTCGAGACATGACTTGTGAAATGTGCACTTGCATTCTGGAATGGCTGGACTATCTGTCATGTTTTTGTCACAATGATCACATGCATCAATGACACATCCACCTTCTTTGCATTCTTCTGAACAAGCATAGTGAATATCACATCCTAATCTATAAACGACTGCCCTTTTTATTGTTAAGAGGCAGTGTCCGCAAAGTAACTCCTCTCTTGCTTTTATCTTTTCAGCAAAGTACATCATGTTTGTATGAACAAATCCAAACTTGTCAGTTCCACTGTAATATGATTCGACATCGGTACTAGAAAAGGAAGAAGTGGGTTTCTTTTGTTGTTGTTGTTGTTGTTGTTTGTTACGTGACATTTTTTGATGACAAAGAAAAGAAGAAAAAGAAAAAGAAAAAGAAAAAAAGGGAGAAGGAAGTTGTTGTTGTTGTTGTTAAAACACACTAATGTTTTATTGTACTTTTGCTTTTTTCTTTTACCTTTAATTTTATTGTTGTTGTTGTTGTTGTTCTTCTACTTTCAGAAAGTTTTTTAACATTCATTTTCGTGCGTGTGTGTATCCACAGACATGATACAAACATTCAAGTTTCTAGTGAATACAGTGAAGAATGCTGACAAATACACCGCCTTTTTCTGGATGCTCAATATAGTGAATGCAGTGGTGATGATAGCATTCTCCTTTCTCTCTTTGTCTTTTTACGAAGGACGGGAAGTTGTATGGGCGACATTCGCATTACTTGTTGTTCAGGTGTGGATTTCTATTTCTATCATGGTGGCAACCATAGACAGAAAAATTGGAATTTTTATCATTTTGTTCGGCCCATTGTTTATGTTTGTAAGAATGCACAACTCAGTGAAAATTGCAGTATTCTCCACGTCCATTTTCTTGTTGTTTGCCTTCTTGTCTCTCACACAGGTTACAAATAACATGTTTTGGTTCATGTGCGTGACAGTATCGTTTTACTCAGTCACGGTTTCAGTCAATTGTTATTTTCAAATTTATGAACACTTCAAGCTAGTGGAAGCAACCCAGAACGGAACAACAATAGATACTGATCCACTTATCATGCTTCTTAATCCCATCATGTGCATAGTACAAGGAATGATTGTAGTGCAGGTATCAATTCACAAATCAGTCGCAGTGTTGTCTGGAAAGAAAGAAAAATAAAAAAAAATAAAAGAGAGTGTGTATTTTATGTTTTTATTTTTTTTTATTTTTTTTCTCTCGACATGCTGCTCTTGTGTATCAAAAACCACATACATACGTGAAGACACATCATCTTTAAGTTCACAACCTTGAACTCCTGCCTTTTCTTTTCTTTTCTTTTCTTTTCTTTTCTTTATTTTCTGGAACCCTAAATGCATCAAAACAAATCGAAAGAACAAAGATTGAGAAGCACAGCAGTGAAAATAGATCATGAGTATTTATTGTATCTTTCAGGTGTTGCACAGTATCCGCTCATAAAAGCATGTATAAGTTACTTAGTAGATCAAATTCTTGGTCAGCAAGTGTCTGCTGAACTTGAAATAGGATCAGGTGGAAAGCAACGAATAGTGTGGCTTGAAGAGTATTACAAGGGAGGAAATAAAAATGACATTCGGATGATGTGGGAGGACTTGTTGACTGTTGGATTTTGTCAGATAGAATATGAAGAAGTGAGTGATGAAGTTCCTGAAATGACTGTTGATTACTCTGAAAACAGGAGTATCATGCAACTCACCACTAAAAACAGGATGACCTACACAAACACTGAAAAAGAGAAAAGGGTAAAAGGACTCACCACACCCAAAAATTTGATCAACAGCTGCGAGAAGATAGCATATGTTCCGAGGAGAGTGAGTCCACTTACAACAATCACCACTTTCATACCCAGCATCATGGGATTACCAGAGAGATTCTTTGTTTACCCGTTGTTCAGAAGAAGTGGCATGTCTCTTATAAATACGACATCGATGGACGAACCGATGGCCAACGTCAGGGTGTTTTTTCTCCCAGAAACATTCATCACGTTTGCTAATTTCTCAAAGTCTGGGATGACTACTGGAATATCATGCGGTGTTTTGTCAGATGTTTCCAGAATTCTCGATTTGTATGAAAGGGCATTTGAACTCGAAAAAAATTCAGAGAGTGTGATTGTGAAGTCATCGAACCCTTCTTATTATGTCTTCAAACCAAGAGATACTGTGTATGATTCAGGTGCGGCTGAACTTAGCAAAATCACGTTTGGTAATACACCCATGACTCCAAGGGAAAATGCTAATTATAGAGCAATGAACAGCAGGGCAGAAAACTCTCTTGTGCATGCAATCCACAACACAAACAATGCACTTCAGGTTCAGCACAAGAAGTTTCTCCAGGGTCTTCTCAAGGGAGATGAATACGCTTACAAGTCAATCTCAAAAGAATCGTGGTATCAGCAGATCCCTTATGCACCTCCACCGGGTTATCAGATCGGATTTTGGCCACAGGTGCCTTTCAATGACAGCTTTATCAAGTTCGTAGAAAAAACAGAGACTACGATTGCCATGATTTTTGGTGTTACGTTGTCAGGTTTGATGGGAAAGAGTTCTGGTAACACCACGGCAGAACAGGCAATGAAGTTGATGAAAGAGGTAAACCGTCATAAAATGAACGAAATAAACAGTCAGGTTCAATCACTTTTAACATTTGTGGTGCATGATTGTCTCAAAGCAAGCATTTCACTAGATATTCAGGAAGACATGCTCACGAGGTCAGATATAAGAGACGAAGATAAATTACTAAAAGACGAGGAAGAAGAAAGCGAAGAAGAAAGCGAGGACGAAACATCATCATCATCTTCATCGTCATCTTCATCTGAAAGTGAGACAAGTGATGATGATGATAAAAAAGACGATGTGACACCAAAAGCTGCCGAACGCAGGAAAAAGATGACCGAAAAGAAAGAACTCAAAAAAGAGAAAGATAGAAAGCTGAAAGAGAAATACAAGGCAGCCAAACAGAAAGCAAAGATGAAGATAAAAGAACAGGAGAAGAAAGAGCGTGCGAAATTAAAGGAAGATAAGAAGAGGGAGCGCATTGCAGAAAAGGAATTCACCAGAACACCAAGGGAAGCCATCAAAGAAATCATGAACACTTTGACATTTACTATAGACCTTGTGAGTCCACTTCCAAGCTTAGAAGAGATGGTGGTACTTAGAAATTGTGGTGCAGTGACTGATTACAATTTTAACATGTGGGCATCTACAAAGTATCAGCTTCCATTCCAAGACAAGGCTTCTAAAGTGCCAGTCAGAATAGAAAATCAACCCATGCAAAGTACACAGCAAAAACTACCAACTGCTACATCATCTTCATCTAGTGGAGGGGACAAAAGCCAAAAACCAAAAACACCCAAGCCAGATGCAAATGCATCTTCGCCTTCTTCGTCTTCTAAAAAGGCACCTTCCGCATCAAAGGAAAAAGAAAAGACTGGGAAAGAAAAGCCAAAGGAAACCCCAAAGACCAAACCAAAATCTTCATCTTCTTCAAAAGGCAGTGACAGCGAAGACGAAAAACCAAATGCTAAAAAGAAACCAAAAAGCAATGTCCCGGCAGAGAAAAAGGACAAGAAATCGTCAACTTCTTCTAAAAAGAAAGGTGGAAATGATAGTGATTCAGACATCGATTCAGACAATAATGACAAAAAGGAAAGAAAGAAACCACAACCAAACAGCGATGACAAAAAGGAAAAGGGGAAAGATAAAGAGAAGAAGAAACCACATCATGGCAAATCACAATCAAGTGATGACAGTGACGACAGCGAGGACAAAAAACCCAAGAAGAAAGAAAACCCAAAATCAAAGGATGGCGGAGATTCTACTTCATCATCTACTACTTCTACAAAGCGTAAGCACGAGGAAAAGGAAAAGAAACCAAAGAAAAAGAGGGACGATTCTGGTGATTCTAGTGATGATGACCACGAAAAACAAAAACAAAAACATAAAAAGAGAAAGGTTGTGCATGAATAAAAAAATGCCGTGTCTTGTTGTTATATTTTTATTCTTCGATTTTTTTTGGAAATGTTCATCTGACAAATTTCTTGAATTCATCAGCAATCATTTTCATGGTGGCGTCAGTTTGCGGGTTGTTGAAAATCGACGTCCCGTCTTTGTAAAATCCAAGTTCTGTAACAAGTTTCTGGTATTTATAAAACTTTATGTTGATTGTGCTAGCAGCATCAACTGTTCTTGACTTCATGAGAAGCACAGCACCAGGAATTTTTTCAGGAATGGCAAGTGTTGCACGGTCAATAGTTGTGTCATCGACCCTTGCTGTTGTTCGCAGAAGTGCGAAAATGAACTGTGTATCCACCGGAAGTTTTTGACCTTGGGGTATTTTCTCGGCAGTGATTTCGAAGTCAGAGAGAGAATCTTTCAGAGCCCCGATAAAATCATTAATCGCTCCACCGACACTGGTTTTGATCATGTCATCATCACAGACAAGTACAACTTTCACCTTCTTTTTCGTCACTGGTGGAATTGAAATCAGTGATAACACGTGATCACTTAAAGTGCTTTCGTTTGACAATGCCATGATCTTTTTTTATTATTGTCACTTCGATATTTTCTGAGAGAGAAAAAAAACACACACAACTGGCGATAATAACAAAAAAACAAAGGTATTGATTTATCTTTTTTCGCCTGTCTTGTTCATTTTCTCCATTTGTTCTTGATTCCATGCACCAGCAATTTCCCTAAATCCATGCTCTCTAATTTTATGCGGGATGAGATCATTGTTTATCCCATAGGCGAAGTTCGATAAAGTCATTTGAAGTTCCATCGGAAGTAATGTGACAGACTTGAAAAATTGTTTAGCGTTTGATTCTTGTGTGCTATCGGTCGGGTTGTCATTTTTTATGATGGCGTACCCACTGCAAATAAACACGGTCGAGGCAAACAGTGCACCTGATAAAGCATTCTTAAATTCCAGGCGAATTTTGTTGCGAACATTGTCTGGATCATCTCTGAAATTCTTTAGTAGATCTATGATTCTAGTGTAACCTGATACAACCTCATCGCTCATGTATCTATTCTGCACGTCCAAATTAAAACCTTCTTCTACAAATTGAATGACGGTTTGAGGAGTATCATTTGGATCAAAAACATCAACCTCTGAAACTGCATCTATAAACAACTCCCTTCCGCTTGCTATAAAACGTTTTACGAGCAAAAAGATGCCTGACAGTTCATGATCATGTATAATAAGAAATAGATGAAATAATGCTGTATAGCCATTGTCATCCGTTGCATCAGTCGATACAGTTGGGTTGTTGATAAGAATCATCATTTGACGTCCACGCCCAATTCCACGGCGGCATTCAAACATCAGAAGTGTTCTTCCCCATTCATATCTTGCATTCCAATCTATTCCTTTTGAACACATGAATTCGTACACTTCGATGTTGTCTAGAATAAAAGATGAAAAAACAGGAAGTCCGTATCCATAATCGACATTGATATCAAGTCCAGGATTATTTTCAACTATCTGTCGCACGTCTTCTAGTTGTGGATTGTGCGTGTTTAATATTTCCATCAAACGCTGCGACGTGTTTTTGAGCGACGATGCCATTTTTTTCTCTACTATGACTTCAAAAAAAATCTAAAAATAAAAAAGAGAAACAGAGTGAGCGAGAAAAAAAAATGCACCGACAATAAAAAGGCAAGGTCGTTGTTTTTTTATTTTTATATTTTTTATCTTTTTCCCCTTTGTGCATCATCAATACATTTCAACGCCATCAACGAGAACAATAACACCAACAAAAATATGGTAGACACAACTATTTATTCTGATTGGCATGATGATGAACAACTGGCGCTTGATTTTGTAGAACTTGTAAACGATGGAAATTTGGAAAAGGTCATCGAATTCATTTCTTTGTATGGAACAGATTACATAAATATGGCCCTGCCAGAACACAATCATTATACAGGGCTTCACTTTGCTGTTAGTAAACAACATGATAAAATAGTCGAATATCTACTCTCGCTAGATGAGATTGATGCCAATGCTCGATCGCGTGTCGGTGGAATAACTCCATTTCACACGGCTTGTTCTAATGGACATGTGTCTACTATTAAGATCTTGTTAAAATGCAACAAAATTGACCCCACGTTTGTAGATTACAAAGATCGCACTCCTCTTTTCATTGCTTGTGCAAATCAACGAAACCTTGCAGCGGAGATACTGATAGCAGAAGGGATAGACCTTGGGAATTTGGTCGATAAAGTACTTTTTGATAGAGGAGAATACGCGACACTTCTTGAAACTGCACAGAAAGTCGATTATTGGTCGGGTATAGGTGCTGTGAAAATCGAACCTCTTATTGAGCGCCTGATGGAAAATGAACACAAGATACGTTGTGAACTCCGAATGAAGCTTGGAGGCTACGAACGATTTTTGATAGCAGATGCGTTTGCTGTCATCGTATTTCTGTGTGACGGTCTTTTAAAGTTCAAGGAGAAGAAAAATGACAATAAGAAAAAGAAGAAAAAGAAGGGCGATAACACACGCCGTTTCTTTTCAATCGCACAAAAACTTCCTATGGAACTTCAGATGATTTTGTGTCATAGGATATTCAACTCATCAAAACAAAACATCAGCTTTGATAATTCAGAAGATGCATTCAAAGTTCTTGGATATATACTTACACAAGATGATAGTTTGCAAAGAAAGAAGAAAATGTAGAAAAAGAGTTATCTTGTTTTTTTTTCTACATTTTTCATTGTGATTTCAAAGTATTCTCAAGTGACACTGCATACAACTCTTCTTCGACTCCGCCCCTTTTGAAAGTTACTCGAGTGATTGGGATAGATGTTCCAATGGGAGTGGCAAATTCAGGAGTTTTGATAGACCTGGTCACTGGGTCAACAGGACAGGTGATGTGCAAAGTTGGGTAGATCTTGTTGAATCTGTACTCCAAGAATTCCCGGGCATATTGATTGATGAAATATGTGTGAAGGGGTGGCAATTCAACAACCAAGACAGGAACTGCGCCCTCTGGAACAGTGACATCTCCCACAGCATCTCTGTCAGAACCTTCAAAGAAAATAGCATGCCTTTTGACCACAGCAGTTGGCGGTGTTGTGAGTGAAGCGAATTTGAGCATGTTGAAAAGTTGCTCTAAAGCTTCAAGTTGATCTGATCGCGGATGTGGAAGAAAAGCCACAGTGATGTGCAAATCATCGTTTGAGCCAATGGAAACTGGAAAGACAGCATACGCCTTCTCTTCTCCGCCAAGAACGTCAAGATTGATTCTGTAGGTTTTAGCCAATTGAGTTGACATTTTTTTTGTTTTTGTTTTTTGTGTCTTAAAGTTGAAGGAAGCAGTGTTATTCCAAAAAGAAGAATAGACAAGACATTAATACATTTTTTTTTATCTTTCTTTTTCTTTTTTATTTCTGAGACAACGAGAGTGATTTTGCAAGTGATCCGAATGCAGTCTCAGAGTGCACAACACTAATATTATTTTTAGAAGACCCTATGTATCGATGACATACTAACATTTGTAGTTCCATGGGCAATCTGGTGACCAAGTTAAAAAAGCGACATGTCTTGGTGTGGTTTTCTTTTGAAGATGCAGAAGCGAAGTATCCCAAAACAGTTTTTAATAATCCTTTCTTGGTGACGACAGAGAGTAAATCATCACAGATGAAAACGATCATGGCAAAGAGTGATGCGACCTCTGTGTGTGGAACCAATTTCACTCTTAGTTCATGTCGGACTTTGTGTGGATTAGACTTGAATCTTTCTAACAATCCTGCCAATTTGTAGTTATCATAATCTTTGGCAAGTTCGATCGGCGTGAGTGATTCTTCGTAAATGTATTCGTTTCCACGCTCAAAACTACCTAAATCTTTCCCACTTATCATCAACTGCTCGACCATATCCATATCTTGTAAATGAACAGCTAGATAAAGTGCAGAGCGCCGCATGTTGTCAAAAAGTGATGCTTTTACATCGTCGATTTCCAGTAAGAGTTTAACTGCATCTAAATTACGATTCATACATGCTACATGAAGAGGAGTAAATCCATAATCATTTTTGGTGTTCACGTTGGTAAGGTTTTGAGACGACAGAACGATTTTCAGCATCTTTGTGCCTTCCGACTTAACTATGATGTGAAGTAAGGAACGCCCATTCTTAAATACACACTTACACACATCAAAATCAGGATTATTTTCCAGGATAATCGATAAATTGTCAGTGTCTTCATCGACAACAATACATTCATAAAGAGATGATATAGTCTGTTCTGATAAACACATCGTAGTAGAGGGTGCGAGGGGAAGGGAGAGGGGGAAAACGAAGAAAAAAAATGGTGAGTGATTGTTTTTTTGTCGTCGTTTTTTTTTCATTTTTTTTTCATTTTTTTCATATTTTTGTTTCACAGTTCACACTTTGTAAATCTAGGCCCTCCTAGCAAGATAAAAAACATGAAAAAGAAGAAACAGTTGAGCAACACTTCGAAGAACTCGTTCCACGAAAACAGCCTATAGTCAAGTGCACTTTTAGAAAAGTCACCGGCAAATGTTTTGTTGCTGATATATGCCTTGATCATCTGAACATATTGCAAAGAATATAGAATGTCAAGGCACCACATTCCTATCATATAAAGCAACGAGAATGATTTTACATCGCTAAGCGTTCCCTCAAAGTATACCTGCTCGAATATGCTCATATCTGGTACTCTGATGAACCAGTTGCACGAGGCAAACGCAATCACTATGATTCTGGCAAGTTCGGATGAGATGTAGATAGTGTTAGACAAGTTTATCAGAACAAGCACCGGATCACCATGATCTACGGCATCTTCATTTGCGTCAGAATCGGAGTCGTCATCGTTGTCATCATTGTCATCATCTTCATTTGACCCGTTTTCAGCTGTCAGTTGATTATCATTGTGCTCATAAGTGGAGATTATCGCTTCGGTGACGAGAGCACCAATGAATCTCATCAGTTGAGGTGCAACAGCCCATGTGGCAAAGAGATAAACAGTGCTTTCATCAGTAAACCCCATGACAGTCACTATGATTATAAACATGGGCGCAGAAACTGCCAATCTCTTGAAACAAGACAAGTAAACCATGATCTTTCTGACTTTGTCATGTTTGATTGTATTTTGATGCTTCAGCACGATCAAAGCAGCGATGAGTTGTACTGCCACTATTGTCGCAAGAATGTAAACAGTTGATTCTGTGACCGCACCAAGATTGATCACTCCAGAACCCACAGACACCCCGAAAAAGGCAGTTATGTTCACTAATCTAAACACCTGAGTATAAGTTTGAGCATATTCTGTGTAACCAGTTTGTTTTATAAGGCATTTGTCTTTTGAGCCAGCTGGGACAAGTCCACACATTGCAACTGGACTTCCATCGTTGATGTTGTTGCATGAACTGTCAATAGTAAAGAGTGGTGCTTGTAATTCATTCACAAAGGGTCCAGGGTTGCTCTGTGTTGGTGTTTCGTTATTTGAAATCGCAAAAGTGCTTACTGGTCCACCACTTGTTTTTGACATTTGGAAAAGTGCACTCTTTTTCAAGATGATGGGATAATCCACCTTGAAATCAATCCAATTGGAAGTTACCATGATCAAGAACAAGTAAAGAGAAAAAGAGAAGATGAGACATGCTATCACTGCATTGAGGGTGTGAGCTGCAGGAAGATAATGTTTCAAAGAGTTTGGTATTCTTGCTGTGATTTTGTCAAAGAATCCAGTTTCATTTATTGTTGTCGTTTCACTGCGATTTTCTTGTGGTGATGTAGCTGTTGTTGATATCTCTTCGTCGACAATCATAAGTTGTTGTGCTTGCTCTTCGTATTCTTGCATTGTTTCCTTCTTTGCAAAGAGAGATAGAGAAAAAAATATATAAGGAGAAAAGAACGTGTGTGGCACTTGTGTTTGTTTGTGGCTGAAAAGAATAATAAAGAAAGAGCAAAAAAATTGATAGAATAAGATTTAATAAATAAACAGCTTGAACAAGAGAAGACTTTCCCTCTTTTTCCTAGCTTTGTGTCTTTCTTTCTTTCTTTTTTTATTTCTGACGACGTGTACGCACAACAACAACAAAAAAGGAAAGGGAAAAAGGAGGAAGCAGCAACTTCACAAAAAATGAAAGCAATGACGAATGCATTGTTGCTGTTGTTATTACTATTACTGTCACATGTAAATCAAATCAACTCTGCGACAACAACAGCCGTGATAGATTCAACTCAGCTATATCAGAATGTGGACATTTCAATCAATGCCACTTCAAACACTGTTGTCTATACTTCAGGGACACAAAAGGGTATGATTCAAGTGTCTGGTTCAACAGGTGACACGATAGACTTACAAATAGTATCTCAAGATGCAAATGGAGATGACACGACCCAGACAGTTTCTATTTTCTTTGGAACCATAACTTATAAGTATCGCACAGCGGTGATTGGTTATTTGGGATTGCACGGGGGGATAGTTCATCTGAGATCATATTCTCAATTTGGAAACAGCCAACAGGATGCAGTGAATACAGTTGGTAAGCTCATGTCAGACGAAAGCATAGTTCCAAGTGGTCTCACAGTGGTTGTCAACTCTTCGAAAAGAAAGAGGGATTTTTTGTATGATGATGACGACGAAAATGAATTCCGTATTGTCACACCTGTTGAACGAAGCAACCAGGCAAAGAAAGAGAAGACAAAGGGAGGTGACAGTGATAATAACAAACAGCACAACAAACGAAGCGAGTTTTTGGAAGAAGAAAGAACAAAAAGAGAGAGGTTGTTTGCTCAAAATCAAAAGCTTCACCCGACACCCAAATCCAAAGTTCTCAAAGACATTAAAAATAAAAAGGAGAGTAAAATCACCGGAAGTCTTGCCAAGTCTGTCATCACTGCAAGAATATTGAACAAAGGAAAAATATCACTGTCATCTGGTGAAGATGAGGTACCTCTCAATCAGGCTCAAGAAGAAGATATCGCCATTCACTACAAAAAATCATCAGAAAGGGCAAAAAAACTCATCAGGGATCAGCTCATCAGAATAAAATTCGGACTGAAAGATGATGTGAAAATTATGCCAGACAATCATTACATTTACCGCGTCAACAAAGATGAATGGAAAGAAAGTCACGAACTCTCTGAAGAACAACGCTTTGAACTCAGGCTGAGCGGAAATGCTGCACCATTAATGGAAGAATTCAACAAGGATCCAGTGTTCTTGGCTTCCATTGCCTTTGACTTGAAAAGAATGGAAAATGCACTGTCTAATTCAAACGAGCTGGTGAATGAGCTCAGAATCATGATGAAATATTCTTTGGACAGAAACCTCACAGACATGCACGAAAATCTCAACATGTTCCATGGTCGTGGTTATGCAAAGAATTCTTTCCATTCAAACGGTGAAGTGAATGAAAATGATGGGTATTATTATGAAGGTGACGATGAAAGTGAAAACAGTGATGGTCACAATCAAAGAAGTAAAAGATATTACAATGACGTGGTTGGTCAGCCATCACAAGGAGATGTAGTCGATGATCCCAACGAGTATCCAAATGTCGCTGCGATGATCACACAAAACGGTGCTGCATGTGCTGACATGAGACCTGGATTAGTAGCAGCCAATTCAGCAGCATGCACGCTTGTATCTGTTGCGATTCTCAATAACTACATTTTTGGCAATGGCGGTCTCCAATCAAAGATAAATGCCCTACAAGCTGCTGTTTCTACTCTCGAAACGACTACATCAGAGTTGGTGACTACTGGAGAACTCACACAAACTCAGATCACAAACTATGGTGCCGCTCTCGCTCTTTCTCAGCAACAAATAGGAAATCTTGGAAATGCAGTCAACTCTCTGACCATTGCCGCCAATACAGAGCAGCTCACAATTTCTTTGATCCAGCAAACACAGGCTCGTCTGTCTTTCACTGGAAATCTTCTCCAGACAACAACGGATTCAAACATCCAACAGACAGCCAATGCTCTTAATGGTCAATCTGAACTTGTCAATGAACAGATAGTTTCTTTTCAAAATCAAGTTAATTCTCAGTTCGAAGCTTTCGATGCCTCTATCGATAATGACATTCGTGCAGTGTATGTTTCTATGGCAAGTGTCCAGGCTCAGATTTTGAATCAGCTCAACACCCTGGCAACAGATACTGGATCGAGGATGCAATCTCTTGTCAACAGCATCAATTCCCAGTTTAGCATAATCAGCGCAGTCGTGGGTGATGATCACGCATCTCTTATAAGGTTGTCGAACTTTTCCATCACTTTGCAAAGTGCCATCACAGAACTGTACCAGCAACTGTTTTTCAGAGGAACTCTCCCGGTTGATTATTTTATGTACAAGTCGTTTGTGCAGCAATCTAACAATGGAACTCTGATGCCCATGGTTATCGAGGGGACTGGAAACCCCCCACCCAACATGACACAATACACAGCTTTGGATGGACTTAGCATGTCTTTTACAGTAACCAGTGAGAGCATTTGCGGGATCACCTCACAGGGGATTGCTGCTAGAAATGCTGCCATACAGGCCAGTATAATGGCAAACACTATTCTGACGGCTGATGTACCAGTTGGGGTTCATCCTGACACTCTGAAATACTCTGGTTTGACATCGGGTGTTGTTTCCATACCCTTAGAAAACTTGAAGCTTTATTTCATCAGTTTTACCCTATCAACTCTGCACACCGTTATCTTGTACTACAACGGGACTGCCATGATGCCTATCCTCGACAATCCCACAAACAGACTTCTCAGTGGAGCCGTGAGGTTTTATTTTACAACAGATGATTCTACCGTTCTTTCAAAAGTAGCTGTTGGCGATGGTTTGATGACAAGAATGTATGCCACGGTGGGTGCCTTCTTTTTCAAGGTGACATACCAGCAGGCTAGCAATTTCAACCTGAGCCCCCCAGGATTCACGATGACTTTTACACAGCTTCAGGCACTCGGAGGAAACAACATAGCTTCCCCTATGCAAGTTAGAATGGTTGAAGCACAGAATTCTGCCATGATAACGAACCTTCTTCAAAAAGCTGCCATATACCAGGGAGATTCTGTTTTGATGGTCCCACTCGTATCACCAATTTTCCTTGCCCCGAATGGACTGCCTCCAATCAACAGCAACCCAACCACGCTATCGCAGATCCTGTTCAATAACATGGGTTTTCTAAATACTACAGTTGTTATATCAACCGCTTTCTACAATGCAAACCCTCAAATAAACGGAACACTTACCACAGATACTCCATTGACTGCTGCCCAGACCAATGCCAGTATATCATCAGGGTTTGGAGGTGCTTATACTGATCCTGCACTCAGTAGAAGTAAAAGAGCATTGCCTGATCCACAGGTTGGGACAGTGTCATCTTGTTATAGCGGGATAACAATTGTGCCTAATGCATATTCATCTGAAGTGAATTATATGTCTATGAGTTCATCATCACAAACAAAAGCAAAGCAATGTCTAGCCAAACCAGGGTGTGCCTATTCAGTCATCCAGGAACCTCTTGCTACCCAGTGGTACACAGATTACTTTTACAGGGGAGGGAGGTCAGACATGTTTCCATCGGCAGGTGCCACATCAGCTAGCAGTCCCACAGGAAGTATAGTATGTGATCTCAACACTGCTTTGACTGTGCCTATTGGAACAGGCAGCATTTCTCCGATACATTCTATGATCATTCCTCCATCAATAAATGGCATCTGGTTTGGTCAGGGTGGATATCACATCTCGAATGTCATAAGCAGTTACAATGGTGCTCAGCATCAGTGTTATTTGAATTGTGGCGCTGGTGTATCATGTGACTCTGGGAGTGGCACCATCAACGGAAACATGACATGTGGGGCACCCCCGTTCGTCACAGGCTTCAGTGTGTACCAGGTAAATGGAAATGTGAACGTTGGGGGGACCAGTGGCATGAACGGTCTTGTGGGACAGCCCAGTCTATATCCAGGAGCACAATGCAGTCTCAATATAGGAATCCCTGTCTGGATTTACTACCCTCCCGCGCTTACAGGTGGTGTTTCTCAGAATACCTGGGAGGCATGTCTTCCTTATGACCAAGACGCTGTAGACGAGACTGGAAGTAGTTCGTACAAGGGATTTAGCGTCCCTTATTTCTTAACTCCAAACGACATCTCAGGTGCAGTTGCTTCTACCAGCGGAGGGGGTCTTGGGCAAACTTTAGGAAATGCCGGTAACACCTCTGCGGCATACAGTCCTCTTGCAGGTGTTAATCTCATTGCCTATTTCCCACCGTGTAGTTTGATGACAGTGACTGAGTGTCTGGCTGCGTCTACCAATCCGAGTATTGGCATGAGACAGGGTTTGTGCACTGTGATCATCGACGTGACCCAATCAACTGTTTCACCTGTTAACATAGTCCAGGTGTGTGCCAATGTGACAGCGAATCCATGTATTAACATCACTGACTTGTATACCTGCATGACTTTCACCCAGCAAAACAATAATACTAGCCAAGCTATTCCAGTATGTCAGTGGGCCATAGCTGTTGGTAATACACCTGCATCTTGTCAGCCTCTGGATCCGGCCAATACAGCATCGTCTTATTCTGCTCCAAATTATCCTGCCACGACCCCACAAGCATTTTACATCCCCTGCCAGTTCAGAACAATTGCCTTGACCACAAACGTGATTTATAGTGGAACTGCTACAGATTGGCTGTGTGTGTTTGATGCCCTTTGTTATGCTTATGAGGCCAGTCCCAGTTCTGGTCTGTTGTGTTATCCACTGACCAAAAACAGCACCCTCTACCTCGAATCTTCTTCGATAAATCCTATATGGACAAACCTGACTACCTACAATTCACAGATGACATTTCTTAATAGCACGCTTGGTATTTCGTTCAGTCTTTGTTCTCAGCCACAGGCTCAGTGCATAACAAGGACACCGCGAGGCACAAACAGAATACAATACCTGATGACTTTGATGCTCGGCATTAATTCTACAAGCATTGGTCTGTGCAACAACATCCCAGTTCTGGCAGGCTTTTGTCAGGATAAGTACTTGTTCTACAGCCCTACTTGGACTGGAGGATGGTCTGATGACACCGACGGATCTCACCAGGCTGATTTTTTGGTATCTTATTGTACAAACTATGCAAGCTCGTGCAATCAAAAATGTCAACTGTACAATCATGACTTGAATTCGTGTATGAATGTGCCTAATCAGGGATGTTTCATCAGCGAAAGTGCACTGACTTGCTACCAGGCAACATCTGATCAAAGAGCCGCTGTCTGCCCAGGATCTACAACAACAAGTTATGCAATTGGATCAAACTGTGTCCAATCAGGAAACATTTGTACCATTCTGAGTGCTTCGATATTTTTAAATGGCACAGCTGCCAATTATTCTTCTGGGTCTGCCGACGAAGGTCAGAATGCCGCCGATGCCGCGCTTAATCATCAGTATCTGCTGTTGAGCGAGTGTGCAATGATAGCAGGTTATGGTTATGGGAACATGTCCAATGCAGCGCTGTCAGCAAGACTTGCCGGTGTCATTCTCCCAGCCATAATGGCGAGGTTGTGCACAGCTGTTATAAGCCCAACTGGAATTGTGTGCACTCAGGCAGCTTTAGTAGGTGGATGTGACCCAACAGTGGGACCAGTGTGTGACTTGTTAACGAATCAAGATGCTGCTTTCGACAACGCTATCAATGTTCAGATATGCGCTCCAACAGATTCAGCTAGTTGTGTATCTACTACACCAGACAACGTCAATTTTCCTTGTGGGTGGTTATATTCTATTGTCGGGGGTACTAGTGCCGGGGGTGGTACTTGCATGCCCATAGCTCAGGCACAATCAACATGCCTCGGTAACTCAGCTTATGGATATTATGACATAAACACCTTTGGTCCGTCCACTGCTATCACTAGCATTCAAATGTCAGGGTCTCCGCAGTCTTTTGTGAATGCAGGGATTAACCCAACCACGTTTTTATGGAACACGAACCTCACACCAGGACCTCTCGATGTAGTCATAAATGGACCACTTGGAATGAGCTGCCCGGTTGGACAATATCCGAAAGGGTTTTACTGTTGTTATGACACTCTCTGTACGACAGGAACTCTGAATATGTGGCACCCAAAGATGGTTCACATCACAACTGATCAGTCAAACTGTGTCAATTCATCTGTCGCCTCTTTTGAGATTAACACGTCCATTCCCATTGCTTGCATGCAGAGAACATCTATGCTCGACAGCACCACACAGTTTTATTCTTGTGAGCCATTTGTTAGTTCTCAGGGAGCTCTTTTGTTCCCCTTCACCAACCCAAATGAACGTGCTCCGCAGACAGTGGCAGTCACTTCTCAGACGGATCTCAGGACCCTCACACCCCTCATGACCTTTTCCCCTACAGGAAGTGAGATAGGAGATTTCAGAGCAATCTCTCCGGGGTACACTTACACTTACCTGAACACGAAATTCGAATACGACTTGGTGTATGATGTCTCCATTTCAATGGTTAACACAGAAGCTGGACAATACGGGGATATCAATATAACCACTGTCCAGTTAAACTCTAACTTGGCACCTAGCAATGGAGTATATCAGCTCTCTGTGATGCATGCCCCGCAAATGGTGTCTCAGTTTGCCTTGGACATAACTAACATGTTGAACAGCAAGAACAATATTTTTGAAAACAATCCCCAGGCTTACAACGTCTACCCGGATTACGGAACTTATGATTATCAGGGTCCTATGGGAGCTGATCCCAGTGGAAACTACATCGCTAAATCAAACGTGCTTGCATTTGCCTATTGCAGCAAACTTTACAATGTTCCTGTGGTTGAAGTGGTTGCCTCTATTCCTAATGAATACAGTGCCACTGTCACCATCAACGGTGTTCTTCGTCCAGATATTCCAATTAAGGTCACAGTGCAGGATGATTATTCTTCTAACCTTCCAAGGTTTGGAGAGAAGTACGTCTTGTTTTACGACGCTATCAATCAGATTCTTTATTCTGCCTCGAACGCACACATAGGACTGAACATGCCAGGGATGCTTGGGTACACTTATTCTGCAACCCTGACTAACAATTTTGATTTTGAAGGCATTGTCAACCCAGCAGTTAACACAAACTGGGATCCTAGGTATGCAAACATCTGGATTGATCAATTTTCAGTTGCATCTTCTTACACTCCAGGAACAGCTTCTGGGCCAGCAGAGTTTTGTGGAAGTCTTCTTGCATCATCCACTGGACAGACAAGTCAACAATCTCAGTTGGCAAGCGTATACTTGGGTTTGAACTATGATCTCTTGACTGCAAATGATCAATATCTGTGGAACCAGCGCATAAATGCTACAAACCCGGGATTCATAGCATATTTCATCAACACTGTTCAGTCTACTGCACAAGATCTTGGGTGTACTGGAATCATTCAAAATCAAGAAGATCCAGGGGCTGCCACTGATAATTACGGAACTTGGTATTCACAGTCGACCATCACCACAACTCAGCCATATTCAATAAGTTTGCCACTTTTGGCTCAAGCAATGACTCCCTTTGTGGCAGGTGCCGACAGAGCTATGTGTGGAAACTGTGTGCTTGTTAAAGATGGGACTGGGGCCTTTGTTTCTTCCCTTCCTGGTGTGTCAGATGTGTGCAATCCTGCATATGGAATTTCATTCGCTCCTAACATTCCTGTTCAGAGTAACATCGATGTTCTCAAGGCGGAGATGCTTGCATTTTGTCTGACTGCTTCTTCTTACGAGATAATGGACGATCAACCGAACGGGCGTCTTTCAATGTCACTCAATCCGACACTCGGAGAGATCACTGTCAGTATTCAACTTAATGCAAGCACATCTGTGTATGTCATCACTGCCAATTCTTTGTGCGTTGTTGTCAGCTCTACAAATGCCACATATTCCATAGGCTCGTACATCATGACTCTTGTCAATGTTTTGCCTTTCACGATAGGTTACGAAATCAGGGTGAGGCTGAATGCATCTCATCTGGCACTACCCCCTGTGTCAGGAAGCAACTGTGAACTTGACATAGATTCAAATCTGGGGCCATCACAGAATGAGACTATCGGGGTGTCTATTTGCACAGGAAATTTACTCTACATTCAGCTGTATGATGTGAATGGAGACCCTTGTTCACAGGTGCTTAGTGCATCACAGAGTTTGACATCTGAGCAGCTCAATGCAGACCAGGCAATACTAGACAAGCAAGATGCGTATGTTAATGGAATTTTCAACACATCAGAGGCACTTGCTGCACAGCTGGCTTCACTTGACAGCACCCTGAGTACGAATCTGGGTCTTGTTCAGATCACTCTCCAGAACAGTATTTTTCAATTCAACTCGAATATCACAGATTTGGGGGCATCGTATGCCAGTGTTTTGGCACAGCAGAATAGCGTAGCCGATGTTCTTGTGAATTTGGATGGTAGGATTACGGATGCTCATGTGACATTGGCTGTCATAAATGACAACGTGACATCAATCATCCAGACACAATCAGAAATAACACAAAATCAACAGCAAATTGGAGAACAGCTTTCAAACATCCAAAATGATCTCCAGAATGTTACGGCAGAAAGTGCCAAGGTTGGGATTATCATAGCCATCAACAACAACCTTACTGTCCAGGTAAATGGAGTGTTGGCAAACATAACTTCTCAGCTTGCTGATATTGTGAAGTTGGGCGGAGGTGGCGGACTACAAACTACACTTGGGTCTTTCCAGGGGGCTGTGAATACTGTGACGGCTACGGGGGTTGGGGTCATCGTTATGGCAGCTGTTGGGTTGGCTGCGAGTTTGACTGCGATCATTATGATTTCCGTGAAGATGGCCAATGATGCACACAGTCCAGAGGTACTCTTAGCAAAGGACTTCATCAAAATGAAAAAAGAAAAACAGGCAGCTGATGCAAGAGAGGCTACCAGGAGAGCTCAACAACAGCAACAGCAGCAGCAGGATCCTACCAATCAAGGGAACAATGATCTGGTTAGTCAAGATGATCAGGATGGTCAAAGGCTACTTCCAAGACAACAACGACAGCAAGGAAGAGTGCAGAATCAGAACGGCGGAGACTTGCTTGGAGATGTGGCTCGGCAAGTTGGAAAGCTTGCAGCACCCGGCAATATAAGAACTGCAGAAAACATTGTAAAGGGATTCGTTTAATGATAAAAATAGATTGTGTGAACACGGACACCAAAATAAATAAATTGTGCGTTTTTTTCTTTTTTTTCTTTCTTTTTTTATTTTCTCCGTCTATCATCCCACACATTTCACTGACAGAAATAAGAAGAAAATAAAAAGAAAAAAGTCATGCATTCATTGTCTCTTTTGATTATTGTGCTTGTTCTTTCTGTTTCTGCATTTGCCATTGTTTTTGATTCCAACAAAAATGATGAACTTGACTTGATTTTTTTGAAACATTGGAATGAAAACTTCAGAAGATTAATAAGAAACGACACACGCCACTTCCCATCTGAAAAGGGTGGTATTTCTATAGATAAGAAGCTTTTAGATTTCGGACTTAGTGTAAACCACCAGAACAATTTAGGAGAAACTGCATTGCATGTTGCTTGTTATGTCGGTGCAGTCGAACAAGTAAAAATATTATTAAACATGCCTGGCATAAACGCAGGAATTCCAGACATTTTCGAATTCACGCCAGTCATGATAGCGGCTGCTGCGGGACAAGTTGAAATTGTCACATCCCTTTATAAAAGACACGATGTGAATTCATACAGTGTCAATGATTTTGGATATTCTCCTCTTGACTATACCTTGGATACTATAGAGAAAGGAAAGACACGCAAAAACAAGGATGTTATTAAAACATCCACTCAACAAAACCACACAACTCATCGAGAAGAAAAATAAAAAAGTGATTGATATCTCCACACCTTTTCACTTTTCCTTCTTCTTCTTGTCTCTTCATTTTATTTTCTTCTTTCCGACCACCAGAAAAAAGGAAATACCACGACCATGTCTCAACCTCACAAGAAGTTTCGCCTTGATGATCTTGTCATACCACATGATAACGAAATTGACGCGAAAATAGAATCTATGGCAATGAGTGTTATTCGTGAACTTGAACCATATCTTATTGGATTGCGCTTCAAACAAATCCAAGGATATAATGAAACTCAAATTACGCATGCATTCGAGGGCACAAAGTTTATAGAAAATAGCTTTATTGAAAACACTGGAAACACTCCATTAACCAAAGATGAATTTTACAAGGATAAGATTGCTGGTCGTGTTTGCAAAATCATCAACGATGACAACGAGGGAGGGAGAAGCAGTATTAGTTGGTATAAAATGGCTGATCCAAACACCCCTGCTTTGCAAATTTGTAGGGGTGAAGAGAAATTGGATCGCATTCGATTCAGGATTATTATCGATCCCAAAGTAAAGGAATGAGCATGCAAAAAATGTTTTTTTTGTTTTTTTGAAGAAATAAAAAAGCGAACCCCACTCCTTTCCGCCACTTTGCTCTATCTTTCTCTTGAAAACAAGGATGTCTTCTTCTTCTGAAGAAAAGAAAATAAATCCACTGGATGTCATTCTAACTGAAAGGTGTGTTTCTGTGGAAGAAGAGGCAGACAAATTATGCATGGAAATCTTCGAGTTACTTGCGCCTGCCATCCACGAGAAAGGAAAAGAAGTCAATGAAAGCATAACTTGGAGAGGTAAACGTATCCTGTACATAAGTATCGGTGTAAAGGAGATAGATGACATGGTTCGTGAGTGGAATGACTACAAAATAAAGAATGTGATGGATCGCCTCTGTGATAACAGCAATGCAAACGGGGGAAGTTGTCGAATAAGCTGGAGAATACAGACAGATACCGAATCCTATGTGCGTGTCGGATATAAACGCAAGTGTGGATATATGTTTGACATATCTATCAGTCCCAAATGAAACAAAAAAAGAAAAAGAAAAATGGAATCGCACTATCCTTGTTTTTTTTTTATTTTTTTTGATCAAGAACAACAACAAAAAATCTTCTTTCAAGACAAACAACTCCTTTTGTTGTGAGCTGAAATCATTTCAGCGAGTTCTTTCTGAGTAATGTGAATCATGTCACTCGGAATGCCAGCGTTTTCCAGAAGATGCCCTCGTTTGTTTATCTCTTCGAGGGTGTATCCGAGCTGAGTCTGTGAGAAAGAGTACTTTAAGCTGTCAGGAATTCCGTAAATTCTTCTGAGATGACCGTGGAGTATAGTGCCATCTTCCTTTGTGACTCGGATGAAGGTCTTTCTGGGCATCTCTGGTGTAGAAAACAGGACGATGGGAGCGAGTGTGATGCAAGGAAGGCAAGGGATGGTGTCGAGTGTCATTTTTCCGTTGTTGTAGAACTTGTAGCTATCATCTGCGAAGTTTGTGATCTTGCTCTCGAAAGATGCTGCCAGGGTCATGAATTCTGAGATGGAAATCATGTTGGGCAGTGGCTGTACTGGTGGTGCGATGACTGAAGGTTGTTCAACAACAACAGATGAAGATTTCCCTGGGTAGTAGTAATCTTCGTCCTCAAGTTCGCTGCTAGATGATCTGTGAAGTTTATTCTTCTTCTGGGTGGGAGAACCGTGAGTGGTGCTGATTATGTAATCAGAGATGGACCTCTTTCGTTGCTGAGGGTCAGAAGATAAAGATGAATAGAGACCATGTTCAATATCTTTCACACAGTGTTCCAGATGTTGGTTGTCGTAGACAACATTCCTGATTTCTTTCAGGCAGTTTTGAGAATCATGCACACCATCCCAGATAATTTCCGATATACAAGAACATTCGTATAATCTTTCAATGATCTTGCCGTAATCGCATTTGTTCATGATTTGTTGCCATGTGCCAAGGTAACACAGAGCGTGTTTGATTTTAATTTCTCTAGTTACCATCGTGGCGCAGTGATGGCGAAAGAAGGAAATAACGTTCGGAGGTGTTGTTTTTGTGTGATGTTGTTGTGGTTATATATATTTTTTTCTATCATGGTTATGAAAAAAAGTAAATGGAAAAAATCATAACCATGATATCTATTTTTATTTTTTTCGAAGAAATGATTTAAGCACAAGAATTGGAGCATTTTTCTTCTTCTTCTTCTGTGATCTTCAACACTTCCACACCTACATTTTTTGTTATTATCATTTTCTACACACACACAACTTAAAAAAATCACACATGTCAGAACCGACACTCTATCGTCAGGATATGGCAAGTCCAGAGGAACACTATCCTATTTCCAAACTTGGAAGCATGGGTCGTGCTCTGTGTTCTGGTCCCTTGTCTTCCATCAAGACATTGCTTACGTCGCCTCGTCTCGTTTTCGACATGGTGACTTTGGACACAGCCATGGTACATGCCGCTACACGAGGAGATGCTGAAAGTGTCGTATTTCTCCACAATCACGGCGCTACAGTGCTCATCCCAGCTTATGCCGCTGCCAAGGTACATAATCGCCAGCACGTCATCGATGCTTTGTACCAACTCAAAAGACATCCTGGTTCCATCGACTACACCGGATTCAAAGGCGAATTGAAAAGTGACGGGAAAGATTACCTCATCACCAATCAGCTGGACGTCATCAAAGAATGTTCAGAGAAATGGGGAGTTCCCCTTTACCACGAATACATTGAAGAGGTTTTGAAAGCATGCGACAAGTACAACCGTGGTGACGTGGCTGCGATTGTGCTTGCTCAAAAACAAGAACAAGGAGAGCAAAAGTAAAACCTTGGGGAATTCGTGTCTTTTTTTCTTCTCAAAAACAAGCAAATGATAATAAAAATAGAAAAAAAAACATCTTGAGTCACGATTTTCTTCTCTATATCTCTTTGTTTAATATCTCTTGTGCCTTTTTTCTTTCTTTCTTTTTTTCTTTTCTTTCCTTTCTCAACTTGGTCGTGATCTTCTTTATCTTAGTCAATGTCAGACTTTTTGGAAATGATATTGAGGGATACATTAAAAGATGATCGTGTATCTGAAATGTCATCTCTCTTGAGGAACAATCCAGAGATCAATGTCAACTGGCGAGACCACATAGAGTGGACTCTACTTCACATTGCTTCGTTCCATAGCCATGTTGAAGTTGTCAAATTGTTGTTGGCGCACCCAAATATAGATGTTAATGCAATGTGCAGCTCTGGACAAACTCCCTTTTCGTATGGGTGTTTTCGCGGTAATGAGTCTGTAGTTCGTGTGATGTTGAAAGATTCTCGTGTCGATATCACACTCGCTGACAACAATGAGTGCACTCCATTGTGGTATGCATCTAATTTTGGGCACCATGGAGTCATTGAGCGGTTAATTGCAAGTGGTAGGGATTTAGAAGATGTCAAGAACAAGAAAGGGATGAACTTGTTCGGGGAAGAATACACAGCCCTTGAAATAGCCATATTTAAAGAACACGATTCTGTCGTCTTGCTGCTGGAAAAATTCATTGCCGACCCAGTGTCCACCCGCCAAGAAATCCACACGAAGTATGGTATTGGAGACAGTATCGCAGTTAGTTTATTTTCATTGGTCGTCTTCCTTTGTGATGATTTTCTTAGGCTCACAGAACGATCTCTTAACACGACTACACTCCCGAGGGAACATTTCGCATCTCGCTTTTTCGTAATTGCCAAGAAATTACCCATGGAACTTCAAATGATTTTGTGTCACCGTGCATCGAATTCTTATAAAGACAATGTCTTGACACAAGATTCAGAACATGCTTTCAAAAACCTTGCTCGTGCATTACTTTTGTCTTGAAAGTGTGCATATTTTTTTCTATTTTTAAAATTCTTCCCGATCTACAAAAGGGGGACAAATACAAAATACACGACGAGAAAAAAAATAAAATAAAAAATTTCGTGACTTATCTTTTTTCCTCGTCTTACTTTCTTTCTTTCTTTCTTTCAAATGGAATCCGATGCAGCCGATTCGGAGTACACGCATGTATACTACTCTTTTGATCTCTTTCATCATGAAAAGGAGAAGCCATTGGATCATACTATTTGTGCCACGACTGCCGCCACTAATTTATCGTCTGACGCCTGCTCCACTGGAGAAAGCGGAGAAGAAATGTTCATGTCGAGTACTTCAAAATCGTTTTACCCCACAGAGATCGAACTTCATAACCAGACGCCTTTCATTGATCATCACGCCACACTTGTACTATCCAGGACGTCTTTGTCTCAGAGGCTACTCACTGCCATGAAGCAACATCTACTGGACAAGTATTACAACTACGGGCTCATAGAGAAGATGGTCATTGAAATGAAGTACCCGTTTATCTGGGCCGTGTTGCTTTCTCAACCTTCTGCTGCAAAGGCTAGATTTTGTCCTCATATCTTGTGCGATGAAAGCATGGTCATGGATCTGAGATCTCCATGTGTCTTAAATTTTGTGAACAATTCGGAAGAAAATGGAAAAATGGTGCGTGTCACACCCTTGCATTATGCACAAATAAAAGGGTTTGTTCCTTGGTGCACGGCTTTCAAGATGTTTTTGGATGATCCTTCGGGGTATACTGAGTTCATGAGAAATAAGTTTCGTGAATTTAGTCTTGTTTGATGAAAAAAAAAGAAAAAAAAATAAATAAACAAAAGAAAAAAGAGATGGAAAAGATACAACAATACGCACACTCATTCTTACTTGACTATCTATCTATCTTGACAGACAACAACAACAACAAAACAAATGCCTAAGAAATCAGAGAAACCGCCCAAGATTCCTGGAAACCCTGATACTTTCCTTGTGGCAGATGAGTCAAACAAGAAACTTTACCTGGTCGTGGATGACACTACTATCAGGACAGATTAAAAGACAACAGTGTATCATTTCATGTTTTTGTGGATTTGGGTTTATTTTTGGATGTGGATGTGTCACCAACAAAAAAAAGAAACAAAAAAGAATAAAACCTCATTGTCATTATCAAGTTTTTCTTTTCTTTTCTTTGTCATCTTTTATCTTCACCTCTTCTTCTCCTCTTTAATTACAAAAAAAAACGAAAAAGACATGTCTTCGTCATCATCATCCACGAAAACCATCTCCGACAAAGATTCTCCTGCTGGATCAAAGTTTTTGGTTGAAGATATATACACCAATATTCGATACATTCTGACAAAGATGGTAGGAACTGTGAAATCGGGGTTTGGGTTCGATGATTTTGAAGGGTTTCAAGTGTGGGATCTTGACCGCGAAGATGAAGAAAATCTGGGATACAAAGCCTATTACCGTGAAATGACGATGAAAGAAGTCGCGACCGGGATGCTTTACTTTGTCAATCACTCTGACCTTCGGTACTACTATCCAAAGGAAACTACTTTCAGTCCCGATAAAGACTATCATCGTGGGTATCCTGACAATTCTCGGTTATCGTGCTGGATAGTCTATCCATCAGTTGTTGCAAAAGACAAGGAACATTCTGAGGGGTTGCATATCATCATCATCGACAAAACCATTCCAGAAAATTCAACAACACTTCCTTTGTCTCGTACAGAAACGTTGATCGCTGATCTGATTGCACTGAACAGAAATTTGATCAGTGCCGGGAACTATGATGACAAAACACTATCCCACCTGTCTGGAAAACTGAAAGAACTTGAGATGAATTACGAGATAGACATAATGACCAGTGCTAGTGATCCAGTGTTTCTTGCAAAACTCAAGTTGGATATAATAGAATCACATTCTAAAAAGGAAGATTGAAGATGTTTTTTTTCATTTTAAAACATGGAAATAAAAAAGAAAACAAAAAACACTTCAAGGATGATATTTTATTGCCTTCTCTAAGTTTCCTCTGGTTGTCATCAAGAGGTGGATTGCTTGAAGTCTTGTTATTTTTCTTGCCTCAATCAATGTCTTCACATCCTTTTCGATTTCAAGTCTTTCGAAATCCAACCTCTCCCTCCAAACATCAGCAAGATCACGCGAAGATCGAAGGATGATTTGTGGCAAAGGGATGAAATCGCACAAATCTTTATCGAGATCACTAGAGATTTTAGCGCGAATGACATAGTCCACATCGAGGGGTTCGCTTCTTTTCTTGTGCACGCTGATCAAGTTTGGGTAAGTAACGAAGATTCCATTCGATGTTTCGTCTTCCCAAGATGGAATGCGAAGTAAGTTTTCTGTTTCTTTTAAAAGTTCCCTAAGGAAAGGGTGAGGCCTTGACATTTTCCTCCCTCTTTTTGTTGGTGATTATGGAGAAGGAAGTGAAGAATAATGAAGAAAAAAATGCACCCCTTTTTATTGAACTTTATGAAGACTCCGAGCAAGTAACTTCAACGAAGATTCCAAATCTTTTGACGATACAAATTCTTTGTCTGACCCAGTGACAAAATGACAGACTAGCATCTGTAGTTCCATGGGCAGTTTGTTTGTGATCGAAAAGAAACGAACCTTTGGAGTTTCCTTTTTACTTCCAGGGTTGAGACAAAGAAGTCCGTCACAGTTAAATACAATCAATGAGAAAATATCAGCACATAGTTCATTTTTCATGTCAAATTTCGTGTGAAGTCGAAGGCGAGTTTTTGCTGGATTGGCAATGAAAGATTCAAGAAAGGGGATGTACTCGATATGGTTCCACGCTCTTGCGACGTCAATGGCACGGTATCCGGTGGGAGGATGATAGGTCGATTTTTTGTTCCAGTCTCCGAGATCTCTGCCGCTTGCTATAATCAGTTCTACTACATGCATATTTGCATGGTAAGATGCGTTCCACATGGGAGTACAACCTTCATTATCATCAAGTGTGGTGTCGACGCGAGGATCGTCAAGCAACAACTTCAAAACTTTTACATTGTTACATTCGCATAACTGATTAAAAGGTGTTTTTCCTTTTGCGTTCTTTATGTTAACATTAATACCCGCACTGGCTAACAAAACTTTGGCTATCTTTTCGCATTTTATCTGGCAAGCCCAGTGGAGAGGAGATCTTCCGATAGCATCATCAGTGTTTATCCAGTTAACATCGATGTTTGCACCATTATTCAACAACAAATCCAGTGCGTCTTTAGAGTCACCCCACTGTAGGGTGTGAACAAAGTCTCTTGTGATCTGGTTTGCCATTCTTGTTTTTTGGTTTTTGGAGAGTAGAGGGGGAAAAAGGAAATAAAGAACACCTTTCTTTATTTCTTTCTTTGAATCTAAAAAAAGAAAATAATAATAAATTTCAAGGTTTTTTTTTCTTCTTTATTCTCTTCATTTTATCTTTTCTTTCTTTCTTTCTGCTCATTCTCTCTTCCCAAAATTAGAACACAAAGAAAGAACACAAAAAACCATGACGACCACCATGAACGGATTTTGCACTGTGACACAACCACCTCCATTCTTACACCAAAACATTTTTGGTATGGACCGTCGCCTGTCAACGGATAGAATGTCACTCAAATTTATCCAAAACATGGATGAGGATCTCTTTTTTCGGGATCATCATCTCACCAATAAAATCAATAAATACATTAACGTGTTTGTGGACGTGACAAATCGATTGGTCGAACTCACAGAAGCATGGAATGTAGCTGTAAGAGAATACAATCGAATGATTGTTCGCGGAGTGAAAATCGATGAAGAAGAAATTCAAAATGTCTTGGCATCGATGAAGAACATATTGGATGGACAGCTTCTTATTTATGACTCTGCTCCTGAATTCCCAGGAAATCTAGTCAGCCTGATTCAGAGGGTAAATCATGACGAAGGTGATGCCGCCAAGGATCAAAATGTGTCTTCTTCTTCTTCTTCTTCTTCTTCTTCTTCTTCTTCTTCTTCTTCTTCTTCTTCTTCTTCGACTATTACCACTGCACCTATAGAAGATTTTTCGGATGATGCTGAGAGAGAGAGTATTACAAGATATGTCAAAAAGCTCTTTTCTAGAAAGGACAAGAACAGACACGAAAATAACGAGTCATACTCCAAAAGAGTCGGGGAGATTTACATGACTTCTGTCGTGGCAAACAATGACATTAGTATACTTCTCGAGTATATGAATGCCATGACACTTGAAACACAGATTAAAAAGATGAAGCAATTTTGGGCACAAGAGTGTAAAGAACTCAAGCTTGCGCCATGTGAACACATTTCTGCACGTGGCGACAACAGAAAGTGGATTGATTTATTGTCTCGTGGCTTCGGAACATTCATTCAAATAAACACATTTCAGATGTTTGTTGTCAGAAATCACAAGGAATTGAACTACGACGATGCAGAAACAGCCGAAAAAATTGTCGTCGATCCCCTCTGTTCATTCGAGGCATGTTTTCAAATTCCACCGTCTGTGATCAGGATGTCGTCTGATTCTCCAGATTATGCAAAGCCTTCAGAAAAGCAAATTGCTTATGCTGTAATGGTAAAAGAGTATGATAGACTGGCAACAGATTTTCTCCGAGAAAAAACACCGCTCACCAATTGGTTCAAGACTTATGAGGTGTGTGTTAGAGATCATATTACATCTGAGTCCATGTCTATCCACGAACTTTCAAGGGAACTGAAGACAAAATGTACCTGGGGAATCATGAAAAAGATGATTGAGTCTGATGACTATTTCATGGATGACAACTACGCGAATGAAATTTCGATGTATGATATTTCAAAGAAGGTAGTAAATGATCTGGAAGTTACCGAACAAGGGATAAGAACATCTACGACCACCACCAAGGCTGCTGCTGCTGAACTGAAGAGAGAAACTGATAGATTTAATGGGCTTCCACTTCACAGGGTTTTGAGAAGATTGTGTGAGAGGGTGTCAGAACTTCTTGAAATTCAGTCATCGTCATCTTCAAAAAAGAAGGTTCCGATTGACAATGCACACAAACGCATGCAATGGGAAAAATACCTGGATGACAGTGACGATGACAACGATGACAACGAAGGCAACAAAAACAAAACAAACGACTACAACATCGGTGGAAGAAAATGGATGCCATATAACTACCACAACAAAATCGACGAGAAAATTAAAAAGGTGGAGTTTTACCAGGCATTGGTAGACTTTGAAAGTGTAGGTAAGCTCTCTCCAGTGGAGATGATGTTGAGATACAGCGCAACCACATTTGCCTCGATGATCAAGAAAAGAAACAAAAAAGATCTATTTGAGAAAGAACCATTTTATGTTGTGTTGAGAGAAAAGAGTGAAAACATCACCTTGCAGTGGTGAAAAAAGAAAAAAAAAGAAAAAGAAAGAAAGAAAGCAACCTTATTTTTTAGACATATCTTTCTTCTCTGTTTTTTTTGTGAATAATGGTGTTTGAAGTTGACAAAAAATTGAGTGAAGCAGAAAGTAAGATTCGTTTGTTTCTCACGTCAGGAAATAGTCTGAGAAGAAGAAACACTCTCTCTCCAAATCCTTATGATGATTCAAGTGTGAAGGTTGCATTGGAACGCACGTCTTCAAAAATACAAAGAAGGGGTGCAAAACATGCTCTGTGGAGTTTCAAAATCCAAGCTGTCCTAGTTCATTATTTTACATTTCTTGTGACCACGGCACTTGGTTTGCTTATATTGATTGGAGAAGAACCTGGATCAGAAGCAGAGTACGTGATGATACGGCTACCATCTACCATAAGTGGACTCCAACTGTGCATTTCTCAATTTTTTCCAAGAACTTTGATTCTTGACTATGTTCCAAAGAGAGAAACCACACTAGAATCATGGGTGAATATCATGTGCAGATTTGGTTTAGTGACAACCTCATTATTTATTTTCGTCACACTTTTCACGGTGTCTTACGAATCAATCACTCAAGTGTGGTTATCACAGTTCTTGTTTTTCTTTTTGCTTCACTTTATTTCGATACTCACCATCTTATTTTCTCCAAAGGGAAAGGCGAATGACACTTCTTTGAATACACTGACCAGGGTGATGGATGCAGTCACGATGAAAACACCAGAGATGCAAAACAGATTAAACTTCTTCACCACCGCCGCCGCCGCCACCAAAAAAGACAAGAAATACACAAGAATAGAAGAAAAGGAAAAAGAAGAAGTTGTCACTATGACCATCGAAGAGCAAGCAGTGCCTGCTTTATTACAAGAAAGGGAAATGCCAAGAAAACAAAAAATAGAAGAAATCTTTGACACGGTGCAACAATCATCACCCGACGATCCTCAGTTTGGCCTTAAAGGTGGCAAGAGAGACAAACCCTCTCTTAGACCTGCCCTTGGAACTTCTAGAAACAAGGTCATCGACAGCAAAAAGTACTCTCTTTCCAGTGCTGGATTCAAGAGCGGTCAACTTGGAGTTAAGTTCTAGCTGAGGAAAGTCAGAAACATTGGCATGAGATTGTGTGTACTTTTTACTCCATGACATCTGATACCAGCCAGGTTCTGATTTCCGATCAAGTGTTATGTTAAAAATATCATGCTCGAATGTTTGGTTTTTCTTTTTTGGAAAATAATTAAGTGCCATGATACCAGATGCATCACCCTGTCCTGCCATCTTCATATTTCCTGGCATTTGTGGCTGGTGGGGGTGATGATGATGTTTGTCTTGTTCGAAGTGGACGGTCTTCTTCTTCTTCTTATTCTTTCTTTTGTAATGATGTTCATCCAAATTTTGTGATTCTAGGGCATGCTCCATCTCTTCTTCGTCATTTCCACCTTCATGCACCACCTTGTCTAGAAAATCCAAATCGCCCCCATTTGACAAGAACATGCCCCTTGACCTTCTCCTTGGGTTGGACGCATCCTGTGCATCACTCTCAAATAAAGTGGGAAGACTTGAAATGGATGACTTTGAAGAAGAAAATGATTTTTGCATTTTTTTCTTTTGAAAGATAAAAACACACACACACAACACCTCTCTATCATTTTTTTTCCTTTCTTTCCTTTACCTTTTTTATCATCGTGATCATGATGCCATCATAGCTTGTTCTGCGACACGTTTCATGGGAATATGCTGTGACATCTTTTGATTTGCAGGCGGATGTTGTCCTTTTTCTTCAATCTCTTCTTCAACACCTTCTTCGATTTCTTGCACGGGTTGTTCTCTTCTGTGTGCTGTTCTCATCTTGTTTATTCTTTCTGATTTTTCTTCAGTAGTTTCAAGATTGAAGAAAAGATTCAGGTCATCAGACTCTTCGAATTCATCAAGCATGTCATCATCATTTCGATTGTTTCTTGAACTCGAACTCATGATCTCATCCATGAGCAATTTGTTTTCATCGTCAAGATCATCCAGCTTGTCGCGTGTTTCGGCATTGTCATCTTGTATTGTCTGCGCCCTTTTCATGGCCTTGAGTCCAGAATCCACAAACTTTCTTACACCCTTGTTCTTGATTTTCATGAATTCAACATGCTTGTATGTTTTGAGAAGATCTTTTGCACCAAGCTTAACTTTGTCATGTTCCCTGATATCATTTATGAACATTTTATTTCTCTTCATGATGTCTTGCAAGTCGGATGTCAGCGGAACATTCAACTCTTTGAATAATTTGAAGACTAGTCTGTTTTGTTCAAATGCCTTCTTCTCGACATTGACATGAGACTGAAACTCGAAATTTTGAAGATCAAACTCTGCTACTGGTTGTCCTGTTATGATGGTGTTTGTAAGTGCTTCAAATCTCCTTGGCTGGATCTGTGACAAATAACTCACACAAACTCCCATTTTTGTCTGTGTGTGTTTTTTTTTCTTTCTTTTTGTTTCAGATCAAAAAAAACAAGAAGGAATACAACAAAATTTGATTGTTTTTTGTCATCACTTTACATTTTTTTTCTTTCTTATTTTTTTATTCAGTGTCATCTTTTGTGTGTTTTGTGTGCATTTTTCTTCATGTTTTCTTGGCATCATTCATCCCGATGCACACTGTTGCCACAATGGAGAGGATTGAAAGGTGAAGTGTCTGTCTGAGAAGTTCTTTGGCATTTGAAAGCGTGGGGCCGTAAAAATTGGTCGTCAGCGGAACAGTCTCTGCTTCAAGAGTACTCATCGAGCCAAGCATCCTCTTCAGCCTGATCTTCCTGTCTTCGCCGCCTCTGTCTTCTGCGCTAAGGATGTAGTCGGAGAAGATCTTGTATTTATCCGCAGCAGGCGACTTCTTGATTGACTCTGTGAAAGTAGTAAGCGAGGTAATGCTCCCAGCTCTGTCTCTGAACACAGTCGCCAAAAACTCTTCGAGTGAAGAAGTCTTTCGAGTCTCCTTTGAAGTAACTTGACAAGTCATGTCCTCGATGAAGGTCTGAAGGCGGATGAACATTTCTACGTACGACCTCAGTGTGTTCTCGTACAGAGCCAGAGTTTTCTCGGTGGGAATCTCCTTGATGAGCGAGTCAAACAGCTTGTTTATGGCATTGTTGTAAAGAATTTTTCTATCTTCGACTGAAAGGGTGTTGTCGACGACAGTGGGGGCTGTGGGTGGAGTATCAGTCGAAGACTCACTTCCCATTTCGAGTTTGGCCTTCTTTTCTGGTCTCAAAACAGACACATCAGGCACACCGTTCTCAAAGAACACCATCCCTTGGTTGTGATCCTCGAGATGCTCGATCAAGTAAACCTTCTTGAGTTTTGTTATAAACTGCGACTGTTTGTGGATGGTCCTGTTTCTAGACAGGATTCTGGCATCCTTTGATATGAGCTGTTGGAACCCGTCTGTCACACTGTTTTTGAGATACATGAGATAAAAACAGAGAAAGAGCCTGCGCTGTGTGGGATTCTTGAACTCGTCGGGGTTTGACGATGTTTTGTACCCGTCGCCAATGGAGGTACAGTGAGAATAGGAGTTCGAAATGAGCTCCCATCGCTCAAGTTTCTCGAGGGTGTCGATATCTTCACCAAGAGGGTGGAAAAGATACGGCCTGAATTTTTGGTTGATGAATAATCTCGACGAAGACGACAAGACTGACAACACAGGAAAAATATCGGCAGCTACCTCATCGTGTTCAAATTCAGTTTTTCTGTTGCTCACCTTTTGTTCGACAGCACACACCTCCAAAGATATAGTGTCATGGAAGTTATTTCTGCTATCTAATCCGACAAATTTCCTAATCTCAGAATTCTTAACGACGTTTTCTGGGGTGAATTCGATGTGTGGAGGTGTTCCACCGGTAATAGTAGAAGAGACCTCATTCTTGTTTAAAAGAGACAAATCGTGGTTTTCTGAAGAAACGGCCGGTGTGTGGAGAAGAGGCGCAACGACGGTGGCAGAGGAAGACGGAGAATTGGCAGTATTGGTATGTAAAACCTTTCTGGCGCCAACAGAAAGTGCTGTGGCCAAAGCAAACTCCGTAGTAGGAAAGGCGAGATGAGTTGCAAGGTTGTTGAATGAATCGAGCGGGGAGTATATGCTAGCATACTCTTTGATAGACATGCCTTTGTGTAACGATACCATTTCAGTCTCCGACGCCGTAGCAAGTTTGTTTTTGAGGTAAGTGATGTAACAACGACCGCTCTTGTTGTATTCTTCTTCGCTTGGAATTTCGGCAAAGATTGGATGGTAATAACCAGCAGAAACAGACCCTGGATCTATGGAAAGCGGTGGTGACGACGACGACGACAAATGCGACAAAAACTCCAAACAAGCAATGGAAACAGAATCACGTGGATGATAACGAAGAGTAGCCAACTTTAAAGCAAAGTCTCGTGATGGGGAGGGAATTATAGTGATTCCTTCTCCGTCTTCTTCAAATAATGAGGATGGTGGCGTCGCCGGGGTGATTGTTGTGATTGTGTCGGAGGAGGAAAAGTGATAAGTAGAAGGTTTCATTGATTTCAAAAAGGAGAATAAAAAAAGAAAAAAAAAGATACCAAAAAAATAATGATTTGTCTTTTTCTTTTTTCTTTTTTCTTTTTTTTCTTTTTCTGTGGATATAAACCAAAGAAAATCATGACCATGATTTGCGAAAAAAAATCATAACCGTGCGTAACATCTTCATTCTTTTGCACATTTTGGCCAAGCATTTTTAAAAATAGAATGGCATGTGCATGACAAAAAATCATAACCATGGGTAAAATTCTGATATTTTGCACCGCTAAGCATGACCAAAATAGAACCGCGTGCACATTAAAAATCATAACCAAAAAATCATAACCAAATGACAATAATGCCCGTTTCACACCTATTTAATGTCTCTCTGTTTTTTTGTTCACTTTTTTTTCTTCATCTTCATCATCTCGCGCCATCTTCTTTTTCTCACTTCTTCCGGCCCACTCTCTGCCATGAACAGCGTCGCTACTCAACCAAACCAAAGCAACATCAAGCGTATTGCCCTTGCCGCCCTCACCGGTCCAGTCATCGAGGGGGACAACAATACGCCCAGTGGCTCATTTTCGCTTGTCAGGGGGAACAACATGGCCAACTACTGTGTCATCGGAACTCTCTATGGCAACAACTTCGGTTACGGAAACGTCATAGGGTTTCACCTCGGAGACAACTTTGGGTGTGGTAACCAAACCATGTTCCACCACGGAGAGGAGAAGGTCAGGTACGGGAACAGCACCGGATGCGTTCTTGATGACAAGATGGCCAAAGCTGTTTCAAACGAAACAATAGACCCGTCTAGTCTTGTCTACAGCCCATCTTCGACTACAGCCCCTACTCTGCCCCTTACCCCATCCAAATCGCCTGCTTCTGCTACTGCTCCTCAAGCCAAACCATCCCCGGCCAAGCCGTTGAGTATCCAGCGTCCGGAAATCACAGTCGAGCAGCACATCAACCCCGTTCTTGGTAACAAAACTACCACCATCACCTCTACTACAATCGACAAAGCTACCACGATTAATATCACTACTTCTACTACAGCCGCCCCTGCCATTCCCAAACCCAAAGAACGAGTGACATTAATCACTCAGCAAATATCAGACGCTGCCTTGCTTGCTGCCTGCTCTGCTGCTGCTAGGGCCACCCCGTCGGTTGTCAAGCCAAAGACTTCACCTGTCACCTCTTCTACCAAACCGTCCAAGAGTGACACCCCCCGTCCTCGAACAATCCAGTTTGCGGATCCAGTTGCCGTGGTCTTCACCCCCACTCCATCTTCCGATGTTCATCTTCCAAGGACTGTCACCAAAACTACATCACCTTCGTCGGTTCTTCCGGTCACCGAAGAGGCAACAATCATCACAACCAAGAATCCCATGTCATCGTTGGACGAATTGTGTGCTGTCTCTGCGCTAAATAGCATAGCTGCTAACATGACAACTTCTTCTCCGCCTGCGTCTACTGCCAAGCCCGCTATCAAGACACCTTCTCCACCAACTGTTAAACCACTTGTTGCGACTGCCACCACCACAACTCCCCCCACTCCGAAACCAACAAACAGATCAGCAGCCTCAGAGCTTGAACTAGTAAAGGGACTTTCTTGTGAACGAGAATTCCAACGCGGAGATACACCACCTTGGCACGGAACACCAGTACCCTCTTCGTCGTCGTCCACTGATACAGGGCTGGACAATGATGACGACGACTGTGAAGATTCTGACTCTTCGACTACCATTCTGCCTCCTACTTCATCCAAAAGAAAGGCGAAGAAGGTGGCTGAATCCTCGTTGAGGAAGAAGAAGAAGGTGTGTTTGACCGAAGAACTGGGCTACGAGACTGACAACGGATCAAGCAGCGACGATGACTCGTTTTCTGAGTCGAGCCAGGCACCAAGAGCGCTTACAACCCAGAGCAAACCCAAAAGGGGAAAACGCATTCACCCAGACGTGCTTTACATCATGCAAGAGTGGTTCTTTTCCAACGTCCACAACCTCACCATCAGCGCTGAAGATTTTAAAGGGCTACAGGACAAGTGCATCGATACAGGCGCGCCACTTCTCAACATCTCCGAGATGAGAACCTGGGTAAAAAATCACAAGTCCAAAACAATGATCACCAAACTTACACCGGAGCAGATCGCATCAGGACAGTTCTTCTTCAACCCACACAGCTTGAGATGCAACGAATTCAACATACTAGAGA
>Ga0302301_1000126_pt1 | contig 63663 bp, 77 predicted proteins | sample III_Palsa_E1_2_FD_194544 | JGI IMG/M metagenome (GOLD analysis project Ga0302301, IMG submission 194544) | Peat permafrost microbial communities from Stordalen Mire near Abisko, Sweden - III_Palsa_E1_2 | ecosystem: Environmental > Terrestrial > Soil > Palsa > Peat permafrost | place: Sweden... | reverse complement strand
AAACTCAATTGGATAACGAACTCAAACTTGTGAAACAGAATTTGATAATAAAAGGCAATACAACTGGAGATGGTTCTGTTGGTGCCAATGCAGGTGCTCTACAGATCGGCGCCATTGGGGCGGTAGGGTTAACAATTACTGCGGCTAATATGTGGGGTCGTAACTATAGCATCTCTCCACTTGGCCCGGCCTTTGTCAACGTCTCTCCTCAGTGAGTCCTATCGATGAAGATCAATTCAGCAACAAGACTATATGCTACCGAAGATGATTATCGAGATGAGTCTTTGATATCATTCAAAGCCCAAGGTGAAGCGAAGTTCATTATCCCAAAATTACTTAGGGTACTAGCCTATCTTGGGTCAGCCGGTGCCTCTCGCACTATCACCGTGGAAGATGTGCCTGCGTCCTCGCAACTAGGACTTGAAGAAGGCGACATGAAGTTTGGATTTGATGGTGATGGTGCGGATAAGATTCACGATATCATGGTTGATGGTGAAGAATATACTATCGAAGATGCATTCAAAGTTCAAGCCGACGCTAAAGTAGAAGAAGTCAAGGAAGACAATCTTGATATCTCGGCAGGAGGGAATAGTTTCAAGTTCTCTCATCCTTCAGAGGCATATAAGAAGGCTGCGGAATTCATTGATCGTCTTACACACGATGGTTACAAGTTCAATCCTCGTGGTGCCATGTCCTCGAAGATGGATGTGTTCTCAAAAGGTGGAACCGAGATTTCTATCAGCGTCAGGAATTCCATCCTTAACATAGATTTGTGGTGATTTCCATGTGGACTACCATAATACGATACGTACCTAGATTTCAATTTCCTCGCACCTTCTTTCGTCACATCTTAACAGAGTCGGATGGCGAGTCGTATGACCTGATTCGCCTACTTGCCCTCTGCTTTGGTACAGCGTTTGCAATCGGGGGTTTCGGCGGCTTCGGAATTATCGTCGCCTGGGGCTTATACCAGTACAACCATCATGCACTTGATATCAGTGGATTCTCCACAGCTCTGGCAGCGACGTTCGGTGCATTCTCCGCTGGATGTTCCGCCTTGGTTCCTGCCATCGGCTTTGCCCTAGCTAAGCGTGCGTCGGGTGAAGGTCCTTCCAAACCAGACTGTCCTCCGGGTGGTCCTCAAGGTCAATAGTCTAATTTGATTCCATGTTAGTGTGGTAAAGATCAATCCAAATCGAAAGAGGTTTTAAGATGGCTTATTCTTATGCAGAAGCAATTGCAACTTTGCAAACTCAAGGCTACAAGGTTGATGGCAATGGCGAGTGGGGTCCGGTGTGCCAACAATCGTGGTGGTACTACATTCGTTCTGTCGCTTACACAACTGGTCTCCCTATCGATGAACAAAATGCTGGGTATGGTTTTGCATACTCTGGCGTGGTGAACCCGAACTTTGCTACTGCGGTTTCGTCTGGTAAAGGTTACACTGCAAATCCGGCTGCTGCTCCCGCAACTGGTTCATATGCCACGAGCTACCAATGGAACTTTAGCGTCACTCAAGCTGGTGGTGAAGCTACGGCATTCGATTGGAACTACGGCGATGGCGGCACGGGTACCGGCAATCCTTCCTCGCACACGTATAGCGCTCCTGGCAAATACACTCCGTACGTTACCACGACGTTCTATGGTTCGTCGGTTGGTCCGTTCTACGCTAGCCAGATCACGGTAGTCTAACCATGTGGCAACGTCGAGTTCGAACAGCGCCTCGACGTGCTTCTGGTACGGCGTCGATTCGTCGTGAGTCTTATTCCACGGTCAATGGTATGAACACCAAGACTGGTTGGTATGAGATTCAGAACAAGGTTGCGAAGAGAAGTGGTGGAAGGTGTGAAGCTCGAATAAATGGTGAAAGATGTGGTGGTAAAGCCTGTGATTGCCACCACATAATTCCCCTAAGTCGCGGAGGAACTACGACCATGGGAAACGTCATACATCTTTGTCTAGGATGCCATACTCGTAGGCATCATCATATGCAGAGGAATAAGAAATGAAGATCCAAATCAATGCAACGAAACGCTTACTCGCGACCGAGGGAATTGAGATTGAGGCTGCAGGGAAAGAAGTAGCGACTCCTCCGGGTGCCAAACCAAAGAAGCCAGCTAGAAAACCGATAGCAAAACCGCCTGGTGCAGATTCAAAGAAAAAGAAAGCCCTCGAACGAGATATGAAGAAGATGAAAGGCGCTTCCTTGGTTAAGGCTGCCGGTTTTGGTTCTGCAATAAAGCAAGCTATAGTCTTGGGTGAGAAAGCGTGTAAAGCTGCGGGTGTCACCGTGAAAGACGTAGACATGCCAGAAACTACTGCGCTTATGTTTACTTTCGATAAGAAGAAACAACCCACCGCACAGCAAGCTAAACAAATAAAGAATGCATTCGTAACTGGATTTGTAAAGGATCCGTATAAGGTAGGTGACTTTAAGAAGGATCCGGATAGTAATGACATGGTAGATGATCCGAAGACGGAAGTCATCTGGACCATGGTCTTTTACCACAAAGACGAGGGTTAAGTATGTTCCAAATCAACGCTGCATTCCGACTATTCGCTGACGCGCACCACGAAGCGGGTGTAGCGTTGAAGGCTATCTCTAAGATCCTTGGTAAGAATTTCGTCATTGATGAACTTAAAGATCATCAAACAGTTATATGGCGCTCCTCGTTGTTCAAGGCTCAACTTGATTTGGATACCCGAGAAGATGTACTAGAGTTCAACTTCATGGACAAGGATAGCGCAGGTGGATTCTCTGCCGAAGGTTACAATGCGCAGACCTTGTTCAAGGACATACGCTACAACGTTTCGCAGTTCAAGCCTACCAAGAAGGTCAAGCCTGAGATCATGGATCTGCGCAGCCAATTCGGAGCCATACAATGATTGAGATCAATTCAGCATCGAGGTTGAAAGCTACTGAGGTTGAAGCTGCACCATCTAACACCCAAGGTGGGATCCAGGCAGAAGTAGCGGATCAGTTACGAAAGGCTAGGTATCAGGTGAAGATGTCCGGCAGTTCAATCCAGGTATTGAACGGTACGATTAGTAACGTCACTTCCTTACTGAAGAATAGTGGATGGACGTTCGACAAAGCAAAGTCACGGTTGACTCATGGGCAATTAGATTACTACATCAACCTCTCTATGGTTGGTGGCACTACGACTCTAAGTGTTAGAGACTAAGGATAAGAAATGAGGATCAACTCAACTCATCGTTTAAGAGCAGACCCGGCGCAAGCGCCAAAACATTTCGAGGACGTGGGTAAGACAGCTGCAGCATTGGAGAGTGCAATGGCCTCTCTATTTGGCAAAGGTCTTAAGATGGACCAATCAGTTGATGGTGCTCATACTTCCCTGTCGTTCTTTGCTCCATCCACGACCCATGATATTGGTGTCAACGACCTGCGTCGTCTACAGACTGCGATGTTGGAAAGCAAGGCCCTGTTAAGTATTCATGTTGTGAGTGGCAAACCAGTCTTCACCTTTGAGATTGAGAATTGAAATGGATAAAGACGAAAGCAAGCTTCACGAACTGATTGTTCTATTCCTCCAGGTTAATCCAGAACCCTCAGACGATCAATTCCACGCGTTGGCACATTCGTTAGGTGTTGACAAAGAAAGCTTAGAGAGTATTTCGTACGAGATGTTGGGTGATGAGATTCACCATGAGGAAGACGAAGGTGACGACACGCAACTGAATGAACTAGTTGAAGGTGTATCGACTCACTTCCAGGAAGGCGAAGAACTCGGTGGGGGCGAATATGGTGAAGGTTACCCTATTGAGAACGGCGACAAAGCTGAAGCCTCATTCTCCATCAATGCCGCGTATCGTCTGACTGTGACCGCAGAAATTACTGAGTATGATGACGGTGGTCAAGGTGAAGAAGGATTAAGCGAACAGCAAGAAGTTTTGCAAGGTGACGATGATCCTGCGACAACCAACACGGACGACATGGTGCTGAATGACGGTGCACCTGTTGGTCAGTCGACGGATGATGAGATGCAGGACTCCGCATTGGTTGATGGAGTAGGGCCGGACGATACAGGGATAGGCTTCGAGTCGGATAAGTCGATGCTGTTGAATGATGGAGCCCCAGCACTTCAGTTACAGAATGCTTCGGCTAGGCGGTTGACTGCGGCCCAAAGTAAAAAGAAACCTCCACAAAAAGTGGAAGATAGACCTGGTAGGTTTGAACCAGCACCAAAAGCAAAGGCTCCATCTACCAAGCGAGGTCAAGATAAATGGCTTCGTATGAAAAAGACTCGGGACCAATGAGGCATTATGGCGAACCCTTTCCTCTCCTCATTAGGTGTGCCTCAGCTTGACCAGGCCCGATCGCCTACGGTGAAAGGGTTTCCAACGGGCATGAACGCAAACAACATAGCTGAGTGGACGACAGCAATCCACGAATTGATTCCCTGTGGCGAGGCATTGAGGGACTGGGGAATCGCTATCAAAAACTACGTACGCTTGTGTGAAAAACGTCAGGTCTTCCCTTTCTCGAATACGAGTGTAGATAGGAACGACGAGATAGTTGACATACTAAAGATAGCACGAGAGGATTTTGTTCGCTTCGTCAACAAGAACCACTTCTTCCGGGACATCAAGATCCGGACGACACTTAGGCAAGTACATTTGACTGAGAATGGATTTGTCTTACGTGTGTACGCGAAAGCACGTATAGATGATCCTTCATTTATCAAGTGGTTGGAACATCTACCGATGCCTTACAATTTCCCTACTGTTCAACCCGATGCACCCAACCGGTACATCAAACGTCTTACCCACAATCTCTCACTCTTCGTTGAGTCGGAAGCACCGATGTTGAAGGAGAGATGGTTGGTAGGATACGAAATTTCCATCCCCATGTTTCCTACGCTGCCCAACGAGTTGTTACCTTCGAGGGCAGAGATTGAGGAATTCATCCTCTCAGTTCTGTGGCTTCCACTAATCCGGTCGATGAGACCTTTTGGTATGCAACACCGTTTGATCTAACTTTGGAGTCTATCCATGTCTTTCCTTTCTGATTTCTTTTCCTTGTTTGGTTCGATCTATCACGTACTGCTTGAGCTACCGTTGCTAGGTATTGGTATTCTGGTCGGTGGCTTCGGCTACCGTTTTCTTCTGCAGAAATATCCTAGCCTCCTGTCTTCGGCAATCACTGATGTCGGCACAGAGATCTCGTCTCTTACGTCAGACGCACAGAAGATTGCTTCTGCAGCAGCTACAAGCTTGCCGAGCACATACGGTTCCACGACTACGAAGTAACAGTTCAGTCTTAGATGAGGAATAGTAAATAGTACGGTGCAATGTAGTTCACGCTGGTATGGGTTCCAGGTCCTAACAAGATCTGGAACCCTTTTGCTTTTTGCCCACTATCCCTAAGTTAGCAATTTGATGCTAATGCCGGTTCGATTTTATTGCCAGAAACCGGTATGAACTATTCCGACACGAACCATAAAATGGAGTCAGGGATGCCACTACGCCCGACAACAAATCTCGTAATACCGCAGCATCTGATGTTGCCGAAAGAGGATCTTAAGAAAGGGTTCATGTATATCTACTCAGCTGCCTACAAAGGTTCTGAGACAGCATTCATGACCGGACTGTGGGCCGCACCGTTGTTCCCATCTGTTTACAAGGATCCCCGTTTCGGCAAGATCAAGATGCGCGCGGCTGCTGAGCAACTGTACAAACGCACACCCGCTGGGTATCTGAAGGTGCGCAAAGTCCTGGATTCGAACAATCCTCACTTTGCTGTCTCTGTACCACTCATGGTTTTCACGAAGCATGGCGTGGGATCAGTTGCGGATTTTCTGACACAGTGGATGCTAGGTTTTGCACACGCAAAGAAAGCTCAGGAACAACCTGAAGGTTTGAACGACCAGGTGTTTGCCCTGCAGGACGAACTGAAAGAGTTCGTGAAGGAAACGCAAGCTCAAAAAGTCATCCCGACCCAGAAAGTTATCGATGCAATGGGTTTGGATGCTATGGGAGCAAATTCCCTGAAGCAATGTCTCTCAGGTATAGCAGTTCGCGTTCAGGGCAATCTAGTTATTGTCTTCGCGGATTTTGTGATCTCTAAGGCTGAAGCACAACAGCTGACAGTTACAGATTGGTCGACGATTCGCAATATCGATATCTACCCATTGATCCTCCACTGGATGGATTCGGGTTATGGTGCACGTGGTACTGTTCCTCTTGCCTCGTTCTCTGTCTCCTCGATTGCATTCTCCCTCCCTCCGACACACTCTGATTCCGCACGCATCAATGATCTAGGATTGTCGATTGGTCCGGATGGTAGGCCATACTTCCTCCCGAAAGAGATCGACAAGCAGCAGACGATTGCATATGAAGATCGTTACACCAATGCAGGTCAACGTGACGACGGATCATTCGCATTCCACTCTCTTGCTGAAGGCTCTACTCTCATGGAGTCGGGCAAGGAAGTAAGGAATAAGCTACCAATCAATATGGTAGTCTCTGTTGACTGGTTGAATAACAAGTACACATACACCAACACAGAAGGCAAACTGACGGTAGAGGATCTGACACGATTCCAACCGGCTAATGTTTCGCACCTTCGCACTCTTTTAGACAAGAAGCCTGTCACGGACAAAGAGATAGCGTGGTTTGTTCAAATGGGTGAGGCTGCTGGGGTTGCACAGTCAGACTTCGTAGTTAGGGAAAAAGATCTGGTCGGCATAGAGTCGAATGTGGTGGGAGCTCTTGAGAAGAACGACCATAAGCCTAAAGAATATTTCGACGTAGCGCTTAAAGCATGGTTCAAAGTACATGGTGGTGCTGCGGAAGGTGTCAAGTGCACGATGTCGGAGATTAGTGAGAATGGATTCCCACCATTTGCACCTCTAGCACGTTACATCAAACGTATTGAAGGCGCAGTCAAGGATAATCTCGAAGCAGTGTACCTTAAGTATTCGGTGTCAACTGTAGAGACGATGTTTCCTTGGGTCGTGATGATCTCGCACTACACAGATAACATGCCGGAGCTGCGCGCGAAGGATGAAACGAATCGCGCCGCTGCTATCAACCAAGGCATTGATCCCAATTGGAAGATGCCTTCGGTTCCTCTTGTTCGTTCTGACATGGGTCTTCTGCCCCACCAGATCAAGATCGAGAATCTCATGAAGGACGATCCTGAGTTGGCGATCATGCCGGTTCAGGCTGGTGGTGGTAAGTCTCCTCTGTTACTGCTTGATATCCTTCAGAGATTCAAGGCAGATAAGGATGCGCCATATCTAGTTCTATGTCCGAACCACCTTGTGCCTAACTACGTCAAGGAAGCGGTGTACTTCACCGACGGTAAGCTTAACGTTATTGCATTGACTAATGTAGCTATCCGGCAGAATGGTTGGCCTCGTCTTCAGAAGATCCTTGAGGCAGCACCTCGCAACACCGTGGTGGTTGTAGCGTTGGATACTCTGCGGTATCGCGCACGTACAGTTTCGTATGGTACAGAACCCACCATCGTGTTCCCTGTTATCGACTTTCTGCGTCAGTTCAGTTTTAACTACGTAGCAATCGATGAAGCACACAAGATCAAAGGCAAGACTGCTCGTAACAAATCGGTGATGGCTCTTCTGGCAGATATCCCGAAGAAACGTCTGGCGTCTGGTACGTTCGCTCACGATTCTCCATCCGATCTTGCACGTATTATCGGTGCATTGGACCCAACTTTGTTTGGTACCAGAGATGAGTTCAACTCAGAGTATGGCGAAAAGGTTCGCGGTGACCGCGTTCTTACCTGGAAGCCGGGGGCAGAGAAAAAGATCATGGACAAGATCAAGTCCAGGATTGTTGTTGCGGGAGCCATGCGTAAAGAATGGGCCGCATTCTTGCCTAAGCGCGTTGAATGGCTAGGCGGTGTTGATCTAACAGATGCACAGCAGGCAGTCTATCAGGATATTCTTAACGCAACGATTGAGGAAATCGAGAAGGACGCCAAGACCAAGAAGCAGTTGCGTAAGTTCCTGCAGAAAGGTAAGCCGGGTGGAATGCCAACCAATGATGAGTTGGCAGATGAGGAAGATGATGAGGAAGAGGAAGGTACCGACGAACAGAAGGCAGCAGACGAGGACGAAGATGAAGATCTGTCTTCCATGCTTAACCCCTACCTTGCACGTCTCGAACAGTTCCTTATAGCACCAGGATCTGATAAGGTCGGTAAGATTATGCTTAAGGGTGAGGACCTGTTAAGCCCAAAGGTAACGAAGTGCTACGAACGTATTCGTTCGCATCTGTTTGGTGGCGAAGTAAAGAATCCGAAAACTGGTCAACCGATGCCTTATGGTCCGTTCCCGGGTAAGGTCTTGGTATTCGTTAACCAGATCGAAGCAGCTGAGGAAGTATTCAACAAGGCGCCACCTGACCTGAAGAAATACGGCATTCTCTATAAGGCGAGTGACAAGGTTGAAATCCTATCGCAGTTGGAAAACAACCCAAACAAACGTTGGATGGTGGGTGTTGTTCAATCGATGGAAGAAGGGCTGAACCTGCAAGTCGGTTCACGTATCATTCGCCTGTCGTCGCCTTGGAACCCCGGTAGCCTGGAACAGTCGAACTCTCGTATTGAACGTCCAGAGTTTAAGAAGAAAGACACGCGTTCAGAAATCTTCTTCGATACGATTGTTGCTGACCAAACGTATGACATCACCAAGCAAGCACGTTTGATCGCCAAGGTTATCGCATCGGCTAAGTTCGAGAACACCGATAGTCCGACGTACGATGAGATTCCGAATATGCCTGTGGTTCCTATGAACCTTGACACGATTCGTACTCTCAATTCATGGCATTACGTGAATGAGGAAAATCCTGGTCTTGTTGAGTACGCGGATGCCCAAGCAACCTATATGCAGGTTCGTAATGACGACTATGCGGCATACAAGGAAGCCTATATAGCAAAGCACGGTGAAGGTCCGATAATGACTCCGGTCGAGGCGGCACCCACACCACCAGATGCCAAGCTATTATTGCGTACCCCGTATGTTCCTGGCCTTGGTTTATACTCTGAGAAAGAACTAGGCTTGAAACGTATCGATGAGTATTTGAATCTGGCGCCACCTTCCTCAGAGGAAGATGAGGATGAAGGACCGGCAGGGGATGACGAAAGCATGTACGGGGTGTCTCCTGAGGATCTGCAGCGTCGTGCGGAGCTAACGGGTCGCCCGGTTCATACTGAGTACGGCGATGGTGTGATTATCAAGGTAGCACCAAAGCTTCGTTGGATTCGTGTTGCATTGCCGAATGGATATGAAGCACGTCTACGTCAGTCGCAGGTGTTCCTTATCACCCGCACAGAAACCTCCAACAAGGACATCCGCAAACTCATTGCTCGCCAGATTGGTGATCTGCCTCCTTCGACCGAACCAGAAGTACCAGCAGAACATTGGGTACCATTGAAGGAACGTTACAAGAAGTTGTTTCCGCAACCGAAGGGAAAAGGCAAGACCATTCCCTTTCTCGAACCCAAGACTCAGAAGCAGAAGCAGGCCAATCCTCCAGTCGAGAAGAAACCTGTCGATCAGTTGTCTATCGAGCTTACGATCTTCATCACGAATGGCTTCCTTGGTTTGGATTATCTGATGGACGAAGCAAATCAAACGGCTATCAAGGTATTGCAGTCCCATGGGTTCCGTTCGACTCCGGCATACTTCTATGCTCGCATGCCAGACGCGAAGCGTATGAATATCCAGATGAAGTTATGGCATGAGAAGGGTCTGGCGATGGATGCCTCGTTGATAAAAGCTGGTGTACCTGCTGCCTTTATGGAAATGTATCGTCTGCTTCAAACAGGCCAGATCAAGAATCACAAAGAGACCTACAAAGCAACTCGCGAAGCCAATGTCGCCAACTTCTATCGGTTGGAACACAAAGCTTCGAACGATAAGACGATCTTCAAACCATACCCGATCATCCAGGACGGATCTGCTTATGTTGCATTGCCCGCTCAGGGTCAGGCTGGTACTAGGGAAGCAATGAAGTATAAGCGTGCATCGATTCGTTGGTTGCATTCGGATCCTTCGTTGGCATACTTCGGAACAGTGGCTCAGATTATTCAGGTAATCAAGGCGTTGAGAGATGCCGGAGTTAGTGTAGCAAACATCAAGGAACTTGACAAGGAAATCACCAAACTCAAGACCATGAAGTTCGTTGCGCGTCCTCCTGAAGATGTGAAGGCAAGCGATACTGGATTCTAATCAATCCAATTTGATTGGTAAGGTGGTGGGGATTAATCCCCACCACACCCTTTCGAGGAGCGTCAAATGTATAGTAATGCAGTAGAGATTATTCGCTCGTTTTGTCTTGCCAATGGTCATCCGATTTCTACGGGTCCGCTGAAGTGGGACGAGATTGAAGCTTATGCATCGGTAGCCAAGGCGCAGTACAGGGCGCTGCCAGATCAGGTTAAGGTAAGCTTGGCCAATGTGTTCACTTACCCTGTGGTTGTTCCCTACAATGCACAGCCACATATCATTGTCGAGTCGCTGAGCCCAGTTCCTCCTGCACTGGTTGAACAGATTGAGGCGTATCAAGAAAATCCACTTCCTGGAACTTAATTATGTTCAAAGTAAACTCAACCGCGCGCTTGAAGGCTACGCAAGTGAAAGCATCTGAAAACAGAGATAGTTTCCATAAAAAATTGTCCACATTTGAGTTAGGAAGAAAATGCATTGAGGCCGCGAAGAAGGCAGAGAAGCAGAATGATAGAAGTTTTGAAGTTGTCTTTGAGGTCATCAAACTCAAAACCATCCCGACAGAAAAACAACTGAAACAGGCGGGTGCGGAACTTGCATATGGTGACGTGGAAGAGAATGGGACAAAAGAAATAAGCGTAACCTGGACCTACGCAGATGGATTTCCTGGTGTATTCTTTACTGGTAAGAATGCAGCTGGTAAGGAACAGGATGCGAGTAACTCAATGCTTGAACCTATAGGTGCTCCCGATCCAGCTGGGGATGAAGATGAGTTAGTCCAATACATCGAAGCGCAAGAAAAGATGATCTCAAAATTGAAGCATCTCAAGTAATCAAAGAACATGTAGTAAAGTGAGGTTAGAAATGACGAAAGAACTCCAAGCGACACTCAAGAAGCTTCTACAGGAATTCGAGTACGACATCAAAGATGCGGAAGAATTCACTGCCACGCATGTTCACCAATTCATCGAGCTAGCTGTTCTGAAGTTCGGTGCAACTCAAAAGTCCGCTGCTGAAGGTCTTGCTTACGCATCCGCATGGCCCAAAGCTCTCCTGGACAAACTCAAAGACATTGAAGCTGGTGTAGTATCGGATGTAAAAGCTGAAACGAAAGTTATTGAAGCGGAAGTGAATTCGCTCATCAAACCGAAGCCGGCTTCTGCTCCTATTACACCGACAACCACTCAGGTTCAACAACCTGCAGTCAAGAAGGACATGTCCTTCGATATCACAAAGTAAGCGGAGGCATAAATGACTGGTAAAGCTATGGGCAATCACGGCCCAGCCTACGCGAAGAACGCACTAGCGGGTTCTGGCACCAACAACCTACCTGACCTGTCGATTGGTTGGAATCAGGTTATGGGCAAGACTGGTGACTATGTTGTTCTACCGGCTTCCAACATCCATGGACGTGACCTTGTTCATCGTGGTTACTTCTTTCAAGGTGACGGCGAGGCAAACTTCACGGTTGAGTTCACGCTAGCTAACGCTGGCCTAGCTAAAGATCCTGCGGCTCAGAATGTAGTACCTTGGGTTGCTGCTCCAACAGGTGCATTGACTAATCTGACGGGTTCGGCAATCACAGATAATGCAATCTATTGGTATCAAGGTGCATTCGCCGCGGTAAAGATCACGTTCACCGCTGCCGGTAATGTGTGGATAGTAGCTAGATAAGGAGGATCTGATGCAAAGGCTTCCAAAAGCTTACTACGAGGATCCGAACTACAAGACGAAGACAGAGTTGCGAGCTAAGAACATTCGCATATCTTCGTCTACGATTGACGAATCCTTGACCAACAAGAAAGTCACTGATGTATCGCAAGCGGTACAGGTAGTAGATGCAGAGAAGGACATGTCGATGTTGGGTGGCCTGGATATTTCCTGGTTACCTTACGCTGCCAAGGTCTACAATATTTCTCCGCATATCGAAGACTACATTCTTGTCTCTACCATTATCTGTCCATCTGATATCCCGAATCGTAACGGTATAGCATTCCCTCGTTCAGAGTTAGCAAAGTTTCAACCACCGCCAATGAACCGGATGGTGTACGAAGCGTGGACGAAATGTCCGGTGCACTATGAGCACGACAACGAAGATCACACGAAAGCGTATGGGGTGATCTTCGATTCATCATTCCGTAAAGTGCAGGGTTACGGTGAGGGAAAGTTGTGGAAGGTCAATGGTCTGAATGGGATAGATAAGCAGAAGAACCCTGAGATGGCCAGGCGTATTCTGGAAGGTGAAGTCAACACGTACTCAATGGGTGCTCTTGTTGATTACTTTGAGTGTGGATTCTGTGGATCAGAATGTTCCTCCACCCATGTCTGTCCTCACATTTCATCGATAAAGAATGTCAACTGGAGTTTGCAGCAACATTGGGATGGTCAAAAGCACCTGGCATTCCTGAATGCATTCGGCATCTCTCCTATTGAATGTTCTATTGTTGAGGATCCCGCGTGGGCCCCTGCCTTGTCTGACACCGTGTTCGAAGTAGATGATACAGTTCGACCATGGGATAAGGACAAGACAGAACCAGATGTAAAGAAAACGATTAAGGATCATCCTTCGTCTTCGTCTCACAATTCAATCTTCGATAATTTCCCGACTAAGTGGTGATCCTATGTTTAAGATAAATTCAACAGCGAGGTTGAAAGCCTCAGAACAAGTGAGAGCGGCATCACCAAAGTCGAAGAAGGAATTGGACCTGGTAATGAAATCTCTGACGACAGTGCTCGGCAATAGTTACAAGTCAGAGAAACACGATGGGTTGGAAGATGTATACTGGGAATTCGACGAGAAGAACTCCCGTGGCGGTGGAGATCACGTGCTGTTCTCCATTATGTATAACCCTTCCACGGATGCCATGAGCTTTGAATTTGCCGGAGAGGATATCGACTACACCTCGAAGCCGTGCAGGGGTGCAGGGGAACTTCTGCAAGGCCTGCACTTCTGGGCGCGCAGTAAGCACTCCAGTAGTAAGACGGAACTATCGGTTCTATCTAAGTTGTCGCGAGTAGTAGCAGAGCGTTGATTGAAGTTTAAGAACCCCACCATGTTTTCGGACGCGGTGGGGTTTTTCTTGCTCAGATCCCGTCCAAAATTCCAAGGTTGCTCAACCCGTAATTTGATAGTAAGCAAGAATTGAACGGTGGCGCCACCACTCCATTCTAGCTTTCACAACCTACAAGGAGCGCATAAATGGCGATCAACACGAAGAAGAAACGTGTGCTGGCTGCGGAAAGCAAGGATTTCCCGCAGGCAACGACGCACTTCGAAAATGATACCACGAAGCCTGTTGAGGAATCTGGCCAATCGGTTAAGAACCAGCAGGAATGGAATGACATTCTGATTGATCCGGATGACGAAAACTACGGCAACACTCACTTCCGCAACGAAGCGAAGAAGCCGGATGATAAGTCGAAGGGTAACAACCCGACTACCGCTGCTGCAGAACCTCGTCCGAAAACCAAAGCTACTACACAGGCTTCGAAGAAGATTGAAGCTCTGTTGGCTAAGGCTTCTGGTGGTTCAGCTAGTCGTCTTACTGCCGCTCCGGATGAATTCGGTGCTGCTGAATATACGCAGGATCTTAGCGGTGAAGATCCGAATGCTACATTCAAGTCTGGTGACGTGAACTCGGGTACTGGTACCAAAGCTAAGGCTGTGGCCAAGAAGAAGGTCAAGGCTGAACGCGAAGATCCGGAACACGACGAAGAAGTGGAAATCGATGCAGGCGAAGATGGTTCGCAGGCAACTACCCATTTCCCGAATGGTGACGACGAAGATCCTACTGATGGTTATCTAACCGTTGGTGAACTCGAAGAGCTGGATGCAGAAGATCCGGAGTTCGAGGACGAGGATGAAGAAGTGGATGCAGATGCACTTGAAGAGCCTGCCGGTCAAACTCCGCAACAATCGTTGCTGGATGTTACCGATGAGCATGACGAAGTGGATGCTGATTTCACTGAATTCGACCACGCTGAAGACGAGGAGCATGAAGAAGGCGAACCGGAAGAAGTGGAAGACGAAGCACTTGAAGACGAAGGTCCCGCATTGGCATCAGCTGATGAGATGGATGTGGTTGATGTTGATGGTGCAGATGACGAAGGTGACAACTGCGCTTTTGCTTCTAATGGGCTGACTCTTCAGGTCATTAAGGGCAACCGCATTATCGCCTACATGGGTAAGAAAGTTGCTACCAAAGCTGGTGTCGCCGATGAGTATTTGTCGGATGAATTCCAGGACGCAACGATGGCAGAGATGTCAAAGCATGGTTTGCGTGCAGGCTTGGGCAAGCAAGGTTTCGTTATGGCGAAGGTTAACGTCTCGCGTAATGAAGTCCTGAATCGCCGTGTTGCTGCCAAAGCTAAACAGGTTACTGCTGCAGTTCGTCGTAATCAGGCTAACTCCAACGAAGCCCTTGGTCAATGCCTGGCTATCGCTGCTGTTGGTATCAACCGTCAGTATTTCAAGGATACACGCAATGAGTTGCGTGCAGCTTTGGAAGAAGAACTGGAAGCCGCTGGTGTACGTCAAGCAGGTCGTCTGGTTCGCCGTGTGTTTGCTTCGAAAGGTATTGACTATGCAAAGTCGATCCTGACTCTGGCTAACAAGCTGGTGAACATGCCGGAAGAAACGCGTAATGCATTTGCTTCGGCACTGGATATGACCACGGGTGAACTGGAAGAAGACGAAGAGTTTGGTGATGTTTCTTCGCCGGACTTCCAGGAAGAGGAAGTTTCGGAAGACGAAGGCGACGACGGTGATTTTGTCGATACCTTCGAGGAAGAAGATGAAGCTCCGGAAACTCTTCACGCTGCTTTGGTGAATCCGCTGCGTCCGCAACGTAAGACCAAGGTGAATGCTGGTACGTATTCGCCGACGGCTCAAGCGATCCTCAGTGGAACATGGCGCTCGTAATTCACGGTTTGTAATTTGATGGTAAGCGGGGTGAGTCGCGTAAAGAACGATTCACCTCACTATAAGGATTCTTAGGAAAGAAATTAAGGAGAAGTTTAGATGATCTCTCGTCCCCTGACTCGCATCGTTAACTCGATCGAAATGGCTGTTTTGAGCACGCCGCAGGTGCCGTATCCTTCGTTCGCAGAAGGTATGGCTCTGGTGCGTACCGCCGGTGTCACGTCTGCAGGTGTTTCGCCTTCGACTGGTACCGCTACCGATGTATTTGCTGGCTTTGCTTTTGCTGGTACTTCGGCTTACCCGTTCCAAGAGAACTACACCAATAGCGTTGAAACGTACGTGGTTGCAGGGGGTCAGATTTCCCTGAACTTCGTTCCGGTCGGCTCTGGTACGGCACAAGTTCAGTTGTTCATTTTCGACAACACGACCAATACTCCGGTTACTCTGACTGGTGCAACCCAAACGACCGCGGGCTCGACCACGGTTACGGGTCTGACGACCGGTGACACGGTTACGGCAACCTACAAGTTCGCGACTTCGATTATCCAGGAAGTTTCGATTGTTGGTAACGTTCAACCTGGTGGTTACTCGGGTGCTTTGGTTGGTCAAATCGGTGTTATCACTCGTGGTGTTGTTTACACGGACCAATTCGACGCTTCGCAGAATTGGGCAGCTGCTTCGGCAGGCGCTGCAACACAAATCATCCTGGGCGCTAATGGTCAACTGACCCTTGGTACTCCGGTTGGTGGTGGCGGTGCCGCACTCGCTGGTACGTTGTTCCCGGGATTCGTTGTTGCAGCCCCGAATGAATACTACCCGTTCCTGGCTGTTGAGTTCTCGGCTAACGCCTAAGCCCAACACTGACATTAGCAAAGAATAAGGAGTTTTCAAATGGTCCGTCAAAAGGTTAAGGTGCGCGCTTCCAAGACGCCAATGGTTGCAGCTACCGAATACAAAGATGGTTCTTCGAGTGAACGTATGGTTGGCCGTAATGGCGAACTGAATGCGTCGAGCAAGAAGGATCTGTTTAGTCGCCAGGCAGCGTTTATTGCTGCTGCCTCGCAAGGCAAGATCGTTGCGAATGAAGTGTTCGCATCGGCAGAGAAGTTCCAAGACGTTCGTAAAGAACTGGTTCAAGCAGCGTTCAACGACAAGGAAGCTTATCGCGTCCTCGGCGAACGTATGGCTGACAGCCTGTACCAAACCTGTAACCGTCAAGGTTTTGCACGTAAGTACCTGACGAAGATTACGGTTGAGCAAGGTTCGATTCCGCGCTTCCCGGTTCGTCTGAAGAACGTCACGGCATCGTACTCGACGTCGCCGACGCAAATCCAGTCGCAAATCACGCTGGACAAATGGTTGACCCCGCCGGAACTGCAACTGGTTTCGCGTCCGTATATTCCGCTGAATGACCTGAACCAGTCCGCTGGCGACGTTCTGCAAGAGAAGTATGTGGAAGCTACCGAAGCCATCATGGTGACGGAAGACCGTTTGTGGTATAACCTGGTGAATGCTCAGGTTGGCCTGGACAATCCGCTGCAAATCATCTCGGGTCAACTGACCCCGTACACCTTCATGCAACTGCAAGTTGCTTTGACTCGTTGGGGTCTGAAGGCACCGCACGTTCTCATCGCCACCGACATCTATCAAGACATCGTCGGTAACACGGAATTCTACACGGCAATCGACCCGGTTGCACGTCACGAACTCCTGTTGACTGGTGAGCTCGGCGTTATGTATGGTTGCACGATTACTTCGGATGCTTATCGCTTCCCGGAACACAAGGTGCTGAACCAAGGTGAACTGTTTGTGATCTCCGATGCTCTGAACCACGGCGCCTACTCGGATCGTGGTGGCCTGCAGTCGCAGCCGATCGATATCGCAGTCGAACGCGTTCCTGGTCGTGGCTGGGTCCTGTACGAGTCGCTGGCTATGGCCGTGGCTAACTCGACTTCGGTTTCGAAGGGCATCCGCGTCTAATGACGGCAGGTGGTGGTTGTTTCAAAAGGAGCAACCACCCAGAAATCTAAGGAGAGTAGTATGCAACGTTATAATCGCTCGTTGGATTTTATCCTGTCCGCAGCTGTGAAGCTGCATCAGGGTAAGCCAGTGTTGGCAGCAAAGCTGCTTACCAAAGCAACCAAGGAACCGTCGTTCGCACATGCAGTTCGTATTCTGGAAGCATCGTGTGAAGCTGGTTACCAAGCTCAAGCAAAAGTGATCGAAGCTAAGATGAAAGTCAAGGCTGCTGAGGAAGCAGAAGACGCAGACCTGGAAGGTCTGGTCGGTGACCTCGATGATCTGGGTGCAGAAGAAGCTGAAGGTGGTGAGCCGGAAGGCGAACCTGAAGAAGTCGAAGACGAAGCAATTGGTGAAGAAGAAACAGAAGATGAAGGTCCTCTGGCTGCTTCGGCAAAGTTCGAACGTCTGCTGGCCTCGATGACCAAACCCAAGGCTGTTGCCAAGAAGAAGTAAGTGTAGTAGATTTACATTAGAAGTTGATCCTGAAAAGGCCTGTGTGGCGATAGTGCCGCCAGGCCTTTCCTTTTGTTTGCTAGCATATTTATTTGGATAAATTCAAGTCCATGTAAACCGCCGTGGGCTTTTTCCTTATGGGGCATTGTATGTCGCAGACAAAGATCATCCCTATTGATGAAATGGTCCGCGCAGGGTTTCAGGAGAGATTTCAACAGGTCTTCAACTGCAAGTGTGCATTCATCAATCAGAACGACAAGACAAAGATCCTGGATCGTATCTTCGCACAGGGTGAAGACTTAACATACCCTTATGCATGGTTTACTATCCAGTCAGTATCAGCAAACAATGATAGCTACAATCCGCACCCGTTAGGTCGCCGTGGTATGGTGTTGAATGTCGCTTCTAATTCAAGTGTCAACACTGTCAGGATAATGCCTACCAATTTCGACATCGAGGTCAATTATGTGACCAACAAGTCGGACTCAGTTGAGCAAGGTTCCGTGATGGCCTTCGCACGTAGATGGCTATTGGCGCGTAGATTCGGTTACCTGAAGTTCAGTATCAACTACGGCAGAATGAATTTTGGTATTCAGATTACGTTGGATGAATCAGTACCGTTTCCACAACGTGAGAATATCGGAGAGGCTGAGACGAAGTATGACGTGGTACTTCATGCCGTGATCCACGGTTACACCTCAGAACCCACACTAGGTACGCAAGGCAAGGTTAACAAGATCAATCTTACTGAAGGCATCAAGTTGGCTAACGGACAGGTTGTTTCCTTGACCAGTGGAAAAGTTGTGTCTACCCAAACGTTTACTTTTGAATAGACTAAATTTTATACCATGAGGATTAACGTTTGACATATAACGTATAGGAGTTAAGAATGACTCAACTCGTTCGCAATGTCGGTCCTACTGCGCTGCAGGTTCGTATCATCAAAGCAGATGGTAAGAAAGCATCGTTCCGACTGATGCCTAAGAACAAGGGAGTGCCGCTTCCCGAAGGGTCAAGGATTGATCCATACTGGAAAGAAATGAAGGGGAAATACCTTCGAGTGTTCGACCTTCAGAAACCAGTTGCACAAAACCCTGTGAGTTCGTCACCTAAGGTGGCAGCACCGGCCAGCGGCTCCGTTGAGGTTAAGGCTACAGCTACGTCCTCAACAGCTGCTGTAAAGGAGGTCTAACATGAGTAGTGTAACCCCACTTCAAGGGTCGAAAGTTATCGTGACAGAAATTAACCTGTCTCAGGTCATCGCGGCGACTTCGTCGTCTGTGGCCTCGCAGGTTGTTGTTTCTGCTCAGGGCTCTATCTTTGCCCAGAACTTCACCGATCCGAATGATTACCTGAATGCTTATGGTAATCCAAACGCAACGATTTCCTTTGACCAGTATTGCGCGCTCGATTACTTTAAGGAAGGCAACAACCTTTGGGCAATTCGTGCAGTCGGTGATGGTGCGTTGTATTCTGCTGTGTTGATGTATACCGATGGGACGTTCACTTACCTGACTCCTGTCGATGCTGGTTCGGCGGATCCTACGGAACCGAACTGGGCAGCAATCACACCGACGGGCAACTACACGCCGTTGGCAATGTTCTACCCGTTGCAAGGTCCTGGTAGTTTCGGTGATCAGTTTTCGATTGCACTTATCTCGTCTACTTTGACAACTCCGGCATGGACGACGACTCCTATCACTTCTACGACCACTGGTGGCACACTTGCTCCAGCGACGTATCAGTATCAGGTGTCTGCGTTCAATTCGATTGGTGAAACGTTGGCAACCAATCCCGTGACTCTCGTTATAGCGGGTTCTGCTGTAACGAATGCAGTGACGTTGAACTGGGATGCAGTATCGGGTGCACAAGGTTATTATGTGTATGGCCGTACTTCGTCTCAGGTGTTCCTCATAGCCCAAGTTGGTTCAGGCACAACGACCTTCACGGACACTGGCGCGATCACACCTTCGACTTCACCTAATCCTACGCAAGAACCGATCACCTCCTCAGCAGACGTCACGACTTCACCGTTCTTCACGGTTGCAGTTTACAACGCAACGAATAACCTGAGCTACCCGGCGGAGACGTACACCTGTTCGTTCGAAAACAACATATCGTCTTCGGGCATGCAGACAGAGTTGATGCAGGCTATCAATCCGTTCTCGGCGACGGTTCAGGTTACTTCGAACATTCCTAATCTGTTGAGTCCTCCTACCACGGTAACTACAGTGGCAGCGACTTCGATGGCTGGTGGTGATTCGGGCGCGGCGCCAGATGATGCAAATATCATTAATGCGTGGCAGACGTTCTTGAACAAACAGTTGTATCCGATTAACATCGCCATCAACTCTGGCCACTTTGATCCGGCAATTCAGCAAGCTATGGATACGATGGTTCAGTCGCGTGGGGATTGCGTTGCACTTCTGGATACACCCTCGTCTGAACAACAGTCGCAACAAGCAATCAATTATCGTAACCTCGAGTTGAATCTTAACTCTACATACTCGGCTCTGTTTTGCCCGGATGTGCTGGAGCCGGATACGATCAATGGTCAGCAGTTGTATGTTCCGTTCTCTGGTTGGGCTGCCGCCTTGTGTGCGCACACTGATGCAGTTGCAAATCCGTCATTCTCTATCGCAGGTTTGAACCGCGGTATTGTGAATGTGTTGGCTACGCGTTATACGTACACCCAAGGCGAGATGGACAACCTGTTCGATGCACAGGTGAACTATACGCAAACATTTGTTGGACAAGGTATCGCACTTTGGGAACAACAGACGTTGAGTGGAGAGTTCTCCGCGTTGTCGTGGTTGTCGGTGCGTCGTATCACGAACGTGATTAAAGTCGCGCTGTATAACTTCCTCTTGTATTCGCTGCAAGAACCTAACGATACCTTCACCGGTTTGCAGATCGTTGGCTCCTGTACCGCATACCTGCAATCGGTTCAGAATGCTCGTGGTATTTCTGGGTTCACTGTTGTTTCAGATAACTCGAACAACAGTGCGCAGGATTTCAACTCGGGTATCCGTAATGTGACTGTGGTAATCATCCCGGTTATCCCAATTCATATTATCAACCTGCAGGTCGTGATCAGCAAGCAAGGTGTTAGCTTCGCAGAAGTCCTCTCTCAGGTTAACCCGGGCTAAAAGTAGTAAGGAGGGGAGGTGAGAAATCACCTCCCAATCTCATATGATTGAAGTGAAGACGAAAGCATGGCAAAGGTTACTCTCTAGTACACGGCAGACAACCAGTTTACCTTCAACCACTACCTCTTACGAAGATCATACTGGAGAAGAGATATTGGCTGAGGACATCATAGCGCCAGCGGAAGACTATAGGCATAAGGATGAGCACCAGCTGAATCACCAGCAACATGAAGAGCAACACGTAGAACAGAAAGAGTCAGTGGCAACAGCGGAACCGGAAGAGTATAAGGAAGCGACTAGTCCAGGTTCAACGATGTCCCAGACTGAAGTGCGTAATACCCCTGCTCCAACAATGTCGGCGGTCACTCTTGACGGAATGGATGGTTCAGACCTTCCAGCGACAAGTCAACAGTACGCAGCGCCAGGCAAATCAAATATCAAGGATTGGGACCGTCGTCCTGAATCCACAAAGAATGAAACGCTCTATGATTCTACTGCATCTCTAGCGCGACTTCTTGCATCCTCAAGTTGGGGTGGAATAGGTCAGGCAGAAGGGGATGAAGAAATCAACCTCGAGTTCAAGGGTGTTGAACCACCGAAACCTAACTCTCAGGTACTGCCCTATAACGGTTCAGTTATCAAAGCAGATAGGCTTGCATCAGAAAGTGATCCACTCACTCGCGACTTTGAGAATTTTGGTTCCTCAGGATCTAGTCCTGCCTTCGCAGATTCGATACCATTGTTGCTTGACCCGGATACTGTCTCTTCATACTCGAGAGACAACAATATGAACAGGAACACCACAGCCCCGGAAGTGGATGCACATTCGACTGTGGACGAACCAGAACCAGCAGGTACATTGGGCATGCGAGGCCAGGAAGGTGAAGAGACTTTCGCCAATATGCGAAGACTCGCACACACGATCTCAACTACCAGGCCGACACGTACTCCACACGACATGGGTGTTCCTCCGACAAAGAAACCAACCAAGGGATATGAGAAGCCGAAAGGTGCATCTAAACCAAAGCTGGGTATCGAGTCAAAGTTTACATACGACGGTGACTTTGATCCCGCGGGACGATCCACTGGTGATCGAATGATTACCGAGGATCCTCGAGATCACGGCTATCTGAATATCCACTCTTCCACGGATAACGATGCGGAGTTGGATGCAATGTGTGATGCTGAGGAGGAAGTAAATGCCGATGCAGATCCACGACTATTTAATCTTGCAGCACCACCCCTGCCATCTATGGGGTCGTTGAAAGTTGAAGCTCTGACAAACAAGAAAGCGTTAGCCCGGGCTTTGTTTTACGAGATGGATAAGTACCTGAAGGGTTCCCAGTTCAGCAACCTCGATGCATCGATTCGTTTTACTTGCGAGTTACATCCAGTAGAAACGACTCTCAAGCATTTGGGTTTCGAAGGAACAGGAGATGGCGAGTTCCATCGTTCTGATATGGTGGTTAGGATTAACACACCACGAGATGGTTGGAATCCAATACTTCGCGTTCTCTAAGATTACAAAGGTTCAATTTACCTAGGAGTTTACTATGACACGTACTAGTGTCTTTGACATGCAGAGCTTGCCGGACCCGGCACTTTCGTGGAACTTTGACCTGTTCCTCCCAGCCATCCCGAATTCTACCAACACAAGTGATTTGACCTTTAAGTGTATGTCGACTGGCTTGCCTGGTTCGGAAATCGATCGGGTGTCAGTGGCATTGCATGGTACCGAGCTACTGTACATGGGTCGTCGTAACTGGAGCCACACCTTCAATACGACATTCCTTGAAGCCATCGATTGGCAGACTCGTACCAAGATGTTTAACTGGATGGAAGCTGGCCGGTCTTGGGCTAACAACAGTGGTTCTGAGTCGTCGACCTATAAGGTTGCTGGTCAGATTACGCTGTATGACGACGTGCCGAATATTGCTAAGACAATCACTGTCTTTGGTATGTGGCCGTCGAACCTTAGCGACGTTCCTCTCGACGGTTCGCAGGGTACGGGTCACGTTGCACTTGAAGTGACTTGGGCCTTCGATTTTACCGACAGCTGACCTAGAAAGAAAGCTAGAGCGATAAGAATATTTAAACCCTTCCTCGAAGTTACCTTCAGAATTCACAGGTTAACCGAGAGGCAAATAAATGAGCTCAGTACTAGCATTCAACGGTCGGACAGGAGACGTATCATTAATCCCGTCCGACATCGCTTCGGCAGGAGGTGCGCTTGCAATTAGCCCATCCCTGTCTGGGGTACCGACAGCGCCGACAGCTGCTACAGGTACAAACACAACTCAAATCGCAACCACTGCATTTGTTCTATCTTCGGTTGCATCTGGTGTATCGGGCGTAGGTTCCTTCAATGGTCGTACGGGTGTTGTAACTCTGCAGACAGCAGATGTCACAGGAGTCGGTGGAGCTTTACTGGCCTCACCTGCATTCACCGGTGTCCCTACTGCACCAACTGCAACTACGGGTACGAACACGACCCAGCTTGCAACAACACAGTTTGTTCAGGCTTCGTTGAACAACTTTACCCTTCCTGCAGCTACTACGAGTACGATTGGTGGTGTTATTGTAGGGGCAAACATTTCGGTCTCGGGTGGTACTATTAGTGTAGCAGCCCCGTACACTCTTCCCGCGGCGACAACTGTTTCGCTTGGTGGTGTTTCGGTAGGCGCGGGTCTGACAGTTTCTTCGGGTGGTCAGCTGGCTGCAATCGTAACCACTCCTTATACGTTACCTCAAGCATCCAATTCAGTGCTGGGCGGTATAACGGTTGGTGCCGGGCTGGCAGTAAGTGGGGGCAATCTGACATTGGCATTGCCAGCAGCAACGAATTCGACTATCGGTGGCGTTATAGCTGGGTCGAACGTTAGCATAGCGGGTAATGGTACAATTAGCGTTGCAGCTCCTTATATCTTACCCGCCGCTACGACCTCGGTGATCGGTGGCGTTATCGTTGGATCTGGTCTGGCCATAACAGGTAGCACGTTGAGTATTGCAACTGGTGGATCCTCAGCTGTTGTGAATTCCTTCAACTCTCGTACTGGTGCAGTCACTCTTCAAAGTGCAGACATCACGAGCGCGGGCGGTGCTATTCTTGCCAGCCCGGCATTCACTGGAACTCCGACGTCTACCACAGCCGCGGCTGGTGATAGCACGTCGAACATTGCTACTACGGCATTCGTGCAAAATGCGGTCAAGGGATATCTCGCAGTTGCAGTTGCTGCCAGTGCTGTAACCCTGACTAACGCACAGGCGTACAGTGGATCTATCTTTGTCCTATCCGGTACCTTAACCGCGGCGATCACCTTTACGTTCCCGGCTAACGTTACCGGAGCATTCAAGGTTCTGCTGGCAGGTGTATCGGGTATCAGTGGATCGAACACCATCACGTTCCAATCTGCAACTTCGGGTGCTACCGCTACATTTGTTGTTAGTTCCTTGCCTTCGGCAGGCGGCGTTTCACTAGTTGTTGCACCTGCTGGTGTCTACAACTTCTAATTTCATGCAGTAACATACCCTTAGAGGTTCTCTTCCGCTTGACTCTGTTCTCTTTACACAAGGAAAGATAATGAATACTATCGCTATTACCGATTACGAGTTGCAATCGCCTACTCTTGCACGAGTGATCGTTTCGTACACTGGTCACATGACTCGCGAACAGATTCGCGCGAATCTGTTGGAGCAATTCGACAACCAGGCAGCTCCGGTTGAGAACTCGTTTCATATTATTAAGTCGCACAACAACGGTGGCGCTGCTGTTGGTTTTGTTCGCGCCAACAAAGAAGTGCGTGTTGTGGATGACAAAGAAATCCGTGCCGGTTATCGCATGATGGCTTCCAACATCATGATGGACAATGCCGACCGTTCGCTGTGGGAAGTACGCGAAGGACGTGGTGGTAAGTTCCTCGCACGTCACGGTCAGGAAGACCTGTCTGAACTCGTTGAAGCTAAGCTGCAACGTCGTCAGGATATCCCGGCTCTTCGTCACATTGCAATGGCCTCGGCTGTTAAGGGTGAATTTGCATCATATGTTTCGAAGACTGGTGATGTTGACCATGGCTTTGTCCTTGCAGCGAATGCAGAAAAGATTCAGGTTCTGTCGAGCACGACTCAAGTACCTGAGATCGTTGTTATGGCTAAGGTGACTCGCCTGGATCGCGTTCCGGTTCCTAAGGAATTCCACAAGCAGATGCTGAAGGCTAATATCAGTCCGGAAGACAAAGCACAGGCTAAGGAGTATTGGACGAAGTTGTACTCGTACGATCCTGACTTTCTGGCTGACGTGAAGAAGCAAGTTGAGGATACGACCTGGGTCTAAACCGCAACTGGTAAGCAAAATAAAGCCACCTCGATGTTTTGAGGTGGCTTTTCCATCTTCACTGTACTGCAAATCGTTCCTTCAACTCTAACATAAACCCATCGTAGTTACGCTTGTGCCTTTGCAGCATCCCGTGAAGATCGCATCCAGGTATATCCACAAACTGATAGTGGTGAATATCCCTACCATAAGCAAACTTCACGTACTCGTATATCTCAGGAGTTGTCAAATACTTGAGTTCAATGATCTTATCTGTTCTACCTTCTCTAAGAATCGCGGGGTCGATCTGATCGAGGTGATTCGTCGTCAGGAATATTGCTATATTGTCCAATGCCGCTATACCATCTAGAGCATTAAGTACTCCAGACAGGGTAAGTGGACCTGCATCATCCTCAAACAAACTCTTCTTGTCCTTCTTAGCTTCTCTGGACTTTATCACCGAAAAGGTATCAAAGTCTTCGATCAGCACGAAGGATCCTGGAGGTACCTTTGACAGATAGATGGGAAGAGATCTATCCGACACCATATTGAGGTTCAACGTATAGACATTGCGGTTGTAGTGACTTGCCAGAGCTTTTACGGTGGAGGTCTTACCGCATCCTGGTTTACCGTAGAAGATGAACGTTTGTTTATGCGCCAAACCTTTATCCAGGTACCAATCTCTTTCTGAATAGAATTCGTCAAGCAACTTGAGAATCGAAGTTTTCGTCTCAGGTGCAAGTATGACAGAATCCAGACTTCTCTTGGTTATGATAGAAGAGATATCCCAATCACCGTCTGCATTGATGGTCATCGTCTGTAGCTTACGGGTATCAAGGACAGGATTGATCTCTTCCACCAACTTCTCTATAGGTTCGCGTGATCTACCGAACGTTGAGATTATTACTCGATACTTTGGAACACTAGAACCATTGGATGGTTGCTCTGTTTTTGTTACCCAAAACAGACGTCCATTGAATACAAAGAAATGGAATCCTAGGCCGGGTCCAAGAGATAATTTTCTAACCTTCTCCCTAGACTGACCGGCTATAGTACCCTCCTCATCCCAGTCGTCTTGATAGTCCAAAGATAATGCCCGGCTAAAGTTAGAACCCTTGCGCTGCGCAAACCAGGATCCAAAGGATACAAAGGCTAGCCCAACTCTCCAGTGGCCACTTGAATCTATGGTTAGGCTTGTTGTGGCCTGACTCATTACGAAGTGATAGATCGCAGCAGGGACACTTCTAGCTACTATGCCAATAACCGTCAACCCCCACAGGCTAAAGGCACCTGCTAGGAGAGGATTCGATTTAAAGGTTGCTATGATCTGCGTTATCAGGTTAAGCATTTGCCTTCACTCGTTCCCGTAGTTCTTCAAAATCTATAGGAGTATAGTTGATGCATTCCACACTGACATTTATGTACCATGGATCTTCAAGAACGTTACAGTGAAGATGCCCATGAATGTTAGCGCTGAACCGACCTTTGCTACCAGGATGAACCGGGATATGGCTAAGAAGCATCTTGTCTAGTACATGATATCCACGGATGTCCTTAAAATAGGTCAGATATTCTTCTGGCTTGAAGAGATCATGGTTACCTTTGATAAGGACCTTGGTGCCATTCAGACGTCCTAAGGTGACTAGGCAACGACGATTTATAACTACGTCACCATTGTGATAAACCTTATCCTTTGGACTTACCACGGAATTCCAATTCTCTACCAAAGCTTCATCCATCTCATCTGGCTCATCCCAAGGACGTAGCTTGGTTACGCCATCGTCCCTCAGGAACTTGCAAACTCCTGTATGACCAAAATGCGTATCACTAATTAAGAAAGTCTTGCTCATTTTGATTTCCCCGTGCCGTAGCACTCAGTACACATTTGGATGCGCCAGTCGTAGTCTACTTTACCTTTACCACTACAGTAAAAACATAAACCGTTCTTCCTGAAGTACGTAACCATGGCTTTATATTCACGGTCCTCCCTATCCCGAACTTTCTGCTTCTTAATAGCCCTTGAATCCAGGAATGTTCTCAGGTACTTTATCGGATTCATTTCTAACCTCTTGGGTATCGTTAATGGTCCAATGACGTGGATCCTTATCCTTGTATGTCTCACGAATCTTGGGCATCAAAGCTTCTAGCTCATCCCTGACCTTCTGCCATTCCTCACCCATCGAAGGTGGCCTGTCGTCAATTAGCTTACCACAATGCTTAGCCTCGATAAGAATTCCAAGGCAGGCTAAAGCATTGGCCAGATGAGGCGTTCCATCAACAGGATCCTTCTCTTGCCCCTCCCACCATGCATCTATATGACGATGCAAGGCAGCAATGTAGACGGACGATCGTACACCCGATGCCCGCCAATTCCAGGCACCATACTTGACGTTACCTAGGAATGAGGCTAGAGACTGATAGGCTTTGAGGATGGGTGATACAAGGTGTAGCGGTAGCTTGTTGCTAGCAATTGCATCTTTGGGATTCTCGATCTTATCCATTCAAACCTCAGGCAGGGATGAGTAGGTCGGCGATCTTTGACATGTCGATCTTATAACTCGGGATTACACTAAATGTGGATATATGGTCGACAATCTCCGCCGCCTTGAAGATAACATTCTGAAGCCGTTCTGAAGCCATTACTTCGATGATAGCACCATACGAGTCAACCCAGTTACCCATCAGTGCAATCCCATCGCACTCACGAATCGATTCAAGATCCAACTTGATACAGTCTATCCAATCTGTAGAGGGTTGAGTTTCTGCAGGATTAATTACCTCGTAGCCAAGGGCACGTAACCTAGCAGCTTCAGCATTGAAAATTGGGAAACCATGGTCAGGCAACCCTGTCATCTTACCAGATAAATAAAGTTTCATTCTTCTTTCTTCCTGTTCTTTCTCATTTTCTCTTCGAGTCTCTGAGCCCAAAGTGCCTTGTACCACGCGTAGCTAAGTGCCATCTTTTCCTGATTACATCGAAGACAGGCCAGAGCAACGTTCTTCCAATCGTAACGTCCATTCTTTGACCGTGCCTTCTTATGATCGATCGTAGATTCCTGGAAGCCTAGCTTTATGCGACAGTAATGGCAGCGTCCGCCAGAGGCTCTGTAGAGCCTTTTCTTCAACTCATATTTGGAAAACCTCTGGGATCGCTTCGCCATTGGTCTTTTTACCTCTTAGGTTCGTGTCCCTTTGCCCACGTCAATTCCTCAAGGACAAAGTGATTCACCTTTATCTTCATTCCACCCCTTTCATCATACTTCACTGGAATATCCTTCCAGTAGGTGGGGGCACTGTTTGCGTCCTTGTCTTCCTTATCATATCCCAAGATATCTTCCTGACTTAGTGTAACTACTCCAGTCCCGATGGGTAAGGAAGTTATAACAGGAGGTACTATCAGGATTCCATCACTCTTGGTCATCGTAATTTCCCACTTTACTTCTGTAGATACGGTGGGAACGACCGCGTAGTATAGATACGAATGTGGCTGGTAATAGTAATTGTAGATATCTGCGGCAGGAATTCTTAGACCCGTTGCATAGTCCGGTGCCTCTGGATCTTTGAGAATAAAATCATTGCCGTCCAATGTCTCGTTACACAGCCAAGCACGCTTGGCTTGCAGCCATGGATGATTCAACATCGTTGTAGACCATGTCGAAATAGTTACCACAAAAGCTCCAGCTGTCATTCTGTACCTCTTATAACTTTGAGTTGTGGTTCAGGACGAGTCAAAGATTCTTCTTCGACGTCTCTCTCATGTACAACCAACTGACGTAATTCATCCGGCACGTCTGCACCGACAAGGTAGATGGAGCCACTTTGCGGATCTTTGGTTCCCATCCACCACTTATTGCCCTTTACCAATTGAGGGAAATACGTGACGATCGTTTCCGTCTTCTTGAACCTATACCATGGCATCTCATTCTCCAATGACGTTAGCGGCGAGCTTCAAAAGATCATTGCCCGGATCGAAATCTATCACCCGAATTTTGACGCTAGGTTGTTCTTGCAAAAACTCTATCGCGTTACGAGTGACAATAACGCCACCCTTTTCATCCATGGTGCACGCCATGAACATATTCCTTATCTCTTCAAGTTGTTCCATGGTGGGGGTCCAATTATCATCCCCGGCCACTATGTGTAATACTTTACGGTCTGCCATTTTGTTACTCCTTAGTCATTACAAAAATCGTCGTGCCAGTTCCAAAGATATTGCTCATAGGTGAACCACAGGTGCCTATGAGTTTTGACCTTCCGTTCTGCCTTATGCTCTAGAAAGGTCAGGAAACATTGCGTCCATAAACTAGTCTCTGGCACTTTCAATTCCACTCCCTCATGATTCATCTTCATTCCTCTCAACCTCAGCGCTCCTAATAGCCTCTTTAAGAATTCGCAGAGCGTTGGGTGTTAAGGTATATCGTATCTCGGTCTCACCATTATCCAGGGCAAGATGAAATACATCACTACGTTTTACGTAATTAACCCTCATCGGGATATCACCAAACTTCATAGGTTCCATTCTATCCCTCTATACGTCCGCGGCATAATTTACGATCTTCGACTTCACCTTGATCTTCTTACCACCTCTGGTTGTTGTGGTTGACTCCTCTTCTTCTGCTGGAGTTGCAAGATTGGAGTCGTAGTCTTGTGCGATGTCTTCTATTCGCATCTTCTCGTAATCGATCTTTATCAGGAATGGGAATGCCTGGGAGTTACGAGACTTTGGCTGTTCAACCCGGATGATCCCAGACTCCTTGGCTTCTCTCGTTGCAATCCATGTGAAACTATTGCTCGAGTGTTCTGTCAGCGCCCGTGAGTATCTAATCTTACCTTCATCATTAATTTGTACGACGAGGATAACCACGCAGTTTTCTGTCTCTGCGTGGATCTTTGCTTGACGTCCGATTGCTCCTAACGCCCTCCACATATCATCCCCGTCTGTGCCTTTAAGAAGCGACACATAGTCGATGATCTTTACATCACAGTTATAAGATGAAGTCGAGGCAATGATTTCCTCGAAGTCCATGTCCTCCTCAGGACGGAACACTGTGAAACGTCCACCTGCTTGTTTGACCTTTCTCTCCCACGCACGATGTCGTTTGAACACGATCTCCTTCTCAGCCGACTCAAGACGCTGGGTCATGATCTTTGTTAGGCTGAATCGGGAGGTGTTAGCCATCATACGTGATGTCATTTCACGCTTCGACATTTCCAATGGAACGTGCAGGACCTTATACCCCATTCTAGCCATCTTCATACCCATCGCCATTGTTACCAGCGACTTACCACCACCAGAGTTCGCACCAATCGTAACCATCGAGCCTCTGGCTAATCCACCTGAGATGTCGTCAAATGCTTTGATACCCGTCGGGATCAGGTTGTCCGAATTGTCTTCATATAGAATAGACTTAACGATACCAAGACTGTTGTTATTCCGTCCAAAGTGAACGAACGAATCTTCCGTGCTCTTCTTGGAGCGTACAATGTTCAGCCCTGTGGAAGTCTTTTCTAACAGATCTTCGATATCAACCCGAGTCTTTCTGAACTCATTGTTGATGTTTGCTGCTATGTTAAACAGACCACGACGCTGCCTTAGTCCATTCAGAATCTTTGTCGCTTTCTTTGCATCCGATAACGTCTGTACTGTGGGTTGACTATTCTTAAAGTGATCCCTTGCCTCGTCTGATAACTCAGGGTCCTCCAACATGATCTTATATGTTGGAGCTTCCCCAGACTCTGCCATCTGTCTCTTTAGAGATTGATAGAGTTCAATCGACTCAGGGTAATGAAAGTACGATTCGTCAACTGAGGCAATAAGTGTGCCTGCGATCTTTCGATCTTTACTTGTCATCCCCCTAAGAACTGCTAATTCTGCACGGGGCGACCCAATTTTAGTGGCCATTTATACTCGCTCTGAAACGTTATACGTATATTTACTGCATGTTCATCAAGTAGTAATACGAATCCCCATTCATAAACGTTATAGACACCTCGGCTGTAATTTTCTTAAGAGCCAAACTCAACTGATGATTATTGGTCATGTCACAAGTCACTGTATAGCTGCTAATGCACTCACCATAGTTTTGAGGAGCGTGCCTGTTCAAAGAATCATAAAGCATATCACGCATAAAAACAAGATGCTGAGAAGTGTAGCTAGCAACAAACAAAGTTTTCCTGACTGCCAACGCTGTGTCCATCAACAACGTTGAGATTCTATCTTTGAGTAGAATCGATGCAGAGCTACTCGTTATCCTTACTTTTGGTCTCATACTATCTGAAGATCCATTGTAATTTCTTCGCCGGTTGACAGTTCAACTATCACAGTCGCATTTATCTGCGAGGCCAAAAGTGTGTAAACTGGGTTGTTCGCAGTATCACAGTATACCCAGATGCGCGTAAAGATCTCATGGTTATTCCTGGGCACATACACATGCGTACACCATTCTTCAAGATGATCTCTAAGGTCAACTAGGAACGTAGGATCAAGCATTCTCCCTTGCTGCAAAAGCAATAACGCTCTGGCATGGAATTCTTTCTTTAACTGTTCCTCTAGCACTTGCTGGAATGTCTTTCTCGATATGGAACTAGTTATCTTTATCTTTGGTCTCATAGAATTTCCACTTTGCGACGGACCAACGACTCAGAGAAGTACGCCAACGCATTGCACTCTACGTACAATCGACTAGACAGGAATGAGATAGGATCCTCCCCAGCTGCAACAAGGATGCGTGGTATAGAAGAGAATCGTTCGATCAAATCTCTAGCCTTCTCAAACTTCTGCTGTGTGCTGTTGATAGCCAAATTCGACAGGATGAGGATCGAGGGTTCATAGGATGAATCGATCCCCGAGTAATCCTTCAACAGTTTGTTTTCATATCCACCATACTGTACATTCCAAATAGGCTTAGCCCTGTTCCCCAGGTGACGGCAATGAAGGCTGACAAGATATGCGGCGAATAATCTAGCCTTGACCTCATTGGGATTTCCACACACTCCATAGATGACTGGAAGCTCAGGATTTTTCATAAAACTCAATAGCGAGTCATCCTGAGCTTGAGGATCTATGATCTTCGTTTGGTCCAACTTCTCCGACTCGAGTGCGAAGGGTTGCGGGTCCCACTTGAACGGCGCGCAGGCCCAGGTATTACCGGGAACGATATCAAGATGAGGAGTGCGCTTAACAGCAATACGTCTAGGTAAATCATTACCATCCTCATTCTCTTTTGATGCCAGAGCTTCTCTTGTGCTTACTGGAGGTTTCATTCCCTTATTACGAGAGTATCCTGTACGTCCTTGCCCACCACCTTTTACCGCAAGCATATACTAACTCCATCGAGATGTAGCGTTCGGTCCCCAAACATCACAGAGCGATCGTCTTTGGGAACGAACAACCTCGGGTATAACTTTATTAAGGACAACATTCTCTCAGACAAGGTTTTGCCCAGATACCAATTGTATCCTTCGTCATAGCCCGCGGTCAATCCCACCCACTCAGTGCCTGGGGTGGTTATGAAATCTACACTTACATAATCTGTACTCTTTGTCATCCACATCCAGCGACTGAGATATCTTCTCGACTCTAAGTCCCTAAGGTATTGTGCAATTTCTGCACATGTACAATCTAGGAAAGCATTTCTATCGTGGTATGGGTGATAGTAACAATATGCCTTCTTTAGGGCTACATCGAGATCTATCAACACTTCCACGGTCAATACCATGTCTGGCAAAGTATCCCTTACACCCGCTATATAATTTCCCCAAATCACTATCCCGCAATGAGGTTGGTTGATAATTGGGTTGTATCCGAGGTCATAGAGACGATCACGGTCTGCTTCAGTAGTGTAGTGCCGGGCGTTCATCACGAACTGGCTCGAAAAGTACTGACTCTTCATCCCAGCATAACTAATCGATCCTTGCTCCGCAGTGTGAACAAGCCAGTCATGGATGAGCCGTTTATAGTCAACCACCTTCTTCAGGTCCCCATCGACCGGATCTAACTGAAGGAGTTCTGGGATGTAGTAGTTCAGTGTTCCATCTTCAGCGGCTGCTTTGGGAAATTCTGTCACCACGTTTATTTCGGAAGGTAGTATCACTGTTCATCCTTTACATTTGAATCTTGCCATGGATTGATTCTGTACGACCTGAGAAATACTTCTTGATCGTATCCATATCCTGGTCAGAGATAATAGGTTTGAATATCTTTTGCAGGGCTTGCCAGAACTCTGTTCGCATACACTTCATCCTAACATTCGAATCATCAAGGAAGTAACGAATTATAGGTTGTGGCTTGTCCTCGTATGGGGTAAGAATACGGGCAAATCTTTGCGTCGCATTTGGGATGTTACTCGACATCGTTACTTCATAGATAGCTGAGGCTCGTGGAATATTCGTCCCAGTAGACAGGAGTTTGATGTTGCCTACCAGAATCTTTACTTTGTACTGGCGTGCCTCCTGAAGGAACTTCTTACGATCATCCTTCTTAAGACCACCGTAGAATGGTTTAGCAATCTCCCTGCCTGCCATGATATTGATTGCCTTAACCAGAGCCTTGATAGGAGTAATCTGCGCGAATGGGATAAGGATCATGTGGCCAGCCTTGACATCCTTTAGCGCGGTCTGAGCGATTAACTTCAATCTCTTCGGGTCCTTCTCAAGGTTCGAAACCATATGAACCCAAAGCTGAGATCCTTTTGCCTTGCGTGTGTACTCAGTCTTGGTCAACACTATCTTTGGCCTGAGCTGCTTTACCTTCGCAACGTAGATGTCCTGCCCTATCAGATCCCGCATGATAGAGTGACGACCATCTTTACGTTCCGGGGTACCAGACAGACCAATCATGTACTGACAGTTAAGGATGTTGATCACCTTAGAGTATTCTGGGGCTGCGGACGTATGAACTTCATCAACAACCAGGACAGCTGCCAGGTCTCGAATCTTTCTCAGCAGTCTTGGTTTAGTCCTGAAAGTCTGGACAGTTACAAGACACACGTCATACTTCTGGAAATCTTCCCACGTACGCGCGTAGCCGATTTGACTACGCCTGCAATTAGTTAACGGGTCTTGTGTCTCCGAGCCAATGAATGTCTCAAGGAAACCATCAAGCCATTCCTTCTGGGATGCCATGATGATAGTTTTGAGACCAAGCTTGCAGATTGCTGCGGTACTCAAAACTGTCTTGCCCGAACGGGGTGGGCTTCGAATGACGCCACGTTTCTTTCTAATGAATGCTTCTACTGCTTCGGGTTGATGCTTACCCCTAAGCTCACCAGTGAACTTTATTGGTCTCTTCATCTTCTCTTTCGGATGAAGACGCTTGACCTTGTACTCTATGTCGTGTTTGTTTAGCGTTGCCTTGAGATTTACACCTGCACCAATCGGGACCTTGAAGTACGTGGTCTTGCCAATCTTCTCATTCTGTGCCAGGATTGCCCCACCTTTGAATCCCGGGCATTCCTCGCATGCAGGTGTTAGTTTCGTCTCTGATTCCAAACGCTCTGGCTTAAAGTCACAGGAGTCACAAGCTTTCTCGTCAAAGAAAAAATGGGTGTGTATTCTTGTTAGCTCTTCCCTTACTTTCAGGGGAAGGTCCACCTTCTTCATCAGAAATGATTCTCTGCAATGAACTGTGACCATATAATTCCTATTCGTCCTGCGCTGCCGGCATCCATTTCTCTCTAGTCCGTCTTAGCTCTCGAACTATCTCTTCTGGATAGTTCAATTCCTTAAGACGATCTTCATGCCACTTACGAAACTCTTTGATCTTGTCTAAGGACCACCTGGTTCGTTTCTTTGCCATGTCAGAATTGGGTAAGGGTTATCGTTATGCTTGTAGCGTTCGCCAAACTTACCGGGTGGAACGTCTTAATCATAGCCTTGTCAAACATAGTCTTGTTTACGCCTGTCCCAGTCTGAGCTTCTGCGATCATTGTGATTCGCAACTTGGCAATTAGTTCCTGAAGTTCAGTGTTGGTGCTCTTCATAGAAACCTGAAGTGCAATCGCGAATGTCAGTGCATCAGTATTTACAAGTTGTATCGATCCACCATGTTTGACCAAGGCAACGACAAATCTTAGAGTTGCTGTCATGTCCTCTATATCGATTTTATCTCCACCATGAAGATAGAGGATATCAGGTGAAGTAGCGCTTAGACTATTTCTCTTTAACGTGCATACAACTCGAGGTGTTGTAGTGACACACATAAGAGCCATGTAACTTTCTGGGAGGGACTTCATAGCGGGGAAGCCACTTAGTGTTGCGTAAGTCATTGTCATTCCCTAGCCTTGAATACGATAGCCCTTAGGTTTCTGATCTCTTTCTCTTTGGAGTTGTTGAAGCGATCCACGCTTTCAATCGTTCCAATCGAGTAGATTTTCTTGATTGGATAGAGAGGCTCCAGCGGGATGATTGCCTGATATCCAAAGCCGTATAGGTCGATACGAAGATCTCCGCTGTCCACTTCCTCATTCCAATATGACCAAAGATATTGGATAAGGTAACGTGTATGATCGAATATCTTTGAGTCCAACTGCGATGCAATTACTAGAGAAAAGCTAGGACCAGATCGTTCTGTCAGACAGGAGGCATTACCTTCAAACATCAATTGTTCGATGCCCGGTACTTCATCATGCAGAGTCCAAAGCTTAACCAACTCAGGATCATTGAACTCTTTAAACGTTGCGAAAAATTCTCTTAACATGATATTTCCTTAACCATACCAACCATGGTTCTCTTTAGACCACTCACTTGCTTCCCCACATACGGTGCATACGTTCCGACGTTTGGTGTACGCGGTATCCAGGTAGCTTCCTTCGTAGTACATCGACTCAGTCTTAAGATTTTCGTGTTTGCAGATAGACCTAAGATGCAGTTCTTGCGTTGCGATATCTTCTCCAACCCTATTAGCCTGCGCAGTGAATACATTCTTCTTTAAACGTAGGTTGGCAATGAGTTCTGTAATCTCTTGTAACCTGTCCTCATATTCTTGCCTTTCCCTAACCTTCTTATCTGGATCAGGGCACAGCCTGAAAGGATCCACGACATCTGCAATGCTAGGCATGTTCTTCTCCTTAGATCACGCGAGCGCCTCTGTGTTCTGCAAGATGCTGAACAAGATCGCGCATGCTAGACAGGTGATAAGATGCAGCATCGATGTCCTTTACCACTGTATCACATAGATTGAGAAGTTCCCGACCATCCGTGATAAGCGTTTGCGCCACTTTCTGAACACGACGGACCAAAGCTTTGCGTTGTGCTTCATTTGAGTACGCACGCATCTCACCATGATACTCGGTGATGACGTGATCCTGGATTGCTTCCATCGCCTTCTCAACAGTCTCTATATGATGCGAAGCCTTCATGCGGATCTCCACGATACGAGAGCGGGCTTGCATATCGTTAGCCGATGCATCCATGATGGACGAAGGATTGTACTTCTTCTGGGTGTAAAGCTTGCGTGCAGTGCGGGATGCATGTAGAGAGAACACTTCCTTTCTGTCGTTCTCAATCGTCATGCGCGTCTCGGCGGTCTCCACAATCTTCTTGAAGATCTTGTACTTCCCGTCGCGACGTATAGCACTCAATAATGCTGGGAGGTCAACTTCTTCCTCTGATTTTCGGGCTGGCATACTTATTGCTCCGAGAAGATGACATCAACTTCAGGGCTGATAGTAGGACTAATAATCAAGGTACCACGATTGGGATAGTGATAACAAACTAATAGGTCCTTGATCTTCAGTAGCACTTCTACAGATTCAGCTGGGCCTTTGTTCGTTAACTGGGCAACGATATATCCACCGTGATTCTTACTCTTGAAAGTAGACTCGAAGAAGTAACCGACCTTGCGTTGCCCGGACAAGAGTTCAAACCCTTGAAACATACATTTCAAGGGTATCTCTGGTCCTCTTGTCAACTCACCTCGCTTCTGAATGGATGTAAAGACGGCATAACCATGATCTAACGAGTAGAACGTACCCGCGGTCGCATCTATCGCCAGATACATCACGCCTCCTCTTGATTCAAGGCAATCACGAAGTGACTTTCCTTTGCTTCAATCATGAGGAATGCACCATCAACCAACTTGAGCTTCAGAAGATCGACCTGACATTTGGAGACTGCTTCAGAGAAGTACTCTGCGTCGATATTGAACTTGAAAGCTTTCGGTACCTTTGCCTTGACGGTAGACTTCACCTGACCATTAGTCGTCTGAACACTCAGTGTCAACTTACCGGCCTCACCTGTTAGTTGAAGTTCTGAACGTTCCTTAGCGATGACTGCTCGTGCGTTGTCTAGGAATTGTCGAACTTCAGACGTCGCTACATCTATAAACAAACCATCAGTTGTCATCGCTTCTCTGGACTTTGCCATTACGTCCTTGACGGAGATGACTTCCTCAGAATCAGTATCTGGCAAAGATAGAATTGCATCTACAACCTTATTTCGAATACGCATTGCTGCGTTACCTACCGTAAGACTAAAAGCTGTCTTATTGAATACTTCGAGCACCGCATTGATTGTTTCGACTGGCAAAGTTAAGCTCAAGTCCCCCTTCACATCCTTGGACTTGATGAATGCCATATGGTTCATGTCATAGCAAGACACGAACGCCGCCTTATCCGTCAAAGAGACAGAGATGGGCATGAATGTAGTCGTCACTGAGCTTGGCTTCAGAGCGACCTGAGTTACAGCTTGCTTCAACCATGCAGCTTGTTCGGCCGTAAGCTTCCATTTTTGTTCGGCTTCTTTAACTTCATTGTCAGCCGACTTCTTTGTTGTCTCTTGACTCTCGCCCTGAATCGCATCAACAGTCGCAAGCTTAGCCACGTATCGACCAGACTTAACGATAAGCATCGACTTGTCAAATGTGAGTTCGACTTCCGTGCGACCCTTAACGGAATCCTGAAGAGCTTGCACAGAGACTCCGAACATAGCGGAGCCTTCTACTTCCCCAGGAATTACGATCGTACATTTGGCTAATTCAGATGCCGAGATCAGATGCATCTTATTACCATCAACAGAGATATTGACGTTCTCTGTTAAAGGTGGCGCCAGACGCAGCGCCACCTTGAGAGCTTCTTGGATGAAAAGTGATTCAATCTTACACTTCATGGTCGTCTTTTAGGAAGGGTTAACGTTCTTATTTACTGGTAAAGATTTAGCTAACGATGAGATTCAGAGTTGCTGTAACTGGAGTCGTTGCTTGAATGCCACCATTAGTGTAAGAGATTTGGAATGTGAAGGTGTACGTTCCAGCAGGAGGATCTTGAAGACGAATGATACGTACCGTATTATAGACAACGCCACCGCCCGGGATCACAACCTGATTTGATCCCATCGCCCCACCCAAGACCACCGCCTTGAAGAAGCCTCCCGCAGGATTAGTAATCTGCGTAATTGCAATAGGCAGAACGTTGTTGCCTTGCAGGTTATTAGGATCATTCGCATACGAAGTTTGAAACAATTCGGCCCAGTTGAAATCTATGAAGGAGCATTCTTGCTGGAGCGATTGCAAATTGATTGTCGCTGCCCACGTCAAAGTCTGAGGTGTAGTCACGGGAGGAGTGATAGCAGGAGGAACAACAGGGACCGAGGCAAACAAATTGAACTGCAAGGCATTGAGGTAAACACCGCGCGAGAAGTGATTAACCAAAGTCGCGCCAGGCATAGACCACCAGCTATACATCTTGAGCTTGCGTGGATCGGGTTGCACCAAGGACGAAAACGTGTGCCAAGGTTGAAGTCCTTCCTGATTCAACGGGAAGTACGCAGCCATGTATTGCTGAACGAATCGCTGCCCAGTCATATACTGATTCGACTGGTTGATGGTCGGCAGAGTTACGGTCTGAAGATTGACGGTACGATTACCGCCATCAACGGTGAAGGTCTGTTCTGTGCCGTCAAACGTCGTTACGGCTATGGGAAAAAATCCATAAACGCGCCCACTATCTGTGATGAATGGAAGAATCGTTTGCTTCGAAGGCTCGTTTAACGGGAGCCCGAAAATCAGTTGAGACATGTTAAACCTCTACAGTTACATTTTGAACTTGTACGTACGAGATGTTTGGCCCCAAGCAAGTTACACCGCACTGGCATACTCCACCTGACGGATCGTTCGCTGTGATTACATCTGTGTCGGGATATTGTGATACGTCAACAGGCTCGCGCCAACAAATGCGCAACTCTTGTGTCTGTTGATTGGTAAGCGTCTGTGGCAGTTGACTTGAATCGAACGGGGTGAAGACTTCAGTAACAGGTATACCAACTAACGTTACTGACGGAGCGGTCTGGACTGGAACAAACTGCCCGTCAGATAGGATCAATGCCATGCTGGACACATCCAGGATTTGCTGTTGATCGTTGAACGGAACAAGGTACAACCGGATGAATGATGCCATGAACTAGGTCTCTCTATAAGGGTGGCGTTGCACCCATAAAATTCACTTCGCCTGAGCCTTGATTACTCTATCCTTCTCATCAGAAGAGGCAGAGGATCGTACGATATACAGCAGTTCAAATGAGGCAAACCCAGTTCGTTTTGCTACAATGTCAGCGTGATCGCCACTTGTTTTCAAATCCCTCACGGCGTCTTTCAAGCTTGCAGCCAGCGGAGATTTGATTAGCTCGTACACTTTCTCATAACGGATGTTAGACTTCAAGGCTTTGTCCACCTTCGACCAGGCAGTTGTTCCTGACAACCAACCGATGCATAGTTTCTGGATTTCCTTCCGTGCGGTGTAGTTAGAAATCTTGTAGAAGGCCGACTGCATGTCATTCAGGATAGAAGGTTTCACCGCAGTGTTAACGTAATCCATGATGGAGGGATTACGCATTTCCAGCGTCCACTTCTCATTGTCTTTGTTGACTTTCTTCAACCATGTAGCGAGACAAAGGGGAAAAGGTCCTCTACGATTCTCAGGCCAAAGCGTGGTAGTTATGTTTGTGTTGGTCAGCGCAGCACGCGAGTCGGTGATGAACGCGATTGCACGGGCCGGTGGTTCCGCCAAAGCATGTTCCATCTTGCTCAAACTTCGAATGGAATCAAAAATGATAGGCCATGCGGGTTGCTCCTTGCATAGGCCATCGATAGTATAAGAGATGGACCGAAGACCAGCTCGAGCAACACAGGTATGTGAGATGTTGAGGGAACGAAACACGTCCGACAACTCGACGGGTGACATATCAATAATTCCAAATGCACCAAGGACCTTCATTTCTTTTTCCTCACAACTTTTGTTTGGGCCTGAACTTCGTGTGGGTAGCCAGGTAAGATCACAGCTTCACCGTTATCTTTCACCACAGTGTACGCGCGAGCACCGGGGTAGATTTCAGTCTTTGGTGTAATCACAATAATGGATGGAACGATCTGATTCAAGATAGGCAGAAGATCCTTGAACACTTCTTCCATAGCTGGACTGAAACGTGCCGTCGGTTCATCTAGGATCATCAGATTACATCGCTTACTTGACGGAACGAATGCTAGCAGGGCACACACAAGGATGATGGTGAACAAAGTTGATTCAGCGCCACTCAATTTCCGTACATCAGAGGTCTTTATCTTCTTTCCATAGTGACGATGTACTAGAATGCGAATCTGTGTATCCCACCTGAACTCAAACGTGAATTTCTCTGGCAGGATACGTTGCGCGTATCGATTAACGAGTTCCATCAGATGTTGACTGATAGCCTCGACTGCCATCTTCTTGATATTCTTATCCTGATACCCCGCAACCAAATGCTTCAGTGCTGGTTCATCCCGCAACTCTCTCTTCATCTCAAGAAGACGTGTGCGCATGTCATGAACTTGCTCTCGAATGGTACGATGCAGTTCAATCTTTGCCATCAGACGTGAGAGCTTATTCTGCACTTCATTCATCTGGTCATTAAGACCTTCAGAGGCACGAGCCTTACTAACGTCTTCCTTGGACAACGCAAGGAAATCGATTACCGTTTCAAGATGGGGCTTAATGTGCTGGAGTGCATAGCGTACTTCTTGCACTTCTTCCAAGCACTTCTTGATGATCTTGGTCGTTAGTTTCTTGCCAGTATATGGTTCGGGCTCTACGGGTAATGCTTGCAGCTCTCGATTTATTCTTGTCCACGGTTCGAGAGTCTTTAGTCTTGTAGTCTTCGCGTCATAGTCAGCTTGAAGATCCTTAGCTCTCTGCTTTGCATCCCAATAAGCCCTATAAGATTCACGATAACGTTCGTACTCAAGATGAGCTTCTATCTGATCTCTAAGCTTTCCAACCCGGATCCGCAAGACCTTGGGATCCTTGACTTTGACGATCTGTCCGCACGTTTCACACTTACCTTCAGCGAACTGTTCCGCATGCTCTAGCTGATGTAGGTATGCACGTTGTGCAGTCTTAAGATCTTCGATGTTACCTTCTGGCTTCTCTGGCTTTGAGAGAGCCACATCCTTTAACGTTGCTACGATAGCTATTTCACCGTCAAGCTGTTCGCCAATCGTAGCTACATCTTCCTTCAGTTCTCTAACCTTCTTGGCACGATTGCCGGCCAGTTTCTCCGATTCGTCCCCATTAATCTTCAGGACCTTGAGTGTCTCTTTCGATAGGGATTTGAACGCCTCAGTGTACCGCGCGTTATCTCGTTGATACTGTTCCCAGTTCTCCGCGTGTTCCAGCTTCTCTTCGAATGCCTTGACTTCCCACTTATTGTCTTTCTCTGCTTTGTCGAAAGACTCTTCTGTTACTTCGCCTTGACACAGAACTTTAAGTTGTTTGATTTGATCGAAGGAGGCTTCTGCGAATTGCACCAGCCTTATAGTTTCCTGTACTTCCTGGAATTCCTTCTGTAGCGTTATCAGTCTCTTCTTATATTTCTTGACTGCAGATGTGTACGATTCGAGTTTGACAGGATCAAGCAGTTGAATTTTCAGCCTGTCGTATTGAACCCGTAGTTCATCGAACGCTGCCCTTACTCTCTTAAGCTTCGCTAATTCAGCGACGTAAAGTTTTCGCTCTGCATCTATCTTATCGAGCCCAAAGAATGACGTGAAGAACGCTTTACGCTGTGCTGAGTTACCCATCACCAAAGGGTGAGGGATTCTGGAATCAAGGTGAACGTATGTGCCGTACTCTGAGGCGGAGATTCCCCAGTTCTTCTTCAACCATTGCCGTGCAAGATTGGACGTGCGGAACTTCATGTCCTCTCCGTCCACGTTAATCTTCAATGCATCGGTCCGACCATTAGCTGTACGGCTAACTAGAATTCTTTTACCTCGAGCATTTGTATAGCAAAGAGTACGTTTGCCCGTCTTGATTGAATCCTGCTTCTCCCCTACGATTGGTTCTTCGTAGATGATTTCCGAGGGTGCATGAAATGCTGCACTCTTTCCAACACCATTTGAGTTTTGAGAGTTCTTCCCCGAAGCTTTATTCAAGCCGTAAATTGCGGTGACTCCGGGTTCAACTTTAAACTCCAACTTCTTAAAGGGTCCGTAATTCTCTAAGCTGAACGACTCAATGCTTTTCATGCCCGGTCATTAATTAGATGTTCTGTTATTACCTTGAACTGTTTCCAGTTATCCGCCACACCTGACGTCAGGACTTTGATTGATAGTGAGACAACACCTCCCTTTATATGGTAATGTTCGTTCAGAACGTGAGAGACCGTCGCCAGGATCCAATCACCAGAGTAGACTTCCTTGTAGCTATCCATCCCATTAGGATGGTAAGTGATACCTCGGATCAGAATGTCATCCCAAGCTTTGTACCCATAATCGTTGTCGACAATGATTGCTCGCATCGCATTATTTACAATAGCGTGCATGTACTCTTGTTCATAACTTACTGGAAGAATACGTTCGAAAGTTCCTTGACCACACAGGACTTCCCTTTTCTTGGCTAGGAGGATATCGGCTTGACGAACATTCCCTGCGGCAATCGCTTCGCGTTCATTCTCAGGGCGGGGCTGCTCATCCTGCCGTGCAGCTTCTTCGGTCATTTTGTACCCAGCGTCTTGATGAGAAAGTAAAGGTCGGCTGACAACAAATCAGTTGCTGGCATCTGAAACGACATGGATTGAGACATCGTCTTTACGATGGTTGCATTCACCGCAGCCAAAGTTCCTAACGACAGACTCAAACTCTTGCATGCCTCATGCACCTCACGGTTTGATTGTGTCCACCATATCTTCGGGTGCCGACCCTCTACAACCGCGGCATTCAACATGAAGGATGAGATGAAGTTACACTTCTTGATGAAAGAGAAAGGATCGCTAACATCCAACAGAGAACGTTGCACCTTCTTGAATTGCAACTGATAGAGAGCTGTCATCATCTGAACTGCTAGCCGGTCATCCGAGGATTCCGTAGATGAGATGATTGATGCCAGATCTTTCTTACCCAAAATCTCTGGCTTGTCATCCATCCCATCATAGTACTGCTGGGTGGACTGCAAAAGATTTGCCAGGGTACGCATTTCACCATTGCAATTACGAACCAGATGTTTGATTGCAAGCTTTTTCTCATCAAGCAGATACTCCATCTCTTCGCCTTTTGCGATACGAACCGCCTGCTTCAACAGATCAGACTCGGTGTGTTGCTCAAGAACGAATTGAGTACAACGGGACAGGATAGCTTTACCGACAGTTGAACCAAACTTGGAAGGTTCCATCGAACCAATGATCCAAATCGTATCTTTAGCCGGCTCTTCCAGACTCTTCAGCAATGTTTGCGCTGCTGCATTATTCGACACCAACTGGTGCGCCTCATCGATAAAGATGATTCGTTTGTTGGACTGTGGTCTGAACTTCGACATCTTGATAAGTTCACGCACATCGTCTATGCCACGTTCATCAGCTGCGTTTACTTCTTTGAAGTCTGTAGTAAGCTGACCATTTATAGCTTGCGCGAAGCAGCGGGCAAACGTCGTCTTACCGGCAGACGGTGGACCAAAGAATGCAATGGCCGAAGGAATCTTTCCCTTGGCCAGAGCTCCTTTCAATCTAGTCACTACGTCTGAATGACCAAGGATTCGGTCAAGCGTCTTCGGTCTGTACTTTAGGTGAAGAGCATTCTGAGTCATTTCAACTTCTTTGGTTTTCTTAATTGGCATCGCTATCAGCCTGATCCTGTTTCTTAATAAGAAGATCAATTGCAAAACCCAAGGCTTGGAAAACTTGAAGAGTTCTCTTTATTTCTCCTTTTGAGATTTCCCACTGAGGAAAGAAATCACCTACCAATCCATCAGGATCTATTCCACGTATAGAACATAATTTACGTGCTGTCTCCTGCATGATTTCTTCGTCTTCAAGAATAGCTTTGACATCTTCATCCATGATTTATCCTCTACGCTTCCGAACAATGAACTCTATAGCGCATTCAGCTAGACCACCTGTCTGATCCCATCTAGCCTCGCCGTATTTAAAGTCGTGATTAAGCAACTCAATCTTTATGATCTCTGCTTCTTCACCCAATGTTCCAGGAATAAGATCAACCAGATTGATCGATACAGGAGACCATGAAGAAATCTTATGGATGGTGAACGTGTGTTTGTGATCTTCATTGAAAGTTGAAGGCCAGACGCCTTGCTCGTATAGATCTTCATCCGGCACAGTTATAATCAGGTGGCCGCCGGGTTTTAAAACCTTGAACCAATTCGAAAGAGCTACCTTAGGGTCAACCATATGTTCAAGACAGTGAGAGCTATGAACAAAGTTGAAAGTCTCAGGATCCACCAAGGATAGGTACTGAGCGTCACCGTCATCCCAGTCCCAAGCATGGACGTGACCCATGAGAGGGAAGAGATTCTTATGAGCTCCTACAGAATCCTTCCCTGCTCCTATATCAATGCCACACCCCACAAGAAACTTTCTGGCAAATCTTGCATCGTTGACCCTTCGCGCAACAGCTTTGCTAGCTTCGTCCATTCTCTTCCTCTATTACTTCCGATGCAAGCTTCAACCATTGGGCATCCATTTCAAGATCACCACGATAGGAATCAGAGATGAATGTACACCCATACAAGATTCCTATCTCTCCTGTTAAAAGAAGATGGTGTCGAGATATAGGATCTATCGGACATCCACTTGTAACCTTAACTTGTCGTCTCATCTACAATCTCCTTCACAAGATTGAACAGGTTATTCTCTTTCTGCAGTCGGAAAAAGCGACGACAAAAACCTTCACGATTGCACTCATTTAACATGGCAGTAGCTATAGAAGAGCCGATCTTTTCCAAAACTGCAGGATTGATGAATGCATAGGATAGAGTCTCACGAACTATCCATCCCTTTCCTGGTACTGGAGCATCAGTAATCGATAACACCTTTACTTTTGGTCGCATTATTTTCTCCTTAGAAGTGTGCCACCTTTTGTTTTCTCTACGGTAAATCCAGAGGTAGAATCTTGGTACATCCTTGCCAGGACTTCATCTACTTTCTTCATCCATACATTCTCGTAGAATTCCTTCATGGAATCTTTGAAGGAAGATTTGGATGATCTTACCTTTACTCTTGGTCTCATGGTGATGCTACCTGTTTGGCAAGGTTAACAAGATCCTGCGTCTGTTGGATCAAACGACGGGAGAAAACTGCGTAAGTCCATTCGGGAAGCGGAAGCAAATGTGAAATAAGATGTGGAGGAACATACATCGTCCCCGTTAACTTGATTCCCAACATCGTCCCAAGCCAACCAGTTTCCATATCTGAAACCCGGGCGACAGGGTCTAGAAATCCAGTAACAAGTGGATCGTTGGTATTTGCCCAGTGCGTAAAGATCTCTTTCGACAAACGAATCTCAAGAATCTCGTGATTTGCTTTCTGATAATTCGACATGCACTGAATCATCTGGCTGAGATCCTGGTGCTCATCATAATCCAAAATGTCTAAACTGTAACTCATGGTGAAGTCACCTGTTGGGCTAGGTTGAGAAGGTTGACAGGCTGAGGAGGGATTATTGGTTGGATATCTTTTGGTTCATATAAATATAAAGTAACGTATCCAGGTAAACATGTCATCTTTGATGCGTGTTCGATAGTCCATTCGGTTGTCAGGTCTATGCCATACGCTTTACCCACCAAACCATTGTGTACGTTTTCTGGGTCAGAGTAAAGATCCGCATGGATTTGGAAAGTTGCATCCTTACCATCGAGTAGATGCTGCCAAAGCATCTTACTAAATCTTATTTCCTTAACGATGTATGCATCTGCCGGTTTGTCCGCCCAAAGTTGAGCGAACGACCTATTGAGATCATACTCTCTTAGAGCGACTTTAAGATTTTCCATCCTGTTCCCTTTCCTCTTTATTCTCTGAGAATAAATGTTCCCTTAGCATGGATTGTATGGTTCTGGCATGATCCCATTTTCCAAGACCAGCTAGAAGTCCACAGGCACTTTCGAGTGCAGCTACTTGTTCTTTGGTTAACATCACTCTCCCTCAGAGTAGCGAGCTAACTCTTTGTCCATAAATCGCGCGAGGCTAGGCGCAATCTGATTATAGACTTCGAGTCTGACGTTGGCGATGTTTTCGCCTTCTTGCAACTTGTGTCGTTCAGTGATCGTAACGGTAACGGGTTCGTACTGTCGTACCTGAACAGTACGACTCAGGGTGATGGTAAGCTCTTCTGGATCACGCTGCCGTTTGACACTCGGCTTGGTCTTCTTCAATTAAAACACTCCTTCGATTAATGAGAAACTCCTCAAGCAGTTCAAGCCATTGGTCCTCAGGCTTGAACATAGTTTGTTCTTTGCCTCGCTTTCGTCGTTCCATATAGTGGAAGAAGAAATCGTCCAATAGTTGCTTCTCTGCTTGAATGAATTCATTGATTTGCATATCTCATTTACCTTATTTACTGTTCCTTATTAGACCTAGACCTCTTTTCCTTAGCCAATGCCTTCTCAGCCATCTGTCGAATGGGAAGATAACCATTCGTCTTTCCAACTCTATAAGCCATCAGTAGCTCCTGCTTTAACTTCGCGTCAGAACTTATCGTACACACCTTGCACCATGGATCAGAACAACGCCCATACTCGAGGAGACTCAATGCCTCGGCCTTCGTTTCGACGTCCAGAACTTCCCTATGAATTCTCCGGTACTTATTAAGACGACGCAATACCTTCTTACGCATTTGCGGAGTCAAGCGAGTGCACCACATAGGCGGATCATTCTTGATCGGGTTATCTCGGATGACAAATGAGTTCGCGTAGCCTTCGATCTTTATCCCGTATTGGAGCTCAACGAGAACTGCATAGGTCTCTATCTGTTCCTTGTAGACGACACCCGGGTCTTTCTGTTTCTTCTTCGCACCATCAAGGCTTGTCGTCTTGAAGTCGACGATCCACAGCTTACCATTTCGATCCTTGTAGATAGCATCGATATGGCCCTTGATGCCTTTGTAATCTATTTCGACTTCATGATATTGGGTGGGGAATCCGCAACACTCGGTCTTGTAAGACATTCGATGCCACTTATTACATTCGCGGCAATGATAGTCGGCTAGAAGTTTGCCTGACATGCAGAGGAAATTTTGCATCACCTCATGCACGACGGTGCCAACTCGAGTGTAGAATGCCATGGAAAAATCCTCTTCCCTATACATCCCATGTTTGGCATGGTTGACGAATACGGAAAGAGGACAGAACGGCATTTGGGAAGGACGGAGAGAAAGGATGCGACTTGGTGTCGTCTTTGAATAGAACTTTTGATCCTTCAGGATTTTCTTGTACGTCTGCAGAAAATCCTGAGCAATTCCGTGCTGAGAAAGGGGCTTTATCGTTATCACTATGCTACGCACCTTATGAAGTCTGAGGAATATTTACTGGTTGCGGTATCAAATTTCATGGTATTCAGAAGGAGATCACTCGTGTCAAAGAAGCTTCAACCTAACATAGATGGAAAATATAACCGGCAAGAAACGTACGAGTGGTTTCTTGATAACCGAATTGGTGGCAAACCTTTATGGTATACCTCAGAAAAACTAGACTACAAATTACATCGCAGGCTTACTAAATTTCTGGGCGCAAAATTTAGTACGGAACAACTATTCAAATTTCTTCAACCAGGACGTAGTACGTGTCACAGGTGTGGATCAGAGTTGACAACCCGGAATCCGAACTCAGAAATAAGTTTTCAAGGTGGGTTTAAAGCCAAGTATTGTGGTCGTAGCTGCGCTGCAGGTTCTCCTGAAGTTCGACAAAAGATTGAGGAAAGTCATCTAAGGATAAGAGGTGTGATCCATGTATCCCTTGACAAATCAGTAATAGAGAAGAGGAAGCAAACAAACCGTAAACGTTATGGTGGATCTTCTACTTTTGATTCACCATCCTTAAGTAGGAAAGCACACAAGACAATCGAAGACAGATATGGGGTTCGGGATTTTTCACAGACACAAGATTGGTACGAAAAAGTTCGACAAACTTGTACTCAAAAATATGGAGTCTCGTGGGTCACTCAGTTAGAAACCTGCAAGGAAAAAACTAGATCCACATTTCAGGAAAGATATGAAGTGGATTGGTTTTCCCAGACGCCAGAATGGTACCAGAAATGTGTAGCTACCTGTCAGGCAAGATATGGCGTAAAGTGGGTGACGCAGGATCCTGAAATATTTGAAAGACAGAAAAATAGTTACAAAAGAAAATCCATAAGAATAAATGGAAAACTACATAGGGTTCAGGGATATGAACCTTTCGTACTCAAATATTTGGAGCCTGAGATAACAAAACTATGGACGAAATCTAAAAACTTACCATGTCTATACTATAAACACGAAGACAAAAGTAGAAGGTACTACCCAGATGCTTTAGTTGAGATGACTAGCGGCGAAAGGATTCTTTTTGAAGTTAAGAGTACGTACACAGCTAGTTTGGATATAGACAAAAACCTCCAAAAATTTCACTCGGCTATAAAGTGGTGCAGGGAAACTGGGGCCACTTTTGTCCTTGCGATAGGACACCCTAAAGGAAAAGTAGATATGTATCCACTTAATAGTAAGATTGAGGTACGACGCATTTTAACCAGACTGAGTGGAGGAAGACCATGGTAAGCGTCCAGCTCACAAATCAGGGAGCGGCTTTACTCGCATCAAGTACTGGTCCAATAACATTAGGAACCTTTGAACTTGGCTCTGCGGTCAACTACGTTCCCGCACCAACCGACACTAATATCCATGGTAGTGTTGTCTTTTCCGGGGTCCCAAGCACGCCAGTTACCGTATCGGCTAACACCGTCATGTATGGCGTCGTCCTCGATTACGAACTGGGACCTTTCTATTTCGGTGAGCTAGGATTATTCACCACGGGTGGCGTCCTCTTCGCTCTCGTCGCCTGGTCGGAATTGATTCAGAAGATTTCCTCGACCACGAGTCCTCCTGGTAATGCAATCACGATTAGCATCTATGTTAATGTGGTCGGCCAGAATTTCTCCATGTGGATTCAGACGGCGCAGTCGAACAATGATTTCCGTGTCGCGGTCCTGGCCTCCCCGGATCTATTACCACAATCGCAGCAAGCTATTCCCAATGTCTATGTCGTTAGTGGCTATTCGGAATTCTCACAGTCTCCGTTCTTTGCGTACACAGACCAAAGTTCTATGTGGCAGTTCGATGCTTACGCGTTCGCTCAAGAGTCGCAGATCACGGTCGTGTCTTCGGATACGATGTCGATAACTGTGCTGGCTTCCGAGGTGACGTCGAACATGATTCCGACCTATATTGGTCAGATCATTCTTGAGTTCACCAATGGCGCACTGTTCTCTACGTGTCGCTACGTCACTTCGGTTGTTGAATCTGGCATCTACGCGACATTCAACTTCGACACGGCGATTCTTATACAGCCTGCCGTTGGAGATCTGGCAACTGTTTTCATTCGTCAAATCGCAACCACAGATTTTGTGGTTAATCCTGCAACATACACATCTCTGGGTACGGTTCAGATCGGCACGGGTCTGACTGTTGAGATTGGTGGAAGTACACCGGGCCTGCTAAGTGTTGACTATGCGGATATCCCCTATCCCGTCACTTCCGTGAATGGATTGACAGGAGCTGTTGTTCTCAACAACACAAATATCTCAGGGTTCGCCGCTGTTGCATACTCGGGTGAATACTCGGCGTTGATTGGTGCGCCGAGCCCATATGTCTTGCCGATTGGTTCAACTTCAGTGCTTGGTGGCGTCAAGGCCCCTTCGGACGGGAACCTGACAATCAACGCATCTACTGGAGTTATCGATCTTGGCTTCACTCCAGTCACTTCGGTGAATGGAGAGACAGGAGCGGTAACGATTACTCCTTATACGTTGCCTGCCGCTACGGTGGGAACGTTGGGCGGTGTTATAGTTGGATCAGGTCTTAGCGTAACCGGAGGCGGAACACTTTCGCTCAACACCTCAGGCTTGGTGACTTCTGTTAGTGGACAGACAGGAACAGTCGTGGTTTCCGCGACGGACAACAATGATGCTTCGGGCACGACGCTTATCGTCAACAGTGGCTCTACGACTGGCGCGATAAAGTTGAAGACGATTGTTCCGGGCACTGGCATCACCCTGTCTACAGATTCGAATGGCAACCTTGAGATAACGAACTCTGCTTCGACCTACACATTACCAGATGCTACGACGTCTACTCTTGGTGGGGTAATCGTTGGTTCGGGTATAAGCGTAACTGCTGGTACAATTAGCGTGCCGGTTGCGACGACTAGTACAACGGGAACTATAACCGTTGGATCTGGATTGACGATAACAAGTGGCGTCCTAAGCGTTACGTCTCCAGGCGGAGTGACATCGTTCAATACCCGAACAGGCGCGGTCGTGTTAGAGTCTACTGATGTCTCAGGCGTTGGTGGTGCTCTTGTTGGTTCAAGTAACACCTGGACAGGAACGAATAACTTCACGGCGGGCAACACAGAAGTTGCTACGGCAATTGCCGGAACGAATAATACTGTCGCAGCTTCGACGGCATTCGTTACATCTGCAGTTGCAACTGCGGCAGCAGCCGTCAAGTACTACGATATCCCGGGTGGCGTTGCAGGAACGTACACCGCGTCGCAGATCGTCCTCGAGATGGTTTCGGTTAGAACTGTTACGTGGAGTGCGAACTTCAGTTCCTCTCAAGGTTTTGCCGGCGTTGCACCTACAGCTAGTGCAACATTCACGATACAAGTCAATAGCTCGACAATTGGCACGATGGTATTTGCTGCATCGGCAACCACAGCGACGTTCACTTTGACGGGAACTGCATCGATAACACCCGGACAGGTCCTGACTGTTTTAGCTCCGGCTACTGCAGATGCGACGCTGGCGAACGTCACGTTCACTTTACTTGGAGTGGCAACGTAATGCCTTTTATCTATAATCCGTGGTGGGGTAAACCTGTTATTGCCCAGGCGGGATTCGCCCTCTTCGCTGGCGGGGATAATAGTGGTGGAGTTACCAACGCCTCTCAAAAATATACTTATTCAACCAACGCTTTATCTTCGGGTACAAATCTCGGGACCGCACGATTATTTCTTGCAGCAGCTGGGACTACGAGTATAGGGATTTTTGCAGGCGGCCGAACTGCGGGTGGAGTTTATGAAACGGTCAGCGATACGTACACGTACTCAGGAGACACCGTAGCTCCGGGTACAAGCCTCACAACAGGCACGGCCGAATTGGCGGCGTGCGGAAACTCAACTAATGCAGTTTTCGGTGGAGGTAATACCAGCAGCTCAAGCTCGACAATAACTGCTGTAACCTATGTCTATACGTACTCAAGTTCCATTGTTGGTGCTGGAGGAAATCTAACCAACGCAAGCTATACCTTGGCAGCTGCATCGAATGCCACAACTGGTATTTTTGCTGGTGGTGAAATAGCTTCCGGACCGACTGCACTTTCAAGTGTCTACAACCTGACCTCTAACACATCCAGCAATGGTTCTTCCCTTGGTACAGCTTTAGGTAATTTGGCAGCTTGTGGTAATGGAACGGTTGCAGTTTTCGGTGGTGGCGCAAATTCAACAAGTGTCCCTCAGCTTACTACTAGTGTTGTAACGTATTCTAGTGATGCTAGGGTAAGTGGTACAAATCTTGGTACTGCTCGGTATAATCTTGCGGCAGCTTCTAATCCCACTTTCGGTCTCTTTAGTGGAGGCACGGATGGGACAACGACTCAAAGCGTTACCGACGTCTATACCTTCTCTGGTAATGTCGTTACTTCGGGAACAAGTCTTACCACAGCTACAGATGATTTTGCAGCTACATCTTCCAACCCGGGCGGCTTCTAATCAAAGGATATAAAATGCAAGTAGTTTTGACAACAGCAGGCCAGGCTTTGGTTGAATCGAGTCAGGGTCCTGTGGCAGTTACATCGTTTCAACTTGGTTCCGCCTTCGGGTATATTCCGCAAGCCTCAGACACTGCGATACATGGATCGCTAGTTTATACTGGTGTGCCGGCGGCTCCTGTAGTAGTGAACGCGAATGTCGTTTGCTACACTTCATACCTCGATGCAACCATTGGACCTTTCGCCTTCGGAGAAATTGGGTTATTTGTTGGATCTACCCTGTTTGCCTTAGCGGCCGGCGACTCCCTGATTCAGAAGACTGCAGTAACAGGGGATCCCGGCAATCTGATTCGCATCGATGAATACCTATCCGTAGTTAATACAAGCTATTCTATGTGGGTGGCTCTTACGACTTCGGAAGCAACCTCGGTTGTGCCGGTCCTGGCCTCGGTGGATCAGCTTCCTCCGCCCAATGGTGCTACTCCAAATCAGTACATAATTAGTGGAGCATCGAGCGCGCAATCGTCGTTTCAGGCCTACACCGACCAAAACAGTCTGTGGAATTTCGATGCCTATGCATTTGCTAATCAGGCAGTTATCCCTATCACGTCATTCACGAGTCAATCAGTTACGATTGCGCTTGGCAACTATCAACCCGGATTCAATCCAGAGTACTTCGGGCAGATCGTTGTCGAATTCTCTTCCGGTGTTAACTACGGTATCTGTCGTTACGTGCAGTCGGTTGTGATCTCGGGTTCGTCTGCAACTCTGAACTTCAGGTCTATCCTCCTGCAGAGCCCGGTGGTTGGAGATTCAATCACGATCTTTGGTCGTCAGTCACTATCAACTACGATTGTGAATTTACCAGTGGCCACGACATCTGCTTTGGGTGGCATCATAGTTGGCACGACTTTGGAGATCTCGGACTCAGGCGTCCTTAACGTTGGTCCTTCAGGGCAACCAGTTATATCCGTAAATGGTTTGACAGGTGCTGTGGTATTGAATAATACCAATATCACAGGTTTCGCTGCCGTCGCCTATAACGGAGAATACTCTTCGCTTATCGGAGCACCTGCAGCTTACACTTTGCCTGCCGCTACGACGACAACTCTTGGTGGGGTAATTGTTTCGCCGGATGGCAACCTGAGCATTGCAGGGAATGGTACGATCGATCTCGGATTCTCTCCCGTCAAGACGGTTAACAGTGTAGCACCAGATGGTTCGGGCAATGTTGTGGTGACACCGAACGTTATCGGTCTTATCGCGCCGACTGCGATTGCTGCCTCAACAGATTTCAATACTCTGCAAACTACGGGATTATACTTCGGTCTGGACGCGAACGCTTCCACCTTCCTGAATGCTCCTACTACTGCTACAGGTGGGACGTTGGATGTTGAGCCGTTTACCACAACGGCAACTGGCGGGGATCTGATTCAGAGATATACGACTAACGCAGGCTTGTACTTCCGTCGTTATGCTCAATCGTCAAACACGTGGTCGACATGGATCTCTGTGTCCACTTCGACTGCTATTCCTCCTGCTACTACTTCGACTATTGGTGGAGTGATAGTTGGTTCTGGTTTGGTGGTGACTGGTGGCGGAACCCTGAGTGCTGCCGTCACCTCGGTGAATGGTTCAACGGGTGCGGTTGTTCTCACGGCATCCTCAATCTCAGGGTTCGCTGCAGTTGCAACTTCGGGAAGTTATGCGGACCTTAGTAGTACTCCGACATTCAGCACCGGGTTAACAAATACAAGCGGCACCATAACTGTCACGGGAGTCGCGGCTAACTCACTGACAAATCCTGGATGGCGCACAAATCCGGATGGCACGATCGAGATGTGGGGTAATGCTACGGTGGCATCCGGAGTGAACAGTGTCGTAGTCACATTACCCACGGCAATCCCCACGGCATATTTAAATGGGCTAGCATCAGACATCGGGAACAACGCCTACAGCTTTGGTATTGCTCCACTCAGCCTAACTACCATAACCATTTACGCACCAACATATTGGGGCAACACTGGTGCTCTTGTTCTTCGTGGCTCCGCTGAATGTCAGTGGCATATCTGGTGTAACTAAAATAAACCCTTGGTCTTAGGCCATAAGAGGTTATGTAGCTCGTGGAAGCTCCGGCTGAGAAATCGATCATTTGGTTTCTTCTTCAGGAGCTTCCATTCTTTAGGATCACCCGGTGGAATAGCTGTGTCAACAAGCGTCACTAACTTGCGATTCAACTGAATTCTCTCAGAGTGAATGGTGAGAAATTTCGCATTTGCCTTGTTTGCTCGACCCCACCTCGTTATCGATCCGTACTCTGTCAATATCTTCTTCACCACCCGCTTATCCATACCCTTGATTGGTTGAACGTTGTCACCCATGTCACCAAGCAGCGTCTGATATGCTATCATCTGACTTATCTTAACACCCTTTATCTTCTCTGCGTCCGCGGGACGTATCCACTTCGGCTTCTTCTTTCCGTCCTTCCCCTTGGCGCTCGAGTCATATAACCAAACAGTGTCAGACAAATATTGATAAGCGTCCTTGTCCTGTGTGCCACAAGCAATCCTGTAAGTTGATCCATACTTTCTTGCGATGGAACACAGAACATCATCCGCTTCGTATATCTTCGGGACGTAGTAAGCTAGACCAATCTTATCGAATAGCTCGAAGACGTAGGGTAGGCATGCGTACATGCGATCCTTATCCGATTCTCCCTGTTCTGCATTCTCTGCATCAGTTCGACCATCGTTATTCCTACCTTCACGGTTCGCTTTGTACGCCGGGTATATCTTGTGCCTGAATACTTTCGGACCGTCAAACGCTGCCAGGACATAGTTGGCACCAACAGCAAGCGCATCGCCACAGATCATGGATAGCAGGGCGTAAGGTAATGACTGCTCTATTGGTCTCGATGATTTACCGGCTACCAGCATGGCGCGATATAGATACCAGTTGGTGTCACTCACGAATATCCGTTCCATCCTGTTCCTTTTCTTTATCTTCCACCCGGCGGCATTTCCATCCTCTATGATGTTTCAACCTACCCGCCATTACCTGGTGCATATATGCAGCCTCCAGATCGTGCTCTCGACAAAACCTGGCTAGGTTATGTATCTTTTGCTCCACACCTTGAGGATCTGTAACGATGTAATCTTTAGCGACACGATTTGCCATCGAAGCCACAGATGAGGAATTCTCAGCGGACCTCATACCATAACGATAGGGTATCTTTACTTCGGGCTTCGGCTTACTGTAGGGATCAGAAGTATCCCGACCAATCCCGATATAAGAAGAATTGAGAGCCCAAAATCCTTTGCCCATTATGCTTTTCATCAATGTACTCCTGTACTTTGAGTAAGTGCATCCACCTGAATGATCGAAACATCATCCCAGTCATCGGATTTCATGTCTGTAGTTGGATCTATCAGAGTAGCGGAGAAATGTGCACCGAATTGTTTCCTGAGCGTTGCATCTAGTTCCTTCATGAAATCTTCACGTTCCATTATGTCTGGTGCCATGTTGATTTTGTGCTCTATGAATAACATGAGTTCCCGAGGATGAGGAGACTCCAGTTGAGCAGCTGGAGTAATTCTGTAACCGGCTAACGTGGTCATTCTATCCTCCTTAAGGTACTATTTACCACATCTTACTCATCAAATTTTCGAATCCCTCTATCAATTTAATGAGGTGCAAACCTGCGTAAGGGCCGAAACACGCTAGGAAGACCAAGCTTAAAAATACGGAGCAGTTATGCTGAGTTCAGACAAGAACCCTTTCACCGATTCGCTGTTGACGTACGCCACCGCTATAGGCGTAGCCTGTTTGGGTGGTCTGGTAAGATATGTTAACCACACTGAAGGATTTAAATTCGGTGTGCTCGTCAAGGATTTATTGACCGCTGCCTTTTGTGGACTCTGTACATTCTGGGCATGCGAATGGATGAACATTGTTGGTCCGCTCTCTGCCATTATGATTGCCACATCTGGTTTGATGGGAACGCGATTGTTACGTATCCTCGAAAACCTATATATGGTTCGCATGGGCATGAAAGCTGAAGCACCGATTGAACAAGCTCTAGAAAATGATCGAACGACACCCGTAGTTCATCCAGACGACAAGAGTAAGGAAGGAGAGTAACCGTGTTAACCATTCACAATTCCCTAAATCCTGCGATAAAGAAATTGCTTGTTCGCCTCGACGTCCTCCTGTCTATGGCCTCTTGCCTCATTATTCCTGCGATAGTGGGTGGTTCATTGGTGATGTTTGTGGAGCAGGCGCCAGAACAAAAATTCATCTCCAACGGTTACATGTGGGAAAGTGCAGGGAGTTGGATTTCAATCTCCATCCCTGTCACAGTTCAGACCAAGACAAACAAGGCGCTATACAGAATCTTCATCAAGGATAAAGCAGGCGAGGTGATCTACGTATATCCGGATCACTTCGTCAAGGATCCTTCAGAATTCAAACTGATTGATGACCACATTCAACTACCTGATCTCAAACCCGGAGAGTATCAGATCGGCGCAAAGCTGATCTATTGGTTCAATCCGATAAAGAATGGTACGGTTGATTTTGAGTTGTCCAATGTGGTGATCAAGTAGGAATAATCATGTCATTTCAAGTTACAGCAAATCAGATTCTTGGCCTCAACTCAAACTTGACGAATGCCCAAGCACTAGCAGATGGCATCAATGCGTGTGCTTCTCGTTACGGTATCGACCAATCAGCAATACGCTTGCGCTACTTTGTGGCGCAGTCGTTCTTTGAAACGCAGCAATATACATCCTGGTCGGAGAATCTAGACTATACGACGCCTGAAAGATTGGTAACAGAGTGGCCCTCAAGATTTACTCTAGATCCAACACATACGAACTATGCGTATGCACCGAACTACATCAACAATCCGCAGAAGCTAGCGAATCTTGTGTACGCAAATCGGGATGGGAATGGTCCAACGTCCTCAGGCGATGGTTGGAATTTTCGTGGACGCGGTGCATTCGACCTGACATTCAGGTCGAACTATACGGCATACAGTCAGGCGGCGTATGGTGATAATCGAATCGTCTTGAATCCCGATCTTGTTGCCCAACCTGTGGATGCATTCCTTTCCGCTGGATGGTTCTGGGACGACAACCATATGAATGCCTTAGCGGATTCAGATTCATTCACGCAGGCGACACGAGTGATAAATGGTTCAACAGTGACCGTTCCTCAGCGCCTACCAGTTTTGAACAAGGTCAACTCTGTACTCGTTTGGCCCTAATCTTCAACAGTAAGAACATTATAGAGACCCTGCCATGGCGGACCCGATCTTTTATTATCAAGTAACGTTGGTCAATGGTGCTCAGTCAGAGCCTTACGTTGTTCCTTGGGTTACCTCTCTCGACGCTAACCCGCAAAATGAAGTTGTTGTTCTGCAATCGAGCTTGGGTTCGTATGTGCCCGGTCTCTATGTCGGTTCTAACGGCGGGTGGAAACTTGCCATCCCATATGAACCTATCACGCAAGCTATAATAAATGGCGCGGGTATCACCGTCATCTACAACTCAACCGAGGATGTGGATTACGGTGGATCTCAGACAACGACCTCGGTATTCGTCAATGGTTTACCAATCAATGGTACAGTAGTTGATGCAGTTCTGAATGGCTTCTACGGTGTCATTCAATCGTTTGATGTCGCAGCAGGAGTCTATTCGGTCAATGGCGTTGATCCAGATGCTTCTGGCAATGTCGAGTTGCAGATTACTGATATTCCGGATCTTGCACCTGAACTGGCTTCGGCTGTTTGGACGGTGAACGGAGTTGGTGTCGATTCGAACCATAACGTAAATGTATACCTTCGCAATCTTCCGGACGTTAGCATTTCGGAAGGTCCGGCGATTGATGGTTATCTCCTGCGCTTCTCGAACTCGATTAGTCAATGGGTAGCAGAAAGTCCTTCGGCTCTCGATATCATCCACAGCGTGAATGGACAAACTGGTGGGTCAACGGGAGCCGTTGTTGTTCAAGCTCTCCCGGCAGAGACTACTTCTTCCACCTCGCTGTCCTTGGTAAGCGATAGCGGAGCGACAACCGGCAATATCCTGATAAAGAATCTGGTTAGCACCGGTGATATCACGTTGACGGACAATGGCACGGATATAGCGCTATCTATTCCGAGCTACGTGCAAGCTGTTCAATCTTCACCAGAGGCTGGAGGTACTACTCTCGTTGCTAACGATGGCTCAGTCACACAGGTTGCGCAAATCAAAGAACTTGTTGCTGGTGCGAATGTTAACTTCGCGACAGACGGTAACAGCGTAACGATCAATGCCACGAATAATACGGGCGGTGGCGGGAATTTAACCGCAGTTCAATCGACGGGCTCCGGAACTTCTCTGGTGAACTATGATGGTTCGGGTGGGACAACCATCGCCCTCCTGAAGTCGATATCTGCAGGCGCTAACATCACGATAACGCAAGACGTCGGTCTTGATACGATCACGATTGCTGCAGCATCCATAACTCCTCCTGTTACTTCGGTGAATGGTCAGACAGGGGCAGTCGTTATCACGGCTTCAGATATCACTGGCTTGGCAACCGTAGCGACGACAGGCAACTATGACGACCTGATTAATACGCCGACGCCCTACGTCTTACCGATTGCAAGTTCGCAGACATTGGGTGGTATAAAGGTCGGATCGAACCTGACGATTGCTGGAGATGGAACACTTAGTGCTAATGCGCTGCAACTCAATCCCGCAACGACGACAACTCTTGGTGGGGTAATCGTTGGTTCGGGGTTGACTGTTCAATCAGATGGCACGCTCGCAGTAGTACCTTATACCTTGGCGGCGGCAACGACTAGTTCGTTGGGCGGTATCATCGTTGGTCCTACGCTGTCGGTTCAAGGTAATGGGCAACTCGATTATGACCTGCCTCCTGCTACTGATTCGACCTTGGGTGGCGTAATTGCTGGATCCGGAATAGCTATCACGGATGATGGCGTAATCTCAACAACGCCTTTGGTCATAGCAACGACGACAACTCTTGGTGGGGTAATTGTTCCACCTTCCGGTGGATTGGTCGTTGATGGTTCGGGCAACCTTTCTATCAATGACACGGATGTCGTAACTTCGATAAACACAACAGCAGGTGCAGTAACGATTGCCGAAGGTACAGGCGTCACCGTTACGACTTCAGGTTCGACCATCACCATCGCAGCTTCTGGTGCAACGGGTGGTACGGTTACGGAAGTCGGGTTGGCGATGCCTCCGATTTTCACGGTGTCTGGTTCTCCGGTGACGACAACAGGGACTCTGACTGCGACGCTGAACAGTCAGAATGCAAATCTGATTTGGGCTGGGCCGACAACGGGCTCTGCAAATCAGCCGACGTTCCGTTCATTGGTCGGAGGAGACCTGCCCGCCGCAACTACTTCGGCAAATGGTGCAGTCAAGCCTGGATCCGGTTTGGCGATAACTGTCGGTGGAACTCTAAGTGTTGATCCAACTCAGGTTATCACTTCGTTCAATGGTCGTATCGGGGCTGTCACCCTGCAACTCTCTGACATAGTAAATCTTGGTGCGGTTATAGCGGGGAACAACAATACGCTTTCCGGGAATAACAACTACACGGGAACAAATAGTTTCACCGGTGGAACAATTACTGTACCGACCGTAGCAACTTCGGACGATTCGAACAATGCAGCCTCGACTGCATACGTTCAGGAAGTTATAGCAACGTTGGCTACGGGTGTTACTTCCTTCAATACTCGCACCGGCGCAGTCGTATTTCAGGCTGCCGATGTCACAGGAGTCGGTGGAGCTTTGCTGGCTAGTCCTGCATTTACGGGAACACCCACCGCCCCGACGCCTTCGACTAGTACAAATAATACGAGCCTGGCCACCACGGCGTACGTTCAGAATAACCTGGTGAGTTATGCGCCTCTGAATTCTCCTGCACTAACTGGGACGCCGACAGCACCAACAGCTACTGCTGGGACGAATACAACTCAGTTGGCAACAACCGCATTTGTTCAAGCTGCGATTACGACGAATGCGGGAGTTACGACCTTTAACGGTCGGAATGGGGCAGTCACGCTCAACAGCACGGATATTACTGGAGCTGGTGGTGCACTTCTGAATTCTCCTGCATTCACGGGAGTACCGACCTCGACTACACCGTCGACGGGTGACAACACCACAAAGATAGCGACAACAGCTTTTGTTCAAGCCTCGCTGTCCAGCGGAGCAGTCACCTCGTTCAACACCCGGATAGGCGTGGTCACTTTAACACTTGCAGACGTCACGGGCGCTGGTGGAGCTCCTCTTGCCTCTCCGTCATTCACTGGTGTTCCTGTTGCACCAACGGCGTCACCGGGAACGAATACAACTCAGATAGCGACGACAGCATTCGTTACTACAGCGGTTGCGTCTGGTGGTGTTCAACCCGCAACGACGACAACTCTTGGTGGGGTAATCATTGGTTCGGGATTAACTGTTCAAACGAGTGGTTTACTTTCGGCCAATGTCACAACTGTAGCGGGGAGAACGGGTGCAGTCACATTGTCGGTAACGGATATATCTGGCGCCGCTCCTCTAGCCTCTCCAGCATTCACGGGAACTCCAACTGCTCCTACAGCTTCGGTGGGCACCGATACGACGCAGTTGGCAACGACGGGATTTGTACAAAATACGCTGGCGGCTTCTATAAGCGTCACCGTTAGTTCCTCGAATATCTCTCTGGGCACGAACGCTAACTACAATACGGTGATTTTCGTTGGTAACCTGACGGCAAATGTTATCGTTACCCTGCCGTTCCCGGGTCAATGGATCTTCTACAACGAAACGACTAATGCAGGAAGCTTTACTCTTACATTGTCGAACGGCGTGACTTCGGGAGCAACATTTGTCCTTCAAGAAGGATCCTCGGTCCACCTGTTTAGCGATACAAACCTTGGAGTTTTACCTGCCATCACCTCGGGTATTACCACAGCGTCTTTGGATAACTCGAACAACCTGGCTACTACTTCGTTCGTCCATACATTGCTAGGTAGTGGATCGAATGTCGTCAACTCATTCAACACGCGGGTCGGCGTTGTAACACTGCAAGCTTCAGACGTTACGGGAGTTGGTGGTGCGCTGTTGGCGTCGCCTGCATTTACGGGAACTCCAACAGCTCCGACAGCGGCCAATGGAACTTCAACCACTCAGTTGGCGACAACTGCATTCGTCGTGGGAACGACGCTGACTGGATCGACGACCGTTAGTCTTGCTGGTGGATCTAGCTCATTGAATTTGACGACCGCAGAACTAAGTTTCCCTGTTATTTATTTCACAGGGGCGTTAACTGCTAGTATCGCGGTAACGATTCCTATCACAGGGCAATGGACATTCCACAACTCCACTACAGGTTCAACTTCATTTACTCTGACGTTGGGCAATGGAGGTACCGCTACCTACGTGCTGGCTCAGGGCACTTCGATTCAGGTGTTGAGTAATCTTACGTTGGGTGTTATTCCTTCGACGGGCACCGCAGTTACGCAATCGCCTACGGATAACTCAACAAACATAGCGACGACTGCTTACGTTCAAGATGTGTTAGGTTTGGGAACGGGTGTTGTTACTTCGTTCAATACTCGCTCGGGTGCGGTTACTCTGGTGAGTGGGGATATAACTGGGGCGGGTGGTGCCCTTGTTGCTTCGGCTAATACGTGGACGGCAGCAAATAGTTTCACTGGTGGTTCGATTACGGTTCCGACAGCTGCGGAAGGTACGAGCTCCACGGCTGCAGCTTCGACGGCGTTCGTTAGCAACGCGATGTTAAATACGACTACGATTAACGTCAGTGGGTTGACTTCACCTTATACCGTTCCAGCATCGCAATATGGTACAACTGTTATTGAGTTGACGGGAAGTCTTACTGCCAATCTGACTTTGACGTTGCCGACGAGTGGTATCTGGTCGTTCTACAATAACACTACGTCATCCGGCGGGACGTTTAATGTAACGTTGAGTAACGGAAGTGGTGCTACTTATGTGGCTCTCGATAACGAAAGCTCGAGCGTCATATCTCTGGGCACTCTGGGTATCGTCAACTCAAACATCTCTGCGTTCACCTTAACGCCAGCCACGTCAACAACGCTCGGTGGTGTGATTGTTCCGAATGGTTCCGGGCTAACGGTTAACTCTTCGGGCGACATTGCAGTTTCCGCAGCAACAGGTTCAACGGCAGGTATCGTTTCGCAAGGTACGGGCGTCACGATTTCCGGAACTGGTGTACTATCGGCAAACGTTGTTTCGGTATTCGGTAGGACGGGCTCTGTGGTACTGACGTTGGCAGACGTAACAGGAGTGGGTGGAGCACCGGCGGCTAGTCCGACGTTCACGGGAACCGTGGTTGCTCCGACGCCGACAATAGGTGTCAATAACACAGACGTAGCAACCACGGCGTACGTCTATGCGGCGACTCAAGGCACAGCGGTAATCAGTTTAACTGGCGGAGCAACCACACTAGTATTGACGGCAGCCCAGTACAGTGCGGAGATTTTGGAATTTACAGGAACTTTAACAGCTAACATCATTATTACGATGCCAGGCTCTGGTGCATGGGAAGTTCTTAACCTTTGCACCGGAGCATTCACTGTAACATTGGGTAATGGCGCTGGGCAGAATCTTGTGATCCCGCAAGCAACGGAAAACACGTTGCCGGTGGTGGCGAATTCGACAGCAGGTATGGTTACCATAGCAGGCGGTGGCTCAACTGTTGTCAATACGTTCAACACACGTTCGGGAACGGTGACGCTGACGAACACAGACATTAGCGGCGCCGGCGGTGCTCTTGTGGCTTCACCTGTATTTACGGGGACACCACAAGCTCCAACTGCTGCAGCGGGTGACAACTCGGTGCAGATTGCGACAGACTCTTATGTGTACAGGGCGACACAAGGATCTGCAACGGTTGCATTGGCCGCAGCAAACGTTACGCTGTCCGCGGCCCAATATTCGGTACCGGTTATTATCTTCACAGGCACTCTGACCGCAAACGTCACCGTAACGGTGCCGACTTCGGGTCAGTGGATCTTCTACAACGCAACAAGTGGAGCGTTCTCGGTCACGTTGTCGAATGGTACGGGTGCGACCGCCGTGGTGCCGCAGTCGGGAACCGCAACATCGCCTTATATCTCGGATGGATCTGCTGGTGTGCTTCCTGTGAATCCTATCATCACTGGTGTTTCTTCAGTGAATGGAAGCACAGGCGCAGTAACCGGGATCGCAACACTGGCTTCTCCGACATTCACCGGAGTACCAGCAGCACCTACGGCAACGGCTGGAACGAGCACAACTCAAGTGGCAACAACGGCATTCGTTGCGACCTCATTCGCGCACTTAGCTAATCCG
>Ga0302301_1000123_pt1 | contig 63918 bp, 52 predicted proteins | sample III_Palsa_E1_2_FD_194544 | JGI IMG/M metagenome (GOLD analysis project Ga0302301, IMG submission 194544) | Peat permafrost microbial communities from Stordalen Mire near Abisko, Sweden - III_Palsa_E1_2 | ecosystem: Environmental > Terrestrial > Soil > Palsa > Peat permafrost | place: Sweden... | reverse complement strand
TTCTGACATTTATTACTTTTTTCTCTGCTTATTTATGCAAAAATACGATTTTAATTTTTGGTTATTATATTTATTCGAACTCTGCTTGTAGTATTGATAATACTTCTTTTACTGTTTCTTCTTCAAGGTCGGTACGTTTAACCAATTCACCCACAGTTAATGCCAGTACTGATTTTGCCGTATCTAAACCTATACGTTTAAATTCGTCAATTATCCAGCTGTCAATTTCATCTGTAAATTCTTCGATATCCACATCCTCATCCTGCTCATCAGCTTCGCGGTAAACATCTATTTCATAACCAGTTAACTTACCTGCTAACTTAATATTATGCCCACCACGGCCAATTGCCAATGACACCTGATCGGGTTTTAAATATACCGCTGCTGTTTTTTTCTCATCATCTAATTTAATAGAAGTAATCTTAGCTGGCGATAATGCACGCTGTATATATAACTGTAAATTATTGGTGTAATTTATTACGTCAATATTTTCGTTTTTCAGTTCACGTACTATACCATGTATGCGCGATCCTTTCATACCAACGCAGGCACCAACCGGGTCAATACGGTCATCATATGATTCTACCGCTACTTTGGCACGTTCGCCTGGTTCGCGTACAATTTTCTTAATGGTGATCAAACCATCAAAAATTTCCGGAACTTCCTGCTCAAATAAACGCTGCAAAAACTCAGGAGCTGTACGTGATATAATGATCTTAGGATTGCTGTTCAGCATATCTACCTTACTAACAACCGCTTTTACGCTGTCGCCTTTCTTAAAGTAGTCGGCAGGAATTTGTTCTGTTTTTGGCAGCAACAATTCGTTACCTTCATCATCCAGCACCAAAGTTTCCTTTTTCCAAACCTGGTAAACCTCACCGGTTACAATCTCGCCAACACGGTCTTTATATTTTTTGAATATTTCGTCCTTTTCAAGTTCCAGAATTTTTGAAACCAGTGTTTGGCGGGCAGCTAGTATAGCACGGCGACCAAAACTTTCAAGCGTTATCTGCTCAATGTACTCATCACCTACTTCAAGGTCTGCATCCAGTGTCTTTGCTTCAGCCAGTTCAATTTCAAGATCATCATCCTCCGAGAAACCGTCTTCCATAACTACACGGGTGCGCCAAATTTCAAGGTCACCATTGTCTGTGTTTACGATTACGTCGCAATTCTCATCATTGCCATACTTTTTGCGAATCATGCTTCTGAATACGTCCTCAAGAACGCTCATCATGGTTGGCCTGTCAATGTTTTTGAAATCTTTAAATTCCTGAAAAGAATCAATTAAATTAATATTGCTCATTTTTCATTAAATTGTTTGTTTCTACAAGGTAATGAAGCTATCATGAGCTTGTTTTTTAAGTGGCAGCTCATGATGGTTCCTACTTGAATGATATTAAAACTTTTGTTTCTGTTATTTGATTAATCGGGATCACGCTTTCAATAACTTCAGCTTTTTTCCCTTTTTGTTTCACTTTTTCTTCAATCGCTATTGCGTCTTCAGTAATCGCGGTCAGCTTGCCTTCTCTTTTCACACCATCAGCCATTTTAATAGCCAGATCCCTGCCTACATTCTTGGCATATTGCCTCATCAGCGTAAGCGGTGTATCCAGCCCTGGCGATGAAACCTCCAGGTTATAAGCGTTTTCTATAGCACTTTCTTCCTCAAGATGAAAGCCTACATGCCTGCTTATCGCCGCACAATCACCAATGCCAATACCTTTATCACCATCAACCAGAATGATCAGCTTTCCGTTCGAATGCATCTTAACATCCACTAAAAACAGATCAGCTCTGTCGGCAATCTTCTCATTAACCAGTTCTGTAACTCTTTTTTCAATATTCATTATCTGTGTTTTGATAATTTTGATTGATAAACTAAAAGAGGGGGCAAATCGCCCCCTCTATTTAATTTGGATGCAAATGTACTAAATTTTATTGGAGTTGCAAAGTGGTTATTGCTTAAAAATCAAATCTGTATACTGTTGATGGCTTAATTTTTTATGCTTAATTATATCATCCCATAAACTGCGCCCATATTCATAATGATGGTAGCGAACAAAGTACGTTTGCAGCTTTGCAAATGGAGTATCAGGCGTAAACACAATAGCACCATCTGTAACCAAATATTTACCGGGCTGCGGCTTTTGATAATCCTTCATATCGGTATCTGCCGGCATGTGGTAAACTGGCACCAGGCTTTGCCAACTGGCGGTCGCCGAATCTCTGTTGATCTCCTGCACAACGGTATAATCCAAGCCGGTAATTTTTAATGAATGATCATTAATAAGACTAATTTGGATAGCTGTTGACTTCGGTTTTGAAGTACAGCCCAGACAAATCACCAATAATAAAAGCGGCCAATTTTTCATTTATTTAAGATTAAAGGCATCATTCATGATGACGGTAATGACTCATTTTTAAATTACTATATTAGGGGTATCACTAGTAATTTATGTATTTCATACTTTCAAAGGTACTTTTATTCCTGCTTTATCCTATTTTATGGTTCTTTGCGTTGTTCATTATTGCGATTACAATCAAAAATGCCCGGCGCAAAAAACGATTGCTGATTGCATCGGCTTTACTGTTATACCTGTTTAGCAATTCCATCTTACTAAACCTGTTTGCAAAAGCATGGGATTATAGCCCCTACCCTGTTAAAGATACAAAAACTTATAGCTGCGCTATTGTATTGGGCGGCTTTTCAGGGGTTGACGGATCAGGGAATGGTTTTTTTAATGCCGCTTCTGACAGGTTTATAGAAGGTATAGAATTACTGGCTACAGGAAAGGCAAAACACCTACTGATCTCAAGCGGAAATGGTAATCTAATCCCCGGAAAGTTTAAAGAGGCCGACTGGGTGGGTATACAGCTTAAAAATCTTCATTTCACCGATAGCAGCATATTGATTGAAAATAATTCACGTAATACTATTGAAAATGCTGTTTTTTCAAAAAAGATACTTTTGGCCCGGCATTTAAACCCGCCATATTTATTGGTTACCTCCGCTTTTCACATGAGGCGCTCAATGATGATATTTAAAAAAGAGGGATATAATGTAATTCCTTACCCTTGTAATTACATAGCCGGACAAGGGGACATAACTTTAGGTGATCTTTTACCCAGTGCCGAAGCATTAAGCACATGGAATATGTACCTGAAGGAACTGGTAGGGTATGTGGTGGATTATTTGAAGATTTGAAAAGAAAAATTGTCATTCTAAGCGATAACGAAGAATCTTTACACATTATTAACACGCGTTTAGATTCTTCGCTATCGCTCAGAATGACAGGCTTATTACCTAAACTATCGGCTCCAATGTTACCGGGTCAATACGTTTAAGCAGGATGTTACTTACTGGTTTTACCACTAAAGGTATCTTCTCAATATAAGTTTCGCTGGTATCTAAACCAAAAGCCTTTGCTTCAGATTGTGCCAGTTTTTTAATGCTGAAATAACTATTCAGGATAAATGATTCAGAGATACTGAACAAATTGTTGTATGACAGGAATTTCTCTAAGATCACAAAGCGGAAATCAGATACTACCTTAAATTGTTTTAAGGATTCGTACTTGCTGGTAATATCCAGTTCTTTGCGGGCAACCATATCTTCAACCACCTTGCGGAACAACACATTAACCCTTGGCTGAATACGGAATCCTAATCGGAAATCGACCCTGATGATCTTACCTTCTTCTACCTGGTCAACGCTATACTCCATAGTATAAGGCTCGTCGGTGGTATCAATGTGTACAAACCAGTAAGTGTCTGCACGTTTAGGGCTCCGGCTCATGATGGAGTAAATCACCTTTTCTTCTATCTGCCTGCTGTTGTTTGCCTTTGTTAAGTAAATAAGCTGACTTGAATATTTAGGGATGGTTTGGTCGGCACTTAACGCGTTCAACATTGGGATCTGATCTTCGAGATCGATAAAATGCAGGAAACGATTATTGATCTTACGTGCCCTGAACCAAACGTACATGGTAAATATCAAACCGATCTCAAAGAACACAAAGAATATACGTTTTAATAATTTAGCCGCATTGGTAATAAAGAAGCTGAACTCTACGGTTAAAAATACGCACAGAATAATAGTTACTAACCATACGGGCCAGTGTTTTACGTAGCGCATAAAATAGTACATCAAAATGGTGGTCATGAGCATGGCTATGGTGATAGAGAAGCCATAAGCAGCCGTCATGTGTTCTGATGTTTGGAAGTACAACGTTACAGCCACACAACCAAAGCACAGCAACCAGTTAATGCTGGGTATATAAATTTGCCCCCGAACATTTGATGGGTATTTTATAGTGATCCGTGGCCAAAAGTTCATACTCACTGCCTCACTAATTAAAGTAAATGATCCGCTGATCAACGCCTGGCTGGCAATAATAGTTGCAAGCGTAGCTAAGGCCACACAAGGGATCATTAATAAATGTGGATTGGGTACTATCTGGTAAAATGGGTTAATACCGGCGTAGCTTGTATTGGCAGGCTGTGTTAAAACCCAGGCGGCCTGGCCCATGTAATTTAACAACAAAGTAACTTTTACAAATATCCAGCTCATCTGGATGTTTTTACGGCCGCAATGCCCAAGATCAGAATATAATGCTTCAGCACCAGTGGTACATAAGAATACCGCACCTAAAAGCCAGAAACCATGTGGATGCTCTATTAGTAATTTTGCACCATAATATGGGCTTAATGCTTTTAAAATAGACAGGTTATGCACCAGTTGCAATGAGCCTAAAACACCTATCATTAAAAACCACATTAACATAACCGGGCCAAAAGCAGAGCCTACTACCTTGGTACCAAACTGCTGGAAAAAGAACAGCAATAATATAATACCAATAACAATACCTATAATAAGGCCACTGCCTGGCACAAATTCAGCTGCCAACGAAGGTACATTGCTCAAACCCTCAATTGCCGAGGTAACAGATATTGGCGGGGTAATAATACCATCGGCCAACAAGGTGCCCGCACCTATTATTGCCGGTATAGCCAACCATTTACCATAACGCCTAACTAAAGCGTATAACGAGAATATACCACCCTCACCTTTATTATCGGCTTGTAGGGTAATGAAAATATATTTAAAGGTTGTTTGTAAAGTAAGTGTCCAGAATATACAGGAAATGCATCCTAATACAAAACCCTGGCTAATTGTGCTGTCTTTTGCTCCTTCGGTTAGCAGGGTTTGGAAAACATACAGAGGGGATGTACCAATGTCTCCGAAGATGATGCCTAGAGTTATCAGCAGTCCGGCTGCCGTAACTTTCTTAAGATGGGGGTTCATTTTTTTTGCTTTTTGTTTGTTTGAAATGGATTGCTTTTTGTTTAATCGTATTAATTAGGTGTGATTGATGTTAAGATTAAAATAGAACCGGCTGCCTTCGCCGCTTTCGCTTTCAACGCCTATGGTGCCGCCCTGTGCCTCAATAAAATCTTTAGCAATGGCTAAACCCAGGCCGGTGCCGGTTTTATCAGCATCTGCGCCGGGTATTCTGAAGTATCTTTCAAAAATTCTTGCCAGATACTTTTCATCAATACCCTGGCCTGAATCTTTAACCGAAAACTCGATGATATTGCCTTTATGCCTGGCAACATCTAAATTGATGACTGATTTGGACGGGCTGTATTTAACCGCGTTTGATAACAGATTAATAAGCACCCACGTAGTTTTATCCAGATCGGCCATCACATTTGGCAGGCTTTCCGGACAGTTGACGGCAATAGTTAATTCTTTTTGGTCAGCTAATGATTTAACGGCTTGAATAGCATAGTCAACAATGTTTTGTGGATGCGTACTGCCAAAATTAAGGTTGATCTTGCCTGTTTCAACCTGCGCAGCATCCAATAATTCGGCTGTTATATGCAATAACCGATGGGTATCATCATCAATATTTTGCAGTAATTGCTTTTGCTCACTGTTAACGCCGCCAACGCGCGCGTCTTCTAATAACTTCAAACTCATTTTTATGGACGAAAGCGGGGTCTTCAGTTCATGCGAAATTGTGGCTATAAAAGTTGTTTTAGCCTCATTTAATTGCTGAAAATCTGTTATATTTTTAAGGATGATCACTTTCCCGATAACTTTATTATCATTTGTTACCTCAAGAACCTCCTTATTAAAATAGCTTTCCCGATTGTCGGCAAATATCTTCATTTTCTGCTGATCTACAAATAACATATTGCGTAACAGATCATTTTCCATTGCAATAGTGGGCGCATACTGCGCAGTTAGCTTTTCTTCGGGCAAACCGATCAGTGTACAGGCCACTTTATTGGCAAAAATGATGAACTGTTTATCATCGATACCAATAATGGCATCATGCATAGAATTGATGATGGTCTCTATTCTTCGCTTCTCAAAAATTATGCTGGCCAGGTTACTGTTCTCGTACTCGTTAAGCTTTCCGGCCATTTGATTAAAAGCATCGGCCAGGTCGCCAAATTCATCTTTGGCAGGGAATATAAGGCGCTTGTTGTAATTTTTATTGGCTATTTCCTTTATACCCTGTATCAGTTCTTTCACCGGGTTGGCAATATAGCCGGGGAAGTTCCATACAAAGCTAAAAGCTATTAAAAAGCATAATGAACCAATTAACGATACGATGATGATGGCATCATTAGCAGTACTGGTGGCCCGCGTATTGCGGTGCTCAATACCATTCATATTCAGCTGCATAATATTATTTAGCAGGCCACGAATTTTAACACTGAGTTCACTAACAGCCTGCGGGTTGTTTATCGATAGCTTATATTGCTCAAAGCTGGAACGCAAGGAATCGGCTAATTGCTTTTCGCCGGGTTCGGTAATGTTTTGTTCTTCTTTGCTCACATTTGCTTCAATTGTTTGAAATTTAGTGGCAGTACTTACTGTTTTGGGATAGTCGAGCGCTTGCTGAATATTTTTTACATATACCAGTGAGCGATAGTTATCCTTCAGGATAGCTTTTGAATCATCTGAAAGGCGGGTTAAATAATAATCAGCCAGTCCTGAACTGATGAGCGCCATCAGGAATAGGAAGCCAATTCCTGCACGAAGTTTATTTTTTATATTCATGATAGTATTACCAGGTCGATATTTGTTTTCGACATTTTGTTTAACAATTGAGTAAATACAGCCGTACGCATTACCAGCTGATAGAATTTAAAGCGGGGCTTGCCAAGGCAGATGGTAGTGATGTCATACTTTTCAGCGGTTTCCCAAATAGATTTTGCTATTGAATCACTTTTTACCTTAATAACTTCGCCGCCTAATTGGGTGGCCAGTTTCATATTGTTGATGAGATGCCGCTGCGATGCCAGGTTGATCTTATCGCTGCTTTCATTTGATGTTTGCACATAAAGTATGTACCATTTTGAGCGGTAGTAAGAAGCCAGCCGTGCCGTTTTTCGTATAATTATTTTTGCTGAGCCTTCGTTGGTGCTGATGCATCCCAAGAAAAGTTCGGAGCGCAGCTTTATAGTTTTGGGCACCTCAATATCTATTTTGCGTTCAACCTGGTGCGCCACTTCGCGCAAGGCCAGCTCTCGTAACTGTAAGATCCGCTCAGACTGGAAAAAATTCGTTAAGGCAAGAGGAATCTTCTTCTCGTCGTAAATTTTTCCTTCTTTTAAACGTTCTATCAGTTCATCGGCTGTAAGGTCAATATTCACTACCTCATCAGCCATTTGCAAAACCTTATCTGGTATGCGCTCATTAATTGCGGTGCCTGTTATTTCTTCAACTTCCTCGTTCAGGCTCTCGATATGCTGAATGTTAACAGCACTGATCACGTTGATACCCGCATTTAGAATGGTCATTACATCCTGCCAGCGCTTTTCATTTTGGCTCCCTTCAATATTGGTATGGGCCAGTTCGTCAACTACCACCACTTCGGGTCGCAGGTTAAGAATGGCGTTCAGGTCCATCTCGTCCAGCTCTTTGCCTTTATAAAAAAGTTTGCGACGGGGGATAATGGCCAATCCACCCAGTTGTGCTTCGGTTTCAGCGCGCTTATGAGTTTCAATATAGCCAATTTTTACGTCAATGCCATTACGCATTAATGCCTGTGCCTCCTGCAGCATACGGTAAGTTTTACCTACACCGGCGCTCATGCCAATATAGATCTTAAACTTACCCCGCCTTGATCGCTTGATCAATTCCAGGAAATGTTCAACCGATTGTTCTTTTTCTTGTATCATTATTTTAAACGACATATCCGGCTGCCGTCTTTTGAAGGACAACAGCCGGAGTGATTAATTTATTAATAACAATTGTCATTTCGAACGATAGAGAGAAATCTTCTGCAACTTGCATTGCCGCTCTGTATTTTTAAGAAGATTTCTCTCTATCGTTCGAAATGACATTGGGTTTTTACTTCAACTCATCCAATGCTACATTCATTTTTAAAACATTCACTTTTGCTGGCCCAAACACACCAAATAAAGGCTGTTCCGTATTTTCAGCTATGATCATATTTACTTTTTCAACAGGTATATTTCTTACTCTGGCAATACGGGCTGCCTGAATTTGTGCCCCGGCGGGTGAAAGGTCGGGGTCTAAGCCACTACCCGATGAGGTAACCAGTTCGGCAGGGATCTGCTCGCGGGTTACACCCGGGTTGTGCTTTAAGAATGTATCAATTTTGGCACTCACATCCTTTAAATAATCAGGATTTGAAGGGCCTTTGTTTGAACCGGCACCCGCATCAGCCTGGTAATTGGCGGCTGACGGGCGTGACCAGAAATATTTGTCTTTAGTGAATTTTTGGCCAATGTTGGCATAACCAATAACACGGCCTTTGTACATAACTGTAACACCATCGCCATGGCCGGGAGCAAATTTGCCGATTGCGGCAATGGCTAAAGGATAGACCCCTGATAATAATACTAAAAGTATTAATGATATTTTGAGGGACGGTAATAAATACGTTTTCATTTTATTTGAGTTTAAATACGATTATAAAAATACGCCTACTGCAAGGTCGATTAATTTGATGCCGATGAACGGGATGATCACACCACCTAAACCATAAATCAACAGGTTCCTGCGTAATAATGCGCTGGCACCAATCGGCTTATATTCCACACCGCGCAAAGCCAGCGGGATTAACAATGGTATAATTATAGCGTTAAATATTACAGCTGATAATATAGCCGATTCAGGGCTGTGCAGGTCCATGATATTTAATGCTCTTAGAGCAGGTATTGATACCATAAACAATGCCGGTACTATCGCAAAGTATTTAGCCACGTCGTTTGCTATTGAGAAGGTGGTTAAGGTACCGCGGGTCATTAATAACTGCTTGCCTATTTCAACAATTTCGATCAATTTGGTAGGGTCATTATCCAAATCGACCATGTTACCGGCTTCTTTGGCGGCTTGTGTTCCACTGTTCATGGCTACTCCAACATCGGCCTGTGCAAGTGCCGGGGCATCATTGGTACCATCGCCCATCATGGCTACTAATTTACCTTGTTGCTGCTCCAATTTTATGTAATTCATTTTATCCTCTGGCTTAGCCTCGGCAATAAAATCATCTACACCTGCTTTCTCAGCAATAAACTTGGCTGTTAAAGGGTTGTCACCGGTAACCATTACTGTTTTAACACCCATGCGGCGCAGGCGTTCAAAACGCTCGGCTATGCCGGGTTTGATAATGTCCTGCAACTCAATAACACCTAATATTTGCTCATTTTGTGACACTACCAATGGTGTACCACCATTTGAAGCAATGTTTTTAACATTCACTTCCACATCATTAGGAAAGGTATGCCCGGCTTTAAGTGCCATGTTACGGATGGAATCAAATGCTCCCTTACGAATGCGTAAGCCATCAGGGGTATCTAAACCGCTTGAGCGTGTTTCGGCTGTAAATTTGATGAACACTGAATCAGTTGGTGCTTTAACCGATAACTTGGTTTTACCTTCTTCGGCCAGTTCAACAATTGATTTACCTTCAGGGGTTTCATCAGCTAATGAGCTTAATACGCAAGCGGTAATAAAATCTTCTTCGTTAATACCAGCAGTAGGGTAAAAGTTGGTGGCTTTACGGTTACCTATAGTAATGGTACCTGTTTTATCTAGTAATAAAACATCAAGGTCACCAGCAGTTTCAACCGCTTTACCTGATTTTGTGATCACGTTGGCACGTAATGCCCTGTCCATCCCAGCAATACCGATGGCCGACAACAGGCCACCGATAGTTGTGGGAATCAAACAAACAAAAAGCGAGATGAATGCGGCTATTGTAATAGGCGTATTGGCGTAGTCGCCGAATGGTTTTAAGGTGATACAAACGATCACGAATATCAGGGTGAAACCTGCCAAAAGAATAGTTAAAGCAATCTCGTTAGGCGTTTTCTGGCGTGATGCACCTTCAACCAATGCGATCATCTTATCCAAAAAGCTCTCACCTGGCTGGGTAGTTACCTGTACTTTAATACGGTCCGACAGTACTTTTGTACCACCAGTTACAGATGATTTATCACCACCTGACTCACGGATAACCGGAGCTGATTCACCAGTAATCGCTGATTCATCAATAGTAGCAATACCTTCAATGATCTCGCCATCGGTAGGTATGGTGTCATTGGTTTCGCAAATAAACACATCGCCTTTTTTAAGTTGCGACGACATTACCTGTTGCTCTTTACCATTAACCAGTAAACGGGCGGGTGTTTCTGAACGTGTTTTACGTAAGCTTTCGGCTTGTGCCTTACCGCGTGCCTCAGCAATTGCTTCGGCAAAGTTGGCGAACAATACAGTTAACAACAGCACCAAAAATATGGTGAAGTTATAACCCCAGCTTCCCTGGCCAGTATTGGACAAAGAGAAGATAGTCACGATGAGCATTACAACGGTACCGATCTCAACAGTGAACATCACCGGGTTGCGGACCAATATGCGGGGATCAAGTTTGATGAAAGATTGCACAAACGCATCCTTCATTTGATCGCCCTGGAATAATGTATTTTTATCAGATTTCATGATTGAATTCTATATTATTTGATTGAAAAATGTTCGGCTATAGGGCCAAGTGCTAAGGCTGGGAAGAAAGACAGTGCCGCGATAATAAATATCACTGCGAAGATCATCACCCCAAAAGTGGCGGTATCTGTTTTCAGTGTTCCTGCCGATTCCGGCACTGTTTTCTTGCTGGCTAATATGCCTGCAATAGCTACCGGGCCAATGATTGGTAAAAAGCGGCCTAGGAAGATGACCATGCCGGTGGTTACGTTCCAGAAAATGTTATTGGCTGTTAAACCAGCATAACCTGAACCATTGTTGGCAGCACTTGATGCATATTGATACAGCATCTCGGTAAAACCGTGAAAGCCGGGATTATTTAACCATGCCGATGGCTTGGTACCCCAATTAGCATTCGGGAAATGAACTAATACATAGGATGCTATTGATGTACCCACCAATATAATGAATGGGTGCAGCAACGCGATAAGCGAAGCGATCTTCATTTCTCTAGCCTCAATTTTATGACCCATAAATTCGGGCGTACGCCCAACCATTAAACCAGAGATAAATACTGCTATAATGATAAAGATGTAAAAGTTAAGGAAGCCTACGCCTACGCCACCATAAAAGGCATTTATCATCATGTCAAACATCTGGGCTAAACCTGACACCGGCATCATGCTATCATGCATGGAGTTTACTGATCCGTTTGAGGTTACCGTAGTGGTAATACCCCAATAAGCAGATGCGGCGGGCCCAAAGCGAACCTCCTTGCCCTCCATTGATCCGCCGGGCTGACTAATGCCCATGTGTGCGATGGCAGGGTTGCCGCCAACTTCAGCATTTACTGAGGGGAACAGCATAATGAGGAAACCTATCGTCATTACTCCAAAAATAACCCAGGCCAGTTTCTTTTTATTGAGATAGAAACCCAATGCAAATACTAAAGCGATAGGAATCAAGATGATACTGATATTCTCAACTATATTAGTTAAGTAATTAGGGTTTTCAAAAGGATGAGCCGAGTTTGCACCAAACCAACCACCGCCGTTGGTACCTACTTGCTTAATAGCGATCATAGCTGCTGCTGGCCCGCGAGATACGTGTACGGTATCGCCTTGTAAGCCTATTACAGTGTCTTTTGCTTTATAGCTGGTAGGTGTACCGTTAAATGCTAAAACTATGGCAACAACAAAGCTGATCGGCAATAAAATCCTGGTGATTGATTTAAGAAAATAATCCCAGTAATTGCCGAGTTTTTCGGTTGTTTTATCCTTCATGGCTTTAAATACTACTACCATAGCAGCTATACCTGTAGCGGCACTCACAAAGTGCAGAAACATAAATACAAAGTGCTGTGTAAAGTAAGTCGCCAATGTTTCGCCTGAGTAATCCTGCAGGTTGGTATTTGTTAAAAAGCTTAGTGCAGTATTAAATGCAAGATCGGGTGACTGACTTGGGTTAGCATCCGGATTTAATGGCAAACGCGACTGGAACAACAAGCAAAAGAAGGCATAAAATAACCATATTAAATTGATGGTTAATAATGCCTTTAAGTGTTGTTTCCAGTTCATCTCGCGATGAGTGTCGATGCCGCTGAATTTAAAGATGAACCTTTCAACCGGTGCCATAAAGTCCATCCAGGTTTTTTCGCCTTTAAATACTTTGGCTATGTATTTCCCCAGTGGTATAGCGAGGGCTATGGTTGCCAGGTACATGAAAATGATACCTATATATTCTGTGTTCATGTTATTGTGTGATTAAAATTTTTCGGGTTTAAGCAGCACGTATACCATATAGATAAATACGGCGATTGCTACGATGAATAATGCGATCATAATGTTTAAATTTTTTCGAAGTAATTAACTGTTTTAAAAAACAGCCAGAATATGGCTGCAAAAACGATAAGGTAAACGATGGTGAGTATAGTATCCATTATATTGTCTTTTTGCAGGACGCTATACCAAGCCGGTGCCATTAATTCTATTTTATTTACAAACATCTGTAAATAAGCATATTAAATTAATATCAATTGCTTTTCAGGAAAGATTTGGGAAAACAGCGCCTATCATTTTGATAGGGGTATTATCATAATGGTTGGTGGTGGAGGTAGTTAAAATAAAAAAGAGTGTTGAACTTATTCAACACTCTTTTTTGTATATATATATCTGAAACGCTTACTTTTTCAGCGTTCCATTAAACAGCTTGTAAATGCGTTTATACTCATCAGTCCAGCTGCTGGGTTGCTCAAAGGCATGGTCTTCTACCGGGTAGGGGGCTAACCACCAGTTATCTTTGTGTAATTCTATCAGTTTTTGAGTTAGTCGGACAATATCCTGGAAGTTCACATTCTGATCAACCATACCGTGCAGCATTAATAAGTTGCCTTTTAAACCATTGGCAAAATAGATGGGAGAACTTTGACGATAAGCTATTTCATCATTGTAAGGTTCATTCAAAATATCGGAGGTATATTCATGGTTATAATGCGCCCAATCCGTAACAGAGCGTATGGCTGCACCCGATGTAAACACATCAGGTTCGGTAAACATAGCCATCAGTGTCATAAAGCCGCCGTATGAGCCGCCGTAAATACCTACATGTTTAGGATTAATCCCATAATTATCAACTAAAAACTTCACGCCATCTACCTGATCGCTTAAATCTTTGCCGCCCATATGCCTATAAATAGCGGTCCGCCAATCGCGACCATAACCTGCGCTGCCGGAGTAATCTATATCTAAAACCGTATAACCATTATCAGCCAGCATATTGTTGAACATATACTCGCGGAAATAATAGCTCCAGGCATACATTACGTTTTGCAGATATCCAGCGCCATGCACAAATATAACCGCAGGTTTTGCAGGATCGGGGTTTTTAGGCACATATAAACGCGCGTAAACAGTACTGCCATACCGGTTTTTAAATGTTACAACAGGTGCATCGCGCCATGCATAGGAATTAAACTCTTTAGTGGTTGAATTGGTTATTTGTACCGCCTTTGCACCCGGCCTGTTAGGTTGCAGGTATAGCTCCCAGGGTTTGTTGGTATAAGAATAATGTATAGCCAGCCATTTTTCATCGGGCGAAAGTGTTACTTCATTATCGCCTTTCATCGAGGTAATCCTTACTACGTTACCACCATTAACCGGCAACCTGTAAAATTGATAATCGCCAGGATGGTTAATATTTGCATTAAAGTAGAATGTTTTTTTATCGTTGGATAACTGCAGATTCTGCACTTCCCATTTACCACTGGTCATTTGTTTTTTATCACCGGTATTAATATCAGCTACATAAATATGGGTGTAACCGCTGGCCTCGCTTTGGTAATAAAAGCGATTATTATCCAGCCAGCCAATAGTACCTGTTGAATACCAGTCATCTTCAATACCCGGCGCGCCACCTACCCAGGCATCGTTATGCTGCCGGTCGAGCAGGGTTAAACTACCACTATGCGGATTCAGCTTCATGATCCAACGATCCTTGTTATCTTCTGATGTAACAACAGCGATTGCATTTTTCCCGTCCTCGCTCCATAGCGGACCATTAACTATTACATCCCTGTCTTTGTTGAGCTTGGTACGCACTGCCAGCTCATTAGGGTAATCTTTCACATAATCGGGCAGATCTTTAATACCGGGAATTGCTGATGTATTAATTTTATAAACCGTATCGCGCTGGGTATCAAAAATAAAAGACTCAGCAGTAGCCTGCGGACCACCAACTTTAGTACGGTTCTGAATATCTTCGGTATAACCGCTTGCCGTTACATAATCGGGCACTATGGTAACTTTTTCCTGTGGTGTTTTAATAAGCCTGTAGGTAATATAGCGCCCATCGGGGCTTACTTCTACATTATCCACATCGTTATCGCCCGTAACCAATTCCTTCATTTTTTTTAGCTGCATTTCCTTGCGTCCGGCGGCAGCCAGTTTTTCGTCTTTGTTCTTTATCTTAATAATATCGAATAGTTCCTCCTGCTGTTGTTTAAGCCACTTGGCCTGGTCATCATCAGAATCAATGTCATTTACCTTTTTGGTGGGTGATTTTACAAAATTGGTAAGTTGTAATAATTCGCCGCCCGTAAGTTTTAATGCGAAAAGGTTATTGCCGCGCATAAATAAAACTTCATCCTCGGCACCATTGAAGGTGGGGTTGCTTTCCTTGTCGCCTGTACCGGTAAGCTGAGTAATTTTTCCTGACCGAATATCTTCCAGAAAAATATCCCCATTCTTAACATATACTTTTTGCGTGTGCTTTTTATTCCATTTACCGTTATCGGGGATAAGGTCGCGCTTTTCCTCAGTTGTTAGCCTTTCAGGATCGGTATTGCTGGTGGTGATATAATACAAGGCATCTTTGTATTCATTCTGCGGGTTCCAATCAAAATAAACCCTCTTACTATCATCATCCCACCTGACGTTTGACGGAGCTACACCGATCCATTTAGGATCGCGCATAATTTTTTCGACGGTAAGGGTATCCAGTTTTTGCGCGAATGAATTTGTGCAGGCCGCTACGAGTATCAGGGTAATGAGCTTTTTCATTTCTTTAGTTAAGTGGTTGATTGAGTTGAATAGGTGAGTGGTTTTATAGTAAAAATTGCAACTTAATCAACTACTCACGAATTTAACTTAATCAACCAATATCACGCAATATTAGTATTTTTAGGAATTGTATTGTTACATTATAAGCCAATTAGTTTAAAACTTGCTCCAAAGTAAAATTATACTTAATTTAATTTTTTTTACGATCATGACAGACGAACAAATGAAATATCCTATCGGGAAATTCACTCCTCCCGCATCGTATACTACTGACGATCTGAGGCATTGGACAAACGATATTAAAGTACTGCCCGGCATGCTGCGCCAGGCGGTTATCAGCCTAAATGAAAAACAATTGGATACCCAATATCGTACGGGCGGATGGACATTGCGCCAGGTAGTTCATCATTTGGCAGATAGCCATATGAATGCGCTGATCCGTTTTAAACTGGCATTGACCGAAGACAACCCTACCATAAAACCTTACGAAGAAGCAGATTGGGCATTGTTGTCCGATTATCACTTGCCCGTTGAATCGTCATTAAGGATATTAGAAGGTATCCATATCCGCTGGGTTGCCCTGCTGGAGAGTTTTACGGAAAATGAATGGAACCGGACCTTTATTCACCCGGCATCAGGAGAAACTGTTTCATTAAAAAAAAACCTGGGTATTTATTCATGGCATGGTAAGCATCATTTAGCGCACATAACCGAAACGGTTAAAAAGTTTGCCTAAGAAGCATGGATTGAGCACAGGTGTTTCGCACCGAACAATGACACTAAAAAAAGCCCCTGTTATTACTAACAGAGGCTTAAAAATTAACTATTAACAACTGATCTTTTTCTTTTATTATCCGCCGTTTTGTTTGGCTTCGCTTTTCATTTTATCATCAGCAACAATAACTATCTCCACACGGCGGTTTTTGGCACGGCCATCAACTGTGCTATTGCTGGCTACTGGTTCGGTTTCGCCTTTACCTACTGTAGTTAAACGTGATGCTCCTACGCTATCAGCAACCAGAAATGACTTTACGGATTCAGCCCTGCGGATAGAAAGATCCATGTTATGAGCTGCCGAACCGGTGCTATCTGTATGGCCTATTATCGAAATATTGGTTTCGGGATTATTTCTCATCGATAGCGCCAGGTTATGAAGATTAGTTTGCGCATCTGGCTTTAAATCTGTTTTATCAATATCAAACAAAATACCTGAATCAAAATTTACCACGATGCCCTCGCCTGCACGTGTTACTGTAGCGCCGGGTACTGTTTGTTTTATCTCAGCCGCCTGCCTGTCCATCTTTTTACCTATGAACGCGCCGGCAGTACCACCAACCGCACCACCTATAATAGCGCCTAAAGCCGTATTACCTGCAGCATGGCCAATTAACGCACCAACAGTACCTCCTGCACCCACACCTATTGCTGCTCCTTTTTGTGTTTTAGTAAATGAATCGCAGCCTGTACTTAAAGTAATTAATACGGCTATGGCTAAACTTAATACGGTTATTCGGTTTCTTAAAATCAACATCATAATAATACAGGAATTTATTCACGGTCATATGGTCAAAGCAAATGCCAAACGGGGCGTATCTGAATATTATAAATATGATTAGGCAGATTAAATAATATTTATTTCACGGAAAATAATTTTTTTAATATGCAGGAAAATCTACCCTAAAAATGGCGAATAACAGAGAATTTACATCATTCGCTATTGGCTCATTTTTAGTACATTAAGACAGAAGATAAATATACAATTGTAGTATTAAGCAGAAAAGAAAATTAATATTACACAGCCGGCAATATTGATTGAAGGCTGAACTGGATAACAAACTCAGCACCCTCATTTGGTTTACTATTTATATGTATAGTACCACCAAGCGCCTCAACCTGTGTTTTTACCATAAAAAGGCCCATTCCTTTTCCCTCTGTAATGGTATCGAAACGTTTATACAGGCCAAAAACCTGGTTGCCATTTTTTTCAAGGTCGATACCTTTGCCGTTATCTTTAAAGCGCAGTTCAACTTTGCCGTCCAGCTTACTAATGCTGATATTAATTACTGAGGGTGTATTTGACCGGCGATATTTTATACTATTGGATATAAGATTATAAAAAATGCTATAAGCATAACTGCGAATGATAAATAATGATTCAAGCGTACTAAAATCGTAGATGAATTCAACCTTTTCATCTGGGGCGGCATTATAGATACTGGTTTTAATGGCTTCAACCATTTTTCCCAGAAATACTATTTCCTTTTTCTCATTTACAGCCCTGGTTTGTAGAATATGGTTCAGGTCGGTTATTACTATATCAATATTTTTTATTGACTTTGTTATCCGGGTCAACACCTCTTGCCTTATTTCAGGGTCGATGTCATTGTCTCCCAACATGTCTGACAGTCCGATAATATTTGCTACCGGTGCCCGTAAATTATGCGACACGATATAGGTAAATTGTTCCAGGTCGTTATTGCGTTGTATCAGGTCAGCGGTTATTTTTTCGCGTTCAAGCGCAGCGTATTTTGCTTCGGTAATATCCTTATTGGCCAAAACAAATCCCCAGTTTTCACCTTCGCTGTTTTTTACGTTTAGCCAGCGTATATTATACCATTTGGCCCGTTCGTTATCTTTAGTAAAATTTATTTCATAATTGGCAGGTTCGCCGTCAGCAACTTTCTCAAGCATTTGTTTAATAAGTGGCCATCTATCTGAAGGGAAATAATTGCTAATTGGCTTATTTACACCCAAACTTATACCGTTGTTCTTTTCGGAATATTTTTGAGCCAAGGTATTAAAAGAGAGTATATTTAAATCTGCGCTAATTAAAATATAAGCGGTATCGGTATTATCAAAAATGGTACGCAGATTTGCCTCTGATTTTTTAAGTGCTTCCGCCTCTGCCCGGCGGTTGGTAATATTGGTTACCATTGCCAATGCGCCTCTGTAAATACCCTCTTCGTCAAAAATCGGATTGGTTGATACGTTTGCCCACAGGTCTTTGCCCTCTTTGGTAATGTACCGTATGTCAAAGTTTTCTTTTACTCCGGTGCGCCGCCTTGCAAGGCCCTTAATTGCATAAGCTATCCCCTCCTCATCCATAAAATCAAAAAGCCTTTTTCCTATCATTTCATCATAGGTGTAGCCAAGCATACTGCAGATCTTTTGATTAACGAAATTCGTTTTTTCAAACTCATCAATTGTCCATATCCCTTCCTGCGCGGTTTCAATTATCTGACGATACAGCACCTCGGTTTTCCGGTGCTGCACTTCATCCTCTTTACGTTCAGTTATATCTCTTATTACACCATCAAGCCTCACTAATCTACCCGTATCATCTAAAACAGGACTGATCTTTTTTTCCACCCATCTGATCGAACTATCTTTATGGATGATACGGTACTGGCTGTTTACCAATTTGCCGCTTTGCAATAATTCATTCTGATTGCTAACTATATGCCGGTCGTCCGGATGTACTAATTCACGCCAAAGCAGGTAATTATTAAGAAAGTCTTCAGCAGTGTATCCAAACAGGTTTTCGCATGCATCAGAGATCCTCACTATTTTCGAGTCAACAAAATCACTGGTAAAAAAAACCTCATCAACAGCGTTAAAAAACGTCATCAGATCTTGTCGGTTATTTTCTGAATTTTGTTTATTGGACGATGTGCCTGCCTGCATATATCATTCTTCCTTTTATCCTTTAAGCTATCAATTTGATTATCAAACTGTTCATTGCAACAGAATATAGATATTAAAGGTATATAAAGGAATGTTAATTTTTTCAATTTAAAGTAAAATCTCTATAAATATTTCTTCATAACCAAATATAACAACTTGTTTAATAGCTAATTAAACAAAATGCCATATAAACAAAAAACTGCATTAACAGCCTGTATCTCTACAAACTGTTAATGCAGTTTCTATTTTTTATTTATTGGTACTACAGGTTAGTTTTCCTGATCATTACTATCATCAGGTATACTTGCTATACGATAACCTGTATTTCCGTTATCGTCGACATATGTTTGATAGTAGATACCATTTGGTGATACATAATATTTTTTACCATTTAAAGTTACCTTGCGGCAATTATCAGGCAATTCATTTACAATATCGCCAACTTGTGGAGCTGCGTTTTCAGTTGGGGCAACATTGCTGCCATCAGTATTTAAAACACCATCCCTGCCTGCAACTACATATACTTTTTTGCCCTGATCATTAACTACGGCTTTATAGTATATACCATTTAATTCAAAAAACTGCTGACCATCAATTACTATCGATTTTGCACCATCAGGCAATGATGGTATTGCAGCACCTATAGGTGGTGTGGTAACCTGGTATCCGCCACCATCATACGGAGTATAAAATACACCGCCATAATAGTAATACAGGTCATCGCCCCAATAAAACGGATAATAACCAAACGGAAGGAAGCCATAATAAAAGCCCAGTTGAGGATAACCGTAATAACCGTAACCTGCCCTGTAAAAACCACCACGATTATAGCCATATGCGCCTCCATAAGCGCTATGAGCAACTACACCGTTTGAGCCATAACTACGGCCGCCGCCGCTATAAGCACGAACACCGCCAGAACTGGCGGTAGCACCATGAAAGCCGCCACCACCGCCACCGCCGTGGAAACCACCACCGCCGCCACCACCGCTATGTTGAGCACTGGCTGTAGTAACAACTGCTACTGAAAGCATTCCGGTTAAGAATAATCCGGAAGCGTATTTATATAACCTTTTCATAATATGAATTAAACAAAGTTTTTGTGTATAAAGTATAAATCACTTTAATTATATGTTAGACGAAAAACAACGCTAAAGGTTTAACTGATTTATTTAAATTTTATAAATTTATATACGGCTGTGCCCGCTGTATATAAACAAATTACAGTTTTGTTTATCGGCCTAACAAAAATGCATTTTTAAAAATACAAATGTTAACTTTTTACCTATTTTAACATTTAAGTTACAAAGAAAAACCCGGTTATTAAACCGGGTTCTGTCTTTTATCAATCAATTTTTAATTATTGCACCTGAAAGGTATTACTAAAGCTTGTACCATCAGGGTAAACACCTGATATAATCAATAAGCCATTTCTTGTATTGGTAATGGCACTGTCCATATCGGCAATAGTTGTAATAGGATGCCTGTTTATACTGGTGATAACTGACCCAACAGGGATCTCGGTATCATCAAACAGCCTGCCCGGGCGAACCTGTGTAACTACTAAACCTGAATTTACATGTAATCTTGCTTTTTGTTCCTTACCTATCGGCGTAAAACTTGCACCGAGTTTATTAAACAGTTCAGCTGATGATTTTGATGCAACGGTTGCTGCCGGCGGTGCTGCATCCGCTTTAAGCGTAACTGTAAAATTCTTTTCAGAACCATCGCGCAATACGGTTAAGTGAATTTTATCACCCGGCTGCAATTCCCCTACGCGTTCCTGTAGGTCTGATGATTCATAAACCGGTAAGCCTTCAACCTTTTCAATAATATCACCTGCACGTATGCCTGCCTGTTCTGCACCACCGCCGGGCACAAGGGTGTTTACATACAAACCTGTGGTAGTATTTAATTTAAGCTCTTGTGCAACATCAGGGTTTAACTCTCTAAAGCTTACACCTACAAACCCGCGCTTAACGGCACCATATCTTTCAATATCATTCAATACTTTTTTGGCAAGGTTAATTGGGATAGCAAAGCCATAACCTTCATATGAACCGGTGTGTGATGCAATTGCAGAGTTGATACCAATCAGCTCGCCTTTGGTATTGACCAATGCACCACCGCTGTTGCCCGGGTTAATGGCCGCATCAGTTTGAATAAATGATTCAATGGCTTTATTGGTCTTTGGCTGTCCCTGGTTACGGGTGCGCCCAAAAGGATTCTCATCCTGATTGTCTTCATTGCCAATAATGCCTATGTTTCTGCCTTTGGCACTAACAATACCTGCTGTAACCGTTGACGTTAAGTTAAACGGATTACCAACCGCTAAAACCCACTCACCAACTTTGGCATCATCAGAGTTGCCAAATTTTACGATAGGCAGGTTAGTGGCATCAACTTTTATTAAGGCAAGGTCGGTATTAGGGTCGGTACCGATAACTTTAGCCTGGAAAGTGCGGTGGTCGTTAGTATTTACTGTGATCTTATCAGCATTTTCAACTACGTGATTATTAGTAACGATATATCCATCAGGAGAAATGATCACGCCTGAACCCGAAGCTTCCTGAGCTTCTTGCGGGCGGCCTTGCTGACCGAACATATTACCAAATAATTGTTGCAACTGATTCTGATCGCCACCGCTGCCTGCTGTGTTTGAATAAGTAACGCGGATATAAACCACCGCCGGGGTTACTGCTGCGGCTGCCTGCACAAAATCAACTTCGCCTGCCGATGATACCATCGGAGCCGATGGGTTACTTGTAAAATAAACTTTCTGTTTTTCCTGAAAGGTCATGTTGTCGGCATACTTATTTTCAAATACCTTATAAGTACCCAAAGCCATGGCCCCGCCGACAAAGGCCGTTAGTAATGTTAAAACAAACTTTTTCATATATTACTCACTTTTCTTTTATATATTATTAGTTATTCAAATATAATACAATATAGACTATAGAATCAACGATATGTTATTGGGCTTTTAGTTAAAAAATGTTAAAATAAATTTAACTATTTGGCCTCACCCTACCCTCTTCAAAGGAGAGGGTTCCAAAAAACCGAAGTTAAAGTCCTCTCCTTTGGAGAGGATTTAGTTGAGGCTGTTAAAATAAATTTACTTTACCATAACCGTTGTTTTAAGGCTTTATTATAATATTGTATACTTGTTATATATATCAGCATAAATTAAGTGAAAATACATTTTTATAAATACCAGGGAGCCGGAAACGATTTTATAATGGTTGACAACCGCCAAAACGTTGTTGATCATCATAATCCAAAACTGATCCAGCAGTTGTGCGACCGTCGCTTTGGTGTGGGTGGCGATGGTATTATGTTTTTGCAGAATATTGCCGGATATGATTTTGAAATGGTTTATTACAATGCCGATGGCAAGCCCAGCAGCATGTGCGGCAATGGAGGGCGCTGTATTGTAGCTTTTGCAAAGCATCTGGGTATTATAAAAGATGAAACAGAATTTTTGGCAGTTGATGGTCCGCACCATGCAAAAATCTCAGAGTGGGGCGATTGGGTGAGCCTGCAAATGATTGATGTTAACAGCATTACCAGCGATGATGACGCTTATGTGCTGAACACCGGTTCGCCGCATTATGTAACATTAGCCGATAATCTGAAAGATAAGAACGTTTACAAGGAAGGCTACGCAATTCGCAATAATGATACTTACCGCGCCGAAGGCATCAACATAAATTTTGTTGAACCAACCGATAACGGATACTTTGTGCGCACCTTTGAACGCGGTGTTGAGGATGAAACCTTTGCCTGTGGCACTGGCGTAACAGCTGTAGCACTGGCTATGGCCAAACATAACCACATGACCGGCCAGATCATCACCCCAATAAAAGTATTGGGCGGCGATCTTACCATCCGCTTTAATTATGATGGCAATACATTTAGCGACATTTTTTTAGAAGGCCCGGCCTTGAAGGTTTTTGAGGGAGAAGTGAACCTGGATCAGAATTTACAGAATTAATGAATTTTCAGAATTCTATAAATTCTGTAAATTCTGATCCAGACAAGTTCCTTAACAATTATTTAACACTAAATCCTTTTAATTACTGCAAATTCTAATTAGGTTTGAATTTTTTGTTGATGTAGCTTCTATAAATTTTTTATAGTAATCAATGCTACGCGTCGACAGTTCAAAACCTTGCAAGATAATTTATGCCATCGCCCGGCATGAATATCTCTCGTTTGTCATCGAGCCGCACATTGTTCAGCTTAATCCTAATGGCGAGTTTTCACTAACACACCAGCGCCTTTTCTCTAATACAGCCAAAGAATTTATTCATTGTATTGATGACACCGACTTTAAGCTCATCAAGATATTAGAGGAAATTGAGCAGGGAAATATTATTAAAAAATTCTACAAAAAGCCTATACGCCCATTTGAGTTCTTCACCAAAATTTTCAACGAACAGCTTTTTGATGTTATAAGGCCAAAAATGGAAAAGCGCATGGCCGAAGCACTAACCCTGTTAGGTAATAAAGAAATTTACCTGATGAGCAAAGAAGGTTACCCTGCCGAACGTAAGCTGCAAATAGCTACTGAACCGGCATCGGTACTGTTCCATTTCAGGCGCGATGATGTGGAGATCAGGTATTTCCCTACCATTAAGTACCAGGGCATGCGCATTGAGTTCATGTTTAAAGGCGCTGAGATCATTTGCAACCACCCTGCATGGATGCTGCTGGAAGACACGCTTTACTATTTTGACAAAGAGATAGAAGGTAAAAAGCTGTTGCCTTTTCTTAACAAACGTTATATCGCCATTCCGCGATCATCGGAAAAATCATATTTCGAAAAGTTTGTTATCCCGCTTATTGAAAAGCATAGCGTTTATGCCGAAGGCTTTGTCATCAACACAGAAAAATATGAGGCCACTCCAATTTTAAAGCCTATTTATATCGAAGGTGGCACTTCGCAACTACAGCTTAATTTTAAATATTCAGGCTATATATTTCCGTATGGCGATGGCAGGCATGTGTCTGTAAGGATGGACCTTGATGGTGATGTTCCGGTTTTTCACCGTATAAAACGATCATTAGGCTGGGAGAAGAACAAACTTTACCAGTTAGAAGCAATGGGTTTAAAAACAGCTTCAACCCTGTTTCAGAATCTTGAAGTTGCTGTTAATGATGAAGATTCGGACCATTCATTTTCCATATTTGAGTGGCTAAACTACCATCATGATGAACTGGCCGAAGAGGGCTTTGTTATTGAACAGCCCGAAGGCCAGAAACGCTATGTATTTGGGGCCACCCGGATCGATCTTGAAGTAAAAGAGAATAACGACTGGTTTGATATTCACGCCGTGGTTTATTTCGGCACATATTGCATACCTTTTATCCAGTTAAAAAATCATATTCTTAACCATAAAAAAGAGTTTACGCTGCCATCCGGCGAAATAGCGGTGATCCCTGAAAAATGGTTCTCACAATATGGTAACCTGCTACATTTTAGCGAAGGTGGCAGCGATCTTAAATTGCGAAGGCAACATATAGGCCTCGTAAATGAACTTGCCGAAGGCGAACTGGCTAATGTGACCATGAGCCGCAAGCTGCAAAAGCTAACAGATTTTGAAACGCTGGAAGAGATCGAGTTACCGCATCATTTTAAAGGCAATTTACGGCCCTACCAAAAAGCAGGATATAACTGGTTTCATTTTTTAAAGAACTACCATTTCGGCGGTTGCCTTGCCGATGATATGGGACTGGGTAAAACCATCCAAACCCTGGCACTGCTCCAAAAACATAAGGAAGATACAGAAGCAGGTGGCAGCAAAAGCACATCGCTCATTATTATGCCTACCTCGCTTATCTATAACTGGTTGAACGAGGCCAAAAAGTTTACGCCAAAACTGAAGCTGATGGTGCATACAGGCACTATGCGCTATAAATCGCCGGAAGTTTTTGGCAATTATGATGTGATTGTCACCACTTATGGCATCAGCCGTATTGATATTGACTTGCTTAAATCTTTCTTCTTTGATTATATTATTTTGGATGAGAGCCAGAATATAAAAAATCCATCATCAAAATCGTACCAGTGTGTAAGGCAGCTTAAATCACGCTTCAAACTGATATTGAGCGGTACCCCGGTTGAGAATTCGGTTAACGACCTGTGGACACAAATGTCGTTCATAAACCCCGGCCTGCTGGGTACACAGCAATATTTTCAGAACGAATTTGTTACCCCGATCGAGAAGAAAAAGGACGAGGATAAGGCCCGCAAGCTGCAAGCCATGATCAAACCTTTTGTGTTACGCCGTACAAAGGAGCAAGTAGCTACAGAATTACCACCAAAAACAGAAACCCTGTTCTATTGCAAAATGAGCGAGGAGCAGTCTTCAGTTTATGAAAAGGTAAAATCAGAATATCGTAACGAGTTACTTAAAAGTTTGGAGGATGGCACCTATGCCAAAACACAGATCCAGGTTTTGCAGGGGCTTATCAAGTTAAGGCAAATTGCCAATCATCCGGCTATGATAGATAGCGAGTATGAAGGTGATTCGGGAAAATTCGAAAACGTGGTGCATACCTTGGCCAATGTGCTGGATGGCGGGCATAAGGTGCTCATATTTTCACAGTTTGTTAAGCAGCTTACCATTTACCGCGAGTATTTTAACAGCGAAAACATTCCTTACGCTTACCTCGATGGCGCCACACAGAACCGGGGAGATATAGTAAAACATTTTCAGGAGGATGAAAAGACCAGGGTATTTTTAATATCGATAAAAGCAGGCGGTGTAGGATTGAACCTTACCGAAGCTGATTACGTATTTATTTTAGACCCCTGGTGGAATCCTGCCGTCGAGCAACAAGCAATTGACCGTACGCATCGCATCGGGCAAACTAAAAATGTTTTCATTTATAAGTTCATAACCAAAGATTCTGTTGAGGAAAAGATACTGGCCTTACAACAGCGCAAACTAAGCCTTTCGCGCGCGCTCATCACTACCGAAGAAAGCTTTATAAAATCGCTTACTCCTGATGATATTAAGGAGATCCTGAAATAAGGTTTTGATTTATTGCTTGTCTATAGCTTTTCTACTCCCTATTCGATAAATGAAAACAGAATAGACAGGCAGTATAAAAACAATTGGTAAAATTAGTTTAAAGGGTGTTAAATGGTCAACAAACAAATACTCTAACACCCACACGAGTGTCACGCTTAAAACATAGACAATAAAGGCCAAGAAATATTTTCTTGATTTTGTCATAGCCGGGTGGTTGATCTTTACGATTGTATATAACTCTTCAAATGCTCTATGGTTTCCAGGTGCGACAGGATGGTTTCGGTAACCAGGTCATTAATTGAAATAATACCACTTAATCTATCGGAAACAAATACCGGTAAATAACGGATATTGCTTTCGCTCATAATATGCATACAAGTTTCAATAGAGGCTTCTGGCAGTATCCTTGGTAACCCGGTGGTCATTATTTCACGCACCAGCGTTTCCTGAGATGATTTACCCTGCAAAATTACTTTTCGGGCATAATCCCTTTCGGTTAGCAGGCCCAGGTATTCACCATCTTCCATAACAACTACCGATCCGATATTCCTATCGTCCATCAGTCTTAATGCATCTAAAACAGTGGTATCAGCACTAATAGTGACAACACCAGTACCCTTGCGGCTAAGAATATCCGAAACTTTTTTCATAATAATAGAAGGTAAGCGTTTGGTTAATAGTGGTCTATCAAATATACTAATCAAATAATCTAAAAACGAAAATATTCCTAAAAATTGATTTATGTTATTTCCTCACACTGGTGTTTTCACCTATCACTAAAAATCCCGATTAAATTCTCACATTTGCACAAAATCCCTTACCATGTCAAAAGGTAAATTACTGGTTATTGATGATGAGGAGCGTTTGCGTAAACTGCTCGCCCGTATTTTACAGCTCGAAGATTTCGAAGTATTAGAAGCCTCAACAGCTAAAGACGGCCTGCGCCGTTTGGAGCATGAGGTAGTTGATGTAGTGATCAGTGATGTAAAACTGCCCGATATTAACGGCATCGATCTTACAAAAACTATAAAAGCTGCCTACCCAGCTATAGAAATTATTGTACTCACCGCTTATGGTACCATTAATGATGGTGTTACCGCTATTAAGAATGGCGCGTTCGACTATATTACCAAAGGTGATGATAACGAAAAGATAATTCCACTGGTAAACAAGGCTATGGACAAGGCCGTTTTGCAACGCCGTGTGCTTGAGTTGGAGAATAAACTAAATAACAAATTTGGTTTCGACCGTATTATAGGTACTTCACCGGCTATTATTGCGGCCATTAAACTGGCCCAACGGGTAGCACCTACAGATACCACCGTTTTAATTTTAGGTGAAACCGGAACCGGTAAAGAGGTTTTTGCCGAAGCTATACACCAGGCTAGTCCGCGCAATATGAAGCCGTTTGTAGCTATAAATTGCAGCGCCTTTAGCAAGGAATTATTGGAGAGTGAACTTTTCGGCCATAAAGCAGGCGCTTTTACCGGGGCTGTTAAAGATAAAAAAGGGCTTTTTGAAGAAGCCAATGGCGGTACTATTTTTTTAGATGAGCTGGGCGAACTGGATCACGACCTGCAGGCTAAGTTGTTGCGGGTTTTGGAATCACAACAGTTCATAAAAATAGGTGATACCAAAACCACCAAAGTAAACGTACGCATACTGGCGGCTACCAATCGCAACTTACAGGACGAAGTAGCGAAAGACCATTTCCGCTCTGATCTGTTTTACCGTTTATCGGTTTTCCAGATCACCCTGCCCGCCATCCGCGACCGCAGGAAGGACATTGGCCTGATAGCAAAAAGCTTTGTGCAATATTTTGCGGCTAAGGTAAACAAGCAGATTACCGGCTTTACCGATGACTTTTTAAACAAGCTTGAAAACTATAACTGGCCCGGTAATGTGCGCGAGCTAAAGAATATAATTGAACGGGCAGTAATTTTGTGCGATACCCACGAGCTCGACTCTTCGCTATTGCCTTATGAATTCGATTCCGCCCCTGCAAAAACAGCCGGGAATCTTTCGGCATTTGATCTGTCGTCGGTTGAAAAGCTGCATATCCAACGTGTACTCAACCATACCCAGGGTAACCGCGCCGAATCGGCACGGTTATTAAATATCGGCATCGCTACTTTATACAGAAAGCTGAAAGAATATGGCTTGGAGTAATAAAAAGGGATAGCAATTTTAAATCGCTATCCCCTAATCTCTTATCTCAGATCTCTAATTTCTACTTTATCCCGTAGTGATCATTCATCAGTTTAACAAATATTTTTCCTGGCAATACAGCTTTAAGCGTAGGCACAATAGTTTGGCCAATAGCGCCAACTAAATAACTATGTTTAGGGCTGCCCTTATCAACTATCTTGCATATTTGTGCAGCCAGCTTTGATGGATCAGCACCAATGCTTTCGTCTTTTTCCATTGCAGCTACTGCCGCATCATATTCTTTATTTAGTTGCTCATTTTTTAGCGGGAACGGAACTTTTTCGCGGCTGGCAGTAAAGTCGGTTTTAAAATCGCCCGGGTTTACCACAACCACTTTAACACCTGTGTTTTGCAATTCCATACGCAAGCTTTCAGAGTATCCCTCAATAGCAAATTTTGAGGCACTGTATAGTCCCTGGTATGGCAAACCGAATAAACCTGCCAGCGAACCTATGTTTATCACTAATCCTTGTTTCTTCTCGATCATGCCGGGCAACACTGCGCTGCTCACACGCACAACACCAAAAAAGTTTACCTCAAATTGCTTTTTAGCAATGTCAACAGGCATAGCATATAGCGGGCCGGTAATTCCATTCCCTGCATTGTTAACCAATACATCAATCTTACCTTCGGCTTTAATAATCTGATCAATGGCTGCTTTTACCGATGCGTCATCAACTACATCCATTGCCAAAGGCTTAAATGATACGTCTTTTATTTTTTTCAGATCGCGGGAGGTTCCGTAAACTGTATGGCCCTGGGCCTGCAGCGCTTTTGCCGTAGCTAAACCTAAACCTGATGAGGCTCCCGTAACAAGAATTACTTTTTTCATTTTTATATTACTTGATTATTTTTTTATAAACATACTAATTTCATAGTACAACCCGATTTTTAAGAATATTTTTCCTGTTAATACAATCACAGCCTTACTTAACAGCCCCAAATTTATTTAAAGTATTTAAGCAAAAGCAGCTTATTGATGAATTTAACATGAATAATTCATCTAGTTATAATTAAAATTATACCTTTTATTATAATATAAATTATTTTATTATCTTTATAAGATATTTATAATATCAAATTATGCCTAAAAAGATCCTCGTGATCGAGGATGACAATGATATACTCGACCTTATACAGTATATTCTGGAAGACGAAGGATACCATGTTTTACCCTCTAATAAAATAGAGCCTATTACAGCTGTCATCAATTATCAACCCGATTTAGTTTTGCTTGATGACAGGCTTGCCGAAGGCTTTGGCCATAAACTGTGTGCAAACATCAAGGCGCACCCGGCAACAAGGGGCATACCTGTGATCCTGGTTTCGGCAACCCGTGACCTGGAAATGATAGCAAAAGACTGTAATGCCGATACTTTTCTTGCAAAACCTTTTGACCTTTACCAACTGGTGAATATTGTTAAAGAATATGCCTGATCCGGCTTAAAATAACATTTGCTTTTTCCCGTTTATATACCGCATAAATTAGTAGCTTCCCTAACTTTTGGGTTCAATACCTATTTAACAAAATTTAACAAAAAATCTTAAAATTACGGTTGCAGGAAGATTATGGTCTTGCTAAATTTCGCGACTCAAAAAAAGAATACGAATGGAAGAAATAAACAGTGGTACACAGCCAGTTATCCCCGACACAACGGCTGTAAATTCATCATACGGAACGGATATCCGCGCTATAAATGAGATGATCCAAAAAGAGAGCGCGTTCATCGATCTTTTGATGATGGAGATGAATAAAGTGATAGTGGGTCAAAAGTACATGGTTGAACGCCTGATGATCGGCTTACTGGCTGATGGGCACATCCTGCTGGAAGGAGTTCCGGGATTGGCAAAAACTTTAGCCATTAATACCTTGTCAAAAGCTATTGATGCCGGTTTCAGTCGCATACAGTTCACACCCGACTTGCTCCCTGCAGATTTGCTCGGAACAATGATCTATAACCAAAAGAAAGAAGAATTTGTGGTACGTAAAGGCCCTCTTTTCTCTAACTTTATTTTGGCCGATGAGATAAACCGTGCACCTGCCAAAGTACAAAGCGCTTTGCTGGAGGCTATGCAAGAGCGCCAGGTTACTATTGGCGATAACACTTTTAAACTGCCTGAGCCGTTCCTGGTACTGGCAACTCAAAACCCGATTGAACAGGAAGGTACTTATCCGCTGCCCGAAGCACAGGTTGACCGTTTTATGCTCAAGGTAGTTATCGGTTACCCGAATAAAGAGGATGAAAAACGAATTATCCGCGCCAATATTTCACCGCAAGGCTTTCCAAAAATTAGCCAGGTAGTACATACCGATGCCATTGTTAAGGCACGCAAAGTAGTACGCGAGGTATATATGGACGAAAAGATAGAGCAATACATTATTGATATTGTGTTCGCTACCCGTTACCCTGAGCAGTATAAATTATCAAAATATAAAAACTTCATCAGCTTTGGCGCATCGCCGCGTGCAAGTATTAACCTGGCACTGGCAGCAAAAGCTTATGCCTTTATAAAAAGGCGTGGCTATGTAATACCTGAGGATGTAAGAGCTATATGCCATGATGTTTTAAGGCATCGTATTGGTTTAAGCTATGAGGCTGAGGCTGAAAATATCACCTCAGAGGATATTATCACCGGGATATTAAACGCTGTAGAGGTACCATAAACTGGTTGTAAGTTGAAGGTTAAAAGTCCAAAGTCTTTTTACCTTCAACTTTTAACCTTCAACTTTTAACTCAATGGCAAAGGATACCAGGGATCTGCTAAAAAAGGTAAGGAAGATCGAGATAAAAACCCGGGGATTAAGCAACCACTTATTTTCTGGCGAATATCATTCAGCTTTCAAAGGCCGCGGTATGGCATTTAGCGAGGTACGTGAATACCAGATCGGTGATGAGATACGCACAATAGACTGGAATGTTACCGCCCGCTTTAATCATCCGTATGTTAAGGTTTTTGACGAAGAGCGTGAGCTTACCGTAATGGTATTGATAGATGTGAGCGGTTCTGAGAACTTCGGTACCATCATCCAGCAAAAACAAGATGTGGCAACAGAGCTTTGCGCCGTACTGGCATTTTCGGCCATACAGAACAATGATAAAGTAGGTGTTATTTTTTTTAGCGATAAGATCGAAAAATTCATTCCGCCCAAAAAAGGCCGAACTCATATTCTGATGATCATTCGCGAGTTGATCGACTTTAAGCCTGAAAACAAAGGCACCAATGTAGCCGAAGCATTGCGCTATTTTACCGGCGCTATTAAAAAAAGAAGCACTGCATTTATCATATCAGATTTTATTAGCCCAAATTTTGAGAACGAACTCAAGATCGCCAATAAAAAACATGATGTAATTGCACTGAAACTTTATGACAGGCATGAAGAAGAGTTCCCTAACCTGGGCCTCATCCCAATGCTCGATGAAGAAACCGGCGAAATGCAGTGGATAAATACGGCAGATAAGCAGGTACGCAATGCCTACAAAGCTGCCGGCCTTAAACGCAATGCTGAATTGCAAACAACATTTAAAAAATCGGGGGTTGATTATACCAGCATCGGCACCCATGAATCATATGTTAAACCACTTATGACACTATTTAAGAAACGTGAAAGCAGGCGGTAACATGAAACGATATTTCGATTATAGAGTAGTACTTAGTTTACTGCTGCTTTGCTTTACTTTTAACGCCAACGCACAAGATATACAGGCCGAAGCGCAATTAGGTAAATTCTCGATCCCAATTGGCGATCAAACCATTCTGCGCATCTCTGCCCATATGCCGGTTAAAACGGATATTACTTTTCCGCAAGTAGTGGATAGTATTGGCAAGGTTAAAATTGTAAAAACCGCAAAGCCTGATACGGCGCTCGACAAGGATAATAAAAGCCTGGAGACAATAACGCATACCTACACCATTACCTGTTTTGATACCGGTGTTTATGTGTTACCTCAATTTACGCTGCATACTAAAACAGGCGACATTAAAACAGGCACCGTAACTTTACAGGTAACATCGGTTAAGGTTGATACCACAAAAGCGTTTTATGATATTAAACAGCCCCTAGCGGTATCCTATACATTTTGGGATTGGTTAAAAGACCATTGGGTTGCAGTAGTAATAACATTGGTCATTATTTTATTAATTGCCGGCATCATTTATTTGTACAAAAATCGCCCTAAGCATCTGCCGATAATAAACGCTGCTCCTATTGTTTTGGCTGATGATGTTATTGCCCTCAACAAACTAAATGCCCTGCGCGATAAAAAGCTATGGCAGCAAAATGAGGTTAAACTTTATTATATAGAGCTAACCGATATTCTGCGCGAATACCTGGAGAAAAGATACCGTATTACTGCGCATGAGCAAACTACTGATGAAATTTTTGATTCACTAATCCGTAAGGAGCTTTCATCCGATAGCAGGAATTTGCTGAAGCAGATACTCAAACTTGCTGATTTGGTGAAGTTCGCAAAGGAAAAACCAGCAGCTTTTGAGAACGAGCAAAGCATGGAAAATGCCATCAGTTTTATTGAACAAACAAGGCCGATTGTTAAACCTGTGGAGAATAAGGAGGACTTGCCTAAATGAACTGGTTTAAAGGAATAGAATTTGCCCATCCCGGATTTTTTTGGCTGCTGCTCATTATCCCATTAATGATAGCTTACTATTGGTGGCGCAATCAGCAATTGCAGGGCACGCTGGGTATGTCAACAATTAAAAGCTTTGCATCTGCCCCGAAAAACTCATTGCATATTTTAAGGCATTATGGCATTGTATTGCGGTCGCTGGCATTTATAGCTATGATCATTGCACTGGCAAGGCCACAGTCGGCGCTAAGCTGGGAAGATGAAACTACCGAGGGTATTGACATTATGATAGCCTCTGATATTTCTGGCAGTATGCTATCTGAAGATTTCAAACCAAACCGTTTGGAAGCCGGAAAGAATATCGCTATTGCTTTTATTAAAGCCCGCCCGAATGACCGGATTGGCCTGGTAATATTCAGCGGTGAAAGCTTTACACAATGCCCGCTGACTATTGACCATGATGTACTCATCAATTTATTTGCCGATATTAAAAACGGGATGATTGATGACGGCACCGCCATTGGTATGGGTTTAGCCACAGCAGTTAACCGCTTGAAAGATAGCGAGGCAAAAAGTAAAGTAATTATCCTACTTACAGATGGAGTGAACAATACAGGTTCCATTCCACCCATTACCGCAGCTGAAATTGCCAAACAATTTGGCATAAGAGTTTATACGGTTGGCATCGGCACTAATGGTTCGGCACCATATCCGTTTAAGGATGCGTTTGGCAATACGCATTATCAAATGATCCCGGTTGATGTTGACGAAGGCACGCTAACTAAAATAGCCGATATAACCGGCGGCAAGTATTTCAGGGCGCATAATAATGATGAGCTAACCCAAATCTATCAACAGATTGATAAGCTGGAAAAAGTTAAAATAGCCGTTACACAATATCATAAAAAAACTGAGCGTTATTTACCGTTTGCCATCATTGCGTTTCTGTTGCTAACGTTGGAATTTTTATTGAATAATACAATTTTTAAAGGAGCTTTAACCTAATGTTACGTTTTGCACATTCAAATATTTTATGGGCGCTGGTGCTTGTTCCACTGCTGATTATCATTTTTATAGTGGTGCGCAGTTGGAAAAAAAAGGCGCTTGCTACATTAGGCGATAAGGAAGTGATCAGGCAGATAATGCCGCAGGTATCATTCTCAAGGCCAACGCTTAAATTTATATTTTTTATTGTTGCCTATACCCTGCTGATCATAGGTGTAGCCGATCCGCAAATCGGCACACAAACCGACGAGGTAAAAAGCAAAGGTGCCGACATTATGCTATTGGTTGATGTTTCAAATAGTATGCTTTCCCAGGATTTTGCACCTAACCGTTTGGAGAACGCAAAAAGGGGTATAGCACAGTTGCTGGATAATTTGCATAATGATCGTATTGGCATTATTGTATTTGCGGGAGAGGCTTATGTACAATTACCTATGACTACCGATTATTCGGCAGCTAAACTATTTTTGAATACCATTAACACCAACATTGTCCCGGTACAAGGCACGGCCATAGGCGCAGCCATTGATATGGGTGTAAAAAATCTTGATTTTAAAGATGGCACCAGTAAAGCCATGATATTAATGACAGATGGTGAAAACTTTCAGGATGATGCCGTTGCCGCCGCGCGTGATGCTCATGATAAAGGTGTTGCAATTCACGTAATAGGCTTTGGATCGCCACAGGGCGCACCTGTGCCGCTCTATCAGGATGGCAAGCAGGTTGGTTTCCATTTAGATAGCGCGGGGCACACCGTTGTAAGTAAGCTGAACGAGGATATGTGTAAACAAATAGCCATAGCAGGCAATGGCGTTTACATAAGAGCAACAAGTGCAAACAGCGGTTTAGGAATAGTGATGGACCAAATTGGCAAAATGCGCCAAAAAGATTACAGCAGCAAAACATTTAAAGATTTTGAAGATCGATTTCAATTTTTCATTTTCATAGCTTTGCTGTTGTTTATTAGCGAATTCTTTATTTCTAACAGAAAAAGTTTAAGGTTAAGCAAGTTAAAATTGTTTGAAGTAAAAAAACCATGAAGCAGTTTATAATACCCCTACTGTTGATGATATTAAATGGCACTGTGCTTTTTGCGCAGGATGCCAAAAGCTATATCCACAAAGGCAACGAATTATACGATCAAAAAAAATACAAAGAGGCCGAAGCGGATTACCGTAAATCTGTTGAGAAGAAGAACCAAAACTTAGAAGGAAACTTCAATTTGGGTGATGCCCTGTATAAAGAAAAAAAGTTTGACGGCGCGGCAAAAAACTTTACCGACATTGCTTCAACGTCAGCCAATCCGCTTGTAAAAGCCGGAGCTTATCATAACCTGGGCAACTCGCTGCTTGAAACCAAAAAGTACGATGAAAGCATCGACGCTTACAAAAAATCATTGCTTAATAATCCTAAAGATGATGCTACACGCTATAACCTGGCCTATGCACAGGAAATGCTAAAAAAACAGCAGCAGCAAAACAAGCAAAATCAAAACAACCAGAATAAGAATAACCAAAATCAGGATAAGAATAAAAGCAATCCGGATAAAAAGAACCAGGATAAGCAAAATCAAAACAAAGACCCGAACCAGCAGAACAAGGATCAGGATAAACAAAATCAGCAACAAAAACCTGATAATGGCGGAGTATCAAAAGATGATGCACAGCGTATGTTAGATGCCCTTAACAACCAGGAACAAGGCACACAGGATAAACTGAAAGGTAAAAAATTAAAAGGTGGTGAAGCTCATGTTGAAAAAGACTGGTAATCTTGTTATTTTAGAGGGATCAATGAAAAAATTAGGCTTATTATCACTTTTACTGCTTTGGACAGCCCTGTCATTTGCCCAGCTTAAATTTACAGCTACAGCAAGCAAAACTAACGTTGGCGTTGGGGAACAATTCCAGGTTGATTTCGCACTTAATGGCGGTGGCGAACGCTTTATTCCACCCGATTTTCATGGTTTAGACGTATTGTCAGGTCCAAATCCTTCAACCAGTATGACCTCAATCAACGGGGTTACCAGTTACAACACCACCTATAGCTATATTTTAGCTGCTGATAAGGAAGGCACATTTCAAATCGATGCCGCTGCGATAGTATCAAACGGGCATACCTTAACAACAAACTCGCTAAAGATCAAAGTAAAAGGCCAGGCACCGCAACAGCAAGCTCAACCAACTCAACAAGCCCAGGCTGCTGCTCCTGATGATGCCAGCAAGGCTGATGCTAAGGATCTTTCGAAACAAATATTTTTAAAAGCCGAGGTTGATAAAACAAACGTGTACGTTGGCCAGCAGGTTAAAGTAAGTTACAAAATATATACGCGGGTAGGCATACTTGGCGGGCAGCCTGATAAAGCACCCGATCTGAATGGTTTTTACAATCAGGATGTGGTTAACAGAAATCCGAATTCGACCTGGAAAAGTGAAACCTACAAAGGCCTTAGGTATAATGTAGCTACTATAAAACAAAGTATTCTTTTTCCGCAGCATTCGGGTGATCTTAGCATTGACCCCTTGGGTATGACAGTTGTAGTCCGGCTGCAATTGCCATCGCGTAACGTTTTAGATGATTTTTATGGCAATGTTAAAGATGTAAAATACCAGATGAAAAGCCAGCCCATCATCATTCATGCGATAGCATTGCCCCAGGCAGGCAAACCGGCTGATTTTAGCGGAGCAGTTGGTTCATTCTCCGTTTATGCTGATGTAGACAAAAAAGAATTAAAAGCCAACGAAACGCTTAACTACACGCTTGAAATTACAGGCACAGGAAACCTTAATTTAATGAATGCGCCAAAGATCAGCCCGCCGGTTGATTTTGAAAAATATGATCCTAAAACGACCGACCATATTACAGTTGACTCAATGGGTGTCTCAGGCAGCAGGCAATTTAGTTACCTGCTGATCCCAAGGCACCAGGGCGACTATATGCTCAACCCGATAAATTTCACTTATTTTAACCCGGCTACCAAACAGTATGTAACCATACCTGCAAAAGGGTTCAGCATTAAAGTTGATAAGGGCGACGTAACAGCCAATGTACCTGCCTTTAACTCTACCGATCAGCAGGAAATAAAGCTGCTGGGAACAGATATTCGGTATGTTAAAACATCATCAGCCGGTTTATATAAAAATGGCGAAGGCTTTTATGATTCTGTGTTGTACTACATACTGCTTTTACTGGGCCCGGTTTTATTTGGAGGAGCTTTATTTTACCGCAGATGGAACACACAATATAACAGCGATATAGTTAAAGTAAAAAGCAGGTTGGCCAACAAAATAGCTGCCAAACACCTGGCTGCAGCTCAAAAGGAATTAACCGCAGGCAACAAATCAGCCTTTTATGAGGCCATTGCCAAAGGCTTATACGGCTATTTAAGTGATAAGCTGAACATCCCCATTGCTGATTTGAACCGCGAAAATATTGCAGATAAACTAAAGGCCAGATCACTGGAGGCTGCGCTTATTAAACAATTGGACGATACCATTGACCTGTGCGAAATGGCGCGCTTTGCCCCGGTAACAGGTATAGCACAACAGGAAGTATTTGACAAAGCAAAAAACATTATCAATGAAATTGAAGACAAGATATAACCTGATGAAGCGCGGCCTGTACCTGCTTTTGCTGCTTGCCTTGCCCCTGTTTTCGCTGGGCGATGATAACACTGCGCTTTTTGAAAAAGGCAACGCAGCCTATGCCAAAGCGCAATACCAGCAGGCCGAAAAAGCATACCAGCAAATTGTTGATGGCGGATACCAATCGGCAACGGTTTATTTTAATTTGGGTAATGCTTATTATAAACTGGGCGATATTCCATCAGCTTTGCTGTATTATGAAAAAGCACATAAACTTGCCCCCGGCGATGAGGATATCAACTTTAATATTAGGTTCGCCAATTCAAAAACCTCAGATAAAGTTGAGCCGGAGCCGGAGTTTTTCGCTACCCAATGGTGGCATAATTTTATCCTGTTCTTTTCTGCCAGTACGCTTGCCGTACTAAGTATTTTACTTTTTCTGGCAGGGTTTGGGGTGCTTATCCTTTATCTTTTCACAAGTTCGATATCGCTTAAAAAGGCATCATTTTTTATTGGGGTAACAATGGTTTTTGTTGGCCTCGTAATGGTATTTATGGCCAACAGACAAATAAACTATTTTAGCAATCATCACCAGGCCATTATCTTTAGCAGTACGGTAACCGTAAAAAGCTCACCCGATGCATCGGCAAAGCCTCTGTTTGTAGTTCATGAAGGCACTAAAGTTACGGTGATGCAAACCAATGATACCTGGATAGAGGTTGAACTGCCCAACGGCAATGCTGGTTGGATAGCATCGTCTGATGTAAAGGAAATATAAGCCGTATTTCCTTTACAAAAGGAATATCCCGCTACTATAATTGCGGAATATCCTCTACCAATATTTCGTTCCCTTGCCTATCATAGTAAATACAGGTCATTTCATTTAAATCGACAATCCATTTCTCAATACCTGAGGCCGCACAATCGGCACAAAAGGTTATATAATTGGTTTGTCCTTGCTGATGTATCTTAAGATCATACTTGAACTGTTCCTTATTGCTTTTGTCAGCAATGGTCATCAATTCATACTTGCCTTCCGACTGTATGCTACCATCATTTACCGACGCATAAACGGTATGACTATCATTGACATAAGTTGTAAAACTTTTTACTCCTAAAGCTTTTATATCCTGGATATACTTTGGGAAATCAGCGCCGCTTTTTACTTTTGAATGGGCAGCTTCAATTTGGGCTATTGTAAACATATTTTTAAGTTTTAATGTATATCAAAAGTACCCGTATAGGAGCAGGTCAAATTGTAAAAAATCGTTTGTTTTACTTTTTAGAGAAGAATTTTTCAGGCGTTTCCCCGGTAAATGCTTTAAAATCTTTGATAAAATGAGCCTGGTCATAATAGCCATTCTCGTAACTTTTCTCAGTCAGGTTACGGCGGCCATTAAACCCATTGATTAGTGATTGCAACCTAACTATCGATGCAAATTTTTTTGGAGAGGCTCCTACAATCTTCCTGAATCGTTTTTCAAGCGGGCTTTGGCTGGTATTCAGTTGTGCAGCCAGATCTTTTATCCTGATAATCCCTTTTGATTGCCTGATCAATGAAACCGCGGCAGCTACCAACAAGTCTTCGGTAATTACTTTTAATTGCGCTGTTAAAAAAAGTTCTATAACCTGTATCCGTTGTTTATCGGTATAGGCTTCGGAAAGTTGCTCTTGTATTTGTTCCAGTAGCGATGCACTAAAAAAGTTATCTAACGATATACTCTGAGAAAACAATTCATTTACCGGCTGAGTAAAAAAAGCAGCGGCACCCGTCTCCTTAAAATAAATAAGCACCGTGCCGGTATTAGCTGAATTTTTGAATAAACGGTAAGTATCCTGCAATCCAGTTATGCCAAAGGTTGAAAGCATATTTTCCCGGTCATTAAACAGCTGCGATAATTTCCCGCGGTATTGCACGCCAATAACCAGCGAGGTATCAGGCAATACTCTATAGGTCTGTTCATTTTCACTCTCAGATATAACAAAGTATTTAATATAAGGCTTTAAAATATCTGCCGGTATATATTTATCAAACCTATTCATCAGATGATCGATTGATAGAACTAATATACTAAACTTAGTAATGTTTATTTTTTTAACCGCGCTACCTGGTTATATATTTATTAATTCAGATAGCTGCTGCCAGTTATTTACTGGTTGTTCCACTCTCATCATGGTTGCGATCAGGGTATAAATATCGGCGGCAGAATGGCCGTTCTCACGCAAATATTTTACTGAAGTTGCCCCGGCAGATTTGGAAAGCTTTTTGCCCGATGTTTCCATGATCAAAGGATGATGATAAAAGGTTATACCCTTGAAATCACTTTTGCCAAGCGCCATTGCCAGCTGATGCTGCGCCAGTGTCGATGGCAAAAGATCATCACCCCTTATCACCAGATCAATACCATAAAAAAGATCATCAATTAAAGAAGTAAGCTGATATGACGGAAATCCATCCTTCTTTTTCACAATAAAATTTAGCATTTCGGCAGGCAGTACGGCATCGATTACCTGCCCCGGATAAGTTTTAACACGCAGTGCAGTGCAGTTATTACTGATGAGCCGCCAGTTGCCATTTTCTGTATTTAATGGAATTTGCTGATCAAGGCACGTACATGAATCAGCAGCATCTGAATTGGTTTGCTTACGCGAACAGGTACAGGCAAAAACCAAACCTTCATCGAATAATTGTTCCATTGCCTGGCGATAGATAGGCATACGATGCCGCTGCGAATAGTTATCTTCAAAATCCCTCACGTCCCGCGGGCCTTCATCCCAGGTAATCCCTAAAAAGCTCAGCGTATCAAAAACATCCTGCAAGTATTGTTCATTTACCCGTGCGCGATCAAGATCATCTATCCTTAGTAATATTTTAGCCTGATGCTTTTGTGCCAGCGCCGCAGTAATAGCGAAAGAAAGCACATTGCCTAAATGCAAAAACCCACTTGGAGTTGGCGCTATCCGGGTTTTGTTATAGGAGCTTTCAGGCACTTTTATCAAATTTGATTCAATATAAATCTACTATACTTTTTGCAGAACATAGAAATGCATTTCTTTTCTGGTAGAAAAACCTGTATGCTCATAAACTTTTACTGCTCGTTCATTATCACAGCGTACATGCAAAAACGGAATTTCTGAAGCTGCCTTAATTCGGTGGATATGATGAACTAATAATTGCCTCGCATAGCCCTTACCCAGATAATCAGGATGGGTACAAACGGCGCTTATTTCGGCATAAGGAGATGGATTCATGCGTTGCCCGGCCATTGCCACCAGTTTACCATCTTCAAAAATACCGTAATAGTGCCCGAAGTCGATCGTTCTTTCAAAAAATGGACCGGGGTTAGTTAATTTGGTTAGAGCCAGCATCTCCGGTATATGTTTTTCTTCCAGAAGCACGGATTCTATTTCAACAGCAGCAGGCAATTCTGGCTGGTCATAAACCATTTGAAGAATTTTCATATACCGTAAATTTTTCCATTCAGCAGGTATTTGTATTTCTACCGGTGAAATAAATACGATGACCCTATCCTGCGGGATCAGTTCATAAAGTATCTGAAAATTATCTGTTGAATTTTCTTTTAACCCTACAAAAGGCGCAATATTTTCATCGAAATATTTAACAAATTCATTCCCGTTTGAAAGTTGATTATTGCCAGAGATGTGCGCGTTCCAGGCGGGATTATCCAATACATGATTCATGCAGCAAACCTAAAAAAATCGTTTGGATAGCATGTCACGAAAGTGTATTTGCTTTATTTTATCGCCAATGCTGATTTCTCCAACTTGCTTGTTCAGCTTCGGTCAAAAATGTCCAGGCTACAAAACGGCTTGTTTTTTGCCCCTGCGACATGCTGATGGTTTTAATAGCTGTGGGTGATACCTTTCGTAATGATTTGTAAACCCCGGTTAACGTATCTTTTTTTGACACCAATGTGGAGAACCAGAAAACGCTTTTTGCAAATAATTCACTTTGCTCAATCATGCGCCTGATAAATGCAGCTTCGCCGCCATTGCACCAGAGTTCATTGTTTTTACCACCAAAATTCAGCACCGTTTTCTGTGATCTGGCCTTATTCAAATTATCCCATTTCCTGTTTGTGCCCGCTTGCGCTTCCTGCCATGAGGCGTGGAAAGGCGGATTACACATAGTAAGGTCAAAAACTTCGCCCTGTTTAATAATACGTTTAAAAACATCGGCAGCATTGGTTTGCAAGCGGCACACAATGTTATCCTTTACAGTCGGGTTTAAGGCGATGATCTCATTTGCCGATTGGATAGCAAGCGGATCAACATCAGTACCTACAAATTGCCATTTATAGGCACTATTGCCTATTAAGGGATAAACACAATTTGCACCTGTTCCTATATCTAAAACTTTGATCTGATCTCCGGTTGGGATAATTCCATCATTGCTTTCAGCCAATAGATCGGCTAGGTAATGAATATAATCAGCACGGCCAGGTATGGGCGGGCAAAGATAGCCTGGCGGAATATCCCAATAACTGATACCGTAAAAGTGTTTCAGCAATGCTTTATTCAGCGTTTTAACCGCTTCGGGATCGCTAAAGTCTATAGATTCAGTCTGATACTGATTCAGCTTTACAAAAGCACCCAGTTCAGGTGTACTTTTAATCAGCTGGTCAAAATCATAACCCTGCCTATGTAAATTACGAGGATGCAAATTTTCTTTTTCGGCAGGTTTATTCTTTACTGTTGATGACATGAATTGTGTGTGAGATCGATGCGAAGTTCAGCATTCCTGATTGAAAAAACTGAAATTTATATCAATTAGAAACTCTTCTTTAAAACTCAGGCATGTTTTTTTGCGTTCTTATGTTCCAACACCACGCTTTTAAGCTTTTCATTTCCGGCGATGGTTTTTAAACCTTCTTCATAGCCTATCATATAAACTTCTTCGGCGGCATCGGTATCAAACATACCGTAACCCCCTAAACCATGAGGCTCAATAACTATATCGCATAAAATTTTATGTGTATTGAGGCTAGAGTTGATCGCGATCATAGCGGCTCTGTCAATCATATGCGCAAAAGATTTGATCTCGGTAATTACCGGTAAATGATTACATGATGAGCCAATGATGAGGTCGCAATTGCCTATCAATGGTTCAACCGGAAAATTGTTGAGTATGCCGCCATCAATGTACATATGCCCGTTAATTTCAATGGGCCTAAAAATACCGGGCACACAGCATGAGGCCAGTATCGACATATCCAGTTCACCATCGGTAAAATATACCAACCTGTCTTCACCCAGGTCGACAGACGAGATAGTAACTTTAGTCTTAAGCTTTTGAAAGGAGTTATGCGGAATATATTTATTAATTATTGATCGTGTATTTAATATAGAAACAAAGCCTGTACTGCCCAATACGGGGCGCAGCAGTTTAAGTAAATTGGTTTCCTGAATGATCTTCAATATTTCTTTAGGCGAATATCCTTCGGCAAAAAAAGCTGCAGCAATTGATCCGGCGCTGGTGCCTGATATATGCGAAAATTCGACACCATAATCAATAAGCGCCTGCATAATTCCTAAGTGCGACACTGCTCTTATGCCTCCGCCCGACAAGGCTAAGCCTATTTTATTAGATCTATTTTGATTGATACCTGTATCCATTACTTGTTTTTTATACATTATATTGGCCATTAACTGTGCCAAAATTATTGCTGGTAAAAATAGCCAGTTTATAAATATTATCGTCTTGCGGCGTTACAAAATCGAGCCAGGTTTGTAAGGCTACCTGGGCAGTGCAAGGCCCGTAAGTAATTATTTTAATTTTTCTTAGTAGAGATTCTTTCCTTAAGATAGTTAAAACCTCTTGCATTATTTCACCGCTGAAGGGGGTAAACATAAAAAATATGGTCCCACCGGAATAGTCTGCTTGGCGTGCATCTGTATTTATAAATGTCACATCGGATAAATTAAGTTTCGCAGCGCAATCATTCGCATAATCGCAGAATGCCGGTTCAAACTCTACACCCTTAGCTGTAGTGCCTGTGAGAAGATTTACCAGGATAGTCGCCTGACCCAAACCCGAGCCCAAATCAAAAAAAACATCTTCCTTTACGAAACAACATTTATCGGCAAGTTCAAAAATGATCCTGGCTGGTGTTTTTTGATAGTATACCATTTCAGTTTCCAGCTCTTTAGTCTGCTCTGGCATAGTTTGAAAAAAACATAACTCATTTACAAAGACATCAAGGTTATCATAACCTACTTCTCCCTGGTGTTCATTATAATTTAAATCTACATATTCATTAACCAAGCTTTTGAATGTATTTCCTCTACATCCTATCCTGATATTTGTACGAAGTTTTTGAAACAGTTTAATATCAATTTCTTCCAGTTCGCTTTTTGCTTTTTCAGCACTATGCCTCAGCAATATAAGTTGATCTGATCGAACCTTTTTTTGCATAAGTTCTTCGATCTGGCCAATAACCTGAAACTCGATGAAGTCTATAACCTCCATACGCATATCAAAATTCTTCTCCTCATAGAGTAAAGAATTTTCTGCTATTGACGCGATATATGTTTGCATTTCAAAGAAGGTCATCTTCGAGAGATCACAATTAATAATGTCTGATTTAATTTTATTCAATTTAGTATTTTGATCTTAAATATAATCCGATTCAGAATTTCTGAAACACTTGTTTTAGTTTGCAATAAATCTATAAAAAAGAAAGCCAATCAGTATTTAACTAATTGGCTTTCTTTTTATCCTTAACCTTATATGGTTTTGTACAAATCGAAATTATATGCCTATAGACGTAATTATATTATCAGAGCCTATCGGTAACACCTGGGTAGTTTTTGAATTATCAGGTGAAGTTTTAACTATATAAACCTGGTTAATTTGGTTGGAGGTATATACTTTACTTTTGAATGAAGTGCTCATACTAGCCGATCCTTTGGCAAGTAAATTGGCACCGGTTGTAGGATCCCCATCATAAATGGAGATCAAAAATATAGACGACTGGAAACGTGTATCGGTTACACTTACAGTAAAGTTTACATTACGTGAGTTTTGCCAGGAAAAGCCCGCCGGAACTTTAATTGAATTAGTTGTATTTCCGGCAATAACAGGTGTAATTTCTTTTGAAGTTTTACAGGATGTAAAGGCAAATACAAATATTGTTAGGCTGAATAATATATTTTTCATAAAATTATTTTTATAGTGTGTTTTGAGATTATTTAAATTACCTGTTACTGAAATAGTAGAGCCGGGTTTCTATATCCGAGGGCTGTATTTGAATACCAGTCTGTAAATAATGAACCTCCGGATTGTGCCCAATCACTAAAATGTAAATAAGCTGTCGTAATATCAGTGCCCTCTATAGGATAATTAAATGTAATAGTGGGTAAATCAATTGCATATGGCAAACCGGTTTTGGTTACATAATATCTCCCTGCTGCCACATTAGTATTATCATTTGCAGTTCCAAATATTGTTTGATCTGCCAAAGCAGTTGGTAGTTTACCTGGCAAGTGCACTTCACGACGAGAGGTTCCTGCCATATTGTATATAAATGGATTATAATCGGTTCCGAAAACACTAAGCGTTGGCCCGCTGGCTACATTAAACGTAACCGTATAGGTTATCGGCGGCGACGGCGTTACGCCTAATCTGGTATTCCAGTTTTGCGTTTCATCACGCATATCGGTAAATAAAATAACAACAGCACTAGTTTGGCCTGATTCTAAAGTACCGCCGGTTAAACCACTTACACTTGTAGCAGGTATAGGAAATTCTACACCAAAAGCACTTCCCAGTGTACCACCTGTAGCCTCTAATGTGTAATAGCCTATTACTTGTACTACAATATTTTGAGCGTTTGTTACCACGTTATACTTATAAGCCATTACCAGGTCATTCATATCAAAATCGCCCGTTTTAGGCCATTGATCCTCAAATGCAACTGTTGATCCAGAGGCTGATGAGTAATTGTTGTAGGCCTTGGTGGGGTCATTAGGATAATCATCAAGGTTATCGGGAACTCCGTCTCCATCAGTGTCGATTATTTGCGCTGTAAGTGCGTAAGCCGTGTTGGTATCCATGGTTACCGCACCGTTAAGAGCAAAAAGGCGGCCCGTGGTGGTAGCTCCGGTGGTCATGGTGATACTGGCAGTGGCTATAATATTTCCGACAAAAGTGCTATAGGTACCAATTGTTGCAGAGGACCCCACTTGCCAATACACATTGACTCCTTTGCCTCCACTTTTCATTACTATTTTTGAATAACTGGCAGTTGTAATGGTAGATCCCATTTTAAAAATGAAAACTGCATTTGGGTCGCTACTATCATCAAGCGTAAGCGTACCTGTTAATCCGGCAGACGAGCTAAAATTATAAACACCTGGTGTTAATGTCATACCGCCTAAGTCCTTACCTGTCAAATCGGATGTTTTTGTTTGGCCTGCAATATTAGTGTAAGCTGCCTGAGCAGCAATTTGAGCCGGACCAGCTAAAGATGGGGCACCGGAGTAAAACTGACCAGACAAAATTTTTCCCGGCGGAAACCCTGTTAGTGCTGAACCGGGGCTAACACCAATATTGCCGGTAACTACAGTAGCACCGGTATTTGTTACAGTTGAGTAGCCCAATACAGCAAAGCCTTGTGCCGCACCAAGCAATGGTGCTGTTTGGGCAAATGCCACGTGTGATAAGATTGCGCATAATAGCACAGGAATAAGTACAAAAATCTTCATAATTTAAATCAATTAGGGATGGTGTAATAAGGAATACTAGACTTTTGCCTGCAATATAGCGGGGTTTCAAAGAGAAGTTAATTAGACAAACGTATGTGTGTCTGAAAATCATTTAAATGTAGTTAATATTTTTATTATAAATTATATTTATTTAAATAATAATTAAATACGAAACATCACATAATCAAGCTGTTAAATCAATTATTCGGTATATGCCTGTTTTATAAATTGAACAAGGGGTTCCGATATATGTAAAATATTAAATAATGTGTAACTTGGTATATAACAATACCCTACTGCCCCAATGAACACGCATGCTGACAAAACACAAGAAAACAAAACGCAGGCAACAGCCAGTGTAGTTGGTCAGAAAAAGTACGCGCACTCGCCTTCATCTGAGTTTGTAGATAACCGCCCAGAATCTGTTGCTCAAAGAAGATTACAAGAGGCAATAAATAATAGCCCCCGCATACAGCAACTAAAGGCTCAGCATGAAATGGTTGATAATAGGACAGAGGGAGAGAAACAAGGATTAATTGTTGAGGATCACGAAGAAAGCCTGCTACCCGGGCAGATGAAAAAAAGTGAATTCCTGGGTAAATTATACCAGGAACTCTATACTGCCGGAACAGAGGAATATAAAGGCACGAATCTGACGGTACAGGGCTGCCCTTACATTGCACGCTGGGTTATGCTATATCAGAACGCATCAAGCGATCATATTGATAAGGCGCTGCTTAAATATGCCAAAGCAACGTCAGCCATTGCAAGCGCTGAACAGTTGATGGCATTAATAACTGATAGAGCAAGGCTTGGATTTAGAAGACAAGTTGAAACAGGAGAAATTACGGAGTTACCCGGCGATATCACCGAGAGTACAGGCAAAGGCATTGTACCTGAACCTGAAATGATCGTTCAGCGAAAGAAGCGCGAAAAAGGACTTACGACCGTGAAAACAAAAGCAGAACCCGTGGTGCAACTTGGATGCATCAACGGAGGTGGCGGTGGTGGCGGCGGCGGTGCTGCTGCTGGCGGTGGTGGCGGTGGTATTCCCGCTCCTCTTCTTCCTGCTCCTCTTGTTCCCGCTGCCCCGGTATTTAATTTTCTACCATGGGGAGCTGCCGTAACAGTAGGCTATAAGGGTAAGGAAACAGAATATTGGAATGCAGTAGTTGCTGCCGGTCGGCCAGTATGGTCTGACGGTCTTTTAGGCCCCGGCTTCTACACTACACTCACAACTAATGCCGGCCTTGCAATGTTTTATTCACAAGCAGCTGAGGGCCATGTAATGGAAGTTGGTTATATCGGGGGACTAGGAGGTTTGAACATTGTGGACATAGCCCAACCGAGTGACTACGATGACGCGTTGCATGATGTAGGCGTTGATGTGTTACGGGTACCTAGCCCGGTTTTAGGACAATTATGTTTCAAGCATACAGGCCCGGCCGCAGTAAATCTTGCTAATTTCCGATTCCGTCCGCATTAATAGAGCAACAGGTATTGTTTAAAATTTAGAAATTTAGTTACTAATTCAATATTTGAAAAACTAAACCCCCTTAGGGTTGATTTTGTATTGTGCAGGGGGATTGGAGGATAATGGTGCGGTGATAACGCCGACTATGGGTTGAATGATTTTTCTATCGCGTCACTTAAAAGTTAATTTGCAAATTTTTCATCCGCCTTTCTGGCTTTATCTGATAATCTGTCTACCATATCAGGAATCGAACTTACTTTGTTCCTTCGCTCCTGAAGCGGTTTTCTGATCTTTAAAATTGGCAACGCCACGAATGACGCAACCTAATTCAATTTAGCCATTTTACTGGCTTAGTGGTCCCGACGAGAATCGAACATGGTCTGTAAAAAGCTGTTTTACAGATATTTAATCTCATCCCTTCAGCCAGAACTCCACTAATGACGCGATTGGTCTAAATATCGTTTAAAAGATCATTTTAGCATTATCGAAAGCCTTTTGCCTGCGTCACAATCTTACATCATGTTCAAAAGCAATTGCATTTCCATATCAATACAAAGATAACAAAAGTTCAGAGAAAATTGTCAATATCGAATAATTGTTTAAGTTTACATCTGCAAAAGGGGATGCAGAATAGCCCTTATAACAAACAAGAACTTAAATGCCAGGCCAATACGGTTATCTTGAGGACTTTATTACAGAACTTCGTTCCAATGGAAGATATGCTTTTTCATTGCAAGAAGTGCGCAATAAATTTGAACAATCAGACGAAGCAGTAAAGAAAGCATTACAAAGGTTAAAGAAAAAGCAGGAAATAGCTTTGGTACGAAATGAGTTCTATGTAATTGTTACTCCAGAATATAGAAGTAAGGGGATACCTCCACCCTCTTTTTTTATATCAGACTTAATGAAGTTTCTCGACAAGGATTATTACATAGGCCTGTTAAATGCTGCAGCTTATTATGGCGCGGCACATCAGCAGCCGCAATCTTTTTCAGTCATAACCATCAAGCCCAGCTTAAGAGACATTAAAAAGGACAACCTAAAAATTAACTTCTACATTAAAAAAGAATGGGCAAAAGAAGATATAGTGCAACGAAAAGTTGATACCGGATTTATAAATGTTTCATCAGCTGAACTAACAGCTTTAGATCTGGTGTATTATTTTGACCAGTCCGGCGGGCTAAACAGGGTTGCTACTGTGTTGGAAGAACTTAGTGAAGTTATGAATGCAAATAAGCTGCTTGAAACAGCTAAAGGGTATTCACCGATAACCGCAGTTCAGCGTTTAGGATATTTGTTAGAAGACATTTTGGATAAAAAAGATTTGAGTACTCCTATGAAGGAGCATTTAAAAACAGTAAATCATTTTCCTGTACTATTAAGACCGCAAAAGGAAAGGTTGGACATGATTACTGGTAATGATTGGAAGGTGGTACCAAATGTTGAAATAGAAACAGACTTATGATCCCACAGGCATACATAACTGCATGGCGAAAAAAGGCTCCATGGCAGGAAGATTTTCAGGTTGAGCAAGACTTAGTAATTGAGCGTGCTTTAATGGTTATATATGAAGACCCGTATTTAAAAGGAAAATTGGCATTTAGAGGAGGTACAGCATTACATAAACTGTATTTATCACCTGCAACAAGATATTCAGAGGACATTGACCTTGTTCAAATTAGCGCAGAACCATTTGGTCCTATTATAGACCGGTTAAGAGAAGTTTTATCCTTTTTAGGCGATAAACCTATACGTAAGCAGAAACAACATAATAATACCCTAGTCTACCGTTTTGACTCTGAAGGAGGAATTCCATTAAGGTTAAAAGTCGAAGTTAATTGCCGTGAGCACCACACAATTTACGGCATTCAAGATGTAAAATATAATATGCAGTCTGAATGGTATACAGGTGAAGTATTAATACCCTCGTATGAGTTGGCTGAGTTGTTAGGGACAAAGATGCGCGCCCTATATCAAAGGAAAAAAGGAAGAGATTTATTCGATATGTGGTATGCAATTACTCAAACTAACGTAAACATCAATAAAATCATTGAGGCATGGAAATTTTATATGGAACGGGAAGAGAATACAATAACAAAACAGGAATTTTTGGATAATATGGAAAAGAAGATAGAAGATAGAGATTTTTCAGGAGATATGGAAGGCTTATTAAGGGCTGGGCTATCGTATGACATTAAAATGGCCTATAATTTCATTAACGAGAATTTACTAAATAAAATTTAACTATCGAATGAAACAAAGTAAAATTACACTTAGTCAGCTTGAAGATTTTCTCTTAAAAGCCTGCGATATTCTCCGGGGGAAAATGGATGCGTCTGAGTTTAAAGAATTTATTTTTGGAATGTTGTTTCTTAAACGTCTTAGTGACGAGTTCGACGTCGCACGTGAAAAAATTACTGAACGATTTAAAAATAAACTGTCTGCTGACCAGCTAAGTGAAATCCTAAATGAACCCACTTCCTTTAAACAATATACTAATTTCTATGTTCCTAGAGCAGCACGATGGAATGACAGTTGGATTGGTAGCGATGAAAAGTTTCACCCCGCAATAAAAGATGTGAAGCAAAATGTTGGGACTATTTTGAACATAGCCTTACACGCATTAGAGGATGCCAACCCCGAATTGTTGGAAAATGTTCTGAAAGGAATTGACTTTAATATCAAGAAGGGGAAAAGCCCTATACCTGACCAACGATGGATAGATTTAATAAATCACTTCAATGGCAGCCTGAATCCACTGCGAAATGAGAATTTTGAGTTTCCTGATTTATTGGGTGCGGCATATGAATACCTGATAAAATATTTTGCCGATACTGCTGGCAAGAAAGGCGGTGAGTTTTATACTCCTGGGCAGGTGGTGAGTTTATTAGTAACTTTATTGAAGCCACAGCAAGGAATGGAAATCTATGATCCAACGGTGGGAAGCGGTGGTATGCTCATTCAAAGTTGGCAGTACGTAGAGGAGCAGGGACAAAACGCTAATGACTTGGCTTTGTTTGGACAGGAGAGTAACCCTACAACATGGATAATTTGCAGGATGAACATGATCCTTCATAACATTTCCAAAGTAAATATTGAAGATGGTGATACGCTTGAAGACCCCAAAATTTTAGAAGAAGGGAAAAATACTTTTAAAAAATTCGATATTGTAATTGCAAATCCGCCTTTTAGTCAAAACTACAATAAAGCCACTATGAAATTTCAAAACCGCTTTGCCTACGGTTTTGCACCTGAAACAGGAAAGAAAGCTGATTTGATGTTTGTACAACATATGGTAGCCAGTTTAAAACCGAAAGGAAGAATGGCGACCATTATGCCGCACGGTGTTTTGTTTAGAGGCAGTGCCGAAAAAGTTATCAGAAAAGGATTAGTAGATGCAAATTTAATTGAAGCAATTATCAGTTTGCCACCAGCCTTATTTTACGGTACAGGCATTCCAGCGTGCATAATTATTATTAATAAAAATAAGGACGAAAAATTAAGGGATAAAATATTTTTTATCAACGCCGATGCCGAATACGGGGAAAGTAAAGTACAAAACTATTTACGGCCTGAAGACATTGAAAAGATTGATTTCGTTCTTACAAAGAAACTAAACTTACCAAAATATAGCCTCTTGGTTGATAAGAAAGTAATTGCTGAACAAAATGATTACAATCTGAATATACGGAGATATGTGGACAATACTCCCGAACATGAACCAGAAGATGTAAAGGCTCACCTGATGGGCGGAATACCAGTTTCAGAAATTGAACAACAATACGCCCAATTTAGTAAGTTTGATTTTACAGACGAAGCCATTTTTAAAAATAAAAACAAGAACTATCGCTTGTTTATAAATGCTATTATAGATAAATCAGAAATAAAGAGGCGAATAGAAGCCGACGAAAGAATTCTCCAAACCATTACTAAAATGCAGCGTGCGTTAGATAAGTGGTGGCTGGTTGCTAAAGAGGATTTTGCAAAAATTGCATCAATTCAAAGCAACAAGAAAACGATAGTTAACCCTATACCGCAGGTAAAACAGCACTTACTGATCAGTCTAAAGGACGCCCTTAAAAGTAAAAAGTTACTTAGCGAATTTCAAATTGCTGGTGTTTTTGTAAACTGGTGGAGTAATATAAAATATGATCTAAAAACGATCGCTACAATTGGTTGGATTCCGAGCCTAGTGCCAAAGAATTATTTTATCCAAACCTATTTCAAAACAGAACAAAAAATAATTCATCAAACGGAAAATTTGATTGATGAAAAAGAAGCTTCTTTACAAGAAACTATTGAGGCTGTGGAATATGAAACAGATGAAGGAGAAGAAATTACTACCAAACAAATTAAGGCTTATTTGAAGAATTGTATTGAAGATTTGCAGCCAACTGATAACTCTAAACCGGAATTATCTTCCACATTAGAAGAAATTTCAAAACTGATAGAACAGTTGAACCAAATTACATCCTTAGAAAAACAAATAAAAGAAAACAAAGATCGGCTGAAGGCACAACAATATGACTTGAATAAAAAGGTAGAATTTAAGATGTATGGTGTGGATGAAGAAAAAACAGAGTTAAACAACTTGCTCACTTTTAATCTACAAAAACTGGAAGGATTAAAAGCAAAGAATAAAAAAGTAAGAGATAATAAAGAAACAAAAAAGCAGGAAAAGGAAATTTCAGCTCTCGAAGCAGATAATATAAAAATAGAAGAGCGGATAAATGGTCTGGATAATTTTCTTGAAGGAATCGGCGGTATTATCACTGAAGATGAGTGCAAGACTTTAGTATTACAAAAGCACAATAACCTGGTTCAGGATGAATTGCTTAAATACTTGAATGCAGAAAAAAGAAAGTTAATTGGGGGAGTAGAAAAATTGTGGGACAAATATGCCGTACCCTCTAAATTTTTAGAGGCGGAAAGAGAAATTACATTGAAAAGACTGGACGTTTTTTTAACACAATTGAATTATTTGAATTAATGAAGGATTGGAAGTTTGATAAGTTGGACAATCTCGTTAAAATTGATCCGGAACATCTTGATAATTCAACAGAAGGGAATTATCAATTTTATTATATTGACATTAGCTCAGTTTCAAGCGGAGTAATTTCGTTTCCTTCACAAATGATCACTTTTAACAAAGCACCATCAAGGGCACGAAAAGTTCTTCAAAGCGGAGATCTACTAATGTCAAGTGTTAGTTTGCGCCGGAATCGGGTGGTCAATATCAGCGAATTCTCCACTTAAAACGAGAAATGATAAGATTAAAAGCTTTTATCGAACCATCTGAAGAATATTCAGGAATGGCAAGACAAGTAGTTGGTGAATTTCTATGGAGTAGTTTCAATATTAAAATCTAACTCCAACTTAGATTACAGATTACAACCTTTCTTAATTTTTTATTTTTGGCCAGACTCCCGCTAATTGTCTGGTCACTTTGCGACGGAATCCCTCTGATCAACATCCCCGGAATATCAACTTTCATTTTTGAATTGTACTTAAATAAAAATTATAAGGTGAGCCCGAATTAATGAAGTCCACCTTATAATTTCGTAACATCAAATGGCCGAAAGCTTTTTCTTCAAGGCCGCCATATCTTCACTTATTTTCAAATCAACTATTTTTGCGTAATGCTGAGTTTGCTTAATGGATTTATGGCCGAGCATTTTTGATACTGTTTCTAATGGCACCCCATGTCTTAAAGTTACTGTAGTTGCAAAAGTATGGCGAGCAATATGAAACGTCAATTTCTTCTCAATTCCGCAAACGTCAGCAATTTCCTTTAAATACGCATTCATTTTTTGGTTAGTTAAAATGGGCAGAACAAAGTTCTCTTTTAAGCATCTAGGATGCTTATCGTATTTATTGATTATTTCTAAAGCCTGCGGCAAAATTGGTAATCTTTGCGGAGTTTCAGTTTTTTGCCTTTTGGTCATAATCCATTTTTCACCATCCTCTCCATTTATAATTTGATTACGTTTTAAATTACTTACATCTACATAGGCAAGGCCCGTATAGCAACTAAAAATGAAAACGTCCTTAACAAGGTTTAGCCTATCTATCGCAAATGTTTTATTTCTTATTGCTGCAAGTTCATCAGTGTAAAGTGGAATAACATCATTTTCTTTCACTGACATTTTAAATTCGCTAAAAGGATCTTCGGGTAACCACTTCTTTCTTATACATTCGATTATAATACTTTTAAGTGTACGAATGTATTTAATCGTAGAATTATGATTGCAATTCTTGATGGTTTTTAACCAGAGCGATAAATCCTTTACAAACTCATAATTAAGGTCTTTAATTCCTAAATCAGTTAAATCATATTTCCATTTAATAAAAGATTTAGTGTGCTCATATGTCGTTCTGTATTTTTGAAATGTTTTATAAGCATATTCTTTACCTATAAGTTCTTTGATTTCATAAATGTGCTTTTGGAAAATATCAAGCAACATTCTTTTTTCTTCGCCTTGACCGGTAAGAACATTTTTTAATGCCACAGAACTTATCTCTTTGCCCTCATGTATTAATTTACTTTTGGCAGTGTAAACATTCGTTCTAAACACATCTAGATAGGCATTCAGCTTGAGCGTATCTTCCTTTGACCCTTTAGCTCTCCCCACAGACTGATCCCATCTGGCAAGACTCCAAATTCTTTTTGTAGATAATTCTTTTGAAATTCCATCTACTGTGATTCTTAGATAAATGTACCTCTCATCACTTTTTTGATTTTTTGGCTGCTTTAAAAAAAAGAACAACCCAAAGCTTTTTTCCAACATAACATTACATTTTTAAGATTAATAAAGTTGGGAATGCAAAAGCTTCAAAACAAGATGTAAACCTAATTAACATGTTTATTATCAATTACTTGCACCAAGCAGATTGCGTCTTTTTTGTAAATCTTAAGACGCCATTAATGACGCAGATAGATACTGATAGTTTTTGAAAATTTTGATGATTATGCAATAAACAAAAAGCCCGCAAATCAACGATTTGCAGGCTTTAATAAGCTTAGACAATGCTTTTTGTGGTCCCGCCGGGAAGAGAACTTGTTTTGTTCCTGCGCTCCCCTAGCGGTTTTCCATTCTTTTTAAAAAGGTAACGCCACTAATGACGCAACCTAATTCAATTTAGCCGGTTTAAGCGGCTTAGTGGTCCCGACGAGAATCGAACTCATATCTAGAGTTTAGGAAACTCCTATTCTATCCGTTGAACTACGGGACCTGGTTAATGTGCAAATGTGCTTATATGCAGATGTGCAGATTATTGAAGCCCAAAGGTGCAAATTATAGCTGAGTTAGACAAAAAACATTTGCACATCTGCATATTTGCACATCTGCACATTTATCTAACTACCGAGCCATTGTGTAGGGCATCAACAGGCGCTACAAAGCTTAGCTTACCGTCGGCATTTTCAGCCATTAATATCATCCCTTGCGAAAGTATGCCTTTTATTTCGCGCGGCTCCAGGTTTACGAGTATGCTCACCTGCTGACCAATAATAGCTTCTGGTTCATAATATTCCGCAATGCCTGATACTACTGTACGCTGGTCGATACCGGTGTCAATGGTCAGTTTAAGCAGCTTTTTAGTTTTAGCCACTTTTTCAGCAGTTAAAATGGTGCCTGTGCGTATATCCATTGCCGAGAAGGTATCAAAATCTATATTCTCCTTAGCCGGGATGATCGTTAGTTCTTTTGCAGCTGCTGATGCCCGCTTTTTATCCGCCAGCTTTTGGATCTGCTGATTAATCACTTCATCTTCTACCTTTTCAAACAACAAAGCTGCAGGATTTAGCTGATGCCCGTTAGTGAACGTGATCCCGCTACCAAAATCAACCGCTTCTTTGTTCAACATGCCAAATATTTTTGCGGAGCTTCCCGGTAAAAAGGGCTGCATACAGGTTGCCAAATGCGCTATAATAAACAGGCAGTTATGCAACGTTTCTTTAGCATCTGCAGGGTTGGTTTTTATAGTTTTCCAGGGTTCTTTTTCGGTCAGGTATTTATTGCCTGTACGCGCAATATCCATCACGTTTTGTAAGGCCTGCCTAAATTTGTAGCTTTCTAAATTGCGTTCAAACTCATCATAATACTCTGCTATCTGGGCATTAAGGATGGTGTCAGTCAATACAATCTCATTATCACTTTCAACTTTACCGTCATAAAATTTATGCATCAGTATCATCACCCTGTTCACAAAGTTGCCTAAAATAGCCACCAGCTCATTATTTACGCGAGCCTGGTAATCTTTCCAGGTAAATTCGCTATCGCTGGTTTCGGGTAGTATCGAAGTTAGCACATAACGAAGTTCATCCTGCTTGCCTGGAAATTGCTCCAAATACTCATGCAACCATACGGCATGGTTACGCGAGGTTGAAAGTTTTTCGCCCTCCAAATTCAAAAACTCATTGGCGGGTACATTTTGCGGTAAAATGTATTCGCCGTGTGCTTTTAATATAGCCGGGAAAATAATACAGTGGAACACAATATTGTCTTTCCCAATAAAATGGATCAGGCAGGCGTTATCGGCCTCGTTCTCCTGTTTTTTCCAGTACAGCTTCCAGTCCTTATCATTATCAATAGCCCATTGCTTGGTGGCCGATATATAGCCGATAGGCGCATCCATCCAAACATATAGCTTCTTGCCTTTTGCTTCATCTAATGGCACATCAATGCCCCAATCAAGGTCGCGGGTCATGGAGCGGGGTTGCAGGCCCGATTTAAGCCATGATTTACATTGACCAAAAACATTTACTTTCCACTCGCCATCTTTTTCATCAATCCATTTCTCTAACCAGGGTTGGTATTTATCTAATGGCAGGTACCAGTGTTTAGTTAATTTTAATATGGGTGTTTTACCGCTTAAAGTTGATACAGGATTGATCAGATCGGTAGGGCTTAATGATGTACCGCAGTTCTCACACTGGTCGCCGTAGGCGTTCTCATACCCGCAATTTGGGCAGGTGCCTGTAATGTAACGATCGGCCAAAAATTGTTCGTAATCCTCGTCATAATACTGCTCTGAGTATTTCTCTACAAATTCATCTTTTTCATACAAATTTAAAAAGAACTCCTGCGACAGATCATGATGTATGGCCGACGAGGTACGATGATAAATATCAAATGAGATCCCAAATTCAGCAAAACTATCTTTTATCTGGTTGTGGTATTTATCAATGATAGCTTGCGGCGTGGTATTTTCCTTTTTAGCTTTGATGGTTATGGCAGCGCCATGCTCATCTGATCCGCAGATGTAAACTACATCCTGTTTTTTTAGGCGCAGATAGCGCACAAAAATATCGGCAGGTAAATACGCACCGGCCAAATGGCCAATATGTAACGGCCCGTTGGCATAAGGCAGGGCCGAAGTAATGGTATATCGTTTATATTTATTAAGCTGTGACATTAATATGCATCCTTATTAATAATTTGGCAAAGATAATTTATTTTGGCGAGGATATTCGGGGAAGTCCGAAAAGACGGAACGACCGAAAGCTTTTATTATTAATTATGAACCAGCATAAAATCAAACCTGCTTCCGGAATTGCTCCTGCGTACCTAAAAAAAGGCGATAAAATTGCCATAACCTGCCCGGCAAAAAAATTGCCTAACCCAATGACGGATGCTATTACCCTACTGCAATCATGGGGATTGGAGGTTGTTTTAGGTAAAACCGTTGATGCCTCTTTTCATCAATTTGCCGGCGATGATGACCTGCGGGCGCAGGATATGCAAACTTTTATTGATGATGACAGCATTAAAGCCATTATAGCTGCACGCGGCGGGTATGGTACCATCAGGATGATCGATAAAGTTGATTTTAGTCATTTTGCTGCTAACCCAAAATGGCTGGTGGGTTTTAGTGATATTAGCCTGCTCCATACGCATCTGTACAACAATTACAATGTACAAAGCATTCATGGGCAAATGCCGGTGAATATTCCTGATGCTTCGCTAAACTCACTGGAGACCTTGCGAAAGGCTTTATTTGGCGAGGCGCTTAACTACCATTTTGATTCACATCACCTGAACCGTAATGGTGAGGCTAATGGTGTGTTGGTTGGAGGAAATTTATCATTACTGGCTGCCGCATCAGGTTCTGTTTCGGATATTAATTATAGCGGGAAGATATTGTTTATTGAGGATGTGGGTGAATATTTATACAGTGTTGACCGCATGATCCGTACACTTGATCGCGCTGGAAAACTCAAAAACCTGGCAGGATTAGTTTTGGGTGGTTTTAGTGAAATAAAAGACAACGACATCCCCTTTGGGCAAACTATACCCGAAATTATTATGGATGTGGTAGCTGATTATAATTACCCGGTTTGCTTTGATTTCCCGGCGGGGCATATACCTGATAATTGCAGTTTGATATTGGGAAGAATGGCAAGTTTAGCGGTTATGGAGGCGCATGTTACCCTGGAATATTTATAAATCTCAATACAATTTTAAAAAAACTAATAACATAAAAAACCCGCTTCCAGATAATGGAAGCGGGTTAATTATTATTATTAATTTATTACTGGTTAATAATAGCAATATTATACAATAATGCTGCGTCTGGAGTAGCTATTTGCTGGCCACCACCATTCTCAATGGTTAGTGGTAACACATATATTCCTGAATTAGCTACACCTATTGCTGCAGAATTAATTATGATTTTAAAGAAAACCATCTGTTGATTCGCAGGTACAGTTACCACATCACCACCTATTACAGAGAAATCTGAAGTAGGGAGGGCCTGGTAAGTTGTACCGTTTGCTGTATTATAAGCATTTAGCGCAGTTACATCAGTAGCTGATATTGTTACATGCACTGCACTTGTTAATACTTTTGGCGCAGCAATTTTTATGGCTACGGTTAAGGTATCCGTAGCCTGATTTTTAATATTGTACTCAATTGGCTGATATGCGCCATCGCTACCACCAAGCTCATCTGGGTTATACTCAGCAAGCGGGAATTCAACTAAAGGAGCGTCGGCGCCGTAATCAACATATCGGGAATCTTTAAGACATGAACTGCTGAATAACACCAGTCCGCCCATTAGCGCGAAGATTGCCGTTTTTATATAAAATTTCTTTTTCATGTTTTTAAGTTTAATATTGTTTTGCCCAGAAAATCAAAGAAGTAAATTCATTTTCAACGGTAGCAGCTGGTTGAGCAGCTACTGCGGCTGGATTTGTACTATATTCAATCTGAGGATAGAAAATTCTTGATGGTAATTGCCCTATACCACTTGCACCACCGGTTGAACTGCCAAGTGCAGCTGTATTTTGAGAACGTGGAATAGCAGGGTATCCTGTTCTTCTGTACTCATTATAAGCCTCAAATGCGCCGTAACCATTTAGAGCAATATATTTCTGCACTATTATTGATGCCAGAATTGTGTGATCACCATAAGCACCTAATTGTGTACTTGGCTGTCCATAATAAGCAGCCGCCTGAGCATCTGTTAAACCAAGGGCCTCAAAAGATGCCGTTATACCAGCATCATAATAAGTCACTGCACTACCGCTGATCAAACCACGATTAGCAGCTTCAGCCTGTAAAAATAATGACTCAGCTCCTGAAAACAATACGGCTGGCGCAGTAGCATTTAATAAGCCCGGGCCTATTTTACTAAGGGCAGCTGGAATGTTGGTAGAACCATTAAATGCGCCTATTACCTGAGTTGGATCATTGCTACCATCAACAGTTGCATAAAACTTTATCAGGCGAGATGTATCACTAAAGCCGTTCATTAAGTTTACACAAAACTGATTGGCCAGGTAATAATCGTTACCGTATAAGGTTGTTGACCCGTTAGGGCGTAAGCCATAGTTAAGATAGAAAGGACTTTCCTGACCACCGAATGCATCGCCTAATACATAACCTGGTTGTGCAGTAGCCTGGGTTGTACCATCAAGGTATCCTTCGCTTGCTGTTGATGCCAGATCTGCTGCTATTGCACTAAAACCGCTGGTATTAGACTGACGCAAAATTAAACGCAGTTTCATGGTATTAGCGAATTTTTTCCAGTTAGTCATGTTACCCTGGAATATGATATCATCAGATCCCGGAGTTACATCAGGGTTTGCTGCTGCAGCAGTATTGATCAGCTTAATGGCATTATCCATTTGTTTGATCAGATCTGCATAAATTGATGCACCACTGTCATAGGCAGGAGTTAAATTGCTAACCCCTTGAAATGCCTGACTGTAAGGCACATTGTTATAGTTATCAACTAATTGCTCAAAATCATAAGCTTTTAACACTAATGCTATAGCTTCATAATTTGGGTTCGGAGTAACCGTTGTACTATTTACCTGCATTATATTAATGTTAGATAAATTTTGGTACAAATCAGTCCATGGGAAGTTAAGCGTATTTGTTTGGATAGAATACTGCGTAAATAACGCATCAGAAATATATCCGCTTGGGTTTTGTATCCAATAACCTCCCCAAACAGCATACGGCGAATAGACCCAGTTAGTAAGGGTATATGAACCCCATCCGTTTACAATGTCTGCCGCTCCCTTTTCAGCACTCGTAAGGCTCGATGCCAGAGTGGTAGTTCCCGGTGCATTTGGATTAACACTTTCATCCAAAAACCCCTTTTTACAGCTAGATATGCCTATAGCTGTAAGTATCGTTATAATTAAAGTTAATTTCTTCATCTTCTGTAATATTAAAATGTTACTTGTAGTTTAGCACCAAAATACCTTGAACTAGGTAACTGGTAATTTGAACTATTAGCAGCTGAGTTACTTGCGCCAGTAGCGTTTCCAGAGCTAACAGAGGTAGAGGCATCACTAAGTTCCGGATCGCCCCACATTTCGCTCTTTGGCAAGAATGTAAACAAGTTTCTTGCGTCTAAACCAAGAGTTAATCCTTTTATAACACCTGTTTTGTTAATAAACTGATCTAATTTAAAGTCAAGTGAAACTTCACGTATTTTCCAGAAATCAGCACTTGTTACATAGGTAGAACCTACTGTAGATGGAGAGCCTGGTTCAACCCAGTAGTTAAGGCCACCGTTAAATGTTGGTACAGTTGTGTTTTTTACATAAACACCTGGTGATGTTTCAAGTACCGAGTTAGGAACAATAAATATTGAACGACCTGCTTGTGAGCTAAAGTAATCAGAACCAGCAAAAGTCATTTCAGGGCCTATACCATTATATATGATAGATCCACCGCGATATTCAGCTACTATGTTAAGGGTTACAAATTTATAGCTTAAACCGGTATTTAAACCTAAGTTAACTTTAGGAGTGGCACCGCCTTCGTCAACCAAAGTTGGGCTAACTGTACCTGTACCTAAAACCGGGTCAACAACTTCGTGGCCTTGTGGGTCTCTAATAAAGTCAGTAGTAAATATCTGTGGATATGACTTACCAACTACCGCATCAATATCTGCCTGTCCGTTGGCTGTAGAGCCTAAAGTAAGTTGTTTTTGATTGCCTATTAAGGATACTACTTTATTGGTATTGTATGATACGTTACCGCCTACGCTCCAACCAATAGAATTGGCACCTTTTTGGAAAACAATAGCATTCGCGCTAAACTCAACACCTTGATTTTGTACCTCACCAGCATTAATTACAGAGTTATTATAACCTGTAGCCGGAGAAGTTGTAATACTTAGAGTTTGGTTACGGCTTTTTGTATTGTAAAAATCGCCTTTAACGTTTATGCGGTCATTAAAAAGTCCTAAATCAATACCACCTTCAATTTCAGTGATCTGTTCAGGTTTTAAACCCGGAGGATAAAGTGTTCCGCTTGTTCCTAATCCGCTTAAACCGCTGAAAGGGAAACCGCTGGTAATTTCAAAAGTAGGATTAATGCTATATGGTGGTAATGATACCTGACCTACACGGCTATCATCAACATATAATTTCATATAATCAAGCACATTGCTTTTCAATGTCGGGAATATATCTGTTGGAATAACTGATAATTTTACAGAAGGATACCAGAATGAATTAACAGACGGCGCTAACCTGCTGTCCTGATCATTTCTCAAGGTTGCTTCTAAAAACGCCCAGTCCTTGTATCCAACATTTAAATCGCCGAAGAAGTCAACTTGTCTGATAGTACCGGTTGCTGTATATAATGTAGGAGTTTGCTCATTATAAAGTTGGTTATATAAACCTGGTACTAACAACCTTTCTTCAGAATCATAAGTATAATTCATTTTCTCTTCCCATATGGTGTTACCTATTAACAAACTGGTATTCCAATCGTTAAATTTATGGTGGAAGTTTAATGTTGCATCGCCCTGTAACCTCGCCATGCCTGTACCATTACCCGGAATAAAATTAGGAATGGCTCCGGCAGTATTTACTATAGAAGCAGTTCCATCACCATATCCTGAAATATCGGTAACTCTAGGAGCTATGCCATTTGGAAAGCTGGTAGGATCAAGACCAAAATCCTGAGCAAAACCGTCATTAATAGCATAAGGTTCAAAAATAACTCCCGCAACAGTATTTTTCTCGTTAAATGTACCGAAGTAATCACTTACTCTGTAAGCAGCATCTAACCATTTAGTTGGCGTTAGGGTTAAGAGCATATTTCCTGAGAAGATGTCTCTTTGAATATTTGTACGATTATTTTCAACAGTCCACCAAGGGTTGGTAGAGTAACCACTAAAATAGTTACTTGGCGTTCCCCATGAACCTGCGGCATTTGAATCTGCATTTACATCCTTAAAATAAGGGGCATTGATGTTCAAGTTTGCCGGAAACTGTAATAAGTTGGCATAAAGGTTATTATTACCAATGTAATCTAAACCACCTGTAGTACTTATTGTATTTCTGGTATAGTTGGTATTCAAATCAATCCTGAATATACCGTATGTTCTTGAAACACCTAAACGTGTAGAGATACGATCACTTGCATCTTCAGGTAAAATACCTTTTACGTGTGCATCCTGTATATCAAAGTTAAATGAATTCTTGTTGTCGCCCTGAGCATAATTTATATCGTTTTGCTCAGTTACACCTGTTTGAAAAAATGCTTTAACAGGGTTTGTTTTTTGTGCAGTATATGGTACAGTTAATAAAGCGCCTGAACCGCCTGGTTGATAGTGACCTTCTGTCACCGTTTCGCCATTAAATGCCGGGCCCCATAATTCGTTTTCATAAGGAACAAACTTTCCGTAACCGGTGATCGGGTCAATAAAGTTGGTGCTTGCAGGAAAACCAACCAGCGAATAATTACCTTCACCGCCATACTGACCGTAGCTGCTTTGAGTTTTAGGTAAATTAGCAACTTGTTGTAATTGTAATGAGTTGGTATAAATGATAACAGGCTTGCCATCAGCTGTCCCTTTTTTGGTAGTGATGATGATAGCACCGTTAGAAGCTTCAGAACCGTATAACGCTGCAGCTCCAGAACCATTCAATATGTTATAATCCGCAATGTCGTTAGGATTAAGCGAAGCAATAACTGAACTTGAAACCGGCACACCATCCAAAACAAACAATGCATTGTTGTTACCTAAAAGAGACCTGCTACCACGCAGATTCACTTTAATACTAGGATCGATACCATCATTGGTTTGTTGTATTACTAAACCTGCAACTTTACCGGTTAATCCGTTGATAGGATTAATTACATTGGTTTGATCAGCATTGGCACCAGTTATACGTGTGGTTGCATAAGCAACTTCCCTCGCTTGCTTTTTAATACCTAATGCACCGGTAACCACTACTTCGCCAAGCTGGTTACTTGATGATGACAGGGTTACGTTAACAACAGCACCGCCAGGGGTTAATTGCTGAGTAGTGTACCCGATGAAGCTAAATACCAATGTTGAACCGTTTGGCACAACTAATGAATACTTACCAGCATTGTCGGTTTGCGTACCAATACTGGTTCCTTTGATTTTTACTGTAACTCCCGGAATGGGTAGGCCATCGTCTTTGGCCTTAACCGTACCAGTAACAGTACGGTTTTGTGCAAATACCTGTGTAATGCTTAACATCAGGAAACACAAACTTACTAGTAGAAGTTTTTTCATTTTGTTAATAATAAGATCAGTTAATAGTTAATTAATTATAAAAGTAATGTTAGATTTTCAATTAGTCA
>Ga0302301_1000113_pt1 | contig 70198 bp, 65 predicted proteins | sample III_Palsa_E1_2_FD_194544 | JGI IMG/M metagenome (GOLD analysis project Ga0302301, IMG submission 194544) | Peat permafrost microbial communities from Stordalen Mire near Abisko, Sweden - III_Palsa_E1_2 | ecosystem: Environmental > Terrestrial > Soil > Palsa > Peat permafrost | place: Sweden... | reverse complement strand
AAATTAATTGTTTTATTTCATAGTTTACAAATCTCTCACGAGCAAAAGAATACATTATTACATAGAAAATGATTAATTTTAATAAGATAATCGGTTTATTTCCGATTATCTTATTAATTTTTTACATTTGATCATGGATATTTATCAAACCATAGGAAATTATTCAAAGCAGCCGATAACACACCAACTGTTAATGTCCTGGCTAAAAGATTATAAGCGTCCGAATGATAAGATCAATTCATTAAAATCAGAAGGTGTTTTAGCGTCGGTAAAAAAGGGAATTTACATCGCTGGTCCTAAATCCTATCCCGGACGACCTGAAAATGCCTTACTTGCAAACCACCTCCTTGGTCCCAGTTATCTATCCGTGGATTCAGCTTTGTCTTTTCACGGAATAATACCAGAACGCGTATATGCGATTTCATCGATGACGACAAAAGCGTCACGGGATTTTGAAACCTCTTTAGGACTGTTTACTTACATTCATCTGCCTTTACCCTACTATGCGTTTGGTATAAATATGGTTAAACTCACAAGTGAACAATACGCAATGATAGCCAGCCCTGAAAAAGCGATATGTGATAAGATCATTAGTACATCCGGACTGATTTTAAGGAGCGCGACCAGTGCTGGAAACTACCTGATCGATAATCTAAGAATAGACGAAGAAATACTTAAAGGGCTAAATACTCAAATGATAAACGAGTGGTTGCCTGATGCCCCAAAAAAAGAAAGTTTGCAAATGATTGTTAAAATGATCGAAAGTTTATGATAAAAGAATGGTTAGAAACATATCATCCTGCCAGCCAGGAGGAAGCTAAAGATGCCTTGCGGGAAATTATGCAGGAAATCGCGTTAGCCGGTTTGTATCGTGCCGGGTTCTTTGAAAAGGCAGGATTTTATGGCGGCACAGCTTTAAGGATATTTTACGGCTTAGATCGATTCTCTGAAGACCTTGATTTTTCCCTCTTAGAAGTTGAACCTGAATTTTCTCTAAATAAATACCAGGATGCTATTATTCAGGAGTTTGATGCTTTGGGTATGCATGTATCCATACGAGAAAAGCAGAAAACGAATCTAACCAACATCGATTCTGCTTTTTTGAAATCAGAAACCATCTGGAGAGAACTTATCCTTGAAGGGATTATTCCTCAAAATGGCATGGAACAAGTGGCCAATGTTAAAATCAAAATAGAGGTGGACAGAGAGCCCCCATTAGGTTTTGAAACAGAAGATAAACTTTTATTAAAGCCATTTTCATTTTATGTAAAATGCTTGACCTTGCCTAATTTATTTGCCGGTAAAATGCATGCTTTACTTTTTCGGAAATGGGGTGAAAATGTAAAGGGACGGGATTGGTACGATATGGAATGGTACATTAAAAAGGGTACATCTCTTAATCTAAATCATTTCCTGATTCGTGCAATAGATAGCGGAGATTGGCATAAAGAAACAATTACCGAAACCGAATTTCGTGAACTTCTTGCCAAGAAAATTGATGACGTAAAAATGAACTATGTTATTAATGACATCAAACGGTTTGTTCGGGATACGAATGCTTTGACTATCTGGTCACCTAAGTATTTTCATGATCTGGTAAGTAGCTTAAAAGTAATTTCCTAATATTACAGTAACCCGATTAGGAGGAACAGAGGAATAGTTAGAACTGTTATCAGAATTTTGAAATCACTGACCAAGGGATTCTTACCAACTGTACAGCACCGTTCCGGCAGGTAGCTTAATCGACGCCGCGGCTATCGCGCCATTTCCACTGCGCAACCAGCCTCACTATTTAATAGGCAAAACTGAAACTCACTGTCGCTCGTAACAGATTTGCCCTTGGTAAGAAAAAAATCCTCATTCACCGCAGTCGCGAAGATAGCCCATGCCGGAATCAAACGTCAAGGGTACACAAGCAGGCCGTTATGTCCACTTCCAGCGGTTGGCCTGCCCTTGACATTTGATCCGGCTAAGCGCTGTTTGTTGCTTAAGCGTTGAATAAGGATTGGGCGTTCATGGATTACCTAAACCTGCTAAATTGCACTTGTAAAATCCATGACACTAAAATAACTGTCAAGCGTAAACAGCCATAACTAACTATAATACAGTTATATCTGGTTATGACTTATTATACTCAGCCACAAGTGGTCAAATTTATATAGTTGTGGCTGAGTATAAGAGCCTGATCTGTGACAGAGTGAGGGTAAAATTATCGGTTTTTTGTAACAGAGTGAGGGTAAATTTTAGGGCGAAAATTATTAAATATCCTCGCAAATACTTATATTTGAATTAAGAAATGTAGCTGAGATCAGTTGTTTTTAAGTTGATTAGGGAGGCTTTCATTTTTAAAATGTCATTGACAAATAGACAATCAATTTTCAATAGAGCGTCATTCGTGGCGTCTTTTTTTGAAGAGATATAAAGGACTGAAAATCAGCTAATTTTAGCTAAGGTTCGAGTCCCGTCCATTCCGCACTAAGATAAGAAGGCCTTACTGAAAAGTGAGGCTTTTTTGCGTTTAAGTTTTTTTGGATGATAAACATGCCTTGCTTGTGTTTATTCCGTCCGTCAGCTTCTGGTGTGGATAGTTGAGGACGTTTAATGTTTAAAAGGTCACGAGTACTCAACCGCACTGTCCTATTGCTGCATACTCGCGCTAGTGGGGGTTTATTTTTTTCATCTATCCCAACAAAATCCACCACCGGCGACCAGTAATCCATATTGGCATTTCTATACAAACCTGTATGTGAAAACCCATGCACCATCACTATACGACGGCTGACTGTTGCTTTTTCATAGATTGCCTGGGACATTGCCAAGGAAAAAATGCGGTCGCTATCACTATGAATAATTAAAATGGGGCAATTGATACGAGAGGTATTTTCTACATTATTCCAATAATCAGGTAGTGCATAAGCGAAAATTTTAGCTGTTCCGGTAGCTGCCGCAGCAGCCTGTAATGAGGACCAGTGCTCACATAATATTATGCCTGCCGGTACCGGTAATGCGTTAACTGCTGCCTGCATCGCCATCCCGCTTCCCATCGAAAACCCAAGAAAATATATTTTTGTATGTAATCAAATACCAATGATGAAACCTGATGTTCATGAAGCAACTCCTGAACGTGTACCCAGAGCGGGATGGTTTCGCCAATCCCATGAAAGATAAGAATTGCAGGGGCATTAGAACTATCAACTGCCGGCACCCAAAAGGCATCAAGCCGATGATCCCCGCTTTTATTTTTAAACGTTGATAGGGTACTGCAGGCGCTTTATCGATAGTTGTTTTTCCGGGCAGCCCTTTCTTCTCAAACATGATTAGTGCTGTATACCGCATTGCGAAAGCAAGCAATAAATACAATATATTTTAATTAAACATCACCTCGTTATACCAACCATCGCTTGTGGTAGCGATAGGCATTTTATTCTAATCTTCGTACTTAACAAAAGCCACTCCGGTCTGCCAATTTTGCTCAAAACCTTTTTGTATTCTTTCAAAAAAATATGAAACACTCGGGTATCAGTTTCAATTTCTAAACTGCAACCCATTCACCAGGTGATTTTAACAATTATGTTACAGTAGTTATTAAACTTTGCAGTGCAATCACTCTACGTAATAAACAAACCATTTATTAATCGCACATAAAAAAGTTTTATCATGTTACAGAAAAAAGTAAAGCACTTAACAGGCATGCTCGTAGCTGCACTGTTGTTGGTAAGTATGGGTGTTATGGCACAGCAGCCTTCGGGCGCTGCTGGTAAAATTGCAAAAAAAATGACAGACAGCCTGGCGTATCTGCAACTAACGCCTCAGCAAACTACCAGCGCGCAGGCCTTAAATGAAACTGCTGCATCGGCACTGGTACAAACAATTAAAAAAACAAAGACCGATACCAGTTTTCATGGTAAGCCAGTTGCGCAACAGGTGATGGGCATTATGAAGCAGCGCAATGCCGGTTTAACAAAGTTACTTACTCCAGATCAGCAAAAGCTATATCAGGCACATAAAGTAGATCAAATGGCTGACGTGCAAACTAAGGTTATGACCGCACAGCTAAACCTGACTGATGCACAGGTGCCACAAGTATATCAGATCAATAAAAAAGAAACTGCCGAAATGATGCAGGATATGGGTAATTTGAAAGGTGCTAAAGGCAAACTCGGCAAGATGAAAGCGGCAAAATCACTGAAAGGCGACTCAAAAGATAAGGATAAAGCCATGAAAAAGATACTTACCGCCGACCAGTATACCGTATACGAAAAGAACCAGGAACAAATGAAAGCGGCTATGAAGGAAAAGATGAAAGAGAAAAAAGGATAAATGCAACCCTCCTTCTGATTTAAATTGTAAGGGCTGCTCAATAATTAAGCAGTTACTATATGTTTGTTGCATAAGTTAATACAGATGATCCCCTCAAGTCTGTACCTGAACAAAAAATTCTACATAAAAATATTCAATAACTAAACACTTATATATTATTAATAGCTATTAATAATATATAAGTGTTTAACTAACAGTATAATATTTATAGCTTATAAATAATATCGGTTTAGAGTTGTTCTATATTGAAAAATGAAACAGATTTTTAGGTGTAATAGCCGTTTAAATTTAAAATGTATAGTTGTTTTGTAATATAAACTGTAAGCAAAATTCTAAAAGCATGAAAAGAAACATTTAATCATTTAGGAAAGTACTTTTAATCCGGTACTTGCCAGTTACCACTAAGATTAAGTCTATAAATCTAACGCACTCGCAAATTACTAATAGTGTTGTTAAATATATTGAATGTTCAAAATGGCTAAAAAGGAGATAGTAAATAAGATGCTAATAAAATTTAGACGGTTTTGGGCAATGCTGTATCTAATGTTGCCTGTTAAAAATAAAAGCCAGGCCCCGCGTATGCGGGTAATATACCGGAAAAGAAAAACCTGAATCAACTTATAGTACGAGTTACCTTTGAGTCGTGCTGTTATTCTCATACGCATCATTTAATAAGTATTGTTCCACTTTTAAATATGCAACCAACGCCTCCTTTAAAAAAAGTTCGTTTTTATCAGAAGTACGTTCCTTTGTTTTACCAAAACAAAAGAATATGAAAAACAAGATCACAATTTCATTTTTAGCCTGCTTCTTTCTTTGTATAGTTGGCATACAAAAAAGCTTTGCTCAATTAAAGGGAGACAGGCTACTTGGCGCTGTAGGGCTTGATGCAGGTACACAAGCACCGGAGGGAACTTTTACATTATTTGTTCCATTATATTTTTATGATGCAGGATCGCTTAAAGGTCCTCAGGGTAATAGTTTAAACAGCTCTCCTAATCTTAATATGTTTTTGACAGGCATAGGCGGAACCTATGTAAGCAATTTTAAAATATTAGGAGGTACTTATGGAGCTACTTTATTATTACCTTTTGCGCAAAATGTAATCCAGGGGAATAATACGGAATCAAAAAGTTCCTTTGCCTACAGCGATACTTATTTTCAGCCTTTACAATTAGGGTGGCACACTAAACCTGCCGACTTTGTTTTTAATTATGGGTTATACATACCTACTGGTACATATACTCAAGGTGGTAGTAATAACAGTGGCTTAGGTATGTGGGGTAATGAGTTTGAAGGTGGCACAACCATTCGCCTTGATCCGAAAGGAAGCTGGGAATTTTCAACCTTGTTATCTTATGAAATACATGGCGACAAAAAAAATACCGATATAAAAACAGGTGATGTTTTTACATCAGAAGGTGGCCTTGGGAAAACCTGGTATAGCTTTAATGGCAGCCAGATACCTTCTTCTATTATTAAAGCGGGTATTGTTTATTACATGCAATTTAAAGCTACCGCCGATGAAATACCTGTGCAAAATACCAATATAGTATTTGAGCCAGGTCAGGATCATATATATTCATTGGGTGCCGAAGGCAATATATTCCTTACAAAATCAAGAATGGCATTTGGAGTAAGATGGTTTGATGAGTTTAGCGCAGTTAACCGGTTCCAGGGAAATACGGTATTCATAACTATTGCGCATGTTTTTAGCACCGCACCTAAAAAGAAGGAGTAGCTTAAAAGTTTAACAAACTGTTGCAATGGAACGATTGTGCAAAACGACTATTAATTCAATCGTTCGTCGGATGTTTTATTATATCCATTTGCATAGCTACGATCACATTTAAAAGGCATTTCAATTAGTAGGGACATAATTTACCAAATTAAGATATATGAAAATTTTAGTTAGCTGTATAATACTTACTTTGGTAATAAACCAAACCTGGATAGCTCAAACGGTAAGCTATACCAAAGCGGTGTCGGCTGATGGCTGGCAATTAATAGGCACAACGCAGGCAAAGCTTACAACCGATAATGCAGGCATTGCAGTGCATAGCCCAAATGATTGTTTTCGAACTATAAAAATTAAAGTAACCAATGCCTCACTTAGGCTAATAAAAATGGTGGTAACCTATAATGAAGGGGCTCCTGATAATATTGAAATGCTATATGATATTCCCAATGGAGGTGAAAGCCGTGAAATTGACCTGAGAAGTATTGGCGATCGTAAAATAAGAAGAATTGATTTTTGGTATGATACAAACGGAGTTACAACCGGGAAAGCCAGCGTTGCTGTTTTTGGGATGAAATAATTAGGTTGAAAATTTTTGCTGAGGTTAATATTTATTACTACATGAGGATCAGACTACTATTCTTTTTGTCATTGTTGATTATAAATCCATTTACAGCTCTGGTAGTTCATGGCCAAACACAGAGTTACAACCAGATTAATAATGAACTTGATTTTAATCGTGATCTGAGCCAGCACTGGGCCTTGGAGTTTGATGCTGGTCAAAGCTGGACAACTCTTCCCGGGCATAGCAATATCTTTAGCAGTTTAGCGCAATTATATGGCAGGGCTTGGGTGCATTACGCCCCCGATGACAAGTGGAAAATTTCATTTTTCTACGGTTATTATTTTAATAAATACGACCCTGCTATAGATCAACGGGCTGCACCAGAATGGCGAAGCGCGGTACAGGCCATATATTACATAGAGCGCAGGCGAGCTATCATAAGCACCAGGTTTAGGATAGAAGACCGGCATATTTACAATGCAGATTCTGTTTATGAAGCTGTTGATCGTTTTAGAGCGCAAATAAAAGCAGTATATCCGCTTAATTCCCAATATATAGGCTGGCACACGGTTTATTGCATAGGATCAGAAGAACTTATGTTTAAAACAAGCAGCAAGGTAAGTGGCAGCCAATTTTTTGATCGTAATAAATTTACTGCAGGCTTTGGTTATGGTGTTACAAAAAATATGCAGATAGAGATCACCTATTGCAATGAATATATACCCAGAGCAATATCAGATAATTATAACGAACTACAATTTAATGTTGTATTTAATAATGTTTTACCAAGGCTGGGTAAATATCTTTTTGGGGAAAAGCACCCTGAAGGCTCAAGTGCAGATTAATTGCTGATTCAGTTTATGATTCCTCATTTTGCAGTTTCATATTTCAATATGCTACTTTAAAACACGGCTAATATTATAGGATTTAAAATAATCATGCAAAATTTGTGTGTGCTTAGTTTTTCAGCAGAAAAGCGGGCACTTTCATGGGTTGTGGGCCAGGCCAAAAGCCTGGCTTTTTTTTCGATCGGTTGTGCAGTTTATGAGATCAAATATTAATGGATTATCCGCTCAGGCAATTTATGCGTAATGATTTTTATCGATTATTAGAATGATGAGTTCCATTTTCAAATATGAAACAAAACTTAATTTAATAACCGTGCTTTTCTGCTGAAACAACCCTTTATTTGATTTAATATTAATTAGGCGATGCGTCTATATCACCTTTTGTGGATAGTTAACAATTAACAAATGTTCTACTTAAAAATATTAAAAAATGACAAGATTCATTGAAAAACTTTCGGCAACAGGCAAAAACCTGATAGTATTGGTACTAATTGTACCGATATGCGTGGGTGATTTATACGCTACCCCACCACAGCGAAGATTAGGTGGAGGCAAAGGTGGCGTTCAGCAAACCAGAAATCGCCCTGCTAACAGAAGTCAGAATAATCATCAAAATAATAACCATAATGGCACTAATGGCGGTGCCACCCGTAACGGAAATAATGCGCCGAACAACCGCAATGGTAATAACGGAAACAATCGCAACGGTAATAACGGCAATGGCCATAACGGTAATACGGTTAATAACAATGGCCATAACAATAATAATGGGCATAATAATATAAATAGCGGCAATACAACTGTAAACGTAAATGTTAATAATAGCCATAATACAGTAGTCAGGCAAAATAACGTGCGTGCCTATGGCAGGCCGCCTTACGTATATGGGGGCCGTAGCTATTACAGCTTTCATCCATATTACTATCACCCGTATCGTCCGTATGCCTGGGGCCCTGTGTATCACCCCTGGGGATTTTTCATAGCGGCGCTTGCAACTACAGCAATTATTGTAACGGTAGCCAATCAACAATATCACTATGATCAGGGTGTTTATTATGCACCAAGTAATGGCGGTTACACAGTTGTGGCAGCTCCTGTTGGTGCAGTGGTTACTACAATTCCAACCAATGCACAAACTGTAGTGGTTAACCAAACTACAAATTATTATTATGGAGGTACTTATTATGAAAAATCTTCGAGTGGTTATAAAGTAGTGCCACCAACGGCAGGTGCAGTAGTAACCAATTTACCGGCGGGTGGTACGGAAACCAAAATTGGTGATATTACTTATATGAAAGTTGGTGAAACTTATTATCAGCCTGTAAAGATAGATGGTAAGGATCAGTATGAGGTTGTTGATGTGAAGGATTCAAGCAGCAAGTAACTAACCTGATAAACCAAAAGCACTGCATAGTTTAAAAATCTATAATCATACTATAAACCTGAACCCCGTTTCAATTAAAACCCTGTTGCTTGCAACAGGGTTTTGTTTTTAATAGCCAATTACCGTGCAGTGCCATTGTTAATTGCGGTTGCATTTTTTGAATTGCAACATCTTGAGGCCCTTATTTAGCTTTTTACATTCAGTAATGAACTTACTTTGTGTAACAATACCTATAACAGCACTTAAGCTTTATTTCAGATGCGCAAGCAAATAAAATACACATTATTGTTATTATGTTTTACAGTAAACTGTTTGCCGGTTCGTGGCCAGGCGGTGTTGGCTATATTATTTGGTAACAAGATCCATAACGATAATATTTCATTAGGGGTGTATGTTGCATTAGAGGCTTCAACTTTAACAAATACACCGGGTGCTAATTTGTTGCCAGGTATTGCTTTTGGCGCTTATACCAATGTGAAACTAAAGGGTAAGTGGACATTAAGTAATTACTTTATTTTTAAATCATCAAGAGGAGCTGGCTCTATACCGCTTAGTGATCAGATACAGCCCGATGTTCCCGGAGCAGATGATGCAACTATCAACCGCAAAATTACGGCTTTAGAAATAAGCCCTTTAATACGTTATAGCTTAACTCCGGAATTGAGTATCGCAGCCGGTCCACAATTAGCTATTCGTACAATTTCAAAGGATATATATAAGATAAGTCTTCCTGATGACGGTAAAGAAACCATTACCTACAATACCAGAAGTTCAACCAACTGGATAGATTTTGATGCCGCGTTTGATGTTCAATATGCTTTTAATGAAGGCAAAGGCATCAGGCTTAACCTTCGTTTTTCACAGGGCTTTGTTAATGTATATGACGATAATGTTCCGCTTAATGCTAAAAACCAATATTTCCAATTAGGGGTAGGCATTCCTATTGCGATCGGAAAATAATAGATAAACAACAATAATTAAACAATTAAAACTTACAACTATGAAACGTATCCTATTAACACTAATTTTTTCAGCATTTACTCTTGGCGTTTTTGCTCAGATTCAGAGCGAGGACCTTGCTATTATCCAAAGTTATTTCCAAAAAGATAAAAAGGATCTGGTAAAACAGAACATTAAAATGAGCGATGTACAAGCGCAGGCATTTTGGCCAATATATGATGCCTATGAAGCAAAACGACTTACCCTGAGTAACGAGCGTGCCGCTATTATTAATGATTATTTAAAAGGATTCAGCACCTTAACCGGGCAGGAGGCTATAGCCCTCGTTAACCGGACCTTTGCAAATGATAAATCTTTTACCGATCTGCAGAAGTCATACTTCAAAAAGTTTTCAAATGCTATAGGAGGCCTTAATGCGGCTAAATATTACCAGTTAGAGAACTATCTGACAGAAATTGTAAGGATGCGTGTTCAGGATGAAATTCCATTTATTGGCGAATTAAAGAAGAAAGCGAGAAAATAATTCCGTAATGACAAAGACGATATTGTTAAGTATTTGCTTTATGATACCGCTATGTGTTTTTGCACAGGAGAAGCAGGGTGTGACCATTAGGGAAAAATATGTTGATAGCATTAAACGATCAACATATCCCTATACCTTTCCTGCCTGGGGCCAAAAAATTGTAAAAAAAGGTATCGATTTACTCTTGCCTGCTGGTGTAATGGTTAATTACTTTTCAGGATCGCAACAGATGACCATCAGCGACCTAAAAGTAGGGTTTAATGATGGCCAGCCGGTTCCACTGAATTTTATAAAATTTGGTGAGGTAAAAGCGAACTTTCAATCGATAAGCACAAGGGTAGACCTATGGGTTCTACCCTTTGTTAATCTTTACGGAATTTTTGGAGAATCGTATGCAACTACTCATGTAAATATCACAGACCCGGTCGATTTTTCAAGCACAGCAAAATTCAACGGCCCAACGGCTGGCTTAGGCTTGTCTGTAGGCGGTGCAGTACGTGGACTATTTGGCGTTGGAGATTATAATAACACCTGGACTTCATTAGATAACATAAAAGGTGCTGTTTACACTCAATCAATTAGTTTTCGCCTTGGCCATGCAATTAATTTTACATCCCACCCTGAAATGAATATAACGTTGTGGGTAGGCACATCCGGAATATTTGTAAACCGGACTACCGAAGGAACTATTAGTGTTGCTGATATAAGCCCAACCGTTTCGCAGGAAACATTAGACGAAATTAAAAATGGGACGGCTGCGTGGTTTCAAACACTTACGCCAGCTCAGCAAGTGGTAACCAAACAAATTGCACAGGCTATATCTGATAAAATAGCAGGTTTAGACGTAAAGGATGCTACTATATCCTATTCATTAAACAAACGGGCAACCCATCATTGGAGTATGCTGGCGGGTAGCCAATATCAATTAAATCATCGCTGGCAGTTCAGGACTGAGGCAGGATTTTTAGGAGGCCGTACATCTTTTTTAGGTTCAGTTAATTACCGCTTTGGATTATAATTTATGAAACGATTTTGCCTCATATTAATTTTATTTATACTGATAAGCATTTGCTTGAATACAAACAAAGTTGCAGCGCAGGATAGCGTTAAGGTAAAGCATAAAGTAAGTATGAAGGATTCGCTCGACCATGCATTTGACCTGAGTGATTACATGATCTATTCAAATGGGTTTGTTGTAGTGCCAACCCCTATTACAGAGCCATCGTTAGGTGGTATTGGTTTAGCAATTGTTCCTATTTTTTTAAAAAAGAGAGCGCCGGTAATTGATACAGTTAATGGCAAGGTAAAAGTTACGCGCGTAAACCCTGATATGACGGGTGCTATAGCTATGTATACAGCAAATAAGAGCTGGGTGGTGGGCGCTTTTCGTGCAGGTACATTTGCCAATGTTGGTATTACGTATAAAGTAGCATTAGCTTATGCTGATGTAAATCTTTCTTTTTATAAAACTTTCCCTAAAATAGGCGATCAGGAATTTAAATTTAATTTTAAAGGCGTACCTGTTTATCTGGAGGGATTAAAACAATTCAGCGACCCCCGGTGGAGTGCCGGTTTACACTATCTTCTTTTAAGCACTAAAGTATCGTTGATTGGTGATTCTCTTCCTTCATTTCTTGCTGATAAACATGAAAGCAATCTTATTAGCCAGTTAGGAGGGATTATTCAATATGATAGCCGCGATAATATATTTACGCCAAATAAGGGTATGCGGCTGAATGCTAATTTTTACTATTCGGGCAGTGGTGTTGGCAGTGATTACAACTTCTGGCGAATAAATTATTCAGGCATTGGGTATACACCATTTACTCCAACATTTATTGGGGGCCTTCGGATTGAAGGGCAGCAATCATTGGGTAAACCTCCGTTTTATCTTTTACCATCTATTGATCTGAGAGGAGTGCCTTCAGGCCGTTACCAGGGTAATGCTACTTTGTTGTCAGAAATAGAAACCCGATGGGATTTTTACCGACGATGGAGTGCTGTTTTTTATGGAGGTACTGGCCTGGCTTATGATAATTGGGGCAATATGTTTGAAAACCCATTAATATACAGCTATGGTACAGGATTCAGATATTTAATTGCCCGCAAGTTTGGGCTAAGAATGGGGGCCGATGTAGCCCGCGGACCAGAAAAATTTGCTTATTACATTGTATTTGGCAGCAGTTGGTTCAGATAATTATTGAATAGAAAATATTTAAACACATCTAAAATATAAGATCATGAAAAAAGTAAAAAATGTGAAATTGATGCTCATAGCAGCGTTGTTTTTTTCGGCATGTGGTACAACTACTACTATCACTGGGTCATATAAAGCTCCGGGTGTAACGCAGGTTGCCTATAAAAAGATTTTTGTATCGGCGCTTAATGAAAATACTTCGATCAAGCAAGAAGTTGAAACCAGCATGGCCAATTATTTAGGCAGTAAAGGTATTGCTACAGTTAAAAGTACAGACGTTTTCCCACCTGAATTTCACTCCAGCGGAGCAGACAAAAGCGATGACGCGGTAATAAGTAAGATACGTGCAAATAACTGTGATGGTATTTTAACAATTGCCCTGGTTAATAAGGAAACCACTACAAGGTATGTGCCCGGCAATGGTGGTATATATCCTTACGGTGTAGGGTATTATGGCACGTTTGGCGCATATTATGCTTATGGTTATAATAGCTTCTATTCGCCCGGGTATTATACCACTGATAAGGTATACTACCTGGAAACAAACCTATACGACGCTAGCACAGAAAAATTGGTATGGTCGGCGCAATCACAAACCTATAACCCACCTAATTTAGATAGTTTTTTAGAGAGCTATCAAAAAGCGATCACCCAACAGGTTATAAACGATAATCTGGTTGCTCCCGCTTCTAAATAAGCCTGGGTTGAAGATCTGATAAAGTATTAGTGATTAATAAGTTTGCCGGAGCAGGGTTTATTCCATGCTTCGGCTTTCTGTTTATTAGGCAGAAGGATATTTACAAAGGCGAGGCAGGTGATAGCAACAAGTCAAATGAAAATACAGATCCTTTTCCCGGTTCACTGTACAAGTTAATAGTGCTGCCATGTTCTTTCACGATCTCCATGGCAATGCTTAGGCCCAGTCCGGTTCCTGATACGCGGTTTTCCTGCAAATTAAGTATCCTGTAAAACTTTTGGAATAGTTTTACCTGGTCGTCCTTTGCAATGCCTATCCCAAAATCCCTTACCGAAATTGTTGCCGTATTATTGTTGATGTTCCTGTTGCAATCAACAACTATCTTCTCAGCGGCAGGCGAATATTTAATAGCATTGGTAATTAAGTTGGTTAGCACCTGGCCAATGCGAAATTTATCAGCATACACATTAAGTGGTGCATCACCTGTTTTTTCAACATAGTGGGTATCGTTTCCACTGTCTAATTCATCAATAATTTGTTCAAGCAATTTAGTGAAATCAAAAACTTCAGGATAAACGGTCATTTTCCCATTGCTGATACTGGATATATCTAACAGATTTTCTACCAGCTTTAATAGCTTTTCACTCTGTTTTTGTATCCTTTCGGCATATAAATTAAATTTATTGTATTGATATAGATCCCTTTTGGCTTCTTTGCCAATAAGCTGTGAGTATGATTTAATGATCGTTATCGGCGTTTTTATTTCATGACTGGTAATGCTGATGAATTCATCTTTATTACGCATCAGTTCCATGTTCACTTCCCTGTTTATTTCTTCAGTCCTGAACCGATCGCTAACATCCAGAATTGAACCAATGATCTTTACCGGTTGGCCAAATTCATCCCTTATCAATACAGAGCGTATAAGGGCACGGGCCAGTGTATCATCGGCCTTTTTAAAAAGATATTCCCCATTTAAGTTAAATGAGTTCATGGCGCATTTTATATCGGCAAAGGTTTCGTCGGCAAATCTGTTGCACCAAAAATCCAGATCATAAGAGTTTGTATTTTCTGGCGGATAACCAAATATCATACTGAAGCCGGAGTTCCACCATATTTTGTTGTGGTAAATATCCCATTCCCATAGGCCCTCTTGTGTGGTTTTTGAAAACCACAGGTTCCTTTCCACTTCCTGCAGGCGCTTTAAGCGGTCTTCTACCGCATCCATTACCGCCGAGGCAAGTATCTTTAATAAGGCTATATGTTCAGCTGTAAGTTTGTGTGATTTATGATCGAGCAGGCTTAAACAACCAATGGGGTAACCATCAGGTGTAAAAATAGGTGTACCGGCATAATAAGCATAGGCTGAATCGTAGGGGTTGGTTTTTGTCAGATCGGCTATAAATATATCGCCTTCAGCTTGTATGGTTTTTGTACATATAGCCTCATGCTGCGCGCCATTTTCAATAGCGCCTATTCCAATGCTTGCTTTAAATTCCACGGCATCTTCGCCCACAAAAGCGATCATAGCTGCCGGTATCTTAAATATAAGGGTGGCCATTTGCACATAATGGTCAAATATCTCTTCGGCTATAGTGCCTGAAATTTTGTAGCGGTTGAGTGCTTCAATACGCGCTTTTTCATAATCCAGACACGCCACCTCAGCCGTTGTTCGGTTTTTATCCATATCAAATAATTAGGGAGAACTGACTGAATTAAAATATTATTTAAATATAAAACAGTATGATTTGAAACCGGGGTTATAAACCCACCGATCGGTTTCAATTTATAATATGATACACGTATTTAATGTTTGGGGAAGGATGTTGTATATTATTAGTTAAAATAACACATAAAACGATTTATTTGCAGATCAGGAGTTGATTATGAAAGATTTTTAATTTATTTTAGTGGAAATGATATGAAAATGAATTAATATTAAATTAACATAATTTAATATTAATTTACCATCGGCAAGTATTGTTTAATATTTATTACCTAACCTATTATTTGTATAAATATGAAATTGTATTTCGTTGCCGTTTTTATTTTTTTAACGGCTTTTGATGGTATACTTATTAGCCTGATACTTCTTTTATTTCCTAGTAAAAATACATACAACAAACGTTTGCTTGGTATTTCGCTTTTATCCTATTCATGGAATTGTGTGATTTTGGCTGCGGTATATTCAGGTGTGATTCTGATGGTTCCGCATATATTCCGTACAGGTGCACCCTTAATGTATTTAGTGGCACCCACCTCTTATTTGTATGTAAGGTCGACACTAAACGGGGAAACCGGGCCTAAAAAGTATGACTGGATACACATAATACCTTGTTTATTTTTATTTATTGAATTATTGCCCTTTTACATGAAAAGTGCAGCCTATAAAATACAGGACATTAATTATAATATTGAGCATAAGGTAAATCTCACTTTTTTGAATGAAGGCTTTTTAAATGAGCGGTTTCATTTTGTGCTAAGATTTATTTTAGCAGTTGTATATGTGTATTTGCAATGGGAAGTTATTATACGCTTTATGGCTAAGGCCTCCGCCAGATCAAAAATAAAATACAAAGCATTAATAAAGTGGCTTAAACTATACACTCTGCTTGTTACAATTATTTTCAGTTTCATTGTTATACTATGCATTTTCAATTTGTTTTTTAAAACACTAGGGGAGATTCCCAACATGATGATAGCTGTGTACCCGGTAGTCATTTCATTCGTGCTGGTTTTTAACCCTGGTGCGCTGTATAGCTTAAATGAAGAGTTTGTTTTTGTTTCGGTGGATAAGCCTATAGAAGCACTTGTAAAACAGGATAAGCAACACAATAGAAAATGCTCGGTTGATGATTTGTTATTAAACCAGCAGCGTTATTTAATAAGAGGTTACAGCTTAACCACCATGGCTGCGGAACTGGAGATGCCGGTACCCGTATTATCTGCCATTATCAATAATGAATACCAGTTAAGCTTTTCTGAATTGATCAATAAACACAGGATAGAACACATTATAAGTACTATCAACGATCAAAAAATGGCTACGCTTACCTTTGAAGCCATCGCCATTGAAGCCGGCTTTAATTCAAGAACCACATTTTACCGTGCTTTTGTAAAGGTTACCGGCCAAACCCCTACTGCCTATTTTAAAAAAATCTGAAGAAGCTTTACTGGATAATTTATTGGTTTTATCTCCTCAAATATGATGGGCTTAGTTTCTTTGATTTAAACTCTGTTCCATCTTCTGATGTGAAACACGTTAAGCCTTACTAAACATGTTTTGAACTACTTATCACCTTTACTTTGTATGAGGTATTTAACATACAATCATTCATAGTATTTGACATAACCCTAATCCATACCTTATGAAAATTTCTAAACTGATCATATTAACCCTACTATCCAATATTGTGTTTGTCGGTTTGGCTAAGGCCCAAACTAAACCTGATACTATCGCAAAAGCACCAGAAAGTGCGGCTGATCTGGCAAAGAAACTGTCAAACCCGGTGGCAAACCTTATAAGTGTGCCATTCCAGAATAATACTGATTATGGCTTCGGGCCTTACAATGGTTCAAAAAACACTACCAATTTTCAACCGGTTATACCGATGCAGCTTTCAGCATCAACCAATATGATACTGAGGGTTATCGTACCTTTTGTTACTCAGCGTGATATTACCGGCCCTAACACAAGCCAGGTAGGTTTGAGTGATATAACAGCAACAGCATTTTTTTCGCCGAGCAATACTGAAAATGGCCTTATTTATGCCGCCGGCCCCGCATTTTTAATACCAACTGGTACCGACAAATATCTGGGTACACAAAAATTTGGTATTGGCCCAAGCGGTTTAATATTGCAACAAAGCGGGGGATTCACCTATGGTATGCTTTTTAACCAGATCTGGTCGGTTGCAGGTAGTTCTGACAGAGCTAATGTAAATCAATTATTTGCACAACCATTTTTCATCTTGAACTTTAAGAGTGGCGCAGGTTTAGGCGTAAATTCTGAAATGACGCAGAACTGGCAAGCAAGTACATTTACGGCTTATATTAACCCTTCGGTATCAGGAGTGACTAAACTGGGTACCCAAACGGTACAACTAGGTTTAGGCCCACGTATACCAATCTGTGGCCCCAACCATCCCGACTTTGGTTTCAGAGGAGTGCTTACACTGGTGTTCCCGAAATAATTCTTAAATCCAAAACAATAAAAAGTTATTAATTCTACTCCTATTGCCTTACCTGTTTTTTAATAGTTGCAGCCAAAATAAAAGCGCTGGTTAAACTGTCTGTTATGCCAAAAGATATAACCTGCCGCTAACTGGTTGCCAACATCTAAGGGCAACGGGTTTGCATTAACCTTCAGGATGTATGTTCCTAAACCGGATGTGTTGAATGGGAAATAGTTCCCGCCTGTAATATATAAAAATTGATAACTCTGAAAGCCGCTCAATTATTTAAGCGGCTTTTTTTATACCTTATTCAATAATTATTAATACTAACCACATACAATTATGAAAACATTTATGCTCTCAGTTTTAACTGATGCAATTGATCCGACTACCCGCGAACAACTACAGCCTGCCGAAAATAAAGTTACCGGTGGATGGAAAGAAAGCGGTGTTTTATCTTCACTATTTTTTCGTGCCGATAATAAAGGATTGTTTGCAGTAATGCACGCCGAGAGCGAGAAGGAGGTACTTGAATTAATGGATGAATTGCCGTTTCATCCGTACATGCATATTAGCGCTGTTGAATTAAAATAAACAGGCATACTTTCAGCATAAAGAATCGAAGATTATCAATTCTCTTAAAAATAGCAATGATTCGATCGTATCATTGCCCAGTGATCATGTTATTTTAATTGAACAATTCCAGTAAATAATCCCACAAATTCTTTTTGTCGGTAATTACTATTTCAAATTGCTCATCAATTAACGCCGAAAATTCTGTAAGTTCTCTGCTCATGATAAAAAATGCTTTATAAACAAATATAAAGCATTTTTATACCAAAAACCAAATTGGTATTTTATAATATTTATTCTATACCAATGCATTTATTATAAATGCATTGGTATAGAATAAATATTATGGGAATTGAAGGCCCGGGTAACTGGCCACGTTTGCCATTGGTATGGTTGCGCCATACTTACTATTAATGGCCGAAATAAATTGATTGGCTATTATAGCATAACCACGCGGAGTAAGGTGTATACCATCTAATGAAAACAAGCCACCACTTATGTATGATGAGTTAAGATTGATACCATCAACCACCAGTCCATTTTGCTTGATCATGTTTAAGTAAGTATAAGCATCAAAAACAGCCAGGTTATATTGCGCAGCTATTGATTTAATAGTGGCATTATATGATTGTACGTAGCTTTGTGTTAAAGCAACCTCATTGGCATCAAGCACATATTGATTATCGATAGGCGAGTATGGAGTTAGGCCATAAGGTAGCTGTCCGTAAGGTGTTGATACTAACGTACCTATCATACTTGTAGGGAAAGTTAATATGATCAAATCGCTTGATGTAGCTAGTCGTGGTGCATAAGTAGTACCAGAAACAAGCGCGTTTATATAAAGGCCCTGTACTGATGGATTTGCCTTTTGCACACCGGCAAGTATAGCGCCTACAGTAACCGTATTAAAATAAGGTACTGCTGTAACATCAGGTATAGTAGCTACCACACCTTTTTGGCCGCCTTTGGTAAGCGTTTGGATCGATAATGCATATAACTCAGCGAAAACGGTTTGATCGGTTAATACATCACCTGCACCACCACTGGTAGCATAAAGTAATGCATCGTTATTACCCAACCAGTCTGAAAAGAAAGTATATGGCTTTGCAGTTACAAAATCAAGGTAGTCGGTATTGTTGGTTGGAGCGTCGCCTGGCAGTAAACGCTCAAAATATCCATTTAAGTTACCGTAAGGCGCGTAAGTTATTTGTTCCAGCTTAATTCCCGGTACACCATAGTTGTTATTATCGCCGGTGTATTTGGTATACAGGGTAACGTTTCCGAAGCCCGGTACAGGTAATATACCTCTTATAGCAAGATCAGTAGTTACAGGTGCGGTAATAGGGTTTCCGCTGGCATCAAAGCCTGTTAATTGCAGATAGCCTGAACCATTAGCCTGAGCTGTGCTAAATAGTGGCTGCGAAAAGCTTCCGCCGCCTGCCAGTTGCATTTGCTTGGCCATAATAGCCGGGTATGAGTTTAATTGCCCTTGAAGGTATAAGCCACCGTTTGAATAGCCTGCGGTTAACGAGTTTCCTACGGCTATGTAGCGTGTAAAGTCAGCCGAGCCGCTTGTTGGTGCCGGATGGTGAATTTCAGGCTTGCAGGCAGCCAGAAAAAGCAGCCCTGCTAGTATATATATTTTAAAGTTCTTCATGTTGTTTTAGTTTTAATTACCAGTGATAAGCCAGTGAAATGCCTGGTATGTAAACATTTGTTTCGAAAGTTCCGGCTAACTGTGTCTGAATATTGGTTTGTGTACGGGCCATTACGTGTTCGTATTCAAATGACATATCCAGATCCAATTTTTTAGCCAGCTTGTAACCTAAACCACCGGTTACATAAGCACGGTTTGCGTCAGGCGCCTCCGGCGAAACATAACCATCTTCAACAGCTGTAGTTGCATAGCCACCACCAAAGCGCAGGAAGAGTTTATTATTTGCCTTATACTGTGCTCCAGCTCTTAAACTAAAAGCATCCTGGTAATTTCTTGCTTCGTAGGTGTCCTGTAATTCAGGAGTATTGTTTTTGTAATTAAAGGCTAAAACTTTGTACGAATCCCAGGCAACTAAGTTGGCATCAAATGCCAGTGTCCATCTCTCTGTAGGGTAAAAGCCAAAACCTATTGCGGTAGTTGATGGCAATGGAATGCTTGAGCTAAAGGTATTAGGCTGCGGGAAACTACTTTGTAATGACGCAGGCACATTAAATATAGCATTACCATTGTTAATGGTAGTGGTTACGCCCGAACGATGGGTGATACCAATTGTTACACCTACTTCGGTTGTCATGTAAATACCGGCGTTCCATCCATAGCCATGGCCCGATCCTTTTAGTTCGGCTTGCCCGTCTTGTCCTGCTGTATTAGTTAACGGGATGGCCTGCGTAAGGTCAACAATGCCGCGGTCATACACAAAACCAGCACCTACGCTAATATAATCAGTTAATTTTACGCTTAATGTAGGTTGGAAATAGATAGCTTTCAGGTTCAGGCTTTCCAGTACATATTTTCCTTGCCAGTTGTCGCCCCAATCGGTTAAACCGCCAAATGGTGTGTAAATGCCTAAGCCCAATTTCCAGCATGAATTTTTTGGCCCCCAAACACCATAGAAAGTAAATGGTGTTGCAACTTTATTGGCATTGTGGTCCTGTACATTTGTACCCATTGGGTTAAAAACGGATTCAAAAAATAATGGACTAATTCCGGCCTGTATGTAGTTATCGGGGAGGTTGGCTACAGCGCCCGGATTAAAAAATACAGAGGCGCCATCCTGTACCAAGCCGGTACCTGTATGGCCCATACCTATTTGCTTTTCGCCCTCAAGGTTAACCTGGAAACCTTGTGCAAAAGAAATAACAGGTATTAGCGCAAACACTAATAGTAAGAGTTTCTTCATGATTTAAAAAATTGGTTTATAGTTGCAGTTGTAAAGGTACAAACCTGCTTGGTTAAAAAAATAAAAATAGGTTGGTTTTATACGAAAAAAAGGGCTATAATGCGGAGATATTCGTCAAAAAGTCGGAAATAGGGTTTTAAGAGAAAATTAAAAAATCAAAAGGCAAAATTCAAAGAATTGAGTTGGTTTTTAATTTTTAATTAAATGAGGATTTAGGATAAAACGCTATATTTTTTTTTGACTTTTGGCCCTTTAATTTTTGACTTCAAATTTGCATGAGTAAAAAAATAGCCCAGTTAAGTTTATCAAAATTTGCAGATCTGTATGCAGATAAGCTGGTAGGCCCCGACTTTTTTATTACTGATGAAAAACAGCTTTTAAGCCTGAGCGAATATCCTTATCGCTCTGATGGTTATATTATTGGTATATGCACTCGTGGCACTGCCCAGGTTGAGGTAAACCTGCAGGTGTATGAGTCAAAGGCTGATGCGATGCTGTTGGCTACACCTTTCCACATTTTAAGGATCTATAATAGCAGCCCCGATTTTTTATGCCGTTTTATTGTTTTTTCCAAAGCCTTTTTAACCGAAAATAACGTTAACAGCCATTTCCTGGAGTCGTTCAGTTATTTCAAAAGTGCATCGATCCCGGTTATCTATCCTGATCATGATGAGATAAATATGCTGCTGGATATTTATATGCTGATGAAAAAGAAACTGGAACGTGAAGCGCATCCTTATCGTATGGAAATATCAAGGAGTATTTTAACTTCGCTGCTTTACGAGGTGCAATCCATATATGAAAACCACCATGTAATGGTAAAGGGCAAGCAAACACGTAAGCAGGAATTGAATGTGTTGTTCCAGGAATTGGTTTTTCATCATTATAAAGAACACCGCAATGTTCAGTATTATGCCGATGCCTTATATGTATCGTCCAAACACCTTACCGAAACTATTAAGGAAGTAACCGGAAGAACAGCCGGCGAATGGATAGATGATGCCGTAATACTCGAAGCCAAGGTTTTACTCCGAAATCACGACATCAGCATTGCCCGGGTAGCAGAGGATATTAACTTCCCCGATCAATCATCCTTCGGTAAATATTTTAAGAATCATACAGGGCTATCGCCGTCGGATTATAGAGTAGCAACTTCTTTATAAGAGAGTCAAGAGTAGAGATTCAAGAATCAGGAAGGAGTTATGTTGTTTGTTATATATCTTGATTCCTGACTCTCTATTCTTGCTTCTTTTTTCTTTCCGACTTTTTGACGAATATCTCCGCATTGTAAACCTTTTATTCAATTGGTATCGCCCCTAATTTTACCATTGATTATAAAGCCAAAAATTATTGCAAAAGCACACTGGCGCTGGTGCAGTATTTGTATAAATATAAATACATCCTTAAAATTATTTTTATGAGTAGTACTGAAGCTGTAAAAGCTATAAAGGGAGGTGAGTTCCTGATCAGGGAAACTTCGGCAGAAGATGTTTTTATTCCAGAAGAATGGAATGAAGAGCAATTGATGATAGCTGAAACATGCACCAATTTTATCGCCCAAAACATTACCCCAAATTTAGTTCGCATCGATGAGCAGGAAGAAGGGCTGATGCCGCATTTGATGGAAGAAGCAGGCAATTTGGGCTTGTTGAGTATCTCTATACCCGAAGAGTACGGTGGTTTTGGCAAGGATTTTAAAACATCAATGCTGGTTACCGAAAAATTGGGTGCCGGTAATTCATTCTCGGTTGCGTTTTCGGCCCATACAGGCATTGGCACACTGCCCATATTATATTATGGTAACGATGCGCAAAAGGAGAAATATATTCCCAAACTGGCCAGTGGCGAGTGGAAGGGGGCCTATTGTTTAACCGAGCCAAGTTCAGGTTCGGATGCTAACTCGGGCAAGGCACGTGCAAAACTTACCGATGATGGTAAATATTACCTGCTTAACGGCCAGAAAATGTGGATCACCAATGCTGGTTTTGCCGATGTATTTACCGTATTTGCTAAGATAGACAATGACGAAAACCTGAGCGCATTTATTGTTGAACGAGGCTTTGAAGGAATAAGCTTTAACCCTGAAGAACATAAAATGGGGATTAAAGGTAGCTCAACCCGCCAGGTATTTTTTAACGATTGCAAAGTGCCAGTTGAAAACCTGCTATCAGAACGCCAGAACGGTTTTAAAATAGCCGTTAACATACTTAACCTGGGTCGTATTAAATTAGGCGGCGGAACTGTTGGTGCAAGTAAAGCGGTAATTGGCATGTCAGTAAATTACGCTAATGAGCGTGAGCAATTTGGCAGGCCGATCTCAAAATATGGAGCAATCCGTTATAAACTGGCAGAACAGGCGATAAAAACTTACGCCTCTGAATCTGCTATTTATCGCGCGAGCGAAAACATGGAGCAAGCTACCGAGCACCTGATCGAGACGGGTATGGATGCTATAAAAGCCAAACTAAAAGGTACCGAACAATACGCTATTGAAGCAGCCATTATAAAAGTACATGCATCTGAAACATTGGATTATGTGGTTGATGAAGGTGTGCAGATCTACGGTGGCATGGGCTATAGCGCCGAAGCGCCAATGGACAGGGCCTATCGCGATTCTCGTATCAACCGCATATTTGAAGGTACCAACGAGATCAACCGGATGCTTACTGTAGATATGATGCTTAAACGCGCTATGAAAGGTGAGCTTGACCTGATGGGGCCTGCGCAAAAGGTAGCCGGAGAGTTAATGAGTATTCCTGATTTTGGCGCAGCTGAAGAAGATGGTTTATTTAGCAAGGAGAAAAAATATATTGCCAACTTTAAAAAAGCTGTATTGATGGTTGCGGGTGGCGCTGTTCAAAAACTGATGCAGCAATTAGGTAAGGAACAGGAAGTACTGATGAATTTGGCTGATATGCTGATCGAACTTTATGTGAGTGAATCAACCCAGCTACGTGTTGAAAAACTGGTTGGCATGCGTGGTGAAGAAGCGTGCAAAGAACAATTGGACATAATGCGTGTATATATTAACGACGCAGCGGAAAAAATAGCCAAATCGGGTAAGGAAGCTATCAATTCATTTGCCGATGGCGATGAAAGAAGAATGATGCTGATGGGTTTGAAACGCTACACTAAAACTGAAGATTTCAACACTACCCAAGCCCGCAGAAACATTGCTGCAAAATTGATCAATGAGAATAAATATTGTTTTTAAATTATAAATCCATAATTGTCATTTCGAACGGTAGTGAGAAATCTTCTTAAAAATACAGAGCGGCAATGCAAGTCGCAGAAGATATCTCACTATCGTTCGAATTGACAGGACTTTAAGTAAACTATGAAAATATTAGTGTGTATAAGCCAGGTGCCGGATACCAGCACCAAAATTGTGTTAAAGGATAACGATACTGCGGTTAATACGCAGGGTACAACCTGGATCATCAACCCTTACGATGAATGGTATGCCTTGATTCGCGCGCTGGAGTTGAAAGAAAGCGGCGCGGCTAGCGACGTTCATTTAATAACTGTTGGCAAAGCCGATACCGAACCGGTGATCAGAAAAGCGTTGGCCCTTGGCGGCGATCAGGCTGTACGTATTGATGCGGATAGCAATGACCCATACCAAACCGCAACCTACATAGCCGATTACGCAAAAAGCAATGGTTACGACCTGGTTTTATGCGGAAAAGAATCAATAGATTATAACAATGGTACCGTTGGAGTTATGCTGGCTGAGTTACTGGATGCCGATTATATTGGTTTTGCAACCAATATACAGGTTGAAGGAACTACTGCTACCGTAAAGCGAGAGATTGAAGGCGGCGAAGAAACTGATGTGGTTAATTTTCCGGTGGTAATTTCATGCCAGAAGGGTGTTGCCGAAGCCCGCATCCCCAACATGCGTGGTATAATGGCAGCGCGTACCCGCCCGTTGAATGTGGTTACCCCAACCGTTGTGCCAGCCGTTACCGAATTATTGTCTTACGAAATGCCACCTGCCAAAGCCGGAGTAAAAATGGTTAGTGCCGATAACATGGACGAACTGGTGGAATTATTACATGCCGAAGCAAAGGTTATTTAACTAAAAACTGAAAAGAAATGTCTGTATTAGTATTGGTAGAACATACCGATGGAAACATAAAAAAGAAAAGTTTTGAAGCGGTACAATATGCTGCTGAGATCGCCCAAAAAACAGGTTCAACTGCTACCGCTTTGGTTTTAGGAACTATTGCGGATAGCGAACTGGAGAACTTAGGCACTTACGGGGTGAAAAAAGTATTGCACGTAACAGATGCACGCCTTAATGAGTTACATGCCCGTGCTTATGCCACAGCATTGATAGCCGCCGCTCAAAAAGAAGACAGCAAGATAATTATTGCCCTGCATGATATTAACGGCAAGGCAGTAGCGCCACGTGTTGCTGTTAAATTAAAAGCAGGAATGATAGCCGGTGCATTATCATATCCTGATCTGGCTAAAGGGTTTGTAATAAAGAAAGCGGTATTCTCGGGTAAAGCATTTGCATTTGTTAATATAACCAGCGATGTAAAAGTGATTACCCTGATGGCAAATTCTTTCCCTTTAAAACAGGGTGAAGGCAAAGCTGCAGTTGAAAAACTGGATGTGACTTTTGGCGAAAAGGATTTCGGCATAAAAGTTAAGGAAGTTAACAAAGTAACCGGCGAAGTATCATTAGCTGATGCTGAGTTGGTAGTATCAGGCGGCCGCGGTATGAAAGGACCTGAAAACTGGGGTTTGATAGAAGATCTGGCTAAAGAGCTGGGCGCAGCTACGGCTTGTTCGCGCCCGGTAGCTGATGCAGGCTGGAGGCCGCATCATGAACACGTTGGCCAAACTGGTGGAACGGTTCGCCCTAATTTGTATATAGCTGTAGGTATATCAGGTGCAATTCAACATTTGGCTGGTGTTAATGGTTCCAAAGTTATTGTAGTTATTAATAAAGATCCTGAAGCGCCATTTTTTAAAGCGGCCAATTACGGTGTTTTGGGCGATGCAATGGAAATTTTACCTCGACTAACCGAAGCTGTTAAAAAATTCAAACAACATAAATAGCCTGCTATGAATGTGTTTTATGAAGGCCAGGTACTATGGTCGCAGATTGATGCTAACCAGCATATGCGCCATTCGGCCTATGCAGATTTTGGCGCGCAGGCAAGGCTGAGTATGATGGAAAGTTTAGGACTGAAGCCATCGGAGCTTTTTAAATATAACGTTGGCCCGGTATTATTCAGAGAAGAACTTTTTTACCTGCGCGAGATCGGTATTAACGATCATGTAAAAGTATCTTGCGAATTGATCAAAGCCCGGCCCGATGGATCACGCTGGTCGATCAGACATGAGATCTTTCGTGGCGATGGGGTAAAGGCAGCCATTATTATTGCCGATGGTGCCTGGATAGATATGGAGAAACGTAAACTCGCTGCTCTGCCTGCCGGACTCATGGAGTTATTCATGAGTTCGCCTAAAGGCCATGATTATATGGAAGAACAAGCTAAAGCAAAATAAACCTAAACCTTATCATAAATGGAACTGAAAGATAATTTTGAACAAGCGGTTGCTGATAGCAAAGCAATACCATCGCGACCGGATAATGAAACATTACTGCGCTTATATAGCCTTTACAAACAGGCAACCGAAGGCGATATAAATACCGAGCAGCCGGGAATGTTTGATTTTGTTGCCAAAGCAAAATATGATGCCTGGACAAAACTAAAAGGCGTATCCGCCGAAGATGCTATGCAACAATATATTGCCGTAGTTGAAGGGTTAAAGAAATAGAATTAAAGAGGTTGTGCGTTTATTTTCCTTAGGGAAGGGCTTAATATCATCAAGTTAAATCCCAAGCCTCGTAAAGACTATATGTTGGTGGAAAATTAATGAATATGAAGAACTGTGCCTTAGGTACGTAACCTCGCTATGTTGCATACCTAAGGCATGCTACGTTTTTACATTTAATTTGCTACCAACATTTTGCTCCTCCGGAGCAATGGCTAAAAATTTATAGCTATTCTTAAAGGGCAGGTTGGGTTTCAAAAATCCTATTTGCAACTCAGATCAATCCGGAAATATTTCCGATAAATACTACTCCGCCAACAGATCATCTGTCAGCTTTTCAAATTCATTAATAAATTGGGTGTAATACTCACCTGTACCGGGGCCGCTAAAGCCAGTGTGTATTTTGCGAACATCTCCCTTTTTATCAATAATAATAGTGGTAGGAAAGCCCTTGAAATCAGCCAGCATTGGTAAGCTTTTTTGCGGGTCGCCTTTGCCGGGAGTAAAGCCGGTAATTAGCAATGGATAAGGTATATTAAAGTGATTTTTTAACTGTGTTAAAGTACGTTGCGACAGTGCAAAATCTGTTGTACGCTCATAAGCTAGTCCAATAACCTCTATACCTTTTGAGTGGTATTTGGGATAATAGCTATTTACTAAATAATTGGTTTCATCCATACAATTTGGGCACCATGAACCTAGTATCTGCACAATAACTACTTTGTTTTTAAAGCGCTCATCACTTAACGATACTTTGTTGCCATTGATATCTCTAAAGGTGAAATCAATCTTTTTGTAGCCAGGCTTTAATACAGTTAGCGAATAGGCATCAGGTAGTTTTGCATTTTCATTTCTTACTGCGGTCCAAACATCTAAACCTGCATAGCCTGAATAAAATTTACCATCACTCATGGTATGGTCATCATTTATTTTGGCTTTGAATATAAAAGCATGGCCGCCATCAAAGCATGATAGATAAAGGCTATCACCAGCTACGCTTCCTTCAAGGTAGCGGTAATCACCGGTAGTGGTTAAAAACGTACCTGTTAAATGCGAGCCTGTTTGTTTAAATTCTCCAACGGTAGTATCTCTGTGTTCACCTTCACCAAATATCGCTGTCCATCTGCCTGATACATTAAATGCAGGAGCCGCAGGCGATTTAAAGAAGCGCCATGAAGCACCCGGTTCAGCCACAAAATCCACTGTGCTTATTTTGTAGCCTGAATGCCTTACCCATTTCCCTACAAGGTAATTCGCTTCGAACCTTAGCCTGAATTCTGAATCAAATAATGGCATGTGAATAATAACAGAATCGCCAACTACTTTTACATCAGTTACTTTTAAGCGTTCATCACCATTAATTACAGCTAATTGCTGTACTCCGGCAGTATCAGTTACTATAAAATTAAAAGGCAGGTTATTACCCGATTGTGTTTTTAGCACGCCACGCCATTCGCCGGTTTTTAATTTTGATTGAGCGAAACCCGTAGTTACAAGCAGAGAAAATAACAGAACCAGCAGCGTTTTATTTTTCATTTGAAGATGTTAAAACTCAAAAGTAAACAAAAACGACCCCATTATTTTAGCACATCGCGCGAAATGACAATCCTCTGAATTTCAGATGTACCTTCATATATCTGCGTGATCTTGGCATCGCGCATTAAGCGTTCTACATGGTATTCTTTTACAAAGCCATAACCGCCATGTATCTGCACGGCTTCAATGGTTGTTTTCATAGCAGTTTCTGATGAAAATAATTTAGCCATTGCGCTCGCCGTTCCGTATGGTTTGTTATTGTCTTTCAGCCATGCTGCCCTAAGGCATAACAGGCGTGCTGCTTCAATTTCAGTGGCCATATCAGCCAGTTTAAACTGTATAGCCTGCAAATTTGATATGGTTTTGCCAAATGCTTTCCGGTCTTTCGCGTACTGCACGGCCAGTTCATATGCACCCGATGCAATTCCTAATGCCTGTGCAGCAATACCAATGCGGCCACCTTCTAAAGTACTCATCGCAAATTTAAATCCGAAGCCATCTTCACCGATGCGGTTTTCTTTAGGTACTTTAACATCAGTAAACATAAGCGAATGGGTATCAGACCCGCGAATACCCAGTTTATTCTCCTTAGCGCCAATGGTAAAGCCTTCCATTCCTCGTTCTACAATCAGTGTGTTAATACCATGATGGCCCTTGCTTGGATCAGTTTGCGCCATAACCAGGTAGGTTGATGCCGAATTGCCATTGGTTATCCAGTTTTTAGTGCCGTTTAACAGGTAATAGTCGCCCATATCAATAGCCGTTGTCTTTTGCGAAGTAGCATCAGAACCAGCTTCAGGTTCTGACAGGCAAAAAGCGCCTATCTTTTCGCCTTTGGCTAAGGGCACCAGGTATTTTTGCTTTTGTGCTTCATTACCGTATTTTTCAATTCCATAACATACTAATGAATTATTTACCGAAACCACCACCGAAGCCGAAGCATCTACTTTTGATAGTTCTTCCATAACTAGCACATATGAAATTGCATCCATTCCGCTGCCACCGTATTGTGGTGAAACCATCATCCCCATAAAACCCAGCTCGCCTAGTTTTTTTATTTGTTCAGCCGGGAATTTTTGATGCTCGTCTCTTTCGATCACACCAGGTTTAAGTTCTGTTTGCGCAAAGTCCCTGGCGGCTTGCCGTATCATTATTTGTTCTTCTGATAATTCAAAATGCATGGTTTATAAGTTTATATCGTCTAAGATAATGTTATGCTTGCATAGTAAAAAATATCTATAAAAAAAGAGAGCTCTTTTGAAGCTCCCTTTCCCCTAATTAATTTAAACTATTGATTAAACCCAAAACAAAGAACAAAAATAATCAGCTTGGGTGTCTGAGAATTCATTTTTAATAGGTAGATGATGTTCGTTTTTCACAGGCATATGTAAGGCCGTGAATGTTTATACAAATGCAAAGCCATAATTTTAACATTTTGAAAAATTAATTCGTACAAGGCGCAGTTTATAGCTATTTTGTTCAATAAATAGTTGAGTTTTAATTGTCTAATATTATTTTAATCTGTTCTTATTTATATTTTTGATGAACATGTGTTAATCAGCCTGTCCAGGAAAAGTATACACTTTCCATTTTTTCATACACATTGTAGATAATTTCATACACATAAGCTTCAAATGATGACAAAAATTTCAATTATAAAAAAAATTGCATTTTGCTCACTTAGTATCCTGTCACTAAACTCCTGCAAAAACAATAAAACAGCAACTGTGGCGAATGACCCTATTTATACCGATAGAGATACTAGTGTAAGGCCACAGGATGATTTTTTCACCTATGCTAATGGTGGATGGCTTAAAAAAAATCCGATCCCGGCGGCTTATGCATCGTGGGGTATTGGGAATGTGGTTGAGGAAGATCTAAGAGATAAGCTTAAAAAAATTAATCTTGATGCGCTTGATGCCAATGCCGCAAAAGGTACCAATACCCAAAAGATCGGTGATTTTTATTTTTCGGGGATGGACACCGTATCAATTGAAGCTCAGGGTATAGCACCATTAAAGCCGGAAATAGATAAAATTGAAGCTATTAAGAATACTACCGATCTGATTAATGAATTTGCACACCTGGAAACTATTGGGGTTGAAACGCCTATGGGCACCGATGTTGGTCAGGATTCGAAGAACAGCGCTAAAATGGCGCTAATTTTATGGCAATCAGGGATCGGCCTGCCTAATAGGGATTACTATTTTAACACTGACCAGCATAGTGTTGATATCCGTACCGACTACCAGCAAAAGCACTTACCCACGCTTTTTAAACTAGCAGGATTAAGCAATGCTGATGCTGTTACAGCTGCTAGAAATGTATATAGTTTAGAAAAATTTCTGGCTGATAGCTCACGTAAACTGGAGGATCTGCGCGATCCATATCATAACTATAATAAGATGCCGGTTGAAGGCTTAAGTACTATCGCACCAGGTATTGATTGGAAGCCAATGTTTGAAAAGATGGGCTATAAAAATGTGGATACGGTAATTGTTGGTCAGCCCGAATATTACAGGGCTTTAAACAAAGCGCTAAAAACTTATCCTATAGCCGTTTGGAAGAATTACCTGATCAAGAACCTGGTAAATGAATATAGTTCATACCTGAGCAAACCGTTTGATACCGAGAACTTCCGGTTTTATGGGACTATTTTAGAGGGCAGTAAGGCACAATTACCGCGCTGGAAAAGAGTGCTTGATACTGAAAATGAATTAATGGGAGAGGTGCTAGGGCAGATATTTGTTAAGCAATATTTCCCTGAAAAAACAAAGGATCGCTATGTAAAACTGGTTGAGGCAATGCGCGCCAGCTTTAAAGAGCATATTGAAAAGCTCGACTGGATGAGTGAGCAAACCAAACAAAAGGCCTATTACAAATTATCGAAAGTAATACCTAAGGTAGGATACCCTGATAAATGGAAAGATTTTTCATCGCTAACCATTGATCGTGGGCCTTATGTACTGAATGTGATGAGGGCCAATAATTTCTGGTACAGGTTTGAGGCCAATAAACTCGGCAAACCGGTTGACCGTACAGAATGGGGAATTACACCACAAACCTATAATGCTTATTATAACCCATCAAACAATGAGATCGTGCTGCCTGCGGCACAATTTTCCATTCCGGGTATTAAGGATGAGGATGTTGACGACGCGGTAGTATACGGCTATGCGGCAGCATCAACCATTGGGCATGAGATGACACATGGTTTTGATGACTCAGGCAGGCAGTTTGATGCTGAAGGGAACTTAAAAGAATGGTGGTTACCTGCCGATTCGGTAAAATTTACGCAACGCGCTCAAATGCTCATTAACCAGTTTAATGGCTACACAGTTTACGGCCTGCACGTTAATGGCAAAGCAACGCAGGGCGAAAATATTGCCGATCTGGGTGGTATAGTTATCGGGCTTGATGCATTTAAGAAAACTGAACAATACAAAGAGGGTAAATCAATCAACGGGTTAACGCCTGTGCAACGTTTCTTCCTGGGGTATGCGCTGGGTTGGATGATGCAGGACAGGAAAGAAGCAGTATCAAGCCAGATACTCACCAATGAACATTCCCCTGCCTTTTTACGCGTTAATGGTCCGTTTGGCGATGTGCCCGAATTTTATGATGCCTTCCACGTTAAAAAAGGCGATAAAATGTGGATTGATCCTGCTAAAAGGGTAAAGATTTGGTAGGATGGTGAGTGGTGAGGTGTAAGCAGTGAAAGAGCAGTGGCCTTGTGCGATTCCCTCCCCCGGGAGGGTGCAGGGAGGGGTTTAACAAATAGGTTAAGTGTACAAACCCCTCCTTGCCACTACAAGTCCAACCGCACTCCTCCCAAGGGAGGAAATAATATCTTTAATACTTCCGGATATCTAAATAAAAGAAATCTTAAAAAGACATGGGCAAAATTATCCCCTACAATCCTAACCTAAAAGCTCTTGCCAACAAGTTGCGAAAAAATATGACTTTCGGCGAAGCGCTTCTGTGGAATGAATTAAAGGGAGATAAGATTTTGGGGTTTGATTTTGACAGGCAGCGATGTGTTGATAATTATATAGTTGACTTTTATTGTAAGGAATTAATGCTGGCTATTGAGATAGATGGCATGTCACACAATAATGAGGAGGCTTTTTTAAAAGATGAAGTTCGTCAGCAAAAGATAGAAAGTTTTGGGGTGAGGTTTCTACGGTTTTCAGAGGCAGACGTAAAGTATGATATGATGAACGTGATCAGATGTATTGAATCTGAAGTTTTAATAATATTGAAGGGAAAGACTGATATTAAATTGCCTGAAGGTTTCGATATGGAATTATTGAAATATTGATGGTTGAATAAACCCCTCCCTGCCCCTCCCAGTGGAGGGAATCGCGCAAGGCCATTGCTTTTACTTTGTAGCTACTCACTATTCACCCCTTACAACTCACCACAATCATTATATTTGGCCGATGCAAATTATACATGCCCTGCAATTATGGTGGCACCAGCAAAGCTGGCTCGAACTGGCCGGTGTTATAACCGGTTTATTATGTGTTTACCTGGCGGCTGTAAATAATATCTGGAACTGGCCCATTGCTATAGTTAGTGTGGGTATATACATTGTCATTTTCTTTAATACTCACCTCTATGCGGATATGGGCTTGCAGGTATATTTTATGGCTACCTGTGTTTATGGATGGTATTACTGGGCAAAAAAACCATCAACCGAAGAAAAGGTTCCGGTAGCGCGAATAACCGGGAGGGAGATCATATTATCAATAATAGCTACCCTGGTTGCCACTTTTATACTGGGCACTTTGCTTAAATACACCCCGGCATCCTATCCTTATCTTGATAGCTTTTGCGCGGCATGCAGCCTTGTAGCGCAGGTTTTTTTAGCGCGAAAAGTTTTAGAAAACTGGTTGATATGGATATTTGTGGATATTATATATGTGGGGATATACATTTTTAAGGGGCTGGATGCTACTGCAGTTATGTACGCCATATATGTGCCTATAGCTTTGTTGGGTTACCTCGACTGGAAAAAGGATTATAAAAAGCAAGTACAGTAAACCAGATCTGCTTCCTGAATTGCAGCGTTATTCAGCGAAGACCAATTTTATGCATTGATTAACTGTATAATCGTTTGAGATCTCTCCGGGTGAAATTGTTTTCCCGGTTTGATATTTTGTGGCTATTTCCTGTAACTGTGTTTCGAGTTCGCGGCAAAAGATCTCATTTTTATTTAATTTGCTCAATGTGGTACTCCCGGCCAAATTATATGGTTTAATTAATGATATACCGCAGATCCTGAGTATCTCAGCCTTGATCTCGTTACTAATAAAAATCTTATCCATTGTTGCCTTGGGCTATATAATTCAACAAATTAACTACTTTATTTATTAAGATTTTACACCGCACATTGCGTTAAAAGCAAGGATAATTTAATTTTTAATAAAAGAGAAATTTTTACTCCTATTGGGAATAAAAGTAAAATATATCGGATTGAATATTAACCATTTCATTAAAACGGTAATTAATAATTAAAAAATACAAAATTGAGGTATATCTACCTTATTTGTAAAACGCGTATAAATACGTGGGAGAAAAGTAAGCGTTAAGCCGGAATTTGGAACAGAGAATATTTGATAGCAAATAGTACCAGGCCGGCTGTATTACGGCAACCAACTTTGTCAAGCAGGTTAGTCCGGTGGCCTTCAACTGTACGTGTGCTCAGGTATAATTTTTCGCCTATTTCGGCATTACTAAACTCACTGCATATTAGTTGCAGTATCTCCTTTTCCCTGTCAGATAGTTTAACGGGAATACTGCTTATATCTTTTTGCGCTTTTGCCTTATGGGTTGCACTGTGTTGAAGCGCTTTAAGCGCATTGTTGTTTAAGTAAAAGCCGGTTTTATAGGCTGTTTCAATGGCTAATATTAATTCATCCTTATCGCAGTTTTTGGCCAGGTAGCCGGCTGCCCCGGCATTTATCATTTGAGTAATAAGCGTTGGTTGCGTATGTACTGAAAGTATAATAACTTTTATATCAGGATATTTTTGTTGCAGCACATTGTTAAGCTCAATGCCGTTCATACCGGGCATATCTATATCTACCAAAGCTATAGCAGGTATTATTGCATCGGTATTGGCCAGCTTTTCTAAAAATGAATTCCCGTTATCTGATTCAGATACAAGATTAAACTGCTCAACCGAGTCGATCAATAATCCTAAACTTTGTCTGAATAAGTTTTGATCGTCAACAATAGCTATATTTATTTTCTCCATAAACTTATTTGTTTAAGGTATGGGTTATTGTCATTTTAAAACCACTGCCCTCAGCGGTATCTATTTTATAAGCAGCATTAATAACAGTTAAGCGGCTTTCAATATTTTGTAAACCCATGCCTTTGTTTATTAATGATGATGATATGCCTTTTCCGTTATCGGTATACTCAATAATGATTGCCTCCTCGCCAATTGCCGTAAATTTTATGGTTGATTTAGTAGCGTATGCGTGTTTTATGGTGTTGTTGATCAATTCTTCTAAAACCCTGTATAATGCTACTGAAACAGGCAGGGCCATATCCTGCAATAAATGCTGTGCCTCATTATACAAGTTTATCTCCAGGCTTCCGGTTTGGTTTATAACCAAACAATGCTCTTCAATGGCAGCAACCAGGCCGTAGTAGCTTAAAGCTGGCGGCGAGAGATTATGCGATATATTACGCACATCTTTTATCACTTTGTCAATAATATCCTTACTAAGCTTTACGTGTTTATCATTATTGTCCTGTATTTGCTGTGGTTTAAGCATCTCAATAGTAAGCCGCAGACTGGAAAGCGCCGTGCCTACATCATCGTGCAGATCCTGGCCTATGCGCTTGCGTTCGGCTTCCTGCGATTCAATTATTGCCTGTAGTAAATCTTTTTGATGAGCTATTTCAGCACGTTGAAACTGCTGCCGCTGGGTTAAAATTTTGTTCTGATTGCGGATGTATATCAATATAAAAGAAACAACCATTAAAAAAGTACCGGCCATACCTAATACAACCAGTACAAAAACATTATCGGTTACTTCCTGCATTTATAAAATCCTATGGCAAATAAAACATATTCAAAAAGCAAAAAGGTATCAAGCAACAAAAAGATATATACGGGAAACGCCAGGTGCTTCATTAAATAATTAGAGGCAATAAACATGAAAAGCCCGCTTGAATAATAAACTAATATACCGGCATTTATCCAGTTTAAGCTATTGCTCCCCCAGTTATGTTCAGTATCTGCAATACTTTGTTGGTTCAGGTATGCAACACAATAGCCTATTATCATTACTGCTTCAAGTGAGCGCGTGTAGGTATTAAATTCAAGCCCCTTTTGGATGAAAATAAAATTGACCATACATAATAGGCTAAAAGCCCCAATAAGGATGAGTATGGGCTTATGCCAACTTTTTTTAAAGAGGTTGAGATAAAATAAGGAAATAAATGCAAACTCAAATATGGTATAAATATGAAATATAAAGATGGAATGCCTGTGATGATAGATAAGAATAAGATTTATTAAATTAGCTATACCTGAAAACAGTATAAAATAGAAGATGATCTTAAGGGGCCAGATGAGACGTTTGTAATTTAAAAAGCCGACAATAAGAGGAAGGAATGTGCTTGCCGGTATTATATAATCGGTATAGAGGCGATATGACATTTTTAAACTTATGTTTATTCTGCCTAAATATATAATTAAAGAAGAATAAAGATAAATAAAATTATAAGATAGCTCCAAGTGTGCTTGCTTATAATAACCTCACACCGCATATAAGTTGCAGCGTATTGATATCAAAAACAAATGCATAAGTATAATGGCAGACAACTAAAAAAGCTCAAACAATTTTGGTGGTTGTTTGAACTTTTTTTAGTTGTCTGTGAAATTAAAACTGATCAACTTTTAGGTCAGTTTTTAGGATTTCACATCCGTTTAATGCACTATCTACAATGCAGAAAGGTGGACATGATGATGCGAGATCATATACATTACTTTGTATTGAATTGGCTTTTCCGTTAGGATTAGGAATAACCGGAACATCCTGGCCATTAACTACGGGTACTAATATAAGTTTGGCTGTAGTGAGGTCTGTTGGGTTTTCAAGCCCGATGTATGCATTAACACCTTCAGCATCAGGATTATACAATAGTATGTTAGTAAAAGATACAATAGGGATGAGAAAAGATTGTGTTACAAAAGGCTGCCCCGAAGAGGCAAGGTGTTGTCGCCAGTTTGCAGTCATATCAATTGCATCGCTAAACGGGATGGTTCCTTCCGGATCATTTGTTGTACTCATTTGTGGTTTTTTTAAATGGATATTTGTGTTAATTGTGTTCTAAGCGCTATTGTTTTGTATACACAATAATAATTATAATCCGGTTCATTAGCAATAAATGCAATGAATAAAGTGAACGATAATTTCAATAATGAATAGGCAAGGTTTGTGATTTTAAAAGGCGGCAATAAGCGAGAGGAATATACTTATCGGTATTATATAATCGGTATGACATTTTTAAACTTATATTTATGCTACCTAAATTATTATAGTTAAAGCAGCATAAACATAAGTAAAAGAATAATTATTCGTTTAACGGACTACCTACAGGACAGAGAGGCGGGCATGAGGATGAGAGATCAAAAACGTTGCTTTGTATTGAATCTTCATCGCCGGTAAGATTATGAAGAATCGGAACGTCTTGCCCATTAACTACGGGTACTAATACAAGTTTGGCGGTAGTAGGGTCTGTTGGGTCTTCAAGCCCGATGTATGCCCTGACACCTTCAGCACCCTGATTATACAACACTATGTTAGTAAAAGACACGAAAGGTATCAGAAAAGAGTGCGTTGCAAAAGTTTGTTTTGAAGAGGCAAGATATTTGCGCCAGTTTGCTGTCAGATCAATTGCATTGTTTAACGGGATGCTTCCTGCCGGATCATTAGTTGTACTCATTTGTAATAAGGGTTTTAAATGTTTAAATTATATTAGTTATACTGTACGTGATGTATTGCGTACGCACAATGATATTCATAATCCGCTTCATTAACAATAAATATACTGAACAATTGAACTAAAATTTCATTCGTGAACGGGCCACGAAAAGCCTGTTGTAGATGAACGCATCTCTATCTTATTGTACACCACAAGTGTTCGGAAAATGTGAAAAGAGCCCGGTCCATGTACGATTCCTTCCCCCGGGAAGGGAAGAAGGGGGTTCATAAATGTGCTGATCATTGCGTATAGACCCCTCCCTGCCGCCGCTCATCCAGCCGCACCCCTCCCACGGGAGGGAATAAAAATGGTCTTCCGAACACTTGTAAATTGAATAAAGAAATATAATTGTTTATTTGCGTGTTGCCTGCTCAATGCTGTCCCACATTTCGGCAGGTACCATTTCAAGGGCGTTGAACTGGCCCGCGCCTTGCAGCCATTCGCCGCCATCAATGGTAATTACTTCGCCATTAATATAGCCTGAAAAGTCGGACACCAAAAACGCGGCAAGGTTTGCCAGTTCCTGGTGTTCGCCAACCCGTTTAAGCGGTACGCGATTTCTGAAATCGAATTTTTTAGCCATTTCGCCGGGCAATAATTTATCCCATGCACCTTTGGTAGGGAACGGCCCCGGAGCAATAGCATTACTGCGGATGCCGTGCCTGCCCCATTCAACAGCTAAGGAGCGTGTCATGGCTAAAACACCGCCTTTTGCACATGCCGATGGCACTACATAAGCCGAGCCGGTAAAGGCATAAGTGGTAACAATATTTAAAATATTGCCGGGAATCTTTTTATCTATCCAATACTTACCCAAAGCCAGTGAGCAATTAGCCGAGCCTTTCAACACAATATCAATAACCGCTGCAAATGCATTAGCCGATAGTCGTTCGGTAGGTGAAATAAAATTGCCCGCTGCATTATTGAGCAATACATCAACTTTACCAAAGGCATCAATGGCTTGCCGCAGCATGCTCTCAACTTCATCATACTTGCGCACATCGCAGGCCACGGCAATAACTTTACCGCCGGTTTCTGCTTCCATTTCTTTAGCGGTTTGCTCTAATACATCAAGCTTACGACTGGTGATTACTAAATTGGCACCCAGTTTTAAAAAATAAGTACCCATTGACCGGCCTAATCCGGTTCCGCCGCCTGTGATAATGATAGTTTTGCCTTTTAAAGCATCATCCTTTAACATGCCCTGGTATGCGCTGGTGTTAGCGCTTATATTTTCAGTATTACTCATGATTTTAATTATGCCTTCAGGCAGATTTGGATTTTAAATTCTCGATCATCTTTTGCAGGCCCTGGCGTGTTGCCGGAGCCCACCATTGCTTAAGCATCAGACCTAATGTATCGGATTGATCGCTTTTCAACTTACCGATCATATCACTTCGCAGGTTTAGTTTGCTGATACCCCAGGTAACGGGGTTAAACTGCATATAAGTTCTGATCTTTTGTTCTGCTGCGCCCATTAATTCCTCCTGTGTGGTGATCTCATCTATTAAACCGGCATCAAGCGCATCGCTTACATTTAAAAGCTTGCCTTCCATTAAGTATTGATAGGCTTTATGCTGACCGAGCCAGAACGCATATAAATTAAAGATGCTATCGGGCACTATAATGCCTACAGGTATCTCATTTAAGCCGATGATGAATTGGCCTTCAGTCATTACCCTATAATCGCAGCAAAGGGCTAATATGCAGCCACCCGCAGGGCTATGCCCGCTTATAGCTGCTACCAAAGGCTTTTTAAATGATGACAATGCTCCGGGCAATGCCAAAAAATCTATCCAAAAATGTTTGATCTGTTCTTCATCATATCCATAGGCTTCAATTAGATCAATGCCCGACGAAAAGAAACCCGGTTTTCCGGTCATGATCACGCCGCTTACATTATCATCTTCTTCAAGGTCTTTTATGCAAGCCAGCAGATCCTTTATCATTTGATGATTGATAGGATTGGAGCGGCCCCGGTCGAGAGTAATAACAGCCAGCCTATTGTTTATGGTTAATTGAATGGTGCTCATGATTTATTGGGATCAGCTTACCAGTGATGGACTTTCATTTATTTCGCCGGCATACATTCTTTCTATTTCGGCATCGTATTTTTCCATGATTACTTTCCGCTTCATCTTGCCGGTTGGTGTAAGTTCACCACTCTCTATCGACCATTCTTCGGGCAGTAAAGTAATTTTTTTCACCTGCTCCACATGGTTAAATTCCGGATTGAATTTATCGATTGCTGCCTGGAATAATGCGATCACCTTTTTATCAGCAACCATTTGCTGATGTGAAGTAGATGGTATGTCATTTTGCTTGCACCAGGGGATAAGGTTGGTGTACGAGGGCACGATCAACGCTGCTGTAAATTTCTTTCCTGCGCCTACAACCATCATCTGCTCAATAAAATGATCCTCTTTCATCTTATTTTCAATAGGTAGTGGTGCAACATATTTACCACCCGATGTTTTGAAGATCTCCTTTTTACGGTCGGTTATTTTAAGGAAACCGCTTTCATCCAACACACCTATATCGCCTGTACAGAACCAGCCATCCTGCAAAACATCAGCCGTAAGTTCCGGGTTTTTGTAGTAGCCCAGCATAACATTAGGGCCTTTGCAAAGTATCTCGCCGTCTTCGGCTATTTTAACCTGTACGCCACTCAGCAATTTGCCTACTGTACCAAATTTTCGTCCGCCTGAATAATATTGATTAACAGATATTACCGGCGAAGTTTCGGTAAGGCCGTAACCTTCCATAACCACCATACCGGCAGCTGTAAATATTTTTTCGAGCTTAACCGGGCAGGCAGAGCTTCCGATTACTATGGCTTTTAAGTTACCACCAATAGCAGCGCGCCATTTGCTGAAAACCAATTTATCGGCAATAGCCAGTTTAGCTTTATACCAGGGGCTTGGGTTATCGATCTCAAACTCCTCGGCCACTTTTACGGCCCATAAAAAGATCTTCTTTTTTACGCCTGATAATTTCTGTCCTTCAGCCATTATACGCTCAAATATTTTTTCGAGCAGGCGCGGTACAGCAGTAAAAATAGAAGGTTTAACATCCCTGATATTAGGGCCGATGGTATCCATATTTTCGGCATAGGAAATGGTAAACCCATGGAAAAGATAGATATAGGTACACATTTTTTCGAAAATATGGTTCATTGGCAAAAAGCTGAAAGCACGCCTTTCACTAACCGGAATTTGTGAAAGCACTTCGCCCGAAGCCAGCACATTACTCAGAATATTTTTATGACTAAGCATAACACCCTTAGGCTTGCCTGTTGTGCCTGATGTATAGATAATGGTAGTCAAATCATCTTCACCTATTTTATCGCATACTTCAGCTATTTTTTGCTGATAATCCTTTGGCAAAGGATTGAGTATCTCAGTCCAGTGGATGCAGTTATCGATCTGATCAAACGTATATACTTCCCTCAAGTCGGGCGTATTTGCGCGTACCAGGTTTATCTTATCACACAGTTCCTTGTCGCTAACAAATATGTATTTAACAGCAGATTCAATCAAGATCTGCTCAATTTCTTTAGCGTTGGTATTTGGATACAAAGGCACCAATACGGCACCCGTTTGCTGTACAGCCAAATCAAGTATAACCCATTCGGGCCGGCCATTACTAATAAGGCCGATCTTATCGCGGCCCTCGTTAGTACCATCGCCTGCCGAAACACCCATAGCCAGTAAAGCTATAGTTAGCTGGTTGATGAGCGTATGCACTTCCCCGGTGCTGGATGACCTCCATTCGCCGTTTACTTTGGCAGTTAACAGATCAGCTTTAGGGTCTGCCGCCTGTACCGGTATGCAATCAAATAGTCTTGTCGCTTTTTTCATTGCGGTGTTTTAATACTTATAATAGTTCAAATATACCTGCGGCACCCTGTCCGGTACCCACACACATGGTAACCATACCGTACTTTTTATCGCGTTTTTTTAACTCGTTAAAAAGCTGAACAGATAATTTTGCTCCGCTGCAACCCAACGGGTGGCCTAAAGCAATAGCGCCGCCATTAACGTTTATCAAATTAGGATCAAGGTCCAATCCTTTAATAACCGCCAGCGACTGCGAGGCAAAAGCCTCATTCAATTCAAACAGATCCATGTCCTGTTGTTTCATTCCTGCCATTTTTAACACTTTAGGAATTGCGTAAAGCGGACCGATACCCATAATCCGTGGCGGCACACCTACAACTGCATAGTTAACTAAACGGGCAATAGGGGTAAGGTTATTCTTTTTCATGAATCGCTCGCTTACTACCATTACAAATGCCGCGCCATCGCTGGTTTGGGATGAGTTACCTGCAGTTACTACGCCTTTAGCATCAAAAACAGGTTTAAGTTTGGCTAAGGCATCAATTGAGGTATCAGCACGGGGGCCTTCATCGGTATCAATTTTAAAGTCTCTTTTCTTTTTCTTGCCGCTTTCGTCTACATAAACCTCGGTGATATTTACCGGAACGATCTCGTCTTTAAATTTGCCTTCTTTTATGGCATTGATAGCCTTTTGATGCGAATTATAAGCGAACTGGTCCTGCTCTTCACGACCAATGTTATATTCCTTCGCCACTGCTTCGGCAGTCAGGCCCATGCCCCAATAATAATCAGGATGTGCCAATGCCACATCAGCGTTAGGAACTATGCGCCAGCCACCCATAGGCAATAGGCTCATGCTTTCAACACCACCGGCTATAATACAATCGGCTATACCGGCATGTATTTTTGCTGATGCAATGGCAATAGTTTCCAAACCTGATGCACAATACCTGTTCACCGTCATGCCCGGTACTTTATCAGTATCTAACGACATTAACGAGATCAGTCGGGCAACGTTAAGCCCTTGCTCAGCTTCGGGTGTGGCATTACCTACAATTACATCTTCAATTTCATCTTTATCCACGTTTGGCACTGATGCCATCAGGTGTTTAATAACATCGGCAGCAAGGGTATCCGGGCGGGTAAATCTAAAACCTCCCCGGGTTGCTTTTCCAACAGCGCTGCGGCTGGCCGCCACTATATATGCGTTCATATTTATTTTAGATTTTAGTAGTTAGTATCAAGTATCAAGATTGTTTTATGTCTTGATACTTGATACTAACTACTTGATACTATACTTAATTTCTTAACACTTTACCACCTGTTAAAATGGATTGAATACGTTCGAGCGTTTTGCGCTCGGTACATAGTGATACAAAGGCTTCCCTTTCTAATCCTAACAGGTAATATTCATTTACTATTGTTGGCTGCGACAGATCACCACCCGCAAGCACATAAGCTAGTTTTTGAGAGATCTTCACATCATGCTCGCTGATGTAGTTACCGCTGTACATGGTGTTTGCACCTACATAGCCAAGCCCTAAAGCCTGTTTGCCTAATACCCTGATGTCAGTGCGGGGTACTGGTTGTACGTATCCCTCATCGGCCAATTGCAGGCAATGTTGTTTTGCTTCGGACAATAAACGGTTGCGCGATACTACAACCACATCACGGCCTTTTTTAAGGTAGCCGTATTCAAATGCCTCATAAGCCGAAGTTGATACTTTTGCCTGGCCGATAGTCAGGAATCTATCGCGGAAATTATTCATTTCGATATCGCCTTCCTGCAGATCATCTGATAAGCGTAAAGCAAACTCTTTGGTACCACCACCGCCAGGGATCAATCCAACACCAAACTCAACCAAACCCATATATAATTCGGCATGGGCAACTACTTTATCAGCATGCAGACAGATTTCGCAGCCGCCGCCTAAAGCCATTTGGTGTGGTGCAACCACTACCGGAATAGATGAATAACGTATGCGCATCATGGTGTTCTGGAATGCCTTGATCACCATATTCAGCTCATCAAACTCCTGATCTACGGCTAACATAAATATCATACCCACATTGGCCCCAGCGCTAAAGTTGGCTCCTTCGTTCGAGATCACTAAGCCTTTATAATTGGCTTCGGCAAGGGTAATGGCTTTATTAATGCCTTCGATCACCTCGCCACCTATGGTATTCATTTTGGTATGAAACTCAAGGTTGATAATGCCATCGCCAATATCGGTAATGGTGGTGCCGCTGTTTTTCCAGATGGTATGTGTCGGGCGGATATTATCCAGCAATATAAACTGCTCAGTACCCGGAATTATCTTATATGTTTTTGATGGAATATCATAATACAAACGTTTGCCGTTTTCAACTTTGTAAAAAGATTGCACGCCGGCGGCAAGCATGTCATAAACCCATTGTGCAGGTTTAAGATCCATTGCTTCCATTGCCTTTACGGTATCGGCTACGCCTAAGGCATCCCATTTTTCAAACGGACCCATTTCCCAGCCGAAGCCGGCATTCATAGCAGCATCTATTTTGTAAAGTTCATCAGAAATTTCAGGAATACGATTGCTGGAATAAGCAAAAAGCTGGTAAAAAGTTGAACGATAAAAATCACCTGCTTTATCCTTTGCAGCAAATAGAATTTTTAACCTGTCCTTTAAATTGTCAACCGCTTTTGTAGTTTCTAATGATGCAAATTTTACTTTTTGCGACGGCTTGTATTCAAGGGTTTTCAGATCAAGCGCAAAAAACTGATTGGCTCCGTTTACTTTCTCCTTTTTATAAAAGCCCTGCCCGGTTTTGCTGCCCAGCCAGTTGTTTTTGGCCATTCCGGTTACAAACTCAGGTATTTTGAATGATTCGCGGGCTTCATCGTTTGGTGCATTTTCATATAGGCCGTTCGCTACATGCACCATGGTATCTAAACCAACCACATCATTGGTACGGAACGTTGCCGATTTTGGGTGGCCAATAACCGGGCCGGTCAATTTATCAACTTCCTCAACCGTCATTCCTGTTTTATCAACATATTGCAAAACGCTCATAATGCTGAAAACGCCTATACGGTTGCCTATAAATGCAGGCGTATCTTTTGCCAGTACGGTAGTTTTGCCCAGGTATTTTTCACCATAAGCCATCAGGAAATCAGTAACGCTGCTTAAAGTATCAGCGGTTGGAATAATTTCCAACAGTTTTAAATAGCGTGGCGGATTGAAGAAGTGGGTTCCGCAAAAGTGTTGTTTGAAATCATCACTACGGCCTTCAGTCATTAAGTGGATAGGAATACCTGATGTATTTGAAGTGATCAGCGTTCCCGCTTTCCTAAAATTTTCAACCTGTTCAAATACTTTTTGCTTAATATCCAGTCGCTCAACCACTACCTCTATTATCCAGTCGCACTCAGCTATTTTAGGCATATCATCCTCAAAATTACCGGTGGTAATACGTTTAGCAAATGATTTTAGATAGATTGGCGATGGGTTCGACTTTAGAGCAAAGCTCAAGGCATCATCAACTATTTTATTCCTGCTTTTTTTATCAGCGGGAGCGTCCTTTGGTACAATATCCAGCAGCAGCACTTGTATACCGATGTTGGCAAAATGACAAGCAATTCTGCTACCCATCACTCCTGAACCCAGTACCGCAACTTTTTTTATTATTCGTTTAGCATCCATTAGTATTATGCTTATTTATTTAAGATTTATTAAATTATTCTGCTCTAGTCCATGTAGTTGTACGGCCAAATAGCGAGATACCGATGTAGCCGCGTATGTCCAACTCCTTACCTTTATAAGTTATAGTACATGAATAGGTTTTACCACTGTTTGGGTCGTATATTTTTCCGTCGGTATATTTGGTATCGCCGTCTTTAACAAAGTCTGATAATACAGGCAAACCAAGCCTTGGCCTGCTGCGCAGTGTTTCATCGGCATTAAGCTCATCTACTTTAGGCTTACCATTTTTTAGTGGTTCTTTAAGCCATACTATCTTACCATAAAATTTACCGTTGCTTTCTTTAGTAATGAGTATTTTGGCGCTTTTAATGTCGTTATACCACAAGCCCTCAATTTTATCAGCCTGTGCTTTTGCGGCAAGGTTTACTGATAGTATTACCAATGTTAAAAACACCAGGCGAACGAAATACTTTTTGAATACAGGCATAGCTTTAAATTTATTATCGGTTAATTGAATTTGTATATGAAGGTAAACATTTATGCATTTGCAATTATTGTGTATTGCGATACAGCATGGTTGATCTTTACCCTTTAAGGACAAATAAAATCAGGCGATGATTAATAATTTAGTATTGGTTTTTTCGATAACAAATATCCTTTTAAGCAAGGTTATATAAAGGGCTAAATGGCGGAAACATTTGTCAAAATTACGGATGTTTGGTTATTATAGCACAAGTTAGCTTGCCCCGCAAAATAGCGCAAGTCTTGTGAATAGGGTTGTGTGTTGTTGACTTGTGCTGACCAAGCAAGCTATTTAGACACAAGTTAGCTTGCCCGCTTTCCTTCAGCACAAAACTTGCGCCAGTAACGGTTGACTTGTGCTGATAAAAGACAGCTATTAGAGGCACAAGTTAGCTTGCCCGCTTTCCTTCAGCACAAAACTTGCGCCAGTAACGGTTGACTTGTGCTGATAAAAGACAGCTATTAGAGGCACAAGTTAGCTTGCCCGCTTTCCTTCAGCACAAAACTTGCGCCAGTAACGGTTGACTTGTGCTGATAAAAGACAGCTATTATAGGCATAAGTTAGCTTGCCCGCTTTCCATCCGTACAAAACTTGCGCCAGTAACAGCGCCAGTAACAAGGAAATAAATTCCGAAATCAGCTCTTCTCTTCCCAAATCATACACAAGTTCAGTATAGTATTAACTGCTTTTTGCATATCCTGTACCGATACCCATTCCTGTTTGCCATGAAAGGCGTGTTCGCCTGCAAAAATATTGGGGCAGGGCAGGCCCATAAATGATAGACGAGAACCATCTGTTCCGCCTCTGATGCTGCATAGTTTAGCATCCATACCACTGCGCCTTATGGCTTCCATACCGTATTCAACAATCTGCGGATGCTCGTCGAGCATATTTTTCATGTTGCGGTATTGCGGTTTTACCTGTAATTCATAGCTTGAGTTAGGGAAGCTTTTTAAAACATCTTCCGTGATCTCTCTGATCACATTTGCATGCTGCTGTAGCTTTTCTTCTTCAAAATCGCGGATAATGAAATCAACGGTAGCTTGCTCCACATGCCCCGAAATATCAACCGGGTGTACAAAGCCTTGTTTAAGTTCTGTTCCTTCCGGCGATAGGTCTGTTGGAAGCTTAGCTATGATCTGTCCGGCAATTTTTATGGCGCTTTCCATTTTGCCTTTAGCAAAACCCGGGTGCGAGCTTATGCCATGTATAGTTAACTTGGCTCCATCGGCGCTAAAAGTTTCATTTTCCATATTTCCGGCGCTTTCGCCGTCAATGGTGTAACCGGCATAGGCTCCTAGTTTTTTAATATCAACCTTATCCACACCACGCCCGATCTCTTCATCGGGCGTGAATAGTATCCTTATTTTACCATGTTTAATTTCAGGGTGATTAATCAGGTGATAACACGCATCCATTATTTCCGCAACGCCCGCTTTATTATCGGCCCCAAGCAGGGTGGTGCCACTGGCTGTAACTATATCATTCCCAAACTGATTTTTAAGATCGTGGTGTTCGCTTATTTTTAATATTTGCGATGGGTCATCTGGTAAAACCAGATCCTCGCCTTGATAATTTTTATGGATGATGGGTTTCACATTCAGTCCGCTGCAATCAGGCGAGGTATCCATGTGTGAGCAAAAACAGATCACCGGGACATTCTCTTTGGTAACATTTGCCGGGATAGTAGCGTATACATAACCAAATTCATCCAGATGCGCATCGCTTACACCCATCTCCTGCAACTCATTAACTAATACTTTACCCAGGTTCTTTTGTTTTTCAGTTGAAGGGTAGGAGGCTGAGTTGGGGTCTGATTGGGTATCTATAGTTACATAACGCAAAAAACGATCTGTAACTTTATAGGTTAAAATTTTATTAAAATCCATATAATGTTTTATATTAGGAGCAGTAATTGCTTTACCCTATTAAGGTTAATTACCTGCTAATTTGAATAATATTTAGGCTATTGAAAAGAATATTTTTAGTTTTTGTTATTATACTGTCCTCATTTATAGTAAAAGCTCAGGGTGATTATAACTTCTCCCCGCTTGGTGTAGGTTTTGGTGTAAGCTCTATCCGCGGCTATACTAATGTTGCCAAACAAAACAATGGGCTTGCCTACAATATAAATTTTAGTTATTACTATAGCCCATATTTACCTATAACTGTCGAATTGCAATCCGGCACATTATCAGGCGGAAGTATTATTACCGACCCATATAAACGCCAGTATACTAATAGTTATATGGCCGTGATGATACACGCCGACATTCAGCTGGGTCAGCTCCTGGATTATTCGGATGGTGGGATCAAGCAATTTTTAAAGAATTTTTACTTTGGCCCCGGTGCTGGTTTGGTTGATGATAATGTTAAAAACCAGCGAACGAATCTTGTACCCGAAACTAATGAACCTGTTGGCTCTTACGTTTTCCCCGGTACTGATAAAAGTATAAATGAAGCAGTATCGGTGCGGGCAGGCTATGAAGTTAAGTTTTATAATGAATATGATGAGCCCTATATAAGGCTGGATATAGAATATACGCATAATATAGTTTTTGGAGAGGGATTAGACGGGTACGATGATCCGCAGAGCAGATTTAAAAATAACTTCCCCGACCAATATAGGCAGATAACTTTAGGTGTTAAATATAATTTCGGCCTGATAAGAGCGTTTACCAAACGAATAAGAAATTCTTTTTATTGAACATAGAAGATTTACGTGAGTATTGCCTGCAAAAACGCGGGGTAACAGAAGGATTCCCTTTTGGTGAGGATACTTTGGTTTTTAAGGTGGGTGAGAAAATATTCTTGCTTACCGGGCTTGAAGATGGTAACCGGTTTAATGCCAAATGCGACCCGGAATTAGCTATCGACCTGCGCGAACGCTACTCAGAAGTTAAACCGGGATACCACATGAACAAAGCACATTGGAATACCATTTATATGGATGGCAACCTAACCAATAAACAGCTTTGCGATATGATAGATCACTCGTATGATCTGATCCTTAAAAGCCTGCCCAAAAAACTACAGGCAGAGATCAATGCTGATGATGGGCAGATTTGAATTATACACCTTGCAATAAATCATATATTGAAAAAACTTACCTTCGCTGCCATTAGGTAAATATATTAATACTAAATCCAGATCTGAAAATTATGGAATATTTGATGGAGGCGCCTGTAGCGTCGTTCATATTTGTGATCACAATTGTTATTTCGTTAATGGCGTTTTCAAATGAAAATCTGCTGTCAAATTTAATTCTGCACCCATACAGTGTTTCGCGCGGAAAACGTGTGTATACTGTGCTTACCAGTGGCCTTATCCATAACGACTGGATGCACCTGATATTTAATATGTTCTCCTATTTCTTTTTTGCTTTTCAGCTCGAGGTAATTATCGGCCACTGGCAATTTGGGTTGCTATATATAGTGGGGTTAATATTAAGCGACCTGCCAACCGTGTATAAGCATAAAGATAATTATGGTTATTATAGCTTGGGTGCATCAGGAGCAGTAAGTGCCGTGATCTTCAGCTTTATACTGTATTACCCAATGAGCATGATGATGATAATGCCATTGCCATTTCATATACCTGCCATTATTTATGGTGTTTTATATTTGGTTTATTGCAATTATGCTTCAAAACATGCAAGAGATAACGTAAATCATGATGCGCACTTTTTTGGTGCTTTAACGGGTTTGTTTATCACTATTGTTTTAAATTATCATGTAATAGGTACCTTTTTACAGCAGCTTAGTTTGGGAGTTCAATCAATTTTGCATCGATAAAATCACCATCGGCATTAAATAAGAAACTCATCGGGTATTCAGGGTTTTTGATGATCTCTAACAGCAGGAATCCCCAGTTTTTCCAGAAGCTTTCCAGTACTTGTCCGTAAGTTTTATTGTTCCAGTTATCAAATAAGGGTTTGCTGCTTATGCCGCGTAATGGCATGGCCTCAATAAAAACGTCATCGCCTACAGGCAAAATATTATACTCGGGCAGGCGGTTAAACAAATAAGCTGAATAAAATACCCGTCCGCTAAACTCTTCAAACTGTATAGGGTGCAGGGTTTTGTTCTCTATCTTTTCCAGTACTTCGCGGTGGAAAATCCTGTTGGCACCATTGTCTTGCAGGCAAATGATCAGCCCAAAATCTTTTATACGTAACGAGAATGTAAGCGTATTTATCTCATCGCGATAGCCAAATTCTTTTTCATTGTTTTCAACTTTAAATAAAAACAGGCTGAAGGGTCTAAAATCTTCAAAATGAATAGGCTCATTAATGCTTTGCAACATTAAATGCAGCTGACTGAATTTATGAATAATGGATTGCGAAATGTTAAATTCTTCGCCCTGTGAATGTTGCTGTTTAATGCCGCTTTGTATCTCGTTAAAAATAATTCCGTAAAGCAGTTTACCTGCCCATTGAAATAATTTTAGCTCATCTGTATTTTTAACAGCATCGTATCCGCCATCAAATGCGGCGGCAATTTCGGCCTCCAAAGGTTCGAGCCAGGTTTCATTTACTTGTGCCGAGCAAGGGAGTTTCAGATCCTTATAAGTTGCCATGCTTTCATCAAGCAATTTAAAAGGCTGGTCCTCCAAATTGTAACGGCTCATGAGCCATTGCGGAAAAACCTGGATCTTTTCTTCTTCAGATTGTAGCTTTTGTCCGGTTAAGAAACAGGTATGATTGCTGAAATTTGATTTTTCGAACGGATGATAAATTTGTGCCGGCATGGGTGCAAAGATAGATATGATTTTGATTCGGAAAATTTTAGCTTTGAATTTAACATGGAACTGACTTATCAACCCTTCGAACTGCAACTAAAGCACACTTTTACTATTGCTAAATTTTCACGCACCTCAACCCCGGTCATGCTGCTCCAAATAAAGCATGAGGGCTATACCGGCTATGGCGAAGCATCAATGGTGCCTTATATGAGCGAAACCTATGAAACCGCTAATGCTTTTTTGAAAAAGGTTGATACAAGCCAGTTTAAATATCCCTTTGATTTTCCGGAGATCATCGGTTATTTAGATAGCATTGCCCCCGGAAATACTGCTATTAAAGCAGGTGTTGATATTGCCCTGCATGATCTGGACGGTAAGATCAAACAACAGCCTTGCTGGAAACTATTGGGAAGTGACCTAGCTAAGATGCCGGTAACCAGTTTTACCATTGGGATTGATACGCTTGATATAATGCGCCAAAAAGTAGTAGAGGCAGCCAATGATTATAAAATCATAAAGGTAAAATTAGGCCGCGATAACGATAAACAACTGATACAAACCATTCGTTCGGTAACAGATGCACCACTGTATGTGGATGCCAACCAGGGCTGGACAGACTTGCAACAAAGCCTCGACCTTACTTACTGGTTGCAAGAGCAGGGCGTATTACTGATTGAACAACCCATGCTAAAAACAGATATTGATAGCAATGCCTGGCTTACGGAGCGCAGTCCGCTGTCCATAATAGCTGATGAAGCCGTCCAACGACTGGCTGATATAGAAAAACTAAAAGGCGCTTATCATGGTATCAACATCAAGCTTATGAAATCGGCAGGTATGTATGAGGCACATCAAATGCTGTTAAAAGCCCGGGAACTGGATCTGAAAGTAATGATCGGCTGTATGACAGAAACCAGTTGCGCCGCCCTTGCGGGTGCCGCCCTCGCCCCACAATGCGACTGGGCCGATCTGGATGGCCCGTTTTTAACCAGTAACAATCCATTTAAACTACCGGATTTTGTGGATGGGAAATGGGTATTGGGTGAGGAGGGTGGGTTAGGGTTGACAACTATTTAAAAAAGCTCGAAGCTGCCGCGAGTTTAGCGTAGCGTAACTCGTGGATGCCATTGCTAAAGCTTGCAGCTTTAGCAATAAACACAAATTGAATTTTATATAATTTTTATAAGCTGGAAGCTTACATAATGCTGTACCACGAGTTACGCTACGCTAAACTCGCGGATGCAAATGAGCGAAGAGGGTAATTGATTTATATAAAGTTTCCTTACTTATCACTCAACATTATCGGCGTTTTCCCACCACCCATAATAATGATCTTGGTATTTGGCGATGTAGCAATAGCCTGTTGTGCCAAAATCGATTGATACTGCAACTGTTTATCCGTTAAGCCTGTCGAAATGATCCTTTGATAATCGGCAATACCTTGTGCTTCTACACGTTTGCGATCGGCCTCCTGGCGTTCTTTCTGCAAAACAAAGGTCATTTTTTGTGCATCCTGTTCGGCTTGTATTTTTGATTCAATACTTTCACGTACACTGGCAGGCAGAGTGATATTGCGAACCAATATTTGCTGAACTTCCAAACCGTTCTTAGCAAAGTTATCGCTGATGGTTTTATTAATCTTGTACTGAAACTCTTCGCGTTTTGATGAATACAGATCAACTGCCTGGTAGTTTACCGCGTTATCGCGGATCGCAGTGCGGGTAACTGGCCTTACAATGTTTTTCTCGTAATCAGGGCCTATGTTTTGTAATATATATGGCGCTTTTGAAGGCGTAACTTTATAGAGTACGGAAAGATCGATCGTAACTTCCAATCCGTCAGATGATAATACCCTTATGGCATCGTCACCCTCAACCTGCCCTTCGCTGCTTTTGGCGCTCATGGTATAGTTTTGGGTTTGGATGTTAAAAGTAGTAACATCAACAAAAGGGTTTATAATGTGCGGGCCACTTTCCAACACCTCATCCTGTACTTTGCCAAACAGAGTTTGCACACCTACTTCGCCGGGTTCAATTACTTTAAATGCGGATAATCCTAAGCCGATAATTATTACAGCTACACCAACTAAGGTAACAATACCTGAAAAATGGCTGCCAGGTTCGGGCGAGCGTTTGAGCACCATACCCACAATGAGTATAATGATCCCTAAAATTGCGATAAGCATGAGGTGAAGTTAAGGTTTTTGCATCTTCTTTATCTTCTTCAGGATCTTTATTTTTTGCATTACAAAAAACACAAGCGCAAATATTGCCAGAAAGATGAGCACAAAGCTTCGTTTATCAAAAGCCATATAACCTAAAACCAGGCAGCCAAAAATCCCCAGATTGTACATGAGGTTAAGCATTGCTGTTTTAAACATGGCTTAGTATACGCTTATGGTTGGGTCAATTTCATTTGCCCAGGCTAATATGCCGCCTTGCAGGTTATATAAGTTGGTGTAGCCCAGTTGCTCCAGTTGCATTATGGCCGCTGCACTGCGTTTACCGCTGCGGCATTGCACAATAACCGGTTTATCCCTAGCAACTTTATCTGCTTCAATCAAAATACCGCCCAGTGGTATATGTAAACCGCCTAGATTTGATACCGCGTATTCAAAATCTTCTCTTACGTCAATAAGTTGAAAATCTTCGCCGTTATCCATTTTTTCCTTTAGTTCCTGTACGCTTATTTCTTTCATGATGATATTAAATAAAACCCAAAGTTAGTTTTTAGTATTAAATATTTAACGCTAAGTTTTGTAACATTCCCTTATTAAGTGCGTTTCATATATGTTTGCAAATATTACACAATTATAATTGATGAAAAAAGTTACACGCTTTTTCTGGTTTTGCTCAGGAGCACATGTTGATACCTTAAAGAAATATCCTATTGAGCATAATAAATATGTAGGGATTGGCGCTACTATATTTTTTACTGCCTTATTTGCTGCACTCTCAGGTGGCTATGCCATGTATTTTGTATTCAGTGGCAGTGCATTTGCGGTAGGCTTTGCTATTATATTTGGGTTGATATGGGGTACGGCCATTTTTAACATGGACCGTTACATTGTATCAAGCATAAACAAGGAAGGTAGTACCAATCAGCAGATCTTGCAGGCTTCGCCACGTATTTTGCTGGCTATTATGATAGGCATAGTTATATCACGACCTATTGAGTTGAAAATATTTGATAAAGAGATCCGCCAGAAATTAAAGAACGCCTATATCAAAGGCCAGCACCGTAAAATTGATACACTTGAAAAAACCTATTCGCAAAAATACGCGATGGAACTCGGGAAGGATAATCTCCTGCAAAAAGAGAAAGATTCATTAACGAAAGATATTAACCGTTCGCGCGCTCAGTTAAACCAGGAAGTATTTGGCGATAAAACCGACCAAACATCGGGTATTACAGGTTATGGTACTTATGCCAAACAAAAGCAGGCGGTACTCGAAGAAAAAGAAACCCGCCTGAAAACAGTAATGGGTGATCAGGATAAAATGGATCAATATCTTGCCCAGCGTAAGGATTATGAGGGGTTGAACAGTCTGCGATTGTTTTCTGATCATCAGTTAGATAGCCTGTCGAACGTTGCCGGTTTTGCCGACCGTAACTGGGCGCTGGGGCAATTGGGTTATAATGATGACGGCACGCGTAATCTGGATACTTACCTTGCCGAGACATTTATCAGTTACCTGTTCATATTGTTTGAATGTTTACCGGTTTTTGTAAAGCTGATGTCGCCTAAAGGTCCGTATGATGTGGCTTTGGCCAAGACGACGGAAGCCAACCTTCATTTTGCCGAAAAAGATAAGGACCGTGACATAGCGGTAACCGACAGTGTTTATGATTATCATTTGGATAAGGATATTGATAAGCGAAAGAAACTCATCTCCGGGCAATCGGAATATGATGTTGAGCGGCATAGCTACGATTAAACGATTGATCGATTTGTTAGATTTTCAGGATGCTACCATGAAGTATTTCTTAGATCCCAGCAGCGTCATGCAGGGACTCGAAGCATAAGGGCAGGCCTATCGCGTAATAAAATTGATATAACAACTTTTCCCAATTTTGTATTAATTTCAGCCTCAATAATTGATCTTATGAAAAAGCTGTTCCTCGTTGCTTCGCTATGCTTGTTTGTGGTTTATTGTTTTGCGCAAACTTCCGAAAAACCAATATTTTACGAAATCTCATTCCCTAATGCCGCACATCATGAGGCTGAAATTGTGATGACAATAACCCAATCCCCTTCGCGTGCTTTTAAAGTACGAATGAGCCGTTCATCTGCGGGCCGATACGCGACGCATGAGTTTGGTAAAAATATTTATAATGTTAAGGCCACCGATGTTGATGGTAATGAAATTGGATTAAAACAGGTTGAAGGCGATGTATATGAAGTAGCGGACGATCATCCGGAAACAGTAAAAATTAGCTATACACTTTTTGCCGACTTGACAGATGGTACCTATGCCAGCATTGATGATAGCCATGCGCATTTAAATATGCCAGCTGTAATTATGTGGGTGATCAGTCAGCAAGACAGGCCAATTAAAATTGAATTTGATGATTTGGATAAATATGGCTGGAAAGTAGCCACCCAATTAAAGCATGACGGCCAGAATGTTTATAGCGCGCCAAACCTGCAATATTTAATGGATAGCCCAACCGAGCTTTCCAACTTTAAGGAAACAAGCTGGACGGTTGTTAATACCGATGGCAAAACAGAAACTATCAACCTGACCGCGCATTCTGACGATAGCCAGGTTACCATAGACAATTTTGGTAAGATGGTGCAAAAGGTAGTATTGGAAGAAAAGTCCGTATTTGGCGAATTACCAACCTATGATTATGGTGAGTATACATTTTTAGATGATGTAAACCCATCAAACTCTGGTGATGGTATGGAGCACCGTAACTCTACCTGTATTGTTGAAGAGGATACAAAGATTGAAGGTAATGAGATAAATGAGCTTAGTACCTTTTCACATGAATATTTCCATAGCTGGAATGTGAAACGCATCCGCCCAAAATCATTGGAACCGTTTAATTTTGAACATGCTAACATGAGCAGCGAGCTATGGTTTGCAGAAGGTTTCACCCAATATTATGGCGAATTATTACTGGTACGTGCAGGCTTTCATAATGTAAATGATTATGCAAACACAATTTCGGGCCTGGTAAATGCAGTGTTAGAAACACCTGCTGCTGCAAAATATCCTCAAACACAAATGAGCCGGTACTCAGTATTTGCTGATGCAGGTGTATCTTATGATCCGGTTAACAGGAACAGTATTTATACTACTTATTATTACTATGGCGGCGCTACTGCCCTTGCCCTCGACTTACGTTTGCGTAGTGAGTTCAATTTAACGCTTGATGATTATATGCGCGAAGTGTGGCTGGCAGTAGGCAAAGTACAAAAGCCATATACAATTCCTGACTTGCAAAAAATACTGGCCAAACTTACCAATCCAAAGTTTGCCGATGATTTCTTTAAAAACTATATATACGGTATTCAAAAAAATAATTACGAGGCATTACTGGCAAAAGCAGGTTTAATACTGCGCAAGGCACAGCCGGGTAAAGCATGGGCGGGTCCTTTAACTACCAGAAGCGGCCGGGGGTATGCAGCAGTAACACCAAAAATTGCAACAGAAGGCTTTACTATACAAACTGCTACCTTAATGGGTTCGCCAATATATAAAGCTGGATTAGATGCCGGCGACGTTATATTAAAGGTTGACGGTAAAAACATTAAGGATGCACAGAACTTTGATGACATTGTGGCTGAAAAAAATATCGGTGATAAAATAGTCGTCGACTATAATAATCGTACAGGTAATCATCAAACTACTATTACTTTAGAGGAATATCCATACCTGCAAGTGGTTACCTTTGAAAGCACAGGAAAGCAGCTTACTGCAGAGCAACAGGAATTCCGTAATAAATGGTTATCATCAAAAGTAAAATAATATGAAAAAATATATCGCTACCCTAGTTTTTGCAAGTATGGCATTTTGTGGTTTTTCGCAGGATGTAAATAAACTTATTGATCAGGCCGATGTTACCCGGATCATAAAAACGTTATCGGCTGATGATATGCAGGGCCGCGGAACTTTTACACCCGGCATTGAAAAGGCTGCAAAATTTATAGAAGGCGAATACAAAGAGGCTGGTCTTATACCAATGACAGGAAACGTGAGCTACCGACAGAATTTTACCATGTTGCGTTCAACACCGGTTAAGTCGCTGGCTAGTATTAATGGCAACCCAATAGCTTCGGAAAATATTTGTGTCATTGCTGGCAAATCATTTAACTGGGTTAATAATAGTAATATACAGGTAGAGCAAATAGGCGCTGAAAAGAATTTCAGAAATGAATACATGTCTTATATGCGTGGTCATAAAAAAGCGCTTGTATTGGTTGACCCTGCCTTTACCGCATTATTTAAAAGGATACATGACTACACGAGCGGCGGCAGCACCAGCTTCAAAGCTGATTCAGGCCGCGAGGTGGTATTTATTTTAGGAAAGTTTGATGCGCTGAAATCATTTGATGTAAGTTATGAGGCTACTACAAAAGAATTGCCTTTATGCAATATTGTCGGGATGATACCGGGTAAAACAAAACCTAATGAATACGTGGTTTTTGGCGGCCATTATGATCATTTGGGTATTCTTAAGCCAGTACAGGGTGATAGTATTGCTAATGGTGCCGATGATGACGCTTCGGGAACCACAGCTGTTATAACACTGGCTAAATATTACAAAAAGCTAAACAATAATGCCCGTACATTAATATTTGTGGCCTTTACTGCCGAGGAAATTGGCGAATATGGTTCCCAATATTTTGCTAAAACAGTTGACCCGGATAAGGTTGTTGCCATGTTTAATATTGAAATGATCGGTAAGCCATCAAAATTTGGGGAGAACAGCGCCTTTATTACAGGCTATGATCGTTCGGATTTCGGGCCGATATTGCAAAGGAATCTTCTCGGCACCAACTTCAATTTTCATCCTGATCCTTATCCCGACCAAAACTTATTTTATCGCAGTGATAATGCTTCGTTGGCAGAATTGGGGGTGCCCGCGCATACTATTTCAACCGACCAGATAGATATTGATAAATATTATCATACGGTAAAGGATGAATTCAGTACGCTTGATGTAGGCAATATAACTTCGACCATAAAGGCTATCGCGTTAAGCTCACGTACTATAGTTTCGGGGAAAGACACGCCTACACGCGTGGCTCTACCCCAGGAAAGCAAATAGTAGCCGGAACAATATTACCCGGAAAGCATGATAAAGAATACCATCCCAAAAATAGCGATTGTCGGCCCTGAATCAACAGGAAAATCTACTATGGCGGCATATTTAGCTAAACACTATAACACTGTTTGGGTGCCGGAATATGCCCGAGAATATTGTGAAAAGCTAACCGAGCCATGTACCTGGCAGGATGAGATCAATATGTTTTATGGTCAGCTGGCTTTAGAGGCGGAATTATTGCCACAGGCGGATAAACTGCTTATTTGCGACACCACATTTATTACAGTAAAGATCTGGAGTGATTATACTTTCGGAAGATCGCCGCAGGAAGTATTGGATGAATTGCCCAAACATCCGTATGACCTTTACTTACTGCTCGATATTGACCTGCCCTGGGAAGAAGACCCCCTGCGCGATTTTCCCCATATGCGCGAACATTTTATGGATATATGGTATAAAGAATTACATGCCTTGGATGCAAAATATGTATTGATCTCTGGATTAGGAGATGACAGGTATGCCAATGCTGTAAAAGCAATTGACGAGTTTGTATCTGCTAGCAAGATCTGATAGCAGACTTGTGCTATTATTTTTAGGCCCAAGTCATCGCCACACAACCCAACTCACAAGACTTGCGCTATTTTCAAGATAAAATCAAATAAATCCGAAATCGAACATCCGATATTCGAAATTCTTTTATCCTGCTGGCGCAAGTTTTGTGCGAATGGAAATTGGGCAGGCTAGCTGTGCTTCCGAAAGCAAGTTTAAAATAAATCCGAAATCGGACATCCGACATTCGAAATTCTTTTATCTTCATGCAACGTTTCTAAAAGACGCGTGTCTTATTATCTGAAAGCTGCAAAAAAATTGGAAGCCATATTTATCGATAAGCATTATAGCCTGGTAGCTGAGTGTAAACAGGGAAGTAAAAAAGCCTGTTATGAGCTCTACCGATTGTATTCGAAAGCAATGTTAAACGTTGCCTTTCGGATTGTTGGGAATATTGCTGATGCCGAAGATGTTTTACAGGAAGCTTTTCTGGATGCCTTTAACCGGGTTAAGGATTTTAGACAGGAAACCACTTTTGGCCTTTGGTTAAAGCAGATAGTGGTACACAGGTCAATCAACCTTTTAAGAAAGCGTAAAATGGACCTGGTTGAACTGGAAGATGGTCAATTAGAAAATATAGCCGATGAAGAGGCCGATGACAACGAAGAATTACTGCTTAAAGTAGCACACGTAAAAGAGGCGATGAATAAATTACCCGAAGGCTACAAGTTAGTAATATCGCTGTATTTGCTTGAAGGGTACGACCATGAAGAAATTGGACAAATACTAAATATTTCAGAAAATACCTCGAGAACCCAGTTTTTGAGGGCGAAAAGGAAACTAATAGAGATTTTAAAAAACAGGGGGATAGCATAATGAGCAAGCGATTAGAGGATTTTATAAAAAATAATAAAGAGGATTTCGACGAGTTGGAACCCAGTGCCGATCTGTGGGCCAAAATAGAGAAACAATTACCAACACAGTCGGAGCTGCCAAAAAAGCGCGAAGCAAAAACCTTTTCGCTTGGCTTTGTACTGCGCGTGGCGGCAACAGTAATAATTTTAATGGGTATAAGCTTTCTACTATATCTGCGCAGCGAAAAAAACGCAGGCGTAGACCTGGCAGCCATAAACCCGGAATACGCTAAACAGCAGGTGCACTATGCATCATTGGTTGAAACTAAGCGTATGGAATTGAAAGCGATAGCTAAAACCGACCCTGAATTATATAAAGAATTCAGCGGTGAGATAGCAAAAATGGATTCAACTTATAAAAAATTAAATAACGATTTAGCCAATAGCCCTAACCAGGAACTCGTTTTACGTGCAATGATCCGGAACTTGAAAACACAAACAGAAGTACTAAACCAGCAACTGGGCGTGCTGGAGCAATACAATCAAATGAAAGAGGAACAAAAAAATGAAACTAAAAATATTTAAATCGATACCGGTAACGCTTACTGTTGTCTTAATAACAATAGTAAACTGTTTTGCTCAAGCTGATTCAGCAGTGGTAAGTCCGCCTGTACCACCTGCACCTGTAAACGTTGTTGTGGTAAGTCCGCAACCTATGATAAGCGCAAAAATTAATACCAAAGCGTTGAAGGTACAGTTGCATCAGTTAACAGCGCAGCTGAAAAGTTTAAGCGTTACTGCTAATACACAGGTAATGGCAGCGGTAAATAATCTTAATGTCGATATAAACGCTGTAGCTCCGCAAATAGCTATGAGCTTTAAAGAATCAAATGATAATTCAAGCTCAAACATTGAGCAGGATCAGGATCAACTGGTTAAAAATTATAGTAAAACCTATCCGGTTGATGCAAATGATGCGCTGGCAATAGATAATCGTTATGGTAAAGTAACAGTAAATACATGGAGCAGGAATGAGATAAAGGTTGATGTACAGATAAAAGTAGATGGCAGCGACGGCCAAAAAACGTTGGATAATGTCACTATCAGTGATGATAAAAGCGGATCGCTAATATCGTTTAAAACCAATATTGGTGAAGTAAAAAGCTCATGGATGTCAATGTTGGGTGGACGGCATTCTGGAAGTAGTAAGATGGAAATAAATTACACTGTTTATATGCCTGCAAAAAATGATCTGACCATCGATAATCGTTATGGTGCTGTTGAGATTGGTAATATGGAGGGCAGGGTTACTATAAATTGCGCATACGGTAGTTTCTCAGCAAAATCAATGGCCAGTGAAAGTTCTGTTATAGTAAAATACGGTAATGCAGAGATCGGTAATCTGGGATCAAGCGCGCTGGAAGTATCGTACGGGAGCCTTACTATAGGCACCGCTGATAAGGTGATGGCCAATGTAAGTTATAGCGGGATCAACATCGATAAGATCAAGACTTCAGGCAATATTAATCTAAGATATGGTGGGGGCCTTAAAATAGGCGACGTAGATAAGAATATGAAGAGCTTATCTATCAATTCTTCCTATTCAAACGTAGATATTGGCTTAAGCGGGGATGAAAATACCGACTTTTCGGTAACCGTACACTACGGCGACTTTAATTACGGCGACCATGATGTTACTGTAACCGATAAAACACCTGATGATGACAGAAAGGTTCACTTCACCAAAAACTATAAAGGCCACGTTGGTAAAGGTAATTCTGAAAAATCAATAGAGGTTTATTCAAATTACGGCAACGTGAAGTTCGATTAATACAGTTGATTAGGTTAAGTTGGTTAATTAGGTGAGTAGTTGTGGGTTGATAATCACTCACCTAATCAACTCAATAAACTACTAACTAACCCTGCACAACAACCCCTTTAAATATTCTCCTTCAGGAAATGAGGCTCTTACCGGATGATCTTCTGGTTGGCAAAACTGGTAGATGAACTGTACCTGTTTACCTGCATCAAGCGCGGCCCAGGCCAGTACCTGTTTAAATGTTTCCATATTCATGGCACCTGAGCAAGAATATGTCGCCAGTAATCCGCCATCATTAAGCAGTAACATCGCTAAACGATTCAGATCTTTATAAGCTCGTGAGGCCCTATCGAGCGCGGAGCGTGATGGCGCATATTTAGGTGGATCGAGTACGATGATGTCAAATTTTTCATCCTGCTCCCTAAAAACTCTTAGTTGCTTGTTTACATCTGATTGTATCGCGATATGTTTGGCAGCATCCAGGTTATTTAGTTTGATGTTTTCTCTCAAAGTTTCAATAGCCAGGGCCGAACTGTCAACACTAGTTACTGATGCTGCGCCATTTTGCAGGCTATTCAGCGTGAAGCCGCCGGTATAACTAAAGCAATCCAACACTTTTTTGCCTTTGGCGTAGCTGGCCAGTATTTTACGATTATCGCGCTGGTCACAATAAAAACCAGATTTCTGGCCTTCGGCGATATTGATATTATAGAGGATATTATTTTCCTTCACCTCCACATTTTCCGGCGGACTGGTTAGGGTTAAGGCTGTGTTTAATGTTTGTAAACCCTCATGCTCACGCGATGAGGCATCACTTTTATCAAAAATGCTTTCGGGCTTTAGCCGTTGTTGTAATTCATCAATAATAACCGGCATCACATTTTCAATGCCCGAGGTTAATACCTGCACAGCTAAATGGTCCGCATATTTATCTACTATCAGTCCTGGTAAATAGTCAGATTCACTGAAGATAAGTCGGCAGGTATTTGTTGAACCGTCAGCCAGTATATCAGCCCTGCCAGCAACTGCTACCTGCACCTTATTGCGGAACCAATTATCATCTACAGCAACGTTTTCATCCCATTCCAGCAAGCGCAATGCAACCCGCGACTGATCGTTATAAAAACCATAAGCCATAAAATCACCTTTGGCATTCAGCAGGCGTACAATATCACCATTGGCAGGATTACCCTTTACCTTTTCAATGGCGCCCGAAAATACCCAAGGATGGCGATGAAGCACCGCTTTTTCCTTGCCTTTTTTTAGAATTACATCAAACATGGGTGCAAAGGTAAGAAAGTTACAAACTTTCTTTATCCGTAGGCTTCAGTTATAAACTGAAGCTAGTATTGGTTGGTTGGTACTGGTTGGTACTGGTTGGTACTGGTTGGTACTGGTTGGTACTGGTTGGTACTGGTTGGTACTGGTTGGTACTGGTTGGTACTGGTTGGTACTGGTTGGTACTGGTTGGTACTGGTTGGTACTGGTTTCAGTCTTTGACTGAAACCTACAGATCAGGACAGTTTGTAACTGTCAAACCTAATATAAGAAAACTACATCTAATAATCCTTTAATACCGGCGTAATCTCTTGCACTGCTATAAACATAATGTTCAGGTTCTTCAACTATTCCTTCAGCTACTGGGTTGTTATGCAAATAAGTTAAACGTTGATCGATCATTTCAGGAATATCTAAACATACAGGATGATTATCCTGCTGCCAGAATTGATAAACCTGATTATTGCTGTTTCGTTCACCATTTGATCTGAATAACCAGAGCATCCATCTTTTTCTGCTTTCCTGTATATTTTGATCGATAGCTTTAATTAATTTTTTGCTGGTGAATTTTTTGAGGTCTCGAAGAATGTCAGATAAATTGTGTTCGTCAGCAGCAGAGGCAATTAAATGAACGTGATTATTCATAATTACATAAGCATAAATAATAAAGCCTTTATTCTGTTGGCAATATTTTAATGATTCAATCAGTAGATCTTTATAATATCGCCTGGATAAGGCATCAACCCATTCAACTACTGCAAAAGTTATAAAATAAATCTCCTGACTGTTGTGTATACGATATTTGGAAGGCATTGTGGTAAGGTTTGATTCTGTGAGGAAAGTTACAAACTTTCCCTAATCTGTAGGCTTCAGTTATAAACTGAAGCCAGTTTTTTAATTTCATCATGCACATATTGTTTTCAGTCTGTGATTGAAACCCCGGATAAAGACAGTTTATAACTGTCTAAAAAAAAGCCCCGACACAAGATCGAGGCTTCACATTTAATTAACTTATAAAACTGAAACACTATATCCAGGCGGTTGAAGACCTGGATATGGAGGGGAAAGGCAATTTATTAACTGCAACCCATAGAGTTGCCACAATTTAAACACTTATAACAAGTACCTGAACGTATGGTGGTATGCCCGCAAACATTACAGCTTGGCGCATCGCTTTGTACACCCATGCTCAAATCTACGGTCATTGCCTGTTTTTTGGTTGTACCACTGCCGGAGTCGTTTTTAACCGGGGTGTAAACATTGGTTTCATCCGTGTTTACATCACTATCCTGCATTTGCGGGTTGCCGGTAATTGCTTTTTGCTCGGTAATTACATGTACCAGGTCGGTACGGTCCTGGTATTCGTAACCAAGTAATCTGAATATAAAGTCGATAATAGATGTTGAGCTCTTAATATTCGGATGCCCCATTACCATACCAGCAGGTTCAAAACGCGTAAAGGTGAATTTCTCTACATATTCTTCTAACGGCACACCATATTGCAAACCTACCGATACCGCGATAGCAAAGCAGTTCATTAATGAGCGGAAGGTTGCCCCTTCTTTGTGCATATCCACAAATATTTCGCCTAAAGTGCCATCTTCATACTCACCTGTGCGCACAAATACGGTTTGCCCATCAATGGTCGCTTTTTGTGTAAAGCCACGGCGTTTGTAAGGCAAACTCTTCTTTTGCACCACGCGCGAAAGCTGGCGCATAAAGTTGGTGTCCTGCGATTTTTCCATAATGGCTATGGCGGCTTCCAATACTTGCTCAGGGGTAAGGTCGCTTAGCTTTACATTGGCTGCCTCGCCTAAAACTTCTTCAACTGTTTCCAGTTTTTCTTCAGCTTCTTCCTTAGCATCTGATTTGGTTGATAATGGCTGAGAAAGTTTACAACCATCGCGATAAAGGGCATTTGCTTTTAAACCTAATGCCCATGATAGCTCGTAACAATCTTTTATCTCATCTACTTTAGCCTCATTAGGCAGGTTAATAGTTTTTGAAATAGCACCCGACAAGAAAGGCTGTGCAGCAGCCATCATTTTGATGTGGCCATGTGCGTGGATATAACGCTCGCCTTTGGCACCACATTTATTGGCACAATCAAATATCGGGTAATGGGCTGGCTTTAAATACGGAGCGCCCTCAATGGTCATGGTACCGCAGATGTATTCGTTAGCCTCATTTATTTGCTTGCGACTAAAGCCTAATGCACGCAACACGTTAAAATCAGGTGCATTGTATTGCTCGGCAGTAATACCTAAACGTTTCAGGCATTCTTCGCCCAAACTCCAGATATTAAATGCAAAGCTGATCTCAAACGCTGCTACTAAACCTTTGTCTAATTTCTCTAGTTCATCCTGCGTAAAGCCTTTAGCTTTTAAAGTATCTACATTAATATGCGGAGCACCTTTTAATGTAGCTGCACCTTTAGCGTAGTTAACAATGGCGGTAACCTCATGTTCTTTGTAACCTAAGTTGCTTAATGCTTCGGGCACTGCCTGGTTAATAATTTTAAAGTACCCACCGCCTGATAATTTCTTGAATTTAACCAATGCAAAATCAGGCTCAATGCCGGTAGTATCGCAATCCATAACCAAACCTATGGTGCCGGTTGGGGCAATAACGGTGGTTTGGGCATTGCGGTAGCCATATTTTTCGCCCATTTCAACTGCTTTATCCCACGCATTGCAAGCGGCTGAAAGCAGGTAATCCGGACATTGTTTTTGGTCGATGCCCGGAGGAAGAATTTCCAGGCCCTCGTAGTTTTCGGTAGAATTGTAGGCCGCATAACGGTGATTGCGCATAACACGCAGCATATGTTGCTTGTTATTTTTGTATTGGCTGAATGTGCCTAACTCACGGGCCATTTCAGCCGAAGTTGCGTAAGCAGTACCCGTCATGATAGCTGTAATAGCGCCGCCTATTGCACGGGCTTTGTCGCTATCATAAGGAATGCCGTTTACCATTAAAGCTGATCCTAAGTTGGCGTAGCCTAAACCCAGTGTGCGGTAATCATAAGATAATTGTGCTACTTCTTTTGATGGAAATTGCGCCATCAATACTGATATTTCCAATACGATGGTCCAGATACGGCAGGCATGTTCAAAACCTTTTACATCAAATACGCGTGTTTTCGGGTCAAAGAAGTGTGCCAGGTTAATTGAAGCCAAATTACAAGCCGTATTATCAAGGAACATATATTCCGAACATGGGTTCGATGCGTTGATGCGGCCACCTTCGGGGCAGGTATGCCACTCGTTAATAGTGCTGTCATATTGTACACCCGGATCGGCACAGGCCCAGGCTGCAAAGGCAATATCGTCCCACAATTTTTGCGATGATATTGATTTTATAGCCTTGCCCGTCATGCGGCTGGTCAGATCCCATGATTTGCCTTCTTTCAACGCATGAAAGAAACTATTAGGGACACGAACCGAATTATTTGAATTTTGACCAGATACAGTGCGGTATGCTTCGCCTTCGTAATCGGATGAATAACCAGCTGCTATTAATGCTGCAACTTTTTTCTCTTCTTCAACTTTCCAGTTTACAAAGCCTTCAATTTCGGGGTGATCCAGATCAAGGCAAACCATTTTGGCGGCACGGCGGGTTGTACCGCCTGATTTGATGGCACCTGCTGCTCTGTCGCCTATTTTTAGGAACGACATTAAGCCTGATGAATAACCGCCGCCTGAAAGTTTTTCACTTTCGCCACGGATTTTCGAGAAGTTGGTACCAACGCCCGAACCATATTTAAATATGCGCGCCTCACGAACCCAAAGATCCATAATGCCGCCTTCGTTCACTAAATCATCATCAACCGACAAAATAAAGCATGCGTGGGGCTGCGGGCGCTCGTAAGCCGAGGTTGATTTGCTAAGCACTTCTGTTATCGGGTCTACAAAATAATGACCCTGCGGTTTACCCGTGATGCCATAAGAGGTATGCAAGCCGGTATTGAACCATTGCGGCGAATTAGGGGCAGCCAATTGGCCGGTTATGGTATATACTATCTCATCATAAAATATATCGGCATCTTTGGGCGATGCAAAATAACCATAGCGTGCTCCCCAATCCTTCCAGCAATTAGCCATGCGGTGGGCAACCTGTTTTATGCTTTTTTCGGAGCCGGTTGAGCCATCGGCCTGGGGCACCATTGCTTTACGGAAATATTTTTGGGCAAGTATGTCTGTAGCTACCTGTGACCAGGTAGCCGGCACCTCAACATCGTTCATCTCAAATACCGCATCGCCCGAAGGGTTACGGATAACCGACGATCGTTTTTCATAGTTGAAAAGGTCAAAAACGTTAGTTCCTTCTTTGGTGAAGAACCGGTCAACCTTCAGCCCTTTAGCGCCGGCGCTGGTTGTTTTTTTTGTCGATTTGCTGCCCATAGTAATATGTATTATAAGTTAAGATAAGTCGATGAAAAAGCTTTAGGGGTTTTATATCAAATCTATTATTCTAAATAGCAGTATTCAATTCAGAGTTTTCCACACCGTGTGAGTAAGCAGATCAGAATAGCTGTGGATGTATTTATTTCGTTAGTTTACAATGATTTAACCCTGTGGAAAACTTAAATTAATAAGATTTTGGGTAGGATTTATTGGGTTTTGGGATGTTTCATAATATGCTATAGGGTGGTGCGGTGAAAACACCGACCACAAGCTGTATTTTTAAATAGATAAGGGTAGACTCAGGCAATGTCTTAGTATTGTTGGTAATATGCTATCGGGTGGATGATTTAACCCTGTGGAAAACTTAAATTAATAAGATTTGGGTAGGATTGGTTGGTTTTTGGGATGTTTCATAATAAGCTATCGGGTGGTGCGGTGAAAACACCGACCACAAGCTATCATAAGTACTCCATACATCACAATGCGCTTGCAGCATAATTGAGCATAAGCAGCACAGCAGCATAAAGCCACCTGGAGCATCACTTGGGATTTACCCTGCCTGTGGTCGGTGTTTTCACCGCACCACACCCGGATTATTTTCTTTACCCTTTTAAATTATAATTGCTATTTTGGTTCATGCATCAGTGGATAGAATTTTTCACGGCTACCTGTCTTAACTGGCAGCCATTGTTACAGCCCGACCATCACAAACAAATTATATTGGATAGTTTAGCTTTTTTAGTTAAAGATAAAAGAATATGGCTGTATGGATATGTTATTATGCCTAACCATATCCACATATTATGGTGTAAACAACCCGAGTGGCTAAATAAAAACGTTCAGCAGCATTTTAGTAAATTTACTGCTCAGCATTTGAAATGGAGCTTGCAGAATAATTCAGAAAGCCTAAGCAATTATAAAAGTACACAAAGCGACAGGGAATATCAATTTTGGGAACGAAGGCCATATAAGGCAACAATGTATAATAGAAAAGTACTGGAAGAAAAATTGGACTATATTCATCATAATCCGGTTAAGGCAGGCTTATGTGGTTTACCGGAGGATTATATATATTCTTCATCAAGGTATTATCTGTTAAATGAGGATAATAGCTTGCTTACGCATTATATGGAACATATATAGTTGTTGTGCGGTGGTGCGGTGAAAACACCGACCACGGGCTAAATTGAATTGTTTTATTTTGTTAAAATATTTAATACTTTAGTTATTTAATAACCTAACTCAAAATCACATGGCCAAATTTCTATTGCGTTCAGCCTTAATAATAGTTGTGCTTTTTACTGTTTCATGTACATTTACTTCTACACGTATAAATAGTGAAGCCGACAACGATGATGGTAAAGATTTTTTAGGGGTATTTTATTACAGTATTGGCAATAAAAACTTTAATGCAGTAGACACTTTAATAAGTGATAGCCTGAAAAAGATAGCAGGTGCTGATGGAGTCAGTAAAATAGTAAAATTTATAAATAAAAAAGCGGGTGCTTATAAGGGTTATGATATTGTTGATCATTATATCAAACATATATCTGGTAGTATAAATGAAACTGTTTATAATTATAAATTGAATGTATCTTATGAAAAAGGAATAGTTAATGAACTTGTCACCTTAAGAAAAGAAGGATATAAACCAATTCGAATGATCGGTTATCATGCCTATTCAAATTTGTTAATTGATAGCCTGAAATAATTCATTACCCTGCCTGTCGTCGATGTTTTAGCCTATGGTCGGTGTTTTCACCGTACCACCTGATAACAAGCGCAGCACCCAAAACAAAAAATCCCGGGCAATTGCCCGGGATTTTTTGTTTTGGTATAATTCCAGCCCGTGGTCGGTGTTTTCACCACACCACCTTATGAACCTGCTTAGTCAATCAATGTAACTTTTAGCATGTTGGTTTTGCCTTGTTTATAGATAGGCACCGCTGCAGTGTTAATTACCACGTCGCCCGCTTGTATCAGGTTCTCGGTTTTAAGTACCTGGTTAATATCAGCGATAGATTTATCTGTACTTTCCAACTGATCATAATAAAATGCTTTTACACCCCAAACCAGGCTTAATGCATTCAGTAATTGCTTGTTTGAGGTGAAGATATAAGTACCGGCCTTAGGGCGATAGCTTGAAATTTCAAAAGCAGTGTAGCCTGATACTGTCATCGATACTATACCTACAGCATTGGTATGTTCCGCTAAATAAACAGCCGAACCGCATACTGCATCACTCAAATAATTTGGCGTTGAAGGATCTTTATTAATTTCTTTTGAAGCGTTATATGGATAACCCAGTTCTTCAACGTTACGTACAATTTTAGCCATAGTTTCAATAACTATAACCGGGAACTCACCAACTGATGTTTCACCGCTAAGCATTACCGCGTCGGCACCATCAAGTACAGAGTTAGCAACGTCATTAACTTCGGCACGTGTAGGGCGCGGAGTAGTGATCATTGATTCCAGCATCTGAGTAGCCACAATTACAGGTTTTGATGCCGCGCGACATTTGCGGGCAATCATTTTTTGTAATAATGGAACTTCTTCCAATGGCATTTCAACACCAAGATCGCCACGGGCAACCATTACGCCATCTGTAGCAGCAATAATAGCATCTATATTGTCAATAGCTTCCGGCTTTTCAATTTTCGCAATTACACGTGCAGCGCTGCCGCTTTGGCTAATAATGCGTTTAAGTTCAATAATATCTTCTCCTGTGCGCACAAATGAAAGGCCTATCCACTCTACATCATATTTTAATGCAAACTGCAGGTTTACAAGGTCTTCTTCGGTTAAACTTGGGATAGATACTTTAGTATTTGGCAGGTTAACACCTTTGCGTGAGGTTAAGATACCACCGTGTATAACTTCACAAACTACAGTGTCTTTTCTGTTGGTTTCAATAACCTTCATTTGTATTTTTCCGTCATCAAGCAAAATAATTTCATTTGCCTGCACATCCTGAGGGAAAGTTTCATAAGTGATGTAGATCTGGTTATCGTCACCTATACACTCATGTGTTGTAATATTAATATGTGTACCGTTCACCAGGTGAATGCCGCCATCTTTTACCAATCCTATGCGGATCTTCGGTCCTTGAAGGTCGGCAAGTATGCCTACATTAGTTTTGTATTGCTCATTTATCTCGCGGATAGTGTCAATAACTTTTTTGTGTTCTTCGGCCTTTCCGTGCGAAAAATTAAGGCGACAAACGTTAACGCCGGCTCTGATCATGGCTAATAATGTTTCTTTTGGCGATGATGCAGGCCCCATTGTGGCAACAATCTTGGTGCGGTTATGCTCTAATTTCATAATTATAAGTTTAATTCGGCCTTATAAGGCTATATATAGTGTATCAATAACACTTTCAAATTCGCCGCTAAAATAGAAGATTTTCACGTGATTTTATTTTTTTTGGATCAATCTTTACTGCGGCAACAATTTCAGCTATGCGATTTAGGTTTGAGAGGATGTTTTCAAGGTCTTCGTCATCAATATAATTTCTGATCATTAAAAAATAATCTGTTTTACGCATTTCGGGCACCAGGTAGCCGTCAGAGCCTTTATTGGCTATAAAATAAAAATCGGTGTCGCTGGCTTCCCAATGGTAAGTATACATCGAAAAATATACAGGTTCCGGGGTTTGATTAATATCAATAGCCAGATCGTTGGTTTTCAGGAAATTAAAATTTAAATACTTGTTAATTAAATAACAAATACGGTAATCTTTTAGTGATGTTGTTACTGCAATCAGAACAAAATCAAGATCGATCTCAAACTTTAAGATTTTTCTGTTCAAAATCATTACATTTGCGCCGGTAAAAATACAAATAGAAACCTTTGGAAATAAAATTTTGTTCATCTAATAGTGTAAAAAGTTTTAGATTTGATATTTAACAGAATTTATTTTTCTTTGCACTGAAATTATTAATCATTAAACTATAAGACTATGTCTGATATCGCTTCAAGAGTAAAAGCTATAATCGTAGAAAAATTGGGTGTTGA
>Ga0302301_1000109_pt1 | contig 72614 bp, 72 predicted proteins | sample III_Palsa_E1_2_FD_194544 | JGI IMG/M metagenome (GOLD analysis project Ga0302301, IMG submission 194544) | Peat permafrost microbial communities from Stordalen Mire near Abisko, Sweden - III_Palsa_E1_2 | ecosystem: Environmental > Terrestrial > Soil > Palsa > Peat permafrost | place: Sweden... | reverse complement strand
TGCGCAAGTCGATCAAAAAGATGTCAAACATCGATAAATTGACTAAAGACGGTACTTACAGCAACCTTTCTAAAAAAGAAAGACTGATGATACAGCGTGAGCGTATTAAATTAGAAACATTATTAGGTGGTATTTCGGATCTTAACCGTTTACCTGCTGCATTGTTCCTGATCGACGTTAAAAAAGAGCACATCGCAGTTTCAGAAGCATTAAAGCTGAACATACCAACCTTTGCAATGGTTGATACTAACTCTGATCCTTCAAACATCGATTTCCCTATTCCGGCAAATGATGATGCTACCAAATCAATTTCATTGATCACCGGTATCATAATCAAAGCTATTGAAGAAGGTTTAGAAGAACGCAAACGCGATAAAGAAGACGAAGCTGAAAAAGAAGCAGCAGTAGCGAAAGCTAAAGCTGATGCTCCTGAAGCAGTAACACCTGATAGAAGCGAAGGTGGCAAAAGAAGCAGGAAACCAACAGCAACTACTGCTGAGGTTGCCGAAGCTGCTGCTGAAACCGGCACTGAACCAGCTGAAACAGAATAATATAATATTAGTTTAAAGTTGAAGGTTGAAAGTGTAAAGTTAATTCTTTGTACTTTCAACCTTCAACTTTTCACTTTCAACTTTAAAATATAAAAACAATGTCTACAGTACAAATATCTGCATCTGATGTAAACAAACTGCGCCAGCAAACTGGTGCCGGTATGATGGATTGCAAAAAAGCTTTAACTGAAACCAATGGTGATTTTGAAGCAGCTATTGATTTTTTAAGAAAAAAAGGCGCCAAAGTTGCTGCCAGTCGTCAAGACAGGGAATCAAACGAAGGTGTTGTTATAGCACGTACTTCTGAAGATGGCAAACGTGGTGTAATTATTGAATTAAACTGCGAAACTGATTTCGTAGCTAAAAATGCTGAGTTTGTTGCTTTTGCTAACGCCATTGCTAACGAAGCAGTACAAGCTAATCCAAAATCTATCGAAGAATTAGGCCAGCTTGAAATTGATGGCGTTAAAATAGCTGATGCTATTGTTGACCGTACAGGTAAGATCGGCGAGAAGATCGGCGTATCAAAATATGAAGTTGTTGAAGGTGAAAAAGTTATCGCTTACATACATGGTAACTTCCGTTTAGGTGTATTGGTTGCTTTAAGCGCTGATGTTGCCGGAGCTGTTGAAGCAGGTAAAGACGTAGCAATGCAAATTGCAGCTATGAACCCTGTTGCTTTAGATAAAGACGGTGTTGATGCTACTACTATTGAGCGTGAGCTTGAAATTGCTAAAGAGCAGATCCGTGCTGAAGGTAAACCTGAAGACATGGTTGAGAAAATTGCTGCAGGCAAGCTTAATAAATTCTATAAAGACTCTACTTTACTAAACCAGGAGTTTGTAAAGGATCCTTCAAAAAATGTTGCTCAGTTTTTGAGCACTATTGAAAAAGGTTTAACAGTTACCGCGTTTAAGCGGGTAGCTTTAGGAGCTTAATTTATTATCCCCCTCGTTTTTAACGAGGGGGATTTTTTTTGTGATATTATTCCGTAGAGACGCAATACTTTGCGTCTCTTACCATGATATGTCCAAAAACACAAAGTATTGCTGTTTATATTCTAAGACGCAAAGTATTGCGTCTCTACAATTAAGATTGATATGATGACAACGGCCTACCATAATCTGCAACTAATTTCTGATGGCAGTATAGCCAGGGGCAAAGCTGTTTTAATAGATGGTACTCATATAATCGATATTATTGATGAGCATACCATCCCCGAAGCTGCACAAAAGGTTGATCTTAATGGTGCATTCCTTGCTCCTGGGTTGATCGATCTGCAAATTTATGGCAGTGGAGGCAAACTGTTCGCAGGTAAGCCAGAGGTTTCAGCTTTGGAACGCATGGAAAGCGACCTGCTTAGCCAGGGCACTATCGGCTTTTTTGCCACTATAGGTACAAATGCCGATGGAATTGTTGAAAAGGGGATAGCAGCAGCAAAAACTTACCGAAATAATTGCAAAGGAAATTTCTGGGGTTTACATCTCGAAGGCCCGTTCTTAAATCCCATCCGCAAAGGCGCACATCCTGAAAAATATATCAAAAAGGCTTCGTTACAATTAGTACAAAGCTGGATCGAGCAAGCCGACGGTGTAATCAAAATGATGACCATTGCCCCTGAATTACAGGATCAGGAAGTAATTGATTATTTAAATGATCATGGTGTTATATTATCATCGGGCCATAGTAATGCTACTTATCAGCAAGGGAAATCCTTTTTAAATAACCCGGTTAAAGCCGTAACCCATTTGTATAATGCTATGCCGCAAATGCATCATCGCGAGCCGGGCTATATACCTGCTATTTTTGAAGAAAAGCCCTATACTAGTATTGTTGCAGATGGCATTCATGTTGATTTTACTATGATCCGGCTGGCGAAGCGTGAATTAGGCGATAAACTTTTTTTAATTACCGATGCAGTAACTGCTGCTACCGAAGGCGCTTATCAGCATCAATTTAAAACCGACAGGTATGTAATGCCTGATGGTACTTTATCAGGCTCATGCCTTACCATGTTAAAGGCTGTGCAAAACTGTGTTGAACAGGTGGGTATTCCATTGGCCGAAGCTATTAATATGGCTTCGTTATATCCGGCGCAGTTAGCATTGCTCAATAAAAAAGGAAAAGTGGAAGCTGGTTATGATGCTGACCTTATTGTTTTTAATGCAAACTTTGAAGTGCAGGGAACTGTTTTAAAGGGCAATTATTTAACAAAATAGATATAAAATTTTAACACTGATTTTTATTATATATTTTTGACAAACTCTCCTCATGACTTACAAAAGAATCCTCCTAAAACTTAGCGGCGAATCCCTGATGGGAGACAGGCAATATGGTATTGATAATAACCAGGTGTTGCAATATGCGAAAGATATAAAAAGTGTATTTGACGAAGGCATTGAGATTGCCATTGTTGTAGGAGGGGGCAATATATTCAGAGGCTTAAGTGCCGAAAAATCAGGCATGGAACGTGCCCAGGCTGATTATATGGGGATGCTGGCTACTGTAATTAATTGTATGGCTATGCAAAATGCATTGGAGAGCATCGGTGTTGAAACCCGTTTGCAATCGGCAATAAAAATGGAACAAATTTGCGAGCCCTATATCCGCAGACGTGCTATGCACCATTTAGAAGATGGAAAAATAGTAATATTCGGAGCAGGGACAGGCAACCCATATTTTACTACTGATACAGCAGCATCACTTCGTGCTATTGAAATTAAAGCAGATGTGGTTTTAAAAGGTACCCGTGTAGATGGTATTTATACCGCCGATCCTGAGAAGGACCCAACAGCAACCCGTTACGACGAGATCTCCTATCAGGAAGTTTATGACAAAGGCCTTAATGTGATGGACATGACAGCCATCACCCTTTGCCAGGAAAATAAATTACCTATTATAGTTTTTGATATGAACAAACCAGGCAACTTTATGAAAATTGCCAAAGGCGAAGCTATCGGAACATTGGTGAAATAAAAATTTATAATTCTTTCTGTTAAGTCATGCCCTCCACTAGCCAGCGGATCGGCACCTGACAGAACAAATGACTTGCTTGGTGTAAATCTTACAAATGAGGTGCTAAAACAAGTTAAGCATGAACTTTTTGTTTTGCCAAAACCCTTCAGTCCGGTAATTACGTAAATTATTTACATCATTACCGGTATGAAAACATTTTGCTTAACGTTAATAACTGTATTTACTGTTTTAACGTCGCCACCAAACAAACCTGTGTCCCGTGTTGATCTGAAACGATTTGCCGGGAAATGGTATTCGCTGTATTCTATCCCAACTATGTTTGATAAGGGCACACACGAAACTACTACTACCTATACACTAAATAGCGACGGTTATTACAACGTACTCACCTGTGCTAAAACGGATGATAACGAAATCCATACTTATACCTCTAAATTATTCCCGACGCAGGAAGACAACGGTGAAATGAAGGCGCAATTCATCTGGCCAATTAAGATAGATTACTGGATTATTGAACTGGCCGATGATTACTCGTATGTGGTGGTTGGTCACCCGGATCATAAGTTTTTGTTCATCATGAGCCGTAAGCCATCAATTGATAAAAATATTTATGACCAGTTAATTGAAAAATGTAAGGCTATGGGATATCCTGTTGAGAAGTTGGTTTCACAGCAGCATAAGGAATAATTTATAATTTTAATTTAGCCTTCCGGTTTTGATCTCATTATCCAGCTTTGAGGATTTTTGCTCGTATGAAATATACCCAATACCTTAATTGTATTTTCCTCAATTAAATAGTGAATGCCATATGGGAATCTGGTGATAAAGTAAATATGAAGATTTTTGTAGCGTTTTTGAAATAACAGCGGATCTCGTTGTATTTGGTTTAATCCTGCTTCTAAGCAAAGTTGGAAATCTTTACCAAGCCCCACACGTCTGCTCTCGTACCATGAAAATGCATCTAATATATCAAGTCTTGATTCATCAGATATTAATAATTGATACATTATTATTTACAAGAATCTAATTCACTTTTAATAGAATTCCAAGTAACGAATTTAGTTTCTCCGTTTTCATGCCTATTTAGTCTTCTATCTAATTCTTGTGCATGAGTAACAGGCATTGTTATATTCTGGTGATCTATACTATCCCAAATTTGTTCAATTATCAAAATGCGTTCAGCCACACTCATGTCTAATATTTCCTGCATTTTTATCATACCTGTAAATTAAAGTATTCTACCGTTTATAACAAATTTAAAAAATATCATGTAACTATTAATAAATAAGAGAGTATTACAATTGCTTACAATGTATTTTATTGAGGCAAAAATGATACTTTTTGCTATTTTTGCTCAAAATCTATAAATACAATGAGCGAACTCATTAAAAAACAGGTGACAGATGCAAAGGCTTTGATGGATAAGGCCATTGACCATTGCGAAAGCGAATTGCAAAAGATCCGCGCAGGAAAAGCTAACCCTGCTATGCTGGACGATATTATGGTAGATTACTATGGCAGCCCCACCCCTTTAAGCCAGGTAGGTAACGTAAATACGCCTGATGCTCGCACCCTGGTTGTACAGCCATGGGAAAAATCTTTATTGATCCCGATTGAAAAAGCAATTAAGGAAGCCAATTTGGGTTTGAACCCGCAGAATGATGGTGTTATCATCCGCATAAATGTACCTCCACTAACTGAAGAGCGCCGCCGCGATTTGGTTAAGAAAGTTAAAGGCGAAGCTGAAACAGGTAAAATTGCTATCCGTAATATCCGTAAGGATGCCAACGAGAAGATCAGGAAACTGAAAAATGAAGGCGTATCAGAAGATGAAATGAAAACCGGCGAAGGTGAGATCCAAAAATTAACTGATGCCTATATCATAAAAGTTGATGCGCATTCAGAAGCTAAAGAGAAAGATGTAATGACGGTATAATATACCAATGCGAATATATCTAAAAAGCCATTTCAATTTGAAATGGCTTTTTTTGTGAGAAGAAGATTTTGAGTATTTGATCTATACTAAATATTCAAACAAAGTCTGGTCCCTGTTTATCTCTATTACATCAAAACGATGCGCTTCCATGCGTTGCAGCAGGGCAGGGTAGTCCTCGGCATTTTTTAGTTCGATACCTACCAATGCGGGGCCGTTTTCTTTTGATGTTTTCTTAATAAATTCAAAACGGGTAATATCATCACCGGGACCTAAAACGTTGTTCACAAACAACTTTAAAGCTCCCGGGCGTTGCGGGAAACGAACAATGAAATAATGTTTAAGCCCTTCGTACAATAAGGATTTTTCCTTTATCTCCTGCATGCGCTCTATATCATTATTGCCGCCGCTTATTATGCAAACAACTTTTTTGCCTTTTATCTGCTCTTTACACAAGTCGAGTACAGCAACTGATAAAGCTCCGGCAGGCTCTACAACAATAGCATCCTCATTATATAGCTTGAGGATAGTAGTACATACCTTGCCTTCCGGCACCAGTAGCATATCGTCCAGTACTTCGCTGCAAAGCTGGTAAGTTAATGAGCCTACGCGCTTAACAGCCGCACCATCAACAAAACGATCTATTTGGTTTAAAGTTACCGGCCCGTTATTTTCAAAAGCTCCTGACATTGATGGCGCACCCTCAGGTTCAACACCTATCAGTAAAATGTTGGGATTTTGTTGTTTAAAGTAGCTTCCGGCACCTGCTGCCAGTCCACCACCACCAACAGGCATAATTACTACCTCTGTATCCGGCAAATCCTTTAATACTTCAACACCAACGGTTCCCTGCCCTTCAATAACACGGTAATTATCAAATGGTGGTATAAAGGTCATTTCATGAGCTTCGGTATAGGCCAGGGCTTCAAGTAGGCAATCATCGAAGGTATCACCGGTTAAAACCAGCTCTACATTGCCGTTGCCAAACATTTCTGTTTGTTTAACTTTTTGTTTTGGCGTGATCTCGGGCATGAAAATTACGCCGCGTGTACCTAATTTTTTGCACGAAAAGGCCACGCCCTGAGCATGGTTGCCAGCACTGGCGCACACCACACCACGACTTAACTGCTCGTCAGTAAGCTGGCTGATCATGTTATAAGCGCCGCGCAATTTGTAGGAACGTACTACCTGTAGGTCTTCACGTTTCAGATATATCTCGCAATCGTATTTTTCCGATAAGCCAGCATTATATTCAAGCGGCGTATTTTTAACCACGCCGTTTAAACGTTCATAGGCTGCTTCAAAATCCAATTGATTTTTTGTTGCTGTGTCCATCATTAATTTTTTTCCATCCTGAATGCTACCAAACTCATCAGATCATTATCATCAATGTCCAGTTTGCTATCTGCAAGGGTTAAAAAACTGGTATAAGCAGCATTTAATTCTTCTTTATCTAAGTTTACACCCAGTCTTTCCAGGTGGAATTTTAATGCATGCCTGCCACTACGTGCAGTCAGCACTATACTCGCACTAGGGAAACCAACATCTTCAGGGCGAATGATCTCGTAGTTTTCACGATTTTTCAAAAAGCCATCCTGGTGGATGCCAGAGCTGTGTGCAAAAGCGTTGTTGCCAACAATAGCTTTATTAGGCTGCACCGGCATACGCATTTGTGTGCTCACCATATGGCTCAGTTCATAAAAATTCTTTGCGTTGATATGGGTATGTAAACCTAAAACCTGGTGAGTTTTAAGCACCATTACTACTTCTTCTATCGAAGTATTGCCTGCACGTTCACCAATACCATTGATGGTACCTTCAATTTGTCGGGCACCGTTTTGCAGTCCGGCTATTGAGTTAGCGGTAGCCAATCCAAGGTCGTTATGGCAATGTACAGATATAATGGCCTGGTCAATATTTCTAACATTCTCTTTCAGGAAACGGATCTTGCTGCCATATTGATCGGGCAGGCAATAGCCGTTGGTATCTGGAATATTAACTACGGTTGCGCCGGCTGCTATTACAGCCTCAACCATTTTAGCCAGGTATTCAACATCGGCACGACCGGCATCTTCGGCATAAAATTCAACGTCCTCAACAAATTTCTTTGCATATTTTACCGCATCAACAGCACGCTCTAAGATCTCTTCGCGGGTGCTGTTAAATTTATGTTTAATGTGCATATCAGATGAACCTATACCCGTATGAATACGTGGCCTTTTAGCATATTTCAGTGATTCGGCAGCGGCATCAATATCGCCTTTGTTTGCACGAGTTAATGCACATACCACAGGTTCTTTTACAGCCTTTGATATTTCAACCACGCTCTGAAAATCACCCGGACTTGAGATTGGGAATCCGGCTTCAATAATATCCACGCCCAATGCTTCCAGCTCGCGGGCAATCTCAATCTTTTCAGGGGTTGTAAGCTGACAGCCCGGTACCTGCTCGCCATCGCGCAGCGTGGTGTCAAAAACATAAACGCGGTTAGGGTCGTGTAACATAATCTTTTATTTTAGTTGTAAGTTATGTGTTGCAAGTTGTATGTTATAGATTGGGTTAATACTTTCAACCTATAACTTTCAACTTACAACTCTTTTATCGCTATAAATCTTAATCTTTTATAATCAGCATACCATTGGCCATCTTCATTATAAGCTGGTTCAAGTATATTGGTTATTTCATTTAATATTTGTTCTTTTTCTTCTTTGGGGATGCCTATCAGATACTGAGCACCAAACATGGCTATCCATTTGGCTACCCCCTGTTCACCATCCTGCAATGGTGTTTTACGATCGAAATGCGCCGCAAAAGTTACCCTGAAGCCCTGTTTCTCCAAGCGGGTGGTATATTCACCCAAAGAAGGGAAATACCAAATTTTTGCTTCGGCCTGTTTATGGTAGCCATGTGCCTCCAAAACCTGTTTAGTAGCGGCCCTTAATTGAGCAACGTTGCCCTGGCCGCCCATTTCGGCAACAAATCTGCCGCCGGTTTTAAGACTATCATACACACACTTAATCGCCGCATCCGGATTCAATATCCAATGTAATGTGGCATTGGAGAAAACGGCATCAAATGGCTTTTCAAAATGAAAATCAGCACCATCGGCTACTTCAAAGTGTACTGAGGGATATTTTTCCTGTGCCAGTTTAATCATTTCAGCCGAAGCGTCAATGCCGGTAACTACTGCACCGCGTTCCTGTATCCGCTCGGTTAAATGACCCGTACCACAACCCAAATCCAGTATATGCTCGCGGCGTTTAACATCCAGTAATTCCAGCACATTTTCTCCGTATTCAAATACGAAGGAATGTTTGTCGTCATATAATTCTGCGTTCCATTTCATATCTCTTAGATTACACCGATGAATTTTGATTTCACCGATTTGATTTTTTTGTTCCCCCTTCACGGGGTTAGGGGGTCTTAACTTAAATATTCCAGTACCTTTTGGCCCATTGCTTTTGTGCCTAATATTTTAGTTTTATCAGTTTTGCTATCCGCGATGTCGCCTGTACGATAGCCATCTTTTAATGCTTTATCAATGGCAGATATTACCTTTTTAGCCTCTTCTTTTAGGCCGAAACCAATTTCAAACATTAATGCTACTGATAGCATGGATGCCAGCGGATTAGCTTTGTCCTGCCCGGCAATATCATGTGCCGAACCGTGTATAGGCTCAAAAAATCCGGTGCCATCACCAATTGATGCTGATGCCAGCATACCCATTGAACCTGTTATCTGAGATGCCTCATCAGTTAAAATGTCACCAAAAAGGTTAGCGGTTAATACCACATCAAACTTTTTAGGGTTTTTAACCAATTGCATTGCTGCATTATCAATAAACATATGCTCGGTTTCAACATCAGGATAGTTTTTAGCTATTTCCTGCACTACCTCGCGCCACAAGCGTGAGGTTTCCAATACATTGGCCTTATCAACCGAACACAATTTTTTACCGCGTACCATTGCTGCTTCATAAGCTTTTATAGCAATACGCTCAACCTCGTAGCGCGAATAGATCATCAGGTCAGATGCTGTATTCCTGTCCTCGCTGCGTTTTTTCTCGCCGAAATAAACATCACCTGTCAGTTCGCGGAAGAACAGGATATCTGTTCCTTTTAATATCTCAGGCTTAAGGCTCGATGCATCCAGCAGCTCATCAAAAAGCATGATAGGGCGCAGGTTAGCATATAAACCCAGTTCCTTACGGATCTTCAATAAACCCTGCTCCGGGCGTACTTTAGCCGATGGATCGTTATCATATTTGGCATGGCCAACCGCGCCAAAAAGTATGGCATCGCTTGCTTTTGCTTTAGCCAAAGTTTCATCGGGCAATGGATTGCCGGTTGCTTCAATAGCAATGTGGCCCATCAAAGCTTCATCAAATGTAAACTCATGGCCAAAATCTTTACCAATTTGTTCCAATACAGCCTTTCCCCAGGTTGTAACCTCAGGGCCGATACCATCACCGGGTATTACTAATATTCTCTTTTGCATAGTTCAAGCCCCCCAACCCCCTAAAGGGGGAGCTATTTGTTACAAGTAGGTCTTTAGGGAAGACCTATTATATTTAGAATCCCTTTATTGTTCCCCCTTCACGGGGCTAGGGGGTTCTCAAATTCCTCTATCAGTTCCTTTTTACTCAGGATATAATCAATATCATCATAGCCGTTGGTCATGCAGGCTTTTTTGTAGGGGTTAACCTCAAATGTTTCCTGTTCGCCCGTGGCTAATATTTTGATGAATTGATCAACCAGGTCAATCTCAATTACCGCATGCTGATCGGCATCTACTGCATCGAATATTTTTTTCAGGAAATCATCACTTACCTGTACGGGCAGCAAACCATTGTTTAGTGCATTGCCTTTAAAAATATCGGCAAAAAAACTGCTTACCACAGCATCAAAGCCATAGTCGGCAATGGCCCATGCAGCATGCTCGCGACTACTGCCACAACCAAAGTTTTTGCCTGCAACCAGTATTTTACCGCTATAGTTCGGATCGTTAAGAATGAAATCCTGTTTAGGGTTATCATTCTCATCAAAACGCCAGTCACGGAACAGGTTATTACCAAAACCTTCGCGGGTAGTGGCCTTTAAAAAACGGGCGGGGATGATCTGATCCGTATCGATATTCTCGATAGGCAGCGGCACCACGCTGGTTTGTATATGTTTAAATATTTTAGTTGCCATAATTATCAGAAATTATTGATTTACTGATTTATTGAATTATTGATTTTACCTTTTGCCTTTCAGCTTTTACCTTAAACATAATGTTCAACAATTGGAAAAGGATCATAAAAATGATGTAACAGGCTTTTCCATTCCTGGTATTCATTTGATTGCCTGAAGCCTTCCGTATGATCTGTTAACTTTTCCCATTCAACCAGCAAAATGAACTGACTTGCATTTTCCATGCATCTTTTTAGCTGATGAGAGATATAACCTTTCATTTTTGATATGATATCTTTGGCTTTGGAAAATGCTTTTAAAAAATCATTTTCTAAACCGGGTATCACATTTAAAATGGCTACTTCAAGAATCATAATTGTCTGAATCAGAATTTACAGAATTTTAGAATTTACAGAATACGTTAATTTCTGTATACTCAATTCGATTTAATTTGATATTTCTGGTTGAAAATTAATTTATGTTGTAAACTCTGGCCTCCAAAGTTTATCAGCAAGCCTAAGGGGAAACCATAAGCAACAGTATAATTTTTAGCCTGTGTCAGGTGTACATCCTCTAAATTAATGGTCGCCTTTAATTCAACCACTAATCTGTCTTCAACCACAAAATCGGCTCGCCTGGTTCCAACATTTATGCCATCATAAAATATAGGATGTTCCTGTTCTCTTGTAAAACCTAAACCTGCTTTTGCTAATTCAATAGCCAGGCATCTTTGATAGATTACTTCTTGAAAACCATTACCAAATGTATTATGCACCTTCATGGCACATCCAATTATTTTATATGTTAACTCATCTTTTTCCATTTATCTGAATTGCAATTATTCTGAAAATTCTAAAATTCTGCGAATTCTGATTCAGACAACATTTCACGTATATCAGTTACCCTACCTGTGATCGCACTCGCTGCAGCTGTTAACGGGCTTGCCAAAAACGTGCGTGAGTTTGGTCCTTGCCTGCCTTCAAAGTTGCGGTTTGAGGTTGATACGCAGTATTTACCTGCGGGTATCTTATCTTCATTCATGCCTAAACATGCGCTACATCCTGGTTCGCGTAATGGGAAACCGGCTGCTTCGAACACTTTGTCTAATCCTTCGCGGATGGCTTGTTCCTGTACCTGTTTTGATCCCGGAACTACCCATACGGTTACGTTATCAGCCTTGTGTTTGCCTTTTACAAATTCGGCAACCTGGCGCAGATCCTCAATACGTGAGTTGGTGCAACTGCCAATGAAAACGTAATCAATAGGTTTGCCTAATAACTGTTCATCATCATGCAGGCCCATGTAGGCCAATGCTTTTTTGTACGATCCTTGTTCTTTTTCTTCAAAAGATAAGGTTTCAGGTACGTGTTGTGTAATACCAATGCCCATTCCCGGGTTTGTTCCGTAGGTGATCATTGGTTCAATATCTTCGGCTTTAAAGCTTAATATTGCATCAAAATCTGCATCTTCATCAGAGTACAAAGTTTGCCAGTAAGCTAATGCCTTGTCCCATTCTTCGCCTTTAGGGGCAAATTCACGGCCTTTTACATAGTTAAAAGTAGTTTCATCAGGCGCGATCAATCCGCAACGTGCGCCCATCTCAATACTCATGTTACAGATGGTCATGCGGCCTTCCATACTTAACGAGCGGATAGTATCGCCTGCGTACTCTACAGCATAACCCGTACCGCCTGCGGCAGAGATCTTAGAAATGATATAAAGTATAATATCCTTTGCGCCAACGCCATTCTGTAGCTTGCCGTTAACCTCAATCTTCATGCGTTTTGGGCGCTGCTGTAACAAGCATTGGGTTGCCATTACCTGCTCCACCTGCGAGGTGCCTATTCCGAAAGCTATAGCGCCAAATGCTCCATGAGTTGAAGTATGGCTATCGCCGCAAACATAAGTGCCTCCGGGGCGGGTAATGCCCAGCTCAGGGCCAATTACGTGAACTATGCCTTGGAAAGGATGGCCTAAGCCATACAGCTCAATACCAAATTCTGCACAGTTTTTGGTGAGCATATCAACCTGGTACCGTGAAAGTTCTTCTTTAATGGGTAGGTGCTGGTTCCAGGTAGGAACGTTGTGATCGGCTGTGGCAACCGTTTGTTTTGGTCTGAAGACCGGTAAACCCCTGTCGCGTAAGCCATCAAATGCCTGCGGACTGGTTACTTCGTGGATGAAGTGCGTGTCGATGTATAAAATATCAGGAAAACCCTCGTTGCTACTGACGACGTGTGCATCCCAAATCTTGTCAAAAAGTGTCTGTCCCATATTAGTATCTAGTATTTAGTATCAAGTATCAAGTACAAGCCTTGAAGTTGACACAGGTGTTTATATTGATCAAGTAGATAGTACCAAGTAAGGGAAATCTTGATACTTGATACTAGCTACTTGATACTATAGCCTTACGCTTCTACAACCTGATTTTCAGGGCGCAGACTACGTACAGTTTTACCTGCTTGCCATAATTCGCTGTCGCGCAGTTCTTTTAATTCTGCATCCAGTTTTTCGCGGTAATCAGGCTGGCTGTTTGAGTCGATAGAGCGTTGTGATTCAACACCTGTTGCAACGCTTTTGTATAATTCTTCAAATACCGGTTTAGTAGCATCACGGAATTTTTTCCACCAATCCAAAGCACCACGTTGTGCTGTAGTTGAGCAATTAGCATACATCCAATCCATGCCATTTTCTGCAACTAAAGGCATTAATGATTGAGTTAACTCTTCAACAGTTTCATTGAAAGCCTCAGAAGGTGAGTGGCCATTAGCACGCAATACATCATACTGAGCAGCAAAAATACCCTGGATACAACCCATCAAAGTACCACGTTCGCCGGTTAGATCGCTGTAAACTTCTTTTTTGAAGTTAGTTTCGAATAAATAACCGCTACCTACAGCAATACCTAAAGCTATAACACGGTCAAATGCTTTACCTGTAGCATCCTGAAAAATAGCGTAGCTTGAATTTAAACCACGGCCCTGTAAAAACATGCGGCGTAATGAAGTGCCTGATCCTTTTGGTGCAACTAAAAATACGTCAACATCAGCAGGAGGGATGATGCCGGTTTGCTCATTGAAAGTTATACCGAAACCATGTGAAAAATATAATGCTTTGCCTGGGGTTAAGTGTTTTTTAACGGTTGGCCATAAAGCAATTTGTGCAGCATCGCTTAATAAATAGCAAATAACGGTTCCTCTTTCAAGCGCTTCTTCAATTTCAAAAAGGGTTTCTCCGGGTACAAAGCCATCATTTACAGCTTTATCCCATGTTTTGGTGCCTTTACGCTGACCAACAATTACATTGATGCCATTGTCTTTTTGATTTAACGCCTGGCCCGGACCTTGAACGCCATAGCCAATTACCGCTACAACTTCATCTTTTAATACTTCCTGAGCTTTTGATAAAGGGAACTCCTCGCGGGTTACTACATTTTCTTCACTACCGCCGAAATTTAATTTTGCCATTGTTTTTGTTGTTTTATTTTATGATTTCACCGATCCGTTTATGATTTTACCGATGATGTTTTAAGGTTATATATTCTGATAATTCTTTAATTCTGTAAATTCTGATTCAGACTTACATGCTAAATACTTTCTCTCCCTGGTTCAAATATTCGTTCTCTATCACATCTTCGCCCGGTTCCAGTCTTTCAAACTCTCTTAGTTTTGAGTTAAAGCCTTCGCTGTCTTTTATAATAGCTACGCGGGCGCTACGTACAAATTCTATCAACCCGTACGGCTGTAATATGGAGATCAGGTTATCGGTTTCTTCGCGATGGCCTGTGGTTTCAAATACGGTATAGTCTTTACGCAAAACTACTACACGTGCACCATTTTCGCGCAGCAAACGCTCTACACTCACCTTTTCGGCAATTACATCGGTTGATACCTTATATAACGCTAATTCCTGCCAAATCACATCTTCATTGGTGTGATAATACACTTTTAACACCTCCACCTGCTTTTCAATCTGGCGGCAAAGCTTACGTACCACTTCTTCTGATTCGTTGATCACAATGTTGAAGCGGTGGATACGCTCGATCTCTGACGGAGAAGTATTCAGGCTCTCGATATTGATCTTACGGCGGGTAAATATAATAGCTATCCGGTTTAAAAGACCTATCTGATTCTCTGTATAAACCGTGATGTTAAATTCCTGTTTATCTATTGTTTGATCGCTCATGTCAATTTTTTTAATATCCCCTAAAGGGGATTAGGGGTGAATTATTTAAGCCTGATCTCACTTACACTGCATCCTTGTGGTACCATTGGGAACACGTTGTTCTCTTTGGTTACCATTACTTCCAGCAGGTATGATCCTTTATGATCCATCATTGTTTTTAAAGCGTCAACCAGTTCGGCACGTTCATTTATACATTTTCCTTCAATGCCATAACCTTTAGCTACCATTACAAAATCAGGGCTTTGTATATCAACAAATGAGTAACGACGCTCATTGAACAATTCCTGCCATTGGCGAACCATACCCAGAAAACGGTTATTTAAAATGATGATCTTAACGTTGATTCCTGTTTGCATAATGGTACCCAATTCCTGTAAAGTCATCTGGAAACCGCCATCGCCAATAATGGCAACTACATCACGCTCCTGTGCGCCAAACTTAGCGCCGATAGCTGCAGGTAGTGCAAAGCCCATTGTACCTAAACCACCGCTGGTAATATTGCTGCGTGTTTTATTCAATTTCGCATAACGGCAGGCAACCATTTGGTGCTGGCCTACGTCAGTTACTATTACGGCATTTCCGTTGGTTAATTCATTCAACTGTTTGATCACTTCGCCCATGGTCATCTCGCCCGAAGTAGGGTTCAACTCTTTATGAATTACCGCATCAACTTCTTTTTGAGTATAGTCGTTAAATAATTGCAGCCATTCGGTATGCTCTTTTTTATCAACCAATTCAGTAAGCAGAGGCAACGTTTCTTTACAATCACCCCACACAGGTACGGTTGTTTTTACGTTTTTGTCGATCTCGGCAGGGTCAATATCTAAATGGATAACTTTTGCCTGTTTAGCATATTTATCTAAGCGACCAGTTACACGGTCGTCAAAGCGCATGCCGATGGCTATAAGCACATCGCAATCGTTAGTTAATACGTTAGGGCCATAATTTCCGTGCATACCCAGCATACCCACGTTAAGCGGATGATCGGTTGGAATAGCACCGGCACCTAAGATTGTCCAAGCTGATGGAATGCCGCTTTTTTCGATAAAAGCTTTAAACTCCTGCTCCGCACTGCCTAATATTACGCCTTGTCCCCATAATACAAATGGTTTTTTGGCTTGATTGATCAATGCCGCGGCTTCCTCAATATATTGCTGACGAACAATTGGTTTTGGCCTGTAACTACGGATGTGGTTACATTTTGTATATCCTTTATAATCAAATTTTTGAATCTGTGCGTTTTTGGTAATGTCGATCAATACAGGTCCGGGGCGGCCGCTTTTAGCTATATAGAAAGCCTTAGCGATCACTTCGGGGATTTCGTTTGCATCGGTTACCTGATAGTTCCATTTGGTAACTGGTGTAGTAATGTTGATCACATCAGTTTCCTGGAAAGCATCGGTACCTAACAAGTGTGCGAATACCTGCCCGGTGATACATACTAATGGCGTGCTATCTATCTGTGCATCAGCCAAGCCGGTTACCAGATTTGTTGCACCGGGACCGCTTGTTGCAAATACGACACCTACTTTACCTGAGGTACGTGCATAACCCTGACCAGCATGTATGCCACCTTGTTCATGGCGGACCAGTATATGATTCAATTTTTCTTTATAATCATATAAAGCGTCATAAATAGGCATAATCGCGCCACCCGGATAACCAAAGATGGTATCCACACCTTCCACAATCAAAGCTTCTAATAATGCTACTGATCCTGAAACTTCAACAGTTTCTTTAACTGCCGGTGCTGTTAGTACTTCCTGTGCAACTTCCATATACTTTGTTCTATTATTACATCGGTGAATTTGACTTCACCTATTTATTGATTCTGTAAATCCTTTAATTCTGTAAATTCTGGTTCAGACTATTCATCCGTTACGCAACCTTCAGCGGCTGTTGTAACGTTTTTAGCGTAGCGGTATAAAACACCTTTTGTAACCTTCAAAGCCGGCTGTACCCAGGCTGCTTTGCGGGCTGCAAATTCTTCGTCGCTTATCATTACATTAATGGTGCGGTTTATGGCATCAATAAATATCCTGTCGTTATCTTTCACAAAGGCAATACCCCCGCCGTCATAAGCTTCCGGCGTGATGTGACCGACGACGAAACCATGTGTACCGCCTGAGAACCTGCCGTCAGTAATTAATGCTACCGAACTGCCCAAACCTGCGCCAAATATGGCTGAAGTTGGTTTCAGCATCTCGGGCATGCCCGGTGCGCCTTTAGGCCCAACATTGCGAATAACCACCACGTCGCCTTTTTCAACGCGGCCACTTTGTATGCCATGGATGAGTTCAAATTCACCATCAAATACACGTGCCGGGCCTTCAAAGCTAGTACCTTCTTTACCTGTTATTTTGGCTACGCTGCCGCCTTCGGCAAGGTTTCCATATAATATTTGTAAGTGCCCAGTTGCCTTAATAGGATTTTCAACCGGAAGGATTATTTTTTGTGTATCGAAATTCAATGACGGTACATCCTGTAAGTTTTCGGCAATGGTTTTACCTGTTACAGTTAAGCAATGGCTATGCAGCCATCCCTGATCCCAACAATATTTCATTACTGCAGGTACGCCGCCTACTTTGTGCAGGTCTTCCATCATGTATTTACCGCTTGGCTTCATATCTGCCAAAACAGGTATGCGGTTACTTACCGCCTGGAAATCATCCTGCGTTAATTTTACGCCAACGCTTTTTGCCATTGCTATTAAGTGCAATACCGCGTTGGTTGATCCGCCTAATACCATAATAATTACGATCGCATTTTCAAATGCTTCGCGGGTCATAATGTCCGACGGTTTTATGTCTTTTTCTAATAATATCCTTATGGCTTTTCCTGCCGCTAAACACTCTGCTTTCTTTTCATCGCTTAACGCAGGGTTTGATGATGAATAAGGCAAGCTCATGCCCAATGCCTCAATCGCTGCAGCCATTGTGTTGGCGGTATATATGCCGCCGCAAGCTCCCGCGCTTGGACAAGCATTTTTTATCACACCTATAAAATCTTCATCGTCAATCTGACCGGCTATTTTTTTACCTAATGCCTCGAATGCGGATACAATGTTCAGATCTTCACCTTTCCAGTGGCCCGGTTTAATAGTACCACCGTATACCATTATTGATGGGCGGTTTAACCTTCCCATAGCCATGATAGAGCCCGGCATGTTTTTATCGCAGCCCGGCAGGGTTATTAAACCATCATAATATTGTGCTCCGGTAACAGCTTCAATCGAATCAGCTATAATATCACGACTTACTAATGAGTAACGCATACCTTCAGTTCCGTTGCTCATACCATCGCTCACGCCAATGGTATGGAAAATCAAGCCTACCATGCCATCATCCCAAATGCCTTGTTTAATTACTTTAGCCAGATCATTAAGGTGCATGTTGCAGGTATTGCCATCGTAACCCATGCTTGCCACACCAACTTGTGGTTTTTGCATATCATCATCGGTTAGGCCAATGCCGTAAAGCATGGCTTTGGCCGCAGGTTGAGTTTCATCCTGGGTAAAGGTTTTACTGTACCGGTTCAATTCTATTGCTTCTGTTGTATCAGGTGCACTCATTATCTTTAGAATATATGCTTGTTTCTTATTAGGTTGTTATAATTTTGGACTTATAAAAGATTCAATAAATCCATATTTGTAAGGTAGATATAGCTATCACGAATATCAAGGCCTGCTACTCATTATTTTTAATTAGTATATTATATCTTTATAAGCATAATATACAGAATTATATTTTTATAAATATACATAATACAATATAATATATTTTATAAAATATACCAAAGTTGAAAACGGTATTCGGTATGTATTTTATGCATGCATAGTAAATGGGCGATTTTCTTCCTGAAATGGGTTTTTATCATAAAAATTTATCACAAACAAAGTTCAATTTATCTTACTTTGTGAAGAGTTATTAATATGAAAGAAATACAGTTTGAGATATTGCCCACAGCTTTATTAAATGATTATTTGCAACAGGTGGATAAATCTATTTCTTTAAATTTTCAGAATTTAAAAGATAGCGAGCTGTCAGTAAATGCGTTTAGTTTTTACACATCTGTATCGGCAGTATTTTCATCTAAGATAGAAGGGGAGGATATTGAACTGGACTCTTTTATTAAACATAAAAAATGGGGAGTTGAATTTTTACCCGATCATACCCAAAAAATTGATGATCTATATGAAGCCTATCAATTTGCACAGCAAACAGAATTAAATGCTGAGGCGATAGAGCAAGCTCATGCCTTGATAACTCGCCATATTTTGCAGAAAGGCTATCGCGGTAAAATGCGTAAGCAAAATATGTATGTTACAACTCCTGATGGAAAAATTGAATATGTTGCCTGTGTGCCCGGTAAGGTTAAATCTGAACTGGATAAATTGTATAATGATATAGGTTTATTAATAGATGCAAAGTTAAGCTTTGAAGAAACTCTTTTCTTTTCCTCATTAATACATTTGATCTTTGTTAAGATACACCCTTTTGCCGATGGTAATGGCAGAACAGCCAGGCTACTGGAAAAATGGTTCCTTGCACAAAAACCTGGTGCTAATGTATGGTTTCTTCAATCAGAGAAATACTATTACCAAAATCATCAGACATACTATCATAATATCAGACTAATGGGTTTGGAATATGAACTATTGGATTATTCAAAGGCAATGCCTTTTTTGTTGATGCTACCGGCAGCGTTAACAATTGGCAACTAAAAATCAGCTAAACAAAAAAGCCTGTGTAAAAAACACAGGCTTTCAATTTCTATTCAAATAAATATTACTTATGTGTCGTAATACCCTCAGCAAGTACGGTTACTACGTTGTTTAATGCTTCAACAACACCGCCTTGTATGTAAAATGTTTCTTCTTTACCTGAACTTGAACCACGGACAACCAGTTTACCATCCTGTAATGTGGAGATGATAGGAGCATGGTGGTTCAGTATTTCAAATGATCCAAGCGTACCCGGCAGCGTAACCGAAGTGGCATCGCCTTCATATATCTTTTTATCAGGAGTAAGGATTTCTAAAGTCATTGTATGATGTGCGTATGTGCAGGTGTGCAAATGTGCAGATAATTTGCATATCCGCACATCTGCACATTTGCATATTAGTTGTTAGCTTCTGCTAATAATTTTTTACCTTTTTCAATAGCTTCTTCAATGCTGCCTACAAGGTTGAATGCACCTTCAGGATATTCATCAACTTCGCCATCCATGATCATGTTAAAGCCTTTGATGGTTTCTTTAATATCAACCAATACGCCTTTTAAGCCTGTAAATTGCTCAGCAACGTGGAATGGTTGTGATAAGAAACGCTGAACACGGCGCGCACGTGATACAGTAAGCTTATCTTCTTCAGAAAGCTCGTCCATACCCAGGATCGCAATAATATCTTGCAGCTCTTTGTAACGTTGTAATGTTTCTTTAACACGCTGAGCAGTATTATAATGCTCATCACCTAAAATAGCGGCGCTAAGGATACGTGAGGTTGAATCCAAAGGATCAACCGCAGGATAAATACCTAACTCAGCAATTTTACGTGAAAGTACAGTAGTTGCATCTAAGTGGGCAAATGTAGTAGCCGGTGCAGGGTCAGTTAAATCATCCGCAGGTACGTACACCGCTTGTACAGATGTAATTGAACCGCGTTTGGTTGAAGTGATACGCTCTTGCATGGTACCCATTTCAGTAGCCAGTGTTGGCTGGTACCCTACCGCTGATGGCATACGGCCTAATAAAGCCGATACTTCAGAACCTGCTTGTGTAAAGCGGAAGATGTTATCAATAAAGAATAATATATCACGGCCTTTACCTTCAGCATCACCATCGCGGAAATATTCAGCAAGGGTTAAGCCCGATAGCGCCACACGTGCACGTGCACCAGGAGGCTCGTTCATTTGACCGAAAACAAAGGTTGCTTTTGAGTCTTTTAAAGCTTCATTATCAACTTTAGAAAGGTCCCATCCGCCTTCTTCCATTGAGTGCATGAATGCGTCACCATATTTTATAATGCCGGATTCCAACATCTCACGCAGTAAGTCGTTACCCTCACGGGTACGTTCACCTACACCTGCAAATACTGATAAACCAGAGTATGCTTTCGCGATGTTGTTGATCAGTTCCTGGATCAATACAGTTTTACCAACACCGGCACCACCAAATAAACCGATCTTACCACCTTTTACATAGGGCTCAAGCAAGTCGATAACTTTAATACCGGTAAACAATACTTCCGTTTCGGTTGAAAGGTCTTCAAACCTTGGCGGAACATTGTGGATAGAACGACCGTTAGTTTTATCTAACTGAGCGATACCATCTATAGCGTCACCAACCACGTTAAATACACGGCCTTTAATATCATCACCAACCGGCATTTTAATGGCGGCTTCTGTATCAAGTACAGGCATTCCGCGCAATAAACCATCTGTTGAGTCCATCGCTATCGCACGCACACGGTCTTCACCTAAATGCTGCTGAACTTCAAGAATGATTTTTTGGCCATTGTCCTTTGTGATCTCTAAGGCGTCAAAAATTTTAGGAAGATGTGCGTTGTCAGTAAAACTTACGTCAACTACCGGACCTATTATCCGTGATATTTTTCCAATGTTTGGCATATATAACCTGGTAATTTATAAAAAAATTAATACGAAATAATATTTCCCACTATTTCGGAGCGCAAAGTTAAGCTTTCTTGGCAAATATTTAAATAGTTGGAAGAGAATTTTTTGATACTTAGTGTAATGAGTATCAATTAGCTTAAATATTCACTAATCAACTAAGTATTACTGATATAATTTTTATGATTCAAAGCTCAGAATGATCTTACCGGTATGACTTCCGCTATCCATTAACTGATGTGCCTGGGCAGCTTTAGCCGCCGGAAACACTTCATATATCACTGGTTTTATTTCGCCGGAGGCTAAAAAGGGCCAAATGTTTGTTTCCAGGCTATGTGCTATATCAGCCTTGAATGCAACATCGCGTGAACGCAGCATAGAGCCTGTTATAGTTATTCTTTTTCGCATAATTAGGGAAAGATCAACCTGCACATCTTTGCCTTTTACGCTATTTATAATAACCAGCCTGCCTTCATCAGTTAGCGATTGCAGGTTGGGTATGGTATAGTCACCGCCTATAGTATCCAGTATTACATCAACACCTTTACCGTTTGTAAGCTGATGAATTACTTCTTTAAAGTCTTCTGTTTTATAATTGATAGCTTTTGTTGCGCCCAGCTTTTCGCATTCGCGGCATTTTTCATCTGATCCGGCAGTAGTATATACTGTGCTGCCCATAGCCTTTGCCATTTGTATAGCCGCTACACCAATACCTCCTGAACCGCCGTGAACAAGCAAGCTTTCGCCTTTTTTTAATTTGCCACGATCGAATACATTGCTCCATACCGTGAAAAAAGTTTCGGGTAGGGATGCGGCTTCAATAAATAGCAAGTCATCGGGTATTGGCAGGCATTGCCCCGCAGGTACAGCACAATACTCGGCATAACCACCGCCATTTAATAAGGCACAAACTTTATCATTTACTTTCCAGCGGGTAACATTGGTGCCAACCTGTGTAATAATGCCTGCTATCTCCAATCCGGGAATATCCTGTGGAGCACCCGGCGGCGGTGGATAATTGCCTTTACGCTGAAATACATCGGGACGATTAATACCTGCTGCCGCAACTTTAATCAATACTTCATCCGCAGTAATTTCAGGTTTAGGCCTTTCGGCTAATTGTAAAACTTCGGGGCCACCGGGTTGAGTGATTATTACAGCTTTCATTGTTCGTTGTTAAACTTTAGCTTTAACAATGATATTGCGATTTTGTAATATTATAAAGCAATTTTTACATTATTGATCCAGATCAATGTTTGTTATATCTTTAAAGACAATCTTTGTGGTTAATTTTAGGGAATGTATCAGCAATTGAGTAAATATATTACAGACAGGGTTGCTGTGAATGATGAGCAGTTACAGGTTATCCTTTCCTATTTTAAGCCTTTAACCCTTAAAAAAAACGATGTGATAAATGTTTTAGGCACCCCTGCCCGGAGGATGTATTTTGTAAATAAAGGCTGTTTAAGGGTGTATTTTGTAAAGGAAGATGGTGCCGAGGTTACCCGAAGGTTTGCTTTTGAAAATACGTTTTCTACATCGCTGACTTCCTTTATCAGCGGTGAGCCTTTAACGGAATATACAAAAGCCATTGAAACTACTGAACTGCTGTACATTTCGCGCAATGATTTTTATTACTTGCTTGACGTTTTTCCCGTTTGGGAAAAGTTTTACCGTAATTATCTGGAGTTTGCCTATGTTAATAATACCAAACGTTTACAAAGTTTGGTTACCCAGGATGCTACCGAGCGTTATAAGTTGTTATTAAAAGAAAGCCCCCACATTGTACAACGCTTATCTAATAAGATGGTGGCCAATTACCTTAACATTTCGCAGGAGGCGCTGAGCCGGTTAAAATCAAAGATTTGATTTTTTGATGTAGATCAATGTTTTTCAATCTAAACAGCGTGATCTTTGTTGTTCACTAAAAACACATTTATGCGCGTTGTAACCCTTGAAGAACATGTAACATTTCCTGAACTGGTTGATCAGATCCCGCAGGAAGCACAAGATAAACATTACTTAGGTAAGTCGCCTGCGATACAAAAGCTAGCCGATAAGCTAACAGATATTACTGGTGAACGCCTGCAGTCAATGGATGCAAATGGTATTACCACCCAGGTGCTTTCGGTTGCCGGAGCGGGTGCTGACCTACTTGATGCAAATCATGGCCCTGCGTTTGCCAAAATGTATAACGACGCGATAGCTGAACGGATAGCGGCTCATCCCGACCGGTTTAAAGCATTTGCACACCTACCAACAACAAACCCCGAAGCTGCCGCAGATGAATTGGAGCGAACGGTAAAAACCTATAATTTTTGCGGCGCATTGATCAATGGCCTTACTAATGATGAGTTTTTGGATGATGCTAAATATGCGCCTATTTTTGAACGTGCCGAACAATTGGATGTACCTATTTACCTGCACCCCGGCTTGCCGCCAAAGGCTGTGTTTGATGCTTATTATAGCAATCTGCCCAAGCAGGCCGGAACCTTTTTATCTATAGCGGGCTGGGGCTGGCATTCAGAAACAGCGCTCCATACCCTACGCCTGATCGTATCAGGTACTTTAGATAAATATCCTAAGCTTAAACTGATCATAGGCCACATGGGTGAAATGCTGCCCATGATGATGGTGCGCAGTGATAAGATGTTTGGCATTGAGCAGGGTGGAACCAACCAACGCTCTATTATACAAACCCTGCACGACCAGGTTTATATTACCACCAGCGGACTATTTACAATGCCACCATTACAGGTTGCTATTGATACTTTTGGGATCGATAAGATCTTATTTTCGATAGATTATCCCTTTAGTACAAATGAAGTTGGTAAAAATTACCTGGACAGTATGCAACTTTCGCCTGATGATCTGGAAAAAATAGCGCATGGAAATGCTGATAAATTATTGAAGTTGAATTCTGTTTCCTTGTAGACATAACTGGGAATCGATTTTAGAAGCGGTCTAAAAATGGTACTTTAATGGGAGTTATTTGCAAATGCAAAAAATTTTGTAGATATGCAATATTTTGCGTCTCCGGCCATACAGAGCATACGGGATACACAAAATATTGCATCTCTACAAGCCATTAAAATTATTTTTAAACAGTTTCTTACAGAATAATGTAAAAAATAACAGCATGTTTAATTAATGTGCTGTTATTATCATTTATTTGCAGAAAAAAACTCATGTCATTACAACCAGGTCAACCAGCTCCGCAATTCACTTTATATTCATCGGCATTAAAAGAAGTTTCATTGGCTGATTTTAAAGGAAAGAAAGTAGTTATACATTTCTTCCCGATGGCTTTTACAGGCGTTTGTACTACACAATTATGTACTATGCGTGATAGCTTTGGCTATTACGATGGCTTAAATGCTGTGATCTTAGGCATATCTGTTGATTCGCCTTTTACACTGGCAAAATTTAAAGAAGAGAATAATTACCAGTTTGATCTGCTTTCAGATTTTAATAAAGAGGTATCAGCAGCTTATGGCGCTATATATGAAAACTTTGTTTTTGGCTTAAAAGGCGTATCAAAACGTGCTGCTTTTGTAGTTGATGAAGAACAGAATATCATATATGCAGAGGTGCTTGAAGTAGCAACCGATCTGCCTGATTTTGCTGCAATTGCAGAAATTGTAAAGTAATTTCAATTTTTTTTAGAGGATTTAAAAGAAATTCCTATTTTTGCAGTCCGTTAAAAAAAGCGGATTATTTCGCACTTGTAGCTCAATTGGATAGAGCACCTGACTACGGATCAGGAGGTTAGGGGTTCGACTCCCTTCAAGTGCACATAAAAATAGAGGTTTCAACCACCTTAATTGCAAAGAATATTAAGCCTTTCTGATGTACCGGGAGGCTTTTAATTTGAAATACGCATGCTAAATTTGGTATTGTTCGGCCCGCCCGGAGCAGGTAAAGGTACTCAATCACAAAAACTTATTGAAAAATATGGCCTGATCCATCTTTCAACCGGTGACTTGTTACGTGGTGAAATATCACAGGGAACATCACTTGGTATTGAAGCCAAAAAGTTGATGGATCATGGTAAATTAGTTCCTGATGAGGTGGTTATTGGTATGATCAGCAATAAGCTGGATGCTAATAAAGATGCACAGGGCTTTATTTTTGATGGTTTCCCACGAACAGTTGCTCAAGCTGAGGCTTTAGATGCTTTGCTTGAAACTAAACATTCATCAATATCGGGTATGATTGCGCTGGAGGTTGACGATGAAGAATTGGAGCGCCGACTATTATTAAGAGGAAAAGATTCAGGTCGCCCGGATGATGCTAATCCAGAGGTCATTCGTAAACGCATACATGAATACAATGATAAGACGGCACCAGTTGCCGGCTTTTATAAACAACAGAATAAATTCAATAGCATTAATGGCATTGGATCAGTAGATGAGATATTTGCCGCGATAGGTGGTATTATTGATTCCTGGTTAAAAAAATAATAATACACAAGACTAATAATTAATTTCGAATGTTCGATTTCGAATTTAATTTTCTCAATTTCAAATTTTAATAAATCCGAAATTGAACATTCGAAATCCGAAATAAAAAAATCATGTCCCAGGGTTCAAATTTTGTTGATTATGTGAAGATCTGTTGCCGCTCTGGTCACGGAGGGTCAGGTTCTTCGCATTTACACCGCGATAAGCATACTGCTATGGGCGGCCCTGATGGTGGCGATGGCGGCCGTGGCGGACACGTAATTGTAAAAGGCAATGCCCAGTTATGGACCCTGCTTCACCTTAAATTTCGTAAGCACGTAATTGCCGGTGACGGTGAATCAGGCGGAAGCTCACAAAAAAGCGGTAAAACTGGCAGAGACGAAATATTGGAAGTACCCTTAGGTACTATAGCCAAAAACTCAGAAACAGGCGAGATACTATTTGAAATAACCCAAGACGGCGAAACACGTATACTAACAGAAGCAGGCCGTGGTGGATTAGGCAACTGGCATTTTAAAACTTCTACCTTCCAAACTCCACGTTTTGCACAACCCGGCGAAGACGGCAGGGAACAATGGAACATACTCGAACTTAAATTACTGGCTGATGTTGGGCTGGTAGGATTCCCGAATGCGGGTAAATCAACGCTATTGTCGGTTGTTTCAGCAGCAAAGCCTGAGATAGCAGATTATGCCTTTACAACGCTTGTGCCGAATTTGGGTATCGTAGCTTACCGTAACGGCAGATCGTTTGTTATGGCTGATATTCCGGGTATTATTGAGGGTGCATCGCAGGGTAAGGGTTTAGGATTTAGATTCCTGAGGCATATTGAACGCAACTCGGTACTATTATTCATGGTGCCTGCCGATACTACCCGTACCATTAAAGAAGAATATCATATACTACTTAAAGAGCTTCAGGAATATAATCCTGAGCTTATCCATAAACCCCGCGTATTAGCCGTTACCAAATCAGATATGCTTGACGATGAGTTACAGCAGGAAATGAAGAAGGAATTGCCGGAAGATGTGCCGTCGATCTTTATATCATCGGTAGCTCAAAAGGGTATTAACGAGCTAAAGGACCTCCTTTGGACCGAGATCAATAAAGAACATCAATAAGGCAAAGAAGCTGTCTTAAAATTGCTGAGTTTTTCATATCCGTTGGCTTCAGCCAACGGAACTAATAAATTGAGCAATTTTTGGCTTTAGCCAAAGGTTTTACTGCTGGTTTATGGTAGTATTCGGCTAAAGCCAATAAATTCATCATTAATATTCCGGCAATGAATTTTTGTAAATAATAGATTCTTCTCAATCGGCTTTACACACGATTTAAGTCTACTTAGCCGAATAAAGCGTAAAAGCTGAACTGAGCTTTTTTGTGGTGAAATTATGGTAGCCCGGGAAAAGCTTCATTAATATTGCCGCCTTTACCCCGGTATAGCTTGCAGGCAACAGCATATAGATTGGCCCGGCATGGCCCGTGTAGTCGTAATCATTATAATCAAAAGCAATATTGTATGGAGGCTCCTCAAGCGTTGCAATACGATTATGCACTATTTCTAAACCAACATCGGGCGTAAGAAATACGAATATGGCATGTGTATTTTGTTGATCTAACTGCATAAGGTAATTTAATGCAGCCTGATTTATTGATGGTTGAGCAAGCCCGGAATTCCCTCTTGCATTTACATTTTTATTGTAACCGTAGCCGATTATAAGGTAAGTGTAATTTGAAAACGCAATACAAAAACACAACACCCCAAAAAGTATTTGATATACCGGCTTAATTTTGCCGACTAAATAAATCAATCCCGGTGTTATTAATAGCCCTATTATGCGGAAGTGCCTGCTTTCGTATGATATATCAGGCTGCCGTAAAAACACCGCCGTAAAAAATAATACCGACATGGTATAAAATACAATTAAAAACAAGCGGTAATCATTTTTTGGCACATAGCTCATTATGGCCACGATTAAAATCAGGCTAATTGCTGCTGATATTAATAAAATAACCAAGGCGTAACCCGGAGAAATCAATGCACCTAATGGGTGAAAGATCAACCCGTGCGCCATATCATCAATTGAAAAGCCTGAAAGCAGCGGTGAGCCAAGCGGAAAACTGAAGCTTTGCAAGCTAAAATGAAGCCCGGTTGAAATGGATGCCGGATTAGTGCCTTTTGAAAGGAAGAAAATGTAAATTGAAGCCAATGCTAATGCGGCGGGAATGAACAGCCATATTCCGTTTTTAATTAAGCGCTGTAAGTTTAGTTTATTATCATAGGCTGATAACTGCAGCCAAAGGCATATTAGCCCCGAAGCATAGATCCACATAAACGAGGATTTACATAAAAAGCCGAACCAGCCTGATAAAAGTACAAATACTAATAGTTTAACCCCCGGCTTTTTCAGGCTGAGGCATCCGTACAGGAACCAGCCTTCGAAACCAAACAATAATATTTCGCCGCCATTATAAAAAACATAGGGCATAATGAATGCCTGCTGGCACGCAATAAACAAGAGGCTAATAGCTGCTATATTAGATGTAAAACCAATTTTTCTGAAAAAATAATAAAGCCCGGTCAGGCCTGATAATTCAAAAACTGTAACAGTTAATGCAGATGCATGCCCGGTATTGAACCCAAACAGTAATTTAAAGCAATAGGGAATTAAATACTGCCCTGGCGACCACCAGGTTAAAAACAGTGACGTGTTTTTTGATATATTGCTTTGATCGGGGCTTACCAGCCTGTTGAATCCACCGCCCATTTCCATAGAGCGCATTACCTGGAAACCGTGGGCAGGATCGGGGTATATTGCAGGGGGATAAATAAATATCATTATCCCTAATGCCAGCACAAGGATACCAATAATAGTTAATATAAGCCTGCTTAAACCTATCTTTTGCAAAGTGAGTTAATTAATAATGCGTGAACGTATTTTTATAGCCGGGTTACCCTGGTAAATTGTATAAGGATCAAGGTTTTTGGTAGCTACCGACCCGGTTGCGAGTACAGCGTGAGAGCCTATTGTAATGCCCTGATTCACTATAGCCTGTGCACCTATCCATACGCCATCGTCCAAAGTTATGCTGCCTGTTATCAGATCAAATGCCGACTTTTTATAATTGTGGCTGCCGGTAAGCAAAACCGCCCCTTGCGACAGGCATACATTAGAGCCGATGGTGATCATAACCAGGTTATCTATCCAAATATTTTCGCCTATCCAGGTATCGTTACCAATAGTTAAAAACCAGGGGTATTTAATATTTACACAGGGCTTTATAGTTACGTTTTTACCAATATGTGCACCAAAAATGCGAAGCAGAAGCACTTTTAATTTACTAAAAGGCAGTAAACTGGTTTTAAAAATAACAGCATTTATATAAAACCATAATACCCTTTTTAAGGCATTACCACTGGGATGAAAAGGGTGATTATTATAAGCTGAAAGATCAGTTTGCTGCATTTTTTTTATTTACGTTTTGGGGCGTTTTTATCCAAAAATACAAACTCACTGCCACGATGATATAAATAATTATATTAAAAATGGTATGATGATCGATAATTTTGGCGGTATGTGGATTCCAGAATAAGGCCAGCAACATAAAGCGTATTATATTTAAAACCTCGATCAGCAATATGCCGGTTATCAGGAAAATAAGCTTTGGCTTTAATGGCTTAGGGTAAGCTATTACAAATGCCGCAAAAAAACTGATAACCCCCAACCCCAGGCATGCATACACTACCTGAATAGCACCGTGCCCAGCAACCAGCATTTGGTAGTTATTGGTGATTGCGGTAAAGCCTAAGCAATTTAATATTGATGCGCTGCTATTTAATAATATCCATCGTAAGGTTTGTATGTAATTAAGATTATTTGCTAAAAAAGCACTGTAGTGACCTTCGGGAGTAGTAAGGCCGAAAAATATTATGTTGAAATAATAAAATGGCAGAAACAGCACTATAAATAGCAGAACAAATTTAAAAGTTGGATTCGTTGTTATTTTATTGATCATGTACCTGCTTTATTGTTTTTTTTTAGTTCGTAGATCTTTGCGTCGATCAAAAACCTGAACCAAAAACATTGTAAAAAATGAAAGATCAAGCCTTCGCGCCCGTCAAGAAAGCCCAGCCTGAAAAAATAGCGTATGGTAAAATAAATAAAAGGCCTCACAAACAAGGGAAAACTTTCATATTGTTTTTTTATAAACCGGCGGCGTTCAATAGGGCTGCCGAATAAGTTGGGTTTAACTGTTTCGCTATTTGTGGTGTTGTTTTTATTAAATTGGTATTGTGCCTCAAGGGTAGCCCAATGATTATGCCGGGTAATAAAGGTATCTATTGATTCAGTGATTATATCAATAATATCGGTTTTTAAGATCTGTGTTTTACCGGTTATTTTAAAATGCTGGTCGTATAATTTGTCTTCACACTGCCCAAAACCTTTTCTGAATAATATGGCATGATAGGTTGGATAATGCCCTCCATGCTTTATCCATTTATGCATGAACATTGTTTTACGACTTACTAAAAAGCCATTTATTTCGGGATTTATGGGCTTATTGAATAGGCTTGTAAGCTCGTTTGCTAATTCGGAGGTAACGCGATGATCGGCATCCAAATTAAGCACCCATGATGTAGGCAAGGGGAGATTATTTAAAGCCCAATTGCGTTGCGCTCCATAATTATCAAAAGGATGAAAGTAGATATTGGACGTATACAGCTTGCAGATCTCCAGCGTTTTATCTGTCGATCCAGAGTCGAGAATAAATATCTCAACATTTAAAGGCATTAAGCTTTTTAGGCATGCCTCAATATTCTTTTCTTCATTATAAGTTAATACAACAACAGAAAAACGATCGGTCACTATAGTTCAGCTTTAATTATCATTGACATCCACAGGTAGGGTATCCTGCCACAACCTTTAAACGTTGTAATTTTAAAATCATACCTATTCAACAAATGGCTTAATGTTTTTTTCGACCAAAATTTAATATGGCCGCCCTGCCAAAGCGGATCAATATGGGTATCCCATTTATTTAAAACGCTAAGCATCAGGTTTTTAAGATAGCCATGGTATGGGGTAGATAAAATGAGCTGGCCTTTGGTACCTGAGAGTATTTTTTTACAAAGTTCGATAAACTTGTAAGGATCATACAGATGTTCGATTACTTCTGTCGAAATTATTGTATCAAAGGGCATATCTCTTAGTTGTTCAGGCAATTCATCGGTTGAAAAATCCTGGATAAAGAAACGATCCGGATTTTGCTGCCGGGCAATCGCTATGCCATTTTCAGAGGCATCGGTGCCATAAACATTAAAGCCTTGCGAAATTAAATAATTGACCAAATGGCCGTTGCCACATCCCAGATCTAATATACACTTGTTGATATTCTTATCAAGCAGCGAAAGCAACGACTTTTCTATATAAAAAAATGCATGGCATGAGTTGGCATTGTAATATCCGTAATCTTTATATTCACTCATTTTGTAATAATCTGTTTATACATATCAATATATCTTTTTACCAAATTGGTGTTATCAAAGTCTGAAGAAATTTTAGCGGGGGCATTTTCCCTGATACGTTCAAGATCAATGCGTTCACTATCTATGGCGTTGATCGCATCGCTAACCGAGATTGGATTTGTTTGACAGAGCCAGCCAAGTTTATTTTCTTTTACATAATCTGCAAGGCCCACTTGTTCGCTGATGAGGACCGCCGTTCCAACGCTTAGGCTTTCAATTACAACGTTGCCAAAATTTTCATCGTGCGAAGGTAGTATCAGCAGATCATGTTGCTGTAATAATTCAAACTTTTTATCGCTATAAAAGCCTGCCCAGGTGATCTTACCTTCAAGATGAGGAAGTATCTTACTTTTCAAATGGCTGATGTATAAACTATCGCCATCGCCAGCAATGGTTAAATGAAAAGGTATTGTTACCAGGTTTAGTGCATCCAGTAATATATCAAGTCCCTTTTTTTCTTCGATCCTTGAAAAGAAAAGAAGCTTTAAGTAATTATTTGACCGAGCGACGGTATTTAATTTAACAGCTGAAAGCCGGATGAAATTGGGGATATTAAACAAGCCCCTGGGCTGCACTGTTTTTTTTATTGCTGCCAGCTCGTTAGCAGAAGTAGTATGAATAAAACACTTTTTAAGCAAGGATGTACCAAGATATTGATGTATAAACCCTTTTACTTTATTATTTTTATTATGAAAAGAATAATTGCTAAGCGTGCCGCGTGGCGATACGACTACGGGCACATTACGCTTTACTGCAATTAAGCAGGATAATACTGAAACCATGTTCCACCAGGCGTGGATGTGAATAACATCATAGCTTTTCGCATTGCGCCATACCTGCATTAATAGCGACGGTGAAAAGTGAGTATGGTCTTTTGTTATTCTTTTAAAATAAATGGTGGTTACACCATCAATTATTAAAGGTTGATTTACTTGTACAGGCAATTCATGGGCACCGTTAGCAGTGGTGGTAAACACATCTACAGATATTCCCGCTTTAACTAGTTGCTCGGCCAGCATTGATACCGACATGATGGGGCCACCATAAATGTATGCAGGTTTGTATGAAGCGCTGATCTGTAATACTCTCAAACCTCTTTCAGGATATTGTATGCTTTTAATATTTTGAATATGCCAAACATGCTTACATAGCTCCAAAAAACGGCGTTTACAATAAATTCAAAACTCATTCCGCGCCAGAATATTTGGAACAGACCGGAAAATATAAGCGCAGTACCTAAAGTATAGCCACCGAATAATTCTTCGGCTTTAATTGATATTAATTGGGCCGCGGCCCCATAAATGAATAAGGATAAAAAAATGCCAAGTACACCACCTGAAAGATAAGCATCAACAATAAACGCAGGCTTAGCCGAAACCTGTGAGCCTTTGTAAACCACACCCGCATTATAAACCCGCTCCATTATCAGGTCTTCGGTATTGGGCTTTGAAGGCCAAAATAGGCGAGGAACAATCGCAATTGCAGATTGCTTAACTAATTGTAAGCCATAAAAATTAATTTGTGAGGGGGTAGACTGCACAAATTTTGTAAACATATCTATCTCGCTTAACCGATAAACAAGAAAATCCCAGTTGGTTTCGTTCTGGCCTCCGTTTTGATCGAGTGCAGCATCAAGCGCCAATTCCGAGGCTTCGCCCACGTCTACATCCTCAGACCATGCGTTTTCACGAAAAATATGATTGTATGTTGGAAGAAACGCAAATACAACCAGTAATAAAGGAACAAATATTAGTAATACAGTCCTTTTATAATTGGGGTATAATAACAGGCCTAATACCAGGATGCTGAGTATTATTGGCTCTTTATAGCCTGATATAAGGGCCTGGTAAAAATTAGAGAAATATAAGAACAAGCATATTAATGTGTTTCTTACATTTTTTAGTGGTATAGCGAATGCCAGCGCCAGTGTACCTGCTATAAAACTTAAAGAGTTAAATTGAAAGTAGAATTGGGACAGGCCGGGCACTCTCAGAAAAATGACCGATACAGGTAAACTAATTAATGCAATAAGGAGCAACAGGTTGGCTATCTTTTCATTTTCGACGTAATACTTTTTGGGGGATGAATAGTTCATGAAGAGAAGTATTCCCGTTGTAAAGGAAGCATGGCCCAAACAATAATAGCGCTGGCATTGTGCGGTAAGTTCAAGCTTTGCCTGATCAACTAAGAAATAATTGCCGCTGCTTTGAAAATTATCATACCCCATAATGCTCAGGTAATAGAAAATAGATGTGCAGCACATATAGCCTGCAAAAATTATTTGCACTATTACTATTGGCCGCATTAATTGTTGTGCAAAACTAAGGTCATCAGGCATTGGTTTTATTTTGCCTGTTAATGACATATAGAATATAAAGAACGAACCTAACCAGGCTATTAAATAGGAAATGCTGGGGGCGGAACTCAGAAATACTGATAACAACCAGGGAATAAAGAGTATGAGATATGCTTGAAATGGAGGATTATTCTTCATTTAATTCCTGGATACAAAATATATTGCCACTTTCAATATTGTTAACTTTATTAATTGATTCACAACCAACCGAAGTTATTTGGTAAAGCATATAATTGAACGATTTTAAGTAATTATAACATTCCAAAATGCTTTTACCATTATTTAACCAATAATTACTATCGTACTCAAATATTATGCGGGGTTTATGCTTATGCAAGGTATTCTTTAACCCGAGCAGAACATTATACTCAAAACCTTCGACATCAATTTTTATCAGATCCAGCCTCGGTAAATTTTCAATATCTTCTATTTCATCTGCAACCTTAACAATAACATGCTGATCTTTATTGCCACTATTTTTATTGCCGATACTAAAAGTACCCTGGTTCCATGAGTCTTTATCTATTTTAAAATTAGCTTCAGCAGCTGAGTCTGACAGCGCGAATGGAAAGAGTGTAACATTGCCGGCATTATTTAGCTGTACGTTTCTTCTAAACTTTTCCTGCAAATGGTTTAATGGTTCAAAAGCATAAACTTTTCCGTTTGCACCCACACATTGCGACATACGCAGCGTTTGAATGCCAATATTTGCACCAATATCCATAGCAATATATCCTTGCTTAAGTGATATACTTATAAGTTTGCCAATTTCACTTTCATAGCTTCCACTACTTAATATTGACCATTCTATATAATTATCAGCACTCGTATTAATAGCAATATCTTCGTTAGTTAACCATACTATACCATTTTTTACTGATGACTTTAGCTCCGCAGATGGTTTGATCCAATTGCTGAGCCTTTCTTTTCCCGGTAAGTTCCAATTTCGGCTGAAATTTAATTTAATACGATCCTTACGCTTCATAAATTAATTGGGGGTGTATTCTAAAATCATCTTCATACTATAATTGTGCTTGCATATAAGCCTCAATAGCTTGTACCTGTTTTTTAAATGACCAATCTGCAATAATTTCACCAGAATGTTTCCCCATTTCGGCTAAACCAGCTTGCTTTTTATTAAGCATTCGGTTTAAAGTATTGGCCATACTTGCTAAGTCACCGGCTTTAAATATAGCACCATTAATTCCAGGTTTAACTATATCAATTGCACATCCTGTTTTATCTGATACCAATATGGGTTTGCCACAGGCCATTGCTTCGTTTACAGCTAAGCCCCAGGTTTCGCCGGGGCCTTTTGATGGCAGGCAAAAAACATCACATGCATGGTATAATACAGGCATATAGCTTTGATTCTGAAAATCCATAAAATGAATATTCGCTAAGCCTTTTGCTTCTTCTTTTAATTGCTGTTCCAGTTTTCCGTTACCAACAAATAACAATTTTGCGTTGGGGTTATTTATCTTTAAAAAAGCGTGCAATAACAATAAAGGATCCTTTTTATCCTCAAACTTCCCTGCAAATAATATCAGAATGTCATTGTCTTTTATTTGCAAAGTTTGCCTCAACAGTTTTGCTTCGTCGGGTTTTGATAGTGCGAATCTTTGATTATCTATAGCATGTGGTACAAACGTTAACTGGGTTTCTTTTAGCCCGTATTTTTTGAAATACGCTTTACTATTTGAACCGGCATAAAACGCATGATCTATATGTTTGTAGATCCATTTTAAAAGAATTGATCTTGCACAGCGTTTTATTCCTGGTTTTTCATCTAAAAGTGTTGAATCGCCCCGGAACAGAACCGGTATCTTATTTTTAAAATGCCTGATAACTTTTAAATGGCCATGATAGGCCCAGCCAATAACCAATATAGCGTTTGGTTGATATGCGGTGATCTGTTCTATCAGATCTGGATTAACGATCCCACTAAAATGATGTGACCCCGGATCGCGGGATGTATTATGTGCCCATTCAAATGGATAGCCTTCTAAAAGCGGCACATCCCAGTTTATTGTTTTATTAAAACCGGGGTCGAATTTATTTTCGGCCTGTTTACCCCAGGTATAGAAAACCTTGATCTCAATTTTTGATGTTTCATGCAATAGCCTGAATACCGGTGCATAATATTGAATAGGGTGGGTAGTTATAATTGCCAGGCGCATTTTTCTATCACTTATCTATTTTCGCAATTATAATATCAAAAAGCGCTGACTGCTGCATAGCCATATGTTTTGCTGAATATTTTTCAATTGCTTCAGCATTATAACTAGGCGGTTCAATATTGCCATTCATCAGATCGTTTAAAAAATTAAGTACTTTTAATTTTACATCAGGTGTTTTATCATAGCTGTATACGTAAGGCGCGCCATATTCCTGCAAAATATTTATAGCCGAACTTTGAGCGTTAAACAAGGCAAATAATGGCTTACTAGTGGTTAAGTAAGGATAGATTTTTGATGCCGTATATTTTGGATCATCCGAGCCGGGAATAAACAAGGCATCGGCTTGCTGCAAAGTTAATAGGGTTTGATAATAACTTATCCGGTCAGTAATTTCGATCACATTGCTATCAACATTATATTGCTTTGCCAAAGGCATAATGGTGGCCTGGCCATCACCGGCAGCTGCATAGCTTGTGCCTATAAAATACAGTTTCAGTTTGCTGTATAAGTCCGGTTGATCTGCCAGCCCGGTTTTAATTGCTTCAAAAACCGGGATGATCGCTTTGTGCATGTCCATCCCTCCACGACCGGCATAAACTATATTTGTAAAACCGCTTTTAAGCAAGGGCTTAAACTTGTCGGCGTTATCGGTAGCTATTTTAACATCAGGCTGAAAAGCTCCAAATGTAATAGTAGCCGAAGGGATATTTTTTATTTCGGGATACCTATTCTTCAAATCGCTTATGTAATTTTCAGATACACTTATCAGGCCATCAGCATGTTTTATGGCAATAGGTTCCAGGTATTTGTTTAGGCGGTAGGAGAGCCAGTATTTTTTAGGCCGTTGCTGTTTGGGTTTATCCTGATAATAATCAGAATGCCAGGGGTCCTGCATGTCGATCACATAGGGGATATTAAAGCGTTTTTTCCAGTAAGCACCTAAAATACATACCGGGAATTGGGTAGTTGAAAAATAAATGAGATCATATTTTCCGTTTTTTAACAATTTGTTCACTTTTTGCCTGTAAAACCAAAGCGATCGTAATGCAATACTACCGAGCCCTATTTTTGCTGTCCAGTTTTTATTTAGTGCATTAACCTGGTGTGTTTTTATATCCTTTGGTATGCTCTGCAACAGCAGGTCATCTTTTACAATATCCGCGTATTTCTCATTAACTGAAACTACCTCTGCCTCCCATCCAAAAGCTGCAAAGTAAGGCAGGCTCATACGGATGCGTTGCATATCGGCAGCGTTTACCGGTGGAAAGTATGGCGAAATGATAAGTATACGCTTCAACTAGGCAGATTTAAGCCGGAGCTTATTAAACAAGTTTTTAATGAACGGTTGAAAATGGTTTTCTAACAATAAGCTTATTGAAAGTACTACAATTACGCTTAAGATGGCTTTGAGATATAAAGGGATAGCTAGTTGGCCAATTAAAACCAAAATTGGAAAATGTATTAAATAAATGCTGTATGATATTTTACCGATATATGAAAAGGGATACAATACTACCCCGTAATAAATCTTTTTAATAAGCAGTTTAAAATATTGGCTATAAAAAAGTAAAGCACAAAAAGGTAAAAATATATAGGTGGCTTTTAGAGTGTTTTTATAAGTATGATCCATTATTAATAAACCAGCTGAAAATAAGAAGCAGGCAATGGTAATAATCAGCCAAAGTGTATTCCTTTTTTTTGCTGGACTAACGCCTTGCCCTAATTGGCATAGGTATATAAAAAAGGGTATACTGCTTATTGCAAAAATTAAGTATTTAATGGGATCATAATAATTATCGGTTATATGCAATCTGGATATTAATGGCAAGCAGCACAAGCTGAATACTGCGCTGACAATGTTTGATCTGTATATACCCTGTATATACCATATAAAAAAACCAATAAGCCAAATAGATGAAAACGCCATCATTAAAAGCAAGTAATTAATAATTGGGATGGCGGAGGATATGCAATAATATCCTATAATGCATATAATGCTTATTATAAACCAGGCATTCAAATATTTACGATTTATTTGGGTTTTATAAATTCCTCCGATAGCAAATACCATATAAAAAAACATTTCAAAGCTCAGGCTCCATATTACCGGATTGCTATTAAGATACAGCGGTGCAAGTGCAGCGTTAAATGAACTGACTGGTATAATGTTGCCAATTACTTGCCAGGTATTGATGGTATGATGAAGTATAGAACTATCGACCACTACGGTGAGCGCAACGGCTAAAATAAGAATAGGATGAAGGCGGATTATTCGATTGGCCAAAAAACCGGCATTTGCCCTTGGTTTTTTATCAAAAGATGCATGGATAACTATGCCCGATAGAACGAAAAATATAATGACAGCCTCTGTTCCCCATGCGCCTACCAACCTGGGCAAATAAATGCTATTTGAATTTATAAAACCCTGTGGGCCTGTTAAATGTGTAAAAAACACCAATACTGCTGCAACGCCTCTTAAAGCTTCTAGGTTTAAATTGTATTTGTTGCTAATTGCCATTAAAGTATGCTAATATCAAACCTTGATACCCTTAGTTAACCTTACTGCCAATAAATGCGACGGTTTTTCTATAGCTAAATAGAATAAATACGATATTACAATAGTTAAAACAATAAATAAAGGATAGGTAACTGCATTTTTGGGTAACCAAAAGCTTAGCAGCAAATAGATAATGGGATGGCACAGGTATAATGAATAGGAAAACTTACCCATTTTTTCGAACAGTGGATTAGGTTGCCGGTTTTTGAAATAAACTATTTCGGCCTGCAGCCATTTATATATAAGTAATGCAAACAGATTCATTGAAAGTATATAGCTTAAATATAAATAGGAACGGCCTATGGTAAAAAAGCAGCTGAGCATAAATATACTAATTCGGTAAAGCAATATCTTGTTAATACTGATCTTTTCCAGTTTATCTATATGTTCGGCTATTAAAACACCTAAAAGCCAAACCGGAAGCCCTACAAGCCAGGTAGTATAAATGCCTAACTGCCAGTAATAACTATGGTAATGTACATCAGCCTGCCTTAAAAATGAATTGACATCATTATGGGCACCTATGATTATTACCACCAAAGCAATAATATAAGCAGCAATAAATTTGTAGAGCCATTTGGTATTGATGGCGACAAAGAGCGGATATATGGCATAGTAAATAAGCTCGCAAATAAGGCTCCAGATCACGGCTTTATCGGGATGATTAAATTTGATACCGATAAGAAATACTACAATAAGCGGTATAAATATTCTTAAAAAACGCCTTATCCAAAAAGTTTTCAGATCCTTGATACCGTTTTTATTAGGGTAGTGGATCACAAAGCCTGAGATAATAAAAAATGCAATGACTGCCGCTGTGCCATCAAAGGCATTGGCTAAAAACAAACCAAACAACCTGGTTATTTTATGATCAGAGTGTGTAAGGATATTTATAAACGGATCATCAAAATGGGATAGTAAAACTATCAATGCCAAAATAAACCGGATACTATCGACACCCTTAAACCATTTTTTCTCAGGGCTTATTATATCCTTCATGCTGTTAGATCTAATACTTTGTAAATATTTTGAATGAATTTTTCACTTTCATTTTCCCAGTTTAAAGTAGCCTGGCCAAGGTTAAAACAGTTTTGTTTTGTTGTATAAAGTAATTTTCTGTTAGTATGGTACTCAGTTAAAATATGAGCTAATTCATGAACATTGCTATATAATTTCCCGACTTCGGAATATTGCGATAAAAAAGCTGTTTGGGCAATGGTATTACTTGCTATAACCGCTAATCCGCATTGTATATAGGTAAATAATTTATTTGTAAGGCAAATGTTCCTGTTTAAGGGTTGGTATGGCTCGGTTGCAAGCCCTATATCAAACTGTGCGGCAATCTCAAATAATTCATCAGCATATACAGGCTGGTGAAAATGGACAATGCAACCCATATCTGCTGTTAGATCATCTATATGTCGACCGTATCCACTAGCAATATCACCAAGTAAATGCAACTCAACTTTTAATTCGGATATTCTGATGCTCTCAATAACCGTTTCGATACCCCGGCCCGGTCCTATAGTTTGTGAGAACCAGAATAGTTTTAATGGTCCATTTTCATTAATAATAGTATTGTATGAATTAGTCTTTGGAAAAACATTCAGAACACTTGCACCCCGTCTATTAAACAACGAGGCATACTTATCTGCAATTTGCGGGCTTGATGCAGTTATGTAATCTACCTGAGGAATATATTTATCTTCTACAGCTATCTTTAATTTAACATCGGGATCAAGTACGTCGTCGCTTACCTCATATCGATGGAAATCTTCGGCATCAAAACCGCATTTCACGTTATTTTTTTTAGCTGCATATACAGCCACGGGTAAAGCGCCCAGGTTATGCGCTATGTAAAGATCAGCCTTGTAATCTGCTGCTTTTTTTTGTTGCCACAGCAAGTTGCGGTTTAGTGCCAGGCTTTTATTAAATGAAAATAAGCTAATAAGCTTTGAGGCCAGACGGTTGATTTTTGATTGAAAAGAATTACCTGTCCAGTTAAGTGATTGATAGGTCCACTCGGGATGGGCGGTAAGAATATGCTGGTCATGATTAATCAGATAGCTTACATATTGCGTAAAGATAATATGTACTTTAAATCCAGACCGTGATAATGAAATAGCTTCTTTAACCAGGCGTGGATCAGAGGCTATATGCCCGGTTGTTATTAAACAGACTGTTTTGCCTCGTTGAATTTTTGCCATTCATTAAGAATAGTATCGGCCAGTTTTTTACGGTATTGCGGCCATTGCCAGCCTGCTGCTTTTTTCCGGGCAGCTTTTCCGCAGGTAAGTACCTGCTGCCGGTTATCTACACACCATCTCATTTGCTTTGCCAAAGCTTCAATATCTCCGGCCGGAATAAGCCAGCCGTTCTCCATATGCTCAATTACATCAGGCCCGCAGCTGTTTTCAGAAGCGATCACCGGTACACCTTGCGACATGGCTTCAGTAATTACCATTCCAAAGCCATCGGCCAGGGTTGGGAGTACAAAAACATCGGCTTGTTCATAAAGCTTCATCAATTCATCATGAGGGATGTTTTCTTCGATCATCACCCTGCCCGGAAGGTTGCTTCTCAACTGTTCAGGCAATATCATTTTACCGATCAGCCATAAATGGGCTTCATTATCCTTAAACTCGCACAAACGCCAGGCTTTATATAATATATGTGAAGCCTTGCGTAATGATTGGTTGCCGGCATAAAGAAATATGAGCGGTTTATTAGTGACTGCTAGTTTATCGGTTTCAATAACCGGGGGGAAAGCCAAAGGAATCACCGTAATTTTTTCAGGATGGATGCCACCCGCTATCAATGTTTTTTTGGTGAAGGTTGAATTGCATAAAATTATGGATGCAAGCTGCAGTTCTTCATCCCGCCGCTGGTTTCTTTTTTGGGCTTTATAGTTAATAAGCAGCTCAGACGCAGCAGTGTTTAATTCGGGATATAACTCAATTTGCTGCTTTGCAATTTTGCTGAAAAAAGTATGATGCTGACTAGGTTGCACATATACACTGAATATATGAAGTGCTTTTGCTTTTTTTAACGATGCTAGCGCAGCATGTTCATACGTGTGTATTACATTAATTGACGGATCAATTTTTGAAGCTACCCATTTATCGAAACTAAGTTCAGACCATTCCCATATCTGGTCGGTAATAACCGGGCCCATTTTACGTGCCGATAAACTTCTTAGCAGTTCGGGTAATGGCCGGGTAACAATTTTTTCGATAGGTAACAGATCGAATGAACGCCTCTGTATCTCTTTCCCCAGCGATTTGAATTTTCTGAGGAACGAGGAAAGTCTGTTATCTTTATGATCAATAAATGAGGTGTAAAATTTATCCAGATAACTGGCCTCGTCATAAGCTATCAGATCTTGCTTTACATGGGGCGCTACCGAAGGATTGGATACTATTACCTTCATTTAGCTTGTGCCATCATCTGGTTATATAACTCAAGGTATTGATGAACGATCACTGTTGCCGAAAATCGTTTTTCTGTTATTTCCCTGATTTTCTTCCTGTCGAGCAATTGTGCCTGAGCTACTTTCGCAATGAGTTCTTCAGTGGTTTGGGCATAAAACCCGGTTACGCCATTTTCTATAACCTCGGGCAGGGCACCTTTATTAAAACCAATTACGGGAGTACCGCAAGCCATTGCCTCAACCATTACAATGCCGAATGGCTCATTCCAATGTATTGGCATTAATAATGCAAGTGCATTTCTGAGTAATTCATTCTTTTGCTCATCATTTACGGGGCCGATATAAGTTATATCATTATTAATAAACGGCCTGATCTTTTCGTTAAAATAAGCTTGCTGATCATTCGGGATATTACCGGCTATAACCAATTTTTTATTTGCTTTCATGGCAATTTCAATGGCTGTATGGGGCCCTTTTATGGGTTCAATACGACCAAGGAAAACGAGCGGTGCATTGGCATTAACAGTAATAGTTGCATTGTATTTTAAAATATCAACGCCATTGTAAACAGTGTTTGCCTTTGCAAAGGGTTTGATCTGATCAGTAATATAATTGCTGCAACCAGTAAAGGCGAGTGTATTTTTTGCCGATAGCCTAACCGCTTTTTTAACCTGACTTATTGTAGGTTCACGTTGGTAGCTCATTAATATTGGTATGCTCAATGGCATTTGCAGCAGCAGATAAGCTAGTCTGCCAAAGCTATGTATTACATCAAACTTTTGCGTGAATAACGTTTTGTTGATAGTTATACCGTTAATTATGGTAGCCTTTATGTTATTATCACTTGCCCTATAAGGGATTAATTTGCAAGGTACAATAGAATCTTTATGCGCAAATAAAACAACCTCGTGGCCAAGGCTTACCAGGCCATCTATCAGCATAGCTATAATACGCTCAATACCTCCGTATAAAATTGGAGGAACGGGTAATTCAGGATCGGCTGTGATGGCTATTTTCAATTTAGTAAACTCTTTTTAATGTACAAATTATTGGAGTACCATAATCTGCGTTTATCATACATGTTCCGTCGGGTTTCATAAATACCGCAAAGCTCAAACCCATTCGTTTCCATATAGGTTTCTACATCCGAAAAATGAACTTTTGTTGGCTCCCGGGAATACCCTACCTCCAAATAAATGCATTTTATCTGCGTATCAATCAATGCGCCACAGCCATTTAGCACTTCAAATTCAAAACCTTCAACATCAATTTTTAATATATCAATATGAGTTAAATTTTTGGTTGCAAGGAAATGATCAAGGCGTATAACATCAATCTCTTCAGAACCTGTTATATGGTCATACACTTCAGTTATTTTTAATGAATTGATAGTATTTTCGCTACTTAGCAAAATGTTTATCTTTTCATTTTTCGAGCCTAAACCCATATTAACGGGATGTACATTTTCTTTTTCGGAAGAATTTTTAGTTAATATGCTGAATGTATTCTTTACAGGTTCAAAGGCAAAAATTGAGGCATCAGTAAACCAATAATTCAAATCGCGAGATGTGTCGCCAACATTAGCTCCGGCATCAATGATCACTGTTGCTTGCTCTAAAATTCTTTTAATATCGAACAGCCAGTCTCTGCCATAAGGGTAATTATTACGAATGGTTTTAGAATTCAACTTAATAAAGCGTTGTTCGGCTTTATGCAGAGAATCTCCGATAAATAATTTCCAGTTCATTTAATTTTCAGTTTCCTCAACTCTGTTCCGGGTGTTGGTTAACAGGTAATCCCATAGTTCGGCATATGTTTTTTTTGCTTTGCGGCATCTGCCAAGTATAAAGGGGTATTTTATATTGTATAGAATAAAGATACTCCATTCTTTTAGGGTAGCGTATCGTAATAATTTTCGACTCGATTTACAAGTGAGCCCTGCATATAGCAATCTGTTATAAGATCGCAGTTTATTTTGTCTTGCATCGGCCCATAATAGTCTGGCGTATTCGTCATTTGGTTCAACGCAGGTAAAAAAACTATCGATCAATAATAACGATTGCTCATAAATGCCCTCAATAGTATGTTGTCTGTTAGTTTTAAGCGTTAAAGCAAAATTGGCCAATGGCTTATTAACTAATAACATCGGATGCTTATGGGCACGCTCACGTACCGGTTCAATAAAATCCAATCGGATATTTTCGGGAGTTTTTAGTTTGTGAAGGCCTGCATTTCTTATAAGCATTGCACCGTTTGAATGCAGGGCTGTAATTGCCTGCCTGTAATGCGGAAAATTAAACCAGGTTATTTTTTCATCAACTACAGGCCAGATGGTTTTATTGGTATCAACCCAATTATTACCAGTTTCTTCCTGCCATAAATGCATATTGGCCCATGCAACTTGTACATTTTTATGGGTTTCCATTATATCAATCATGATCTCTAAAAAATCAGGCTGCCACCAGTTATCATCTTCTAAAAGAGTTATATAGGTTTCACTACAACTATCAAAAGCCATGTTAAAGGTTTTGACCGGGCCCAGATTTACCGGGTGATTGATGATTGAAAAGCGGGTATCATTTAATCCGGCAATATAACTCTCCGGGAATTCATCTGTCGGATCATCATTATGTACTTCACATATCCAGTTGGTAAAGGTTTGCTTTAACAAGCTATCAATACTTCGTACCAATGTATTGTTACGGCGGTAAGTGGGCATAAATACTTTTACCGTAGCCATGTACTGATCTTTTTTGCGGATCTCCAGCCAATAAAGTTTTCTATAATACTGCCCCGGCCTGATGAACGCCATTTAGCGGTACTGCCCCCCAGGGCTTTAATGTCTTTTTCAATTGACCTGCACAATTCAGGAAAATCAGGATAAAATGAATACAGCAGTTGCTGTAGTGAATTGGCACTCAACAGTTGTGTAATAGCGCTGTTTTCCACAGCGATCAGATACTTTGTTGATGTAAGTACCGAATGATAGGCCGATTGGGCATGTGTTTTATTGATCTGACCAGATAAACTTCCCTGATTGCCTGACCGATAATACAATACGGAGGGATCGCTAAAAATTACTTCGTCGGCGGCTAATATGGTTTTGGTAAAATATTCCATATCATCCAATAATGACAAGCTTTCATCCCATAATCCTGCTTTTTCAATAATTATTCCAGGAATCAAAAAAATACCTGGATTTGTCATTGATCGTGCGTCTTTCCAGGAGCTACAGATCCACTCCACGGGTTTTAATGTTTTCCAGCAATCTTCCGGATATAACCGGAATGTGGCCAGATCATCATTGTAAAAACGCCCCCAGCTAGCCGAAATAATGCAATGCTCATTTTTAGCCAGAGCAACCTGGGCTTCGATCATTTTTGGATTGATCAGGTCATCGCTATCTAAAAACTTAATGTATGTACCTTTGGATGCGCGGTATGCCGTATTGCGCGCTGTAGCCGCGCCTGAATTATTAATGTTGATGAGTTGGATACGATCATCATTAAATTGTGTTTCAATTATAAGCCTGGTATCATCAGTCGACCCATCATTAACGATAATTAATTCCCAGTTTGAATAGGTTTGACTAAGTACAGACCTGATAGTTTCGGTAATATATTTTCCGGCATTATATGCCGGCATACAAATGGATACTAACGGAATAGTTATATTATTATCTTCCATGCTTTTTTATAATACCATTCCTTAGCTGCATCAACATAATGATAAAGTGTAGCGTTTGGGTTTTCAACTTCATTTTTACCGGGCATTACCACGTAGGCATCTTTATCGGCAATTAGTGTTTCTTTTCCGGCAACAAGCATAGCAGTTAAAGCTTGTTCCAGTAAATAGCTTGTGCCTTCTTTTTCTTCCAGCGTTTTTACCCAATGTTCTAATTTGTCCCAGTTTATATCTTCACTTTTCAATCCCGCTGCTCCTACATTAATGTTAGGGTTTATTTTATCGCCGGCCAGTTCTTCCATCAACGTTAAAGAATAATGATAAGAGGTTATTGGGTCATGTAAAAAGAAAGGTTGCTCAGGTTGTTTCAGCCAATCGCATATTTCAACAGGCGGCTTAAAAAAAAGCATATCAGAATCTAAAACCATTTTCCAGCCTGTAGAGCCAATATGCACATCAATCAGTTTTTTAATGTGCGGGTAGACCGACCTTTTTTTGTACAAATTGGGGTATTTATCTTCAGGTAGTTTTTGGGCGATAATGAGTTCAATTTCGGCAGACAGTTTTATAAGGCATCCGGGGAATTGGGACTTGATATTTTTAATAAAGCCTTCATCAAAACTCCCATCATCAATAAAAACAGGTCTTAATGATATAGTACTTACCCTTGCCAAAGAATACATGCAAAAAGCAGTTAGAGCCCAGTACTTCTTACCGGTTAAAAAATAAATATCAGTTGTTGGCGCTGATGGGGCATTAACAAAAAGATCCCGGGCTGCTTTAGCCATAGCCTTTCGCCCGTGATCAATTTTTAATGAATTGAGAAGTCCACCAAATTTACTAACGTTATTAAACCAGGACCGGGGCCGGAAATAAAGGTGGTAAGCTATTTTACCGGTAACTGACATGCTATTTTTTATAAGCTAAACCATCAAAAACCCCGCAGGCACCTTTCCATTTAATATAATTAACTTGGGATGCCCACGCCTTAAAATTGAACCATGCTTTTAGTTTGCGCAAGCTCACAGACCAATGCGGAATAATATCCCAGGGGCATAAATTGTACTTTAATAAAAGCCTTACCCATGATTTTGATGATTCATAATTCAGGCGCGATAAGTAATCAACCGTAAGCCTTGATGCAGGAATAATGTGCTGCAATAAAAGCCCGGGGAAATAGGCAATTGAATAGCCTTGTTTTAAAACATTTATTATTATCTCATTATCGCCGCCTGAAGACAAGCTATCGCCCGTTCTATCGGTAATAATTGTGCCTTTATAACTTATACTTTCAATATAAATATCAAGCAATGCTTTCCGTACGGCCATGCCTGCACCAACCGGTGCAAAATCAGGATAATTATTTGACAATAATGGAGCTGAAACAATAGCTTCATCTCCCTGGTTACGAATAGCCAGCATTCCCCAAAATTGTTTGGTCCATCCCTGCGGTGTAAAGCCATTGAATTTCCCTTCAATTATTCCACCAGCCGCGCCTAAATCAGCATTTTCATTAAAACAGGTTAATACTATCTGCAAATAATCAGGGGCTAAAATATTATCATCATCAACCATGACTATAACATTGCCTTTTGCGTGGTTAATGCCACAAATTCTGCTGTGTGTTAATCCCTGTTGTGGTTCTTTTATAATGCTGCTGTTTACATGCCATGACAAATCCAAAGCATCGGGCACGCCATTGGTTGAATTATTATCAACTACGATCAATTCCCAGTTTGATCGGTCAAACGTTTGCGCCTTTAATGAGTTCAATGCCTCATTAATGTTAGAAAGATCAGGATTATAAGTAGGTATGATGACGCTAATATTCATGCCCTGGCCTTATTTTATAACATTCCTCCAGGCGTAGCGGTAATAAAATTGCCTGTTTTCTGTTGGGAAATGGTGCATTACGGCAATTGGATCTTTTGCCTCAGATTTGGAAGGTAAAATCTCATAATCTGCTGCATGCAAACAAATAACTTCCGTATTAGCCAGATACATGGCATATAATGCCTGTTCCATTAAATAATTTAAAGCGTCGACTTCTAAGTATTGTTTGGTTAATTGTTCCAATAGATTAAAATCGAAGTCATCATTATTTAAACCTATAATGCCGGTATTTACATTTGGCCTGATGGATAATTTATTAAGCAGATCTTCGCGCTGATTACCGTAAATGGAATATTTATCATACATGTAAACCGGTTTATCCGGGTTATTTATCCATTGTATAAGTTCCGCAGGAGTTTTGTAAAAAAGCATATCGGCATCAAGTACCAGTACCGCACCAGTGATTAGCGAACGTGCGTGAAATATTTTTTTAAAAACCACAAACTTGTCCATTATGCTTGAAATAACAGGATACTGGTCTTTATTGAAAAACTGCTTTGCTTTAAGATCAGCTTCATAATGGGTAATAATCGAAACAAAAGGTACTTGCCTTTTTATTTCAGTTTGAAGCTCGTTATCTATTGTGCCATCATCAATAATTACAGTTTGCAGGTTAAAGCCCAGGTTTTTATAAAAACTGTAAAGGCAAAACATCATTTGGTACCAGTTGCCTTTACCCGCAACACCCAGCACTGTAACATTTGGAATATTTTTTTTAAAGTCAGGAATTAGCAAGCTTTTTGCAGTTTTTTGCATTTGCTTTTTACCTGATAAAACTTTGAAATGGCTTATTAACCCGCCATTACCTTTTATGGGGGATAGGATAGGTTTATAAAGATATTTGTATGCCGATCTTCCTAAAAATGACACCGGCAGTTTATTGTTTTCTCATCCATTCGTGATAGTCGTTTTTTAAAAAAATGCGCCTGATAGTTTTATTGTTGCGGATAGCATTCCTAAAGCTTATAGGCGTAAGTTTTTTGCCAATCTCTTTTATAAAAAGTATGGAACTTCGTTTCCATATTGCCCAAAGATCAGGCAATTCCATATAATCGCTAACTACAGCATCAAGCGTGGGTACATATGCGCGATGAACAGTTTTTTTATTCATCTTTTTTTCCAACTGTTGTAATAATGGAAATGTGCGGCCATGAATGATCTTTAGCCTTTGAATGGCAAAGTTGGTGGTTAATGGCCTGTAATTATATTCAGGCGAAATTACGGTGTGCCGCAATTTGCTATAATAGACTGTTTTTCTGAAGCTTCGCTGATCGTTAGGTGTATCATTTTCATAGTGATCAAAAAGAGTGGTCCATTGCAAACAGAATTTTTCGAATTCTTCTGTATTCCGATAGGCAATTACCCCGGTATTAAACTCCGGAAAGGCATGCGGAACGCCTTCCATCTCATACTCATGCCCTTCATATAACTGATGTGCTGCAATGTCAAATTCATCCAATAACTGGAATAACTCGCTTACGTTTTCAGTAACATAAGTATCGGTATCTAAAAAAACACATTTAGAATATGCAGCCTGGTATAAGTATGTTTTATCCTTTAGATTGAAGTGGGCCTTATCAAGCAAAATAATATCATCCCAAAAGGCAGCTACTTCCGGGTAAAGCTGATCAGTAATAAGGCAGATCTTTTCATTTTGATGGCGACGCAGATATTGAGCTGACTCCGCAGCTTCTTTTACAAATTTTAAGCCTGTAGCTACGTAAACAAAACCGGTTCCTTCTTTATTCATTTATTGGGTGACGGTATTTTATAATTTTTGCAGGATTGCCTACACTAATACTATAGGGCGGCAGATCACGGGTTACTACCGAACCTGCACCTACTACACATCCATTACCAATGGTAACGCCGCCCAGAATTTTACAACCAGCTCCGATCCATACATCTGACCCAATTTTTACCGGAAGCAAAATATCAGGTTTGTAGCGAATGAGTTCATTTTGAGCGGGGATGGTATGATTTGAAGATACAATGCAGGTATGCATAGCGATAAGTGTATTTGAACCGATAGTTACTCCGCCATGCCCATAAATAACCACATATTCGCCGAGGAAGGTATTTTTATCAATAGCTACTGAGCCACCATAGCAATTTATGACAACCCCTTTTGACAGCTGGCACGAATTGCTGACTGTTAGATTTCCTTTAAGGCCAGTTAATAATAAAACGCCTGCTTCAATTTTTGTATCAGCACTAATAGCTATCCCCTTTAACTTATACTTTAAATGCAACAGTTTATTTTTAATGCTCATAGTTTCAGATCTTCATCTTTAAAAACTTTTTAAGATAAAATAATTTCAAGTTTGTAAAAGTTTTTGAGCCTATGGTTTTTTTTAAAAGGGAAGCAAATAAATTGTTAGTAACAGGTGGTACCAGCTTGTTTGCCTTAAAAATTTTTGTGATAGAATTATAAAGAGGCCAGTCCTTATTATAAACAATCTCGTGATAAAGCTTATTTGCTTCAATTATTAATTGTTGTTGAAATTTTTCATCAGCAACATTTATGTGCTTATATAGAAAGCTAATTTTATTTTGCCTTATCCTGGAATTATCAGAGCTAAGTGTATTATTATGCCGGATTGATGTTACCAAAACATTTTCAGTAAACATTATCCGTTTGTTGGTTAATGCCAGCCTTAGATTTAGATCTGAGTCTTCCCATATTCTTAAGCTTTCATCAAACCCGCCAATAGCCAGGAATGTTGCTTTTTTATATAATCCGTTTATCCCGCCAACCGGATTTAGTAAAAGATATGCGGGGCCTTCACGTTTGAGTAATTCATTTTTGTATTCCCATTTTATCACTGTTTTTTTATAAACCGGATCAACCCAGTCGGCATCACAAAGTATAGCGTCATAATCGCCGCTAATAAATGGTTTTACACCGTTTAAATAAATAGGTTCTAAAACGTCGTCAACATCATGAAAATGGATGTAATCGCAGACTGTGGCTTCTGCCAGTCGGTTACGGGCATATCCCGGGCCTTTATTAAAATCCGAGGAAATATATTTATAACCGCTTTCTTTTAAAAGGTTTAAAGTATTGTCTGTACTTCCGTCGTTGTAAAAAATTACTTCGTCAAAATGCTCCGGCAGTTTATTTATATGGGTTATAAAATTATCAATATAGCTTTCAGCATTATAACAAGGAATCAGTAATGCGATTTTATAATGAAGGCTTTTCTCAGGCATTGAAAGACAATGTTCTTTTTACTTTCCGATAACCCTTAACCCATAGTGCGGGTTCCCTGTTATCTGCATTAGAAAGATTGGGATTATACTGTGGTAACTTTATTTTTGAAGGGATTTTTATTGTCTGTTTTTTAACAGGTTTTATCTCATTAAAAAGGCTCATCCAGTCGACCATACATTTGTCGGCAGCATAATTTTTCCTGATGTGCTCTTTGGCATTAACAGATAACTTCTCCCATTCATCGGGATTTTGTATCATCCATTTAACCTTATTTGTATAATCGCCTGGTTTATCTATGTAAAGGCCGGTTACGCCATCTATTACCAGTTCTGATACTCCACTTTTAATCCGGGTGCATACCGGTACAACGCCTAAAGCCATAGCTTCCATTAGGGATACAGGTAGCCCTTCATAATCAGACATTAATGCGATGGTATTTATTTCCAATAACTCTTTTTTAACCTGGTTGTGCGGAAGATTGCCTTTTAAAATTAACCGCTCGGGATAGTTAAATTCTTTAAGTATTTGATCTATTATTTCTGTATCAGGGCCTGAGCCATAAACATATGCTTCAACGTTTGGCAGCGTAGTTACAGTTTCGCAAAATGCTTTAATAACAGCAGCAATATTTTTTTGCTCTTGTACTAAACGTCCTACATAAGCTATTTTAAATAGCTGGTTAAGAGTGTAAGTGCTTTTACTATTTGAAACAGTAACGCCACAAGGAATTTTCTTTATTAAAATATCTTTTGAATAGGGGATAAGTTTATCCTTGAGATGCTCTGAAACTGCGACAATAGCGGAAAATCTAAAGTCATTTTTACCACTGGCAAATTCTTCTAAAACTGCTTCATATTCGGGGTTATCATTATGTAATACACTTATTACAGGTATGCCTGCTTGCTGTATCCATTTTGATGCATAATATGCTGGCAGCATATTATTAGCAATAAACACATCCGGCACCTCGCGGTTAACATAGTTTAAGATCCATTTAACCTGTCTTTCGGTATAGCCTTTTGAATCAATAATACTGCATTCTATTCCCTGATCTCTTAAAAGAGGAATAGTTGTACATTCATTTTCCGGAGCCCATGCAATTGCGATAACTTTTACAGTTATACCATTACTTTGTAAAGCGGGCAGAAGTGTTAGCAGCCAGGTATTAACGCCATTAATGATATTTTTTCCGTCATATGTGCAAAAAACTGCTTTCAATTTAAATTAATCAATCTTAACTATTTTGCAACGATTTCCTGAAATGGCGGTAAAGGTTTTTATAATATTCTATATTAAAGCGATCTGATTTTTTATGCGCCAAATGATCGATTATTTTGCTTAAAGCTTGTTTATAGTCTTTTTCCAGAATATAATCAGTGGCTATTCGCCAGCTATGGTTCCATAAGTGTACGGCGTAGGTTTCTTCGCAAATATAATTTTCATAATTCTCAAGCCTGTTCTCATATGGGAAAGGATAAAAATAACGAGGATCAAAAATCATATCTTTTTGTGTAAAAAGTTCATCTTTAACATCAGCAAGTACTTTTGTTAAAGAGAATGATATTACGGGTAAGTTGGATGGATCAAACTCTATTTGATCATAAAATGATATAAACCGGTTGATTACTGGATGATTTTGGATTGCTCCAAAAACTGCAAGATTCACCCGGCCCGGCACTTCTTCACCTAAGAAGAAATTATATGGCAACAGATCATCGAAGTTTTTTACAACCACTACATCAGTATCCAGGTATATACCGCCATATTGCTTTATCGCAAATAAACGTACAAAGTCGGCAGCAAAGGCATAATAACGGCTTTTCAGCGCTGCTTTGACAAACGGATGTTCAACCGGGAGGTTTTTTTCCGTCCAGCATTTTATTTCGTAATCAGGCAGGTGTTTTTTCCACGACTTAATACATTCCTTTACTAAAGCTGGTTTTCTTTTATTTCCAAACCAGCAATAATGTATGATCTTAGGAATCATTTAAGAATGATCTTTATTTTTTTGTTGATGGCAATAGCATCATAACCTTTTGCGATAGTATAATTTGAGGACAGCAATAAGTTGATCGTGTTTGACAAGTCTTGTTCGCTCAGGTTTATGCTTTCAAACTTTATTACATCAAAATAGATGGTTTTAAAATCAATCATTTTTATGATCTCAGCATCAAACCCCTCGGTATCAATTTGTAGTAAATTGAAATGATTACTACTGTCAGCATATTTATCAAACAGCTTTTTAAAATTGATGCATTTTACCTTTTCAGGTATAATGTACTCTGTAGGAATACCCAATTGTGAATGATGCCCCGGTAATATGGATGCTATGCCCTTTGACCATTCAGGTAGTAAATTCAGATTTTGTGTATCTACCTTATAAAGAGTTACTTCATTATCAGTAGGGTGCAGGGCATAATTTAAGCATTTAACATTTTTAAATTGGCTGTAGTTGTTTTGCAGCTCCTGGAAATATTCGGGAATAGGTTCAATTACTATTCCATTTTTTATTTTCGTTTTCTGCAGATAGTCGAAAAGATTGTCAAAACTAACGCCATCATTAGCGCCTACTTGTATAAATGATAATTCGGCGAAGTTATAATCAAGCAGTTTGTGTAAATCAATGTGATTTAAAAAACGGGGTTCTATCTGTGTAAGCAAGTGCTGAACAAATGGAGGTAAGCTGTTGAACAACTTTTTTGCAATTGCCCTAATCATTTTTAAAAAGAATATCTTTATAATAAAGCTTATTGAAATTCTGATCCAGGTATTTGCCAGAGTGGTAAACGTCGTTTTTGTTTACTTCAATCGCAGTAACATTTTCCAAAATTTCATAAGCATCATTTATATGGCCAAGGTATAGGTTGATATAATATTTATCGTCGCCATAAATAGGGAAATTTTGAAATATTATATCCGTGTACCCGTTTAAATTATATTGGGAATTAAATATTGGCTGATTAGCATGGGCATTATTTAACCCTATAAGCGGCATTTCATTTGAATCTTTAATTACTATTCCTATCTCGGGATTGTTGAGTTTTTCCGTTAAATTATAGAATAATCTGAATGTGACTTTTTCGCCGCTGCGCACGGTATTGGTTATGCGGTCATTTTCCAAGATCTGGAGTTTGACCAAACCTATGTTTGGATCAATTTTTTGTGAATGTTGTTTCAGATCAATTTCGCCATTTGATTGACTGTAAGCTGTAGCATAACTATTTTGAAGCCAGTTAACAGAAGAATGTATGTCACCAAGCAAATCTAAATTACCATCCCTTAACACAATTCCAGTATTACAGAGTGTTTTAATGCTGTGCATATTATGGCTCACAAACAAAACAGTCCGCCCTTCGCCTTTACTAACGTCACCCATTTTACCGAGGCATTTTTTTTGGAACTCGGCATCGCCAACGGCTAAAACTTCATCTACAATTAAAATTTCTGATTCAAGGTGAGCTGCAACTGCAAACGCAAGGCGTACGTACATGCCTGATGAATAGCGTTTAACCGGTGTATCAATATAGCGTTCGACCCCGGCAAAATCTACTATTTCATCAAACTTGCGTTTGATCTCTTTTTTGCGCATCCCCAGGATAGCGCCATTCAGGAATATATTTTCGCGGCCGGTTAGTTCAGGGTGAAAGCCTGTTCCCACCTCCAGTAAACTTGCTATACGGCCCTTTACTTTTACCGAGCCTGTGGTAGGCGTAGTAACCCGACTTAAAATTTTCAATAAAGTGCTTTTTCCGGCACCGTTCCGGCCTATTATTCCGACCGCATCGCCTTGTTCTATTTCAAAATTTATGTCTTTAAGGCTCCATACAATATCGCTTTCGCCTTTTGTTGTACGATCATTGGTTTCGCCTATTTTTAAAAACGGATCTTCCTTTCCACGCATCCTTGCCCAAAAGCGTTCCAGATCACGCGAGATAGTACCTGTACCGAAGTCGCCTAACTGGTAGGCTTTTGAAAGGCCTTCAACTTTAATTGCTTTAGCCATTATACGGTATCAACAAATGTTCTTTCAACTTTATTAAATATAATTATACCGATCAAAAGAATAACGGTTGTGAACGTGCAGCTATAGGCCAGCAGGCTCCAGCTAAAATCTCCTTTACCTAGAAAGCCATATCTAAAGGTTTCAATAATGGCAGTTACAGGGTTATATTTTATGATCCAGCTATAGGCGGGATATTTGGCAATGGCAGTAGATAAAGGATATATTACGGTAGTGGTATACATTAGTAAGGGTACACCAAAGCTAACCACAAATGCCAGGTCGCGGTATTTTGTAGTTACGGCTGATATGATCATTCCTAAACCTAAGCCCAACGCGGCAATTACAATAATGAGCAAAGGGAATAGTAAGATAATTGTATTCGGGATCAAAATTGTTCCCTTAGCCCAGTAAATAGCTATTAATACTATGAACAGTAAAAACTGAACCGCAAACCGTATTAAATTTGAAAACACAATACTTAAAGGCATAATAAGCCTTGGGAAATAAACTTTACCTAGCATGGCTGCATTATCCTTAAAAACGGTTGATGTTTTTATAAGGCAATCCGAAAAATAGTTCCAGATGATGGTACCTGCCAAATAAAACAGGGGGGCCGGTACGCCCGGGGTTTTTATACCTGCCAGGTTATTGAATACCAGGTTATAGATCAATATAGTAATAATAGGCTGTACAAAAAACCAGATAGGGCCAAGTATAGTTTGCTTGTAAAATGATACAAAATCGCGGCGCACCAGTAAAAAGAGCAGATCGCGGTAGTGCCAGGTATCCTTCAACTTCAGATCAAGCAGATTACTTTTTGCCGTTATCTCAATGTCCCAATACTCTTTATCAGTTTGCTCCACCATTTAGTAATTGTTGTAAATTGTTCCGATAATCCAGTTCATTAAAATGGAGTAAACATTGCCGCTGCAAATATTCGCGCTTTTTAACGGATAGTGGCACTTTTAAATTATTAACTATTGCCTCTTCTAGTTGGCCCAGGTCATCAACATCAATAGCAGTGCCTAGTTCACCGTTTCGTATCGCATCAATACTACCATCGGCATTGCCGCAAATAACAGGTAGGCCGCATGCTAAGGCTTCAATAAATACGATCCCAAAACCTTCTTTTTTGCTGGGTAAAACAAACAGATCAGCTAATAAAAAGTGATCGGTCAATTCCTTTTCATCAATAAAACCCGTTAATATCACTTGCTCTTCAGCATTATTAGCTTTTATTAGTTCTTTTATACGCACCTCTTCGTCAGCATCGTATTTGCCCGAAAGGATGTATTTTATATTGGGAAAATTGACCTTTAATTTATTTAGTACACTTATAACCTGTTCGTGGCCTTTGTATTGTTCGGTGGCGGCTAAACGTGTTAGGGTAAATATTATAGGTTCATCTCCGGTTAAATTATATTTATTAAGTAAATGTGGTGGCTTTTCAAAAATAACCGGAAAGCTCATAAACAGGTCGACCACATTGTTTAAAACGGTGCAGATATTGGGGTTCACTTTATGCCAGCTGATCATCTGCTGTTTTGTGAAATTGCTTACACATATTATTTTATCGCAGCGGCTCAGCAATGCTTTTTTAAATAGCCATAATGGGCGCCAAACTTCAATGCCGTGTGCAATTAGCCATACCTGGCATTTAGGGTTTATTATTTTTATTAGTACACCAATAATTGACAAATTGATGTGACTTAATATTACAATATCTGATTTAGCCGCCTGTTGTAAGGCTTTAATAACAAATTTAACCCGGTTTGTATTAAACCCTTTGAAAGCCTCGGCCGGTAAATATTCGGGCATCAAATGTTTATTGGCATCATAAGCAGAGATCATTTTAAAATCCCAATTGTTGCGCAGCGCAATTTTATATAAAGAATAGCCCAGTGTGCGTGTCATTTTTTGTATGCCACCCGTGGTGCTGAACGTTTCTAATGTAAAAAGTATTACTTTTTTACTCATAGATCTTGAGCTGATAAAGTGCAAAGCTTTTTGACCAGTGCAATTTATTATCCTTAAACTTTTTGATCACGTTTTGCGCAGCTTTGCCGGGATACAGTTCATAATTGCTCATGGCAGGTAGCTGTTGCATCCATGTTTGCAGTGGGAATGTAAAACCCATTTTTGGCCTGCTCCAGATCTCTTTTGGCAGCAGCTCACTAAAACTATCGATCAATAATTTTTTACCTTGAGTTTTATTGAACCTGATATCGGGTGAAATACGCATGGCTAAGCGCTGAAAATCCTCATCAAGAAAAGGAACTCTTACTTCTAACCCATGATTCATGCTCATTACATCGGTATCGCGCAATAGTTGATTTTGCATGTACAGGTTGTTCTCCATCCATGCGGCATATTCCTCATTATATTGATCATAACCCGGGATAATATTATCTCTGAACAAAATATCATTAACCTGTTTAACATCTGTATTCAATATTTTGGCAATATCGGCAGGCGCAAACAAACCACGTAATAAAAGATAATCGGCTAAGGGATGATGATGTAACAGGTATTCCAGTTTTTTGTATTGATCGGCTGCTAAGGGGAGAAAAGCAGAAATTAACGAAGAAGGTATTTTTTTTAAATATTTAAGATATTGAATTCTGTTAAAGGATGGATAACCACCATAAAGTTCATCGGCACCTAGCCCCGAAAGCACTGCCTTTAAGCCATTCTGCCGTGCATATTTGCTGATGAACCAGGTATTAATACCATCGGTAGTGGGCATATCCATTGATCGCATTATTTGTGGGAAGGATGCTTCAAAATCCTGCTTTTTTACCAGGTGCGTGAACTTATCGCCCTGGATCTTATTTAATACCAGGTTTTGAAAAGCGCTTTCATCATATGCCTTTTCATTAAAAAATATAGATATGGTTTTAAGCTGGGCTTTTTGTTGCTCATCAGCCAATAGGGTTATCAGGCTTGAATCAATTCCACCGCTCAAAAAAACCCCAATTGGTGCATCCGCAATAAGCTGGCGGTTGATGGAGTGTTTTAAAGCATCATGAATAAGCCTTTTAGCTTCGTTCCTATCTGTTATACATTCCCCTTTTACCGGGTTGTGGTAATTGGTTATGGTGTAGTTGTTTTTGTTATTATCCCAGCATAAAGCACTTCCTTTGGGCAAGGTAAACACATTTTTTAAAGTGGTATAGGGTTCAGGAATATGCCCAAAAGCCAGAAAACGTACCTGCCAGTCTTTATCAGGCTCATTTGCTATGCCTGCTATTTTTAATGCTTTTACTTCGGATGCAAAACATAGTTGCCCGTTTTCAATATGATAATACAGAGGTTTAATACCCGTAGAATCGCGTACCAGGTAAGTAACAGATTTTATTTTATCATACAAAGCAAAGGCGAACATGCCTCTTAATTTTGCAAATGCTGCTACTCCCCAATACAAATAAGCCTGTATAATAACTTCGGTATCGGTACCGGAATGAAAACCAGCTCCGGCAAATATCAGCTCATCTTTTAGCTGCCTGTAGTTATATATTTCGCCGTTAAAGGTTATCCACGCTTTTTGCTGTACATCGGCCATTGGCTGGTGGCCATTATTACTCAGATCGATAATTGAAAGCCTGCGATGCCCGAACACAATATGCCGTTCATCGTCTGTAAAAATGCCTTCATCATCAGGGCCGCCATGCTGTAAAGTATTACACATGGATCTTATTTTTTTATTTATTTCTGCCGGATGCAACCGGTGTGCTATTATTCCGGCAATTCTGCACATAGGGGATTTAAATTCATAGCTTCGCCGCGTAAGTCACATTTTAGTATGTAACTTATTATTAATCAGCACTTTTAAATTATGCTGTCAGGTCAAAAAAATAATGGCATTAAATTAGCTCCAATGCCATTTAGTATTATAAAACACAGATCAGTTAAACCTATCGATCAATGATGCTGCAACATGTACTATAATAGTACAGCCCAGGCTCTCGAGCCGTAACGCAAGTTGCTTTTGTGAACGATAGGAAATTATCTCGCCCGTCATGCCTTTAAGCGCACCGGCTTTAATTATTATTTTTTCACCGGGCTGCAAATCCTCTTCTGTTATTTCTAAATCATAAGGGCTTGCCATTAATAACTTAAGCTCATCTATCTGCCTGTCGGGCATGGCTGCTATTTTACCCGAAAAATATATAAAACGGGATATGCCTTTGGTCATTAATACCTCAGTCTGTTCATGATCTTTAATACGCACAAATAGGTATGATTTAATAAAAGGCTCTTCTACCCACTTTTTACGGTCGCTCCATTTTTTAAGTTGCCGATGTAAAGGCAGATAGGTTTCAACACCTTTATTAATTAATGATTGATGTGCTTTTTTTTCAGCACGTGGATTGGTATAAACAGGATACCATTTGCTTCCATCTAATCCTCCCGCCATAGTATGTGATAACCTTTATATTTTTAACCAACGTTTTATATCCCACCATTTTTTCTTTTCCTGATCAACATAGTAACCCGAACTTTCGTAACCTGTATAATCAGAATAATAATAGTACCTGCTGCTATATCCTTCGCCGGTAAATTTGGTAGTGTAATATCTTGAATGTAATAAGTCCTCGGCAAAGGCATTAAGGATGATCACGGTGTTATCCAGGTGATATTCCTGTGCAATGCGTTGCGGTACAGTAGCAGCATAAAATTTTGATTTGCCCGAACGGATCACAAAAGCATTGATATCACTGATCCTGATCAATGGAATAGCATCTGATACCAGGCCAATAGGTGCAGTATCAATCATAATAATATCATACTGTAGTTTGAGACGCTCAATCAGCGTCATCATCCTTGAATTGTGTAAAAGCTCCGAAGGATTAGGAGGGATGGATCCTGATACAATAAAGTCGAGGTTTTCCTGCTTGGAGTGGAGTATAATATCTTCCATCTCGCACTGCTTGGCCAGGTAATTACTTAATCCTTTATCATTTGATACACCAAAAGTTTTATGAATTTTTGAACGACGCAGATCCGCGGCTATCAGTATAACTTTTTTATCAATAAGAGATAAAGTACTTGATAAGTTAACGGCTACAAATGATTTACCCTCGCCTGCTACTTCAGAGGTGATACATATTACCTTACTTGCCTTTTCAGATGCTAAAAAGCTTAAGTTGGTACGTACGGAACGTACAGATTCGGCAAAAATGGATTTAGGCTTACTTATCGCTAAAATTTGTGTGCTGTCTGAATCTATTTCTTCAGGAAACTTTCTAATAATGCCCAGAATAGGGATGGTGGTAAGGCTTTCGATAGTTTCTTTATCATGTATATAAGGGTTTAATATCCTTATCAATATAATTAACCCTAAACCTATACATACTCCAAAAACAAGCGCGGTATGCTTTATGCTATTATCATCAGGCGATACCGGCGAATAATTAGGCTGTGCCTCTTCAATAATAGTTGCGCCGGGTAATATTGCTGAACGGCTTATTTGTGCTTCGAGTTTTTTCTCAGACAAAAAGGAATAAACTTTATCATTAACATCAAAATCACGTTTTAAACCAACCATTAACCGTTCAGCACCGGGTAAAGCCGATATTTGCTGATTTACCTGCGTAAGCTGATCGTTAATATAACTTAAGTTTTTTTCAATACGTGTGCGTGATCCGTTAATGTTATCAAGAGCAGCATTTTTTATTTCTAGTATTTGCTGGTCAACGTTTTGTACAGGCTGAGAATTTGCATTAAATTGATTCTGGAGGTCGTTTTTTCTAACCAGTAAATTATTAAGCGTTGAGATAAGGCCGCCCAATAATGGGTCTGTCACCCCCTCCATGTTAAAATTGATGCTTATATTATCTTTTTCGCTGGTGATTTGATCTTTAAGCTGATCTATCGCTATTAACTGTATTTTAAGTATTGAGTTTTGTGATTCCAGCTCTTTAGATTTTGCCAGTGCTGCTTCAGTGGCACTGCTAACATCTATTATTTTTGAGTTCTGCTTATTTTCTTCAATTAAATTTTCAGACCCGCGAACTTCCACAGAAATAGTATCCAACTGATTTTGTATAAAGTGGATCATTTTTGTAGCCGACAATGTTTTTTGATCGCGATCATAATTCAGGTATTCATTCATTATCGCGTTCAAGGCATCTGCCGCAAATTGCGGGTTCGAATCAGTCTCCTGTAATGATATGATGTTTGAATTTTTTACAACTTCATTGGTGCGAAGGCCGCCTCTTATCCTGCCCAAAAAATCTATGGGGGTATTAAACTGGAATAAGTAAACAACGTTTTTGGGTATTACCCCTGAATATTTGATACTGAAGGCTGTACTTCCAATACTAACAGGTGTGTTATAGGCAAATACTTTTTTTACATTTTTACCTCCGTAATCATAAGTAAGGCTAAAGGAATTATTGTTAATAAACTGGAAACTGATCAAATTATGATAATAGGTTGCACTATCAAATTTTATGATCTGGATGTTTAGTGGTTTTTGGGGGTATAATTCACTTGTACGTATACGGCCAAGCAAATAAAAACTTACTTGGTAGTCCAGATCTTTTATTGCACTTAATATAAGGCTCCGGCTCTGTATTACATAAGTTTCGCTTTGTACTTTTGACGGCCCTTTATCCTGATTGATAACACTTACCAGGTCCGAGATCTCGGATTTTTTTTCCTCGAATTTCATTGTACCCGATGTAGCAAATGTTTTTGGGGTATACCATAAATATACGTGCGCTGCCACCATGCATATAGTAACCGATATAGCGATCCAATACCAGCGGCTAATAAGTATCCGGCCAATTTTAAAATAATCTATTTCCTGGTTTGGTAGTTTCTTCTGTATCTTATCGATTTCTTCCATTAATTATGGGCAAGCGTGAAAATTATTAGAGCCGTATTAAATAATATTAAGGCAGGTTGTAAAATGGTTGAAAAATTCAGCAATTTATCATTCCGTACAGCACGTTTGTTTTGTGCTATATAAATAATATCGCCGTTTTGTAATATAGTTGCAGGGTCTGATATTGATTTAATATTACTCAAATCAATTATCGTAACCTTGGGGTTATTACTGTTACCGCGTATTATTTTTACATTTTGTTCATTGGCTTTATCAGTAAGTCCACCCGCTTCACCAATCATTTCAACTAAAGTGGTTCTGTCTTTTACTAAAGGAAAGTTGCCCTGGGTTTTAATTTCGCCAAGTATGGTTACTTTAAGATTTACAATTTTCACTTCAATTATGGGGTCTTTAAGCAGTTTTTCGCGGTAAAGTGCCTCAATTTTTTGAGCGGCCTCTATCCGGGTTAAGCCAACTACCGGTACGCGGCCAATAACCGGCAATGCTACATTGCCATCTTCCTCTACCTGGTATGTTTGGCCAGTGGAAACGCTGCTGCTGCCACCACTGCCACCGCCGGAAGACATATCGCCAACAATATATTGCATGTTTTGCAAGTTGCGCACCTGTAGAATGTCCTGGGGTTTAATCTGATAATCACTGGTATTAATGCGAGCCTTTAGTGATACACTATCAGTTAAGGCGGCTCTTTGTTCAAAAAGTACCTGATCTTGTTTGTAAGAGCATGAACTAAAGAATATGAGCGTACTAAAGATTATATAAGTAAAAATAAAAAAACGCGTAGCACAAATTCTATTCATATTAATTAGGGCATGAATCCAAAAATACATATTTTGCGGTTAAAATATGAGTTATTTTCCAAAGTGAAAGATTTTAAAATATCATTAATAACGGTAACATATAATGCCGAAGCTACCATTAGCCGTTGCATTGAATCAGTAATAGCGCAAAATCATCACAACCTCGAATATATTATTATTGACGGTTGCTCTACTGATAACACATTACAAATTATCAATCAATACAAGGATTTTGTAGATGTTTTTATATCAGAACCGGATAAGGGTGTGTATGATGCCATGAATAAAGGTATCTTAAACGCAAGCGGTGATATTATAGGAATGCTTAATGCTGATGATTTTTTTGCTGATAATAATGTATTAGATTGCATATCAGCAGCATTTGCGGCCCAAGAAACTAGTATTGTTTTCGGCGATCTGCATTATATAAATGCACAAGGCAAAATTATTCGTAACTGGAAGTCAAATAATTACGTACAAGGAAAGTATAACTGGGGTTGGATGCCACCGCACCCTAGTTTTTATTGTAAAAGGGAGTTATTTGAACGTTTTGGTTTTTACAGCTTGGACTATGGAACCGCGGCTGATTATGAGTTAATGCTAAGGTTCATGCATCTGAATAAGGTTGAAGGATTTTATTTAAATAAAGTACTGGTGAAGATGCAGTGTGGAGGAATGAGTAATAAAAACCCCATGAGCCGCATTAAAGCGTGGAGGTTTGACCTAAAGGCGATGTATGAAAATGATATTACATTTCCTTTATTATCATTATTTATAAAGCCTTTGCGTAAAATTGGCCAGTATTTATAAACTTGTTAATAAAAGATAAGGTTGCAGGACCGTTTATTGTTAAACTATTGACTAATATTTGCACTATACCCCCTAATTAATAATATGCAGGATTATTTACATACGTATCCTTTTTTAGCTTATACATTTATTGTAGCATTTTCAATAATGCTTACGCTGTTAGCCATACCTTCTATTTTGCATGTTGCCGGTAAAAGACACTTGTATGATGATGTAGGCAGTTTCAGAAAACATCATGATCATGGCATCCCCCGGCTTGGCGGTATTGCAATATTTGTGAGTTTCACCATCACCGCCTTATTGTTTGCCTTTGCGGATAAATCATTACCGATTAATTACCTGCTTGCGGCATGTATAATTTTATTTGCAATGGGTTTAAAGGATGATCTGTCTGGCGTAAATTCAAAAACCAAATTTTTCATGCAATTTATAGTAGGCGGTATACTGGTGGTATTGGGCAATATACGCCTTACCAGTTTATACGGCGTGTTTGGTTTGTACGATCTGTCGTATATACCGGGTGCAGCATTATCCATTTTGGTAATTATGCTTATTGTTAATGCTTTTAATTTAATTGATGGCATTGATGGGTTAGCCTCAGTAACTGGGATACTAGCCAATAGTGCGTTTGCCGCACTATTCATTTATATGCATCAGTACGCATTGGCAGCGGTTTCATTGGCGTTGGTAGGCGCTATACTTGGGTTTTTAAAATACAATATCTCTCCCGCGAAAATATTTATGGGCGATACCGGCTCATTACTGATCGGATTAATATCGGCTGTAATGGCTTTGAAATTTATCGAGCTAAATAAATTTACAGGCAGCAATTCACCAGCAATAATATCGGCTCCTGCACTAACTGTTGCTATACTTATAGGCCCTATATTTGATACGCTACGTGTATTTACACTGCGCATAGCAAATGGTAAATCGCCTTTTACGGCTGACCGTAATCACATTCATCATCGCATTTTGATGCTTGGGTTCAGCCATATACAAACCACGTTTATTTTGGCAGGCATCAATATCGTTTCTATTGTTATCGTGTTGCTATTTAGCGATTTGGGTAATTCGACACTTATTTGTCTGATATTTTTAATGTCGTTATTATTTAATTGGTTGATTACCTTTTTACTGCGTTCAAAAGAGCGGGAAAGCCTGGCACTGCGCAACTTTTTTGTTTAACAGTATTTTAACTGCCTCATTATTTACCTATAAATACGCTACAGCTTTAAAGGCAGGAGTAAGACAAACTATTTGCTTATTTTGCAGTTTCATAATTAAATTGCACCGATGTCATCCCATCATATTGTTCGCGAAAAACAGGAACCTGCATTGCTGGTATTAGGTTTAGATAGTTTTTCTGATGAACTCTTAGGGCAACTGCTGGAATGGAGCCCTACAGTAATTGTTACCCAACTAACTGCCGAAAAGCTAAATGCCTATGGCATTAAAATAGACTGGATAATTACCAATGAAGGTGATGAAAGCCTGCAATCGGATATCAGACTAATGCCTGCCGGAAATGATACATCTACAGAAGCTGCCTTCAAATACTTAATAACACATAATTATTCTGCGGTAAATATTATAACAGATGAGCTGGAGCTAAAGGATTATCTTTTTTATGCTGATAAGATCAACATGGTTATATACCACGGCAATAAAAAAGTATATGCCGTTCATTCAGGCTTTAGTAAATGGAAACCGGTGGGTGAAACTATCGAATTGTTATCAGTACCACAGCAGTTTCATTCAAGCGGGTTGGAGGTTATGCATAATTATAGCTTTAAAACTACACACGATGGATTTTTTAGCCTGCACTTTGACCAGCCTTTTTTATTTATTGCCGAGGAGTTGTAAAATAGCCCCTCCCCAACCCTCCCCGGTAGGGAGGGATTAAAATAAAAGTCTCCCCTGCCTGGGGAGATTTAGAGGGGGCTTTCAACCCCTAACTTTTTCGCCAATTCATCTAAATCATTAGCAACAGCATCAACTAATGGTATACCATTTTTTCTTCTGTCGATCTCGGCTTCCAGTTCGGGTTCACCGGGGATGATAACCTTTTGATTTGGGTCAACTGTTGATGCTGATTTAAAACGGGCCACCCAATTATCCATGTGATCTTTAAATTCATCAAGCGGTCTGAAACCATCTACCCGCATTGCGCCTACAAAATGACCGATACCTTTACCAACCGGGTTATTCGGCGGATCTAAAAATGCCACGAATGGTGGTACCCAAGGGCCGTAATTCGCACCGGATAATACTGCCGAAAGAATATCAACAGTGGCACTTAAACCAAATCCTTTATGGCTGCCATGCTCCTTGTCGCTACCTAATGGTAATAATGAACCGCCTGTTTTTAGTGCGTGCGGATCAGTTGTAGAATCGCCATTTTTATCCTGTATCCAGCCTTTGGGCACTTGCTTGCCTAGTCGTTGTGCTATTTCCAGTTTGCCATTGGCGGCAGCTGAGGTAGCCATGTCAACAATAACAGGCGGATATTTACCTGCCGGGAATGCATAGCACATAGGGTTGGTACCCAGCATCCGTTCGTTTGAAAAAGTAGGTGCTACCAGCGGACTGGCATTAGTCATGGCAAAACCGATCATATCTTTTTCAACCGCCATTAATGCGTGATAGCCTGCGATACCGAAATGATTTGAATTACGCACCGATACCCATCCCGAGCCATATTTTTCTGCTTTTTCAATAGCTATCTGCATTGCAAATGGCGCAACCACCAAGCCTAAACCTGCATCGCCGTCAACGGTTGCGGTGGTAGGGGTTTCGTGTACTATTTGTATGTTGGGTTTTGGATTAATGCGTTGCTTTTCCCACAATCTTACATATCCGGTTAAACGTGCTACGCCATGTGAATCGATGCCGCGGAGATCGGCCAGTAATAATACATCGGCAGCTAATTTAGCGTGTTCATAGCTGCAGCCCATAGCAATAAAAACGTTTTGAGTAAACTCACGTAAGGCAGATTCGGTAATAAGCATAAGGGCAAATATAATAAGCTAAGCGGGCTGTGAAGAATTTATTGCGATGAGCGTTTTTTAACAAATATTCCAATAAACGCGTTGGTACTAACCCTGTGCAGCGTATTGATATGTTTTTTTAACGATAATGCTTTGCCATTGCTTGAACCAGCCAGCCCGTTGCCTGCAATAGTACTCACTAAGCCAGCGGGCGTAATTTTGCGGATCACATTGTTATAGGTATCGGCTACATATATATTACCTGTTGCATCTATCGCAAGGCCCGATGGCCCGTTGAATGATGCTTTTACCCCGGTACTATCGGCCTGCCCCGCTGTGCCGCTGCCCGCAAACGTGGTTACCACACCACCCTGCGTTACTTTGCGGATGAGATTATTGATATTTTCACTTACATACACATTACCCGATGCGTCAACAGCAACACTATTGGGGAAATAAAATGAAGCCGCAGTACCTGTTCCGTTAATGGAAGCAGTAGTATCGGCACCGCCTGCGAGCGTGCTTACCAGGCCGCTGCCAGGGTTGATTTCGCGGATGGTGCTGTTAAGCATATCGGCTATATAAATATTCCCGGAAGCATCCAGAGCTATACCGGTTGGGTTATTAAAACTGGCCGATAACAATGCGCCATCAGTCGATCCCGGGCTTCCGTTGCCTGCAATTGTGCTCACAGCCCCCGCAGGTGTTACTTTACGAATAAGATTGTTGCCAGCATCAGTTACCAGTAAATTGCCTGATGCATCAATTGCAATGCCTGTAGGTCCGAAAAAATAGGCCGCGCTTCCTATGCCGTCAACAGCGCCAATGCTATCACTGCCTGCAACTGTGGTTACCAGCCCGGCTGCGCTTATTTCGCGAATTTCATTGTTGTTGTTATCGGCTACAAATATGTTACCCGATGCATCTACTGCCAAACCTGTTGGTCCGTTGAATGAAGATGCTGTGCCTTTGCCATTTAATGATCCCTGGGTTCCGTTACCCGCAATAGTGCTGACAATGCCGGCTGTACTTATTTTGCGGATAAGATTATTGCCATAATCGGCTACGTAAATGTTTCCGGCTGCATCTAAAGCCAACGCGGTAGGTGCGTTAAAGGATGCAGTGCTGTCGCTTTTGCTGGTATCACTACCGGTGTTGCCCGTGCCGCCAGTGTTGTAGCGTGTAGTTATAGGTGTAATGGTTTTTTTGGTGCACGCTATAAAAAAGCAGGCTATCGCGAATAAAACGCAAAAAATAGATAATGGCAGTTTTAAGGTGTACACCTTCATTTATACGGTAGAAAATTAGAAGTGGCTACTTTTTAAAGATAAACTAATTAAAATCCAAATATAGGTCAACTATCTAATCTTTTTAATAAGTTCAGTCCTTGATTAAACTCACCGAAGCCTGATGCCGCATTAATGTGGCCCGCATCGCCAATGTTTACCCATTCGCTGCCCCAGCTATCTGTGAAATGTTGAGCACGATCCATCGTAACATAATAATCATTTGAGCTTGCGATAACTATTGATTTAAATGGCAGTTTAACAAGTGGAACAGGAGCAAAGCCGGTAGTTCCAGTCGGGTAGCTATCAGCTTCGGTATCACTTGGAGCCACTAATAATGCTCCCTTTATTTTTACATTGAACTTTTGCGCCCAATAAGCAATAGTTGCACAGGCAAGACTGTGGCCAACTAAGATTACATTGGATGCGTCGTGCTTTTTTATTTCCTGATTAATGTTTTCTATCCAATCTTCACAAACAGGTGTATCCCAATCCTTTTGTTCTATACGGATGAAGTTAAACTCTTTTTCCCAAATGGATTGCCAATGTTGCGGACCTGAATTACCGAGGCCGGGGATAATAAGGATGGTAGATTGGAAGTGCATAGTGATAAATTATTCTCCAATATAATAAAAGCTATTAAAAAAAGCAGGACTATCATCCTGAGCGCTAGTCGAAGGGTGAGTACAGAGGCCTTTGCCCGTATACTTCGACTAGCGCTCAGCATGACCCCATTTTATTTCTCTGTTAATAGAAAGATAAACAAAGCGGCATTGCGAGTACGAAGCAATCTCTAAGCTATACAGAGTAAATTTACCTGTCGTTTATTATCTCATGGTATCGCTCATAGCCGCTATGGCCTATTTCTTTTGTCTTGATACAAAAACAAAAGATCAAGACAAAGGGGATGCTTCCACCCGCAGGCCATACTCCCGGCTCGCCCCCTTTGTCAGAAGGGCTTGCGCGCATTTTTTAGTGAATGCTGAACTTTTAATTTTCCGTCAACACCGTAAATTTAAAATCCAATGGCTCAAAGTTGCGGACAAGTTCATCAATGAAACTCTGGCCCCATTTTACGTAGAACAGGCCGAAGTTTTCGTGACGTTCCTGTAAACTATCTTTAGGGAAAAGATCATTTTTTATCTGTTCAATTTGGACTAAACGATTAAGGTAATTGCCTTTTTCGGCTTTAACCAGTTTCTTCTCCAGGTTATCTATAGCTTTTTTTAACCGGGCCTGTACTGCTTCGGCAGAAGGGGCGAGGGTGCTATCAATTTTAAATGACCGCAGTTTTATTTTTTCAAATATGCCGGATAGCTCGCGCCATTCTTCGGTAAGGGTGAGGTTATGGTCGCTATGTTTTTTTACCCAATCTTTTTTTATCTGGTCGGTATCTTTAAAAAGATCAGCACCTTCAAGTTCCATTTTGGCAATTTTTGAAGCATACTCTTTACGTACGATCAAACCAGAATTTCGCAATATTAGTATAGGAAAATCAACCTTATAATAATCAAAATTTGATTTCAACTCCAGCCAGTAAACTACTTCGGCACCACCGCCAACATAGGCAATGTTTGGTAAGATACATTCCTGGTAAAGCGGGCGCATTACTACGTTAGGACTAAAATTTTCAGGATGTTCCTTGATCTCAGCCAATAATTCATCTTTTGAAAAACTGATATCGGAGTTAAGCACTTTATAACTGTCGCCCTCAAAAACAATACGCTCGCGCAGATGCTCTTTCAGGTAAAAGAAATTGATCTCGCGTGGATTAACCTGGATATGTACGCCAAGTTTTGCAAGCTGTTCATTAGTAGCGGTTATATTTTTAAAGCTGTTTTGCTCGGTAATATCCTGCGCCATAATAGGAGCGAATTGCTGTTTGAAGCGATGGTCGTCGGCATCAATAATTACCAAACCATATTTGCCGAACAGGGCATCAACCATGTAGCGGGTAGCGTCGGCCAGTTTATCAAATTTAGAATAGGCAGTTTCAACAATGGCAGCCAGTTCAGGAGCGTGGTGCTCCATGCCCAAAACGCCTTTATACTGGTTCAGCGCCTGGCGAATGGTATCAGGATTTAAGCGGCCGGTTGCACCCGAAGCCTCATACCACCAATGTACTTTTTTACCACCGATGGTAGTGTAGTTGATCTCGGCAAAGTCATGATCTTCCGAGGCCATCCAATAAACTGGCACAAAATTTTTATCAGGGAATTCTTCTTTTAACTGGCTTGCCAGTTTAATAGCAGTAACTATTTTGAAGATAAAATAGAGTGGCCCTGCAAAAATATTAAGCTGGTGGCCGGTAGTAACTGTGTAAGTGTTTTCTTTATTGAGTAAGTTGATGTTTCCCGAAACCAAATCCGTAATTGAACAACCGAAATTCGAAATCCTCGAATATTGTTCGTTTAAAACAGTGTGTAAAATTTTGCGGTCGGCAACAACTTTTTTGTTCTTGAGCAGTTCGGAAAAGCCGTTAATGTCGGGACGGTGACCATAAAATGGCTTTAGTTCGGCGGTATCGTCGATGTAATCAATAACGGTTGGAGAAAAGTAACCGGTTTCTTTATAACTAATACAGGAAGCTTCCATTTTTATTTCGAATTGCGGATGTTCGATTTCGAATTTAGAAACCGGTATCCTTACAATATTATGTATTCGAAATTAGATTTAAAAATCTTAAAAAGAAGCCTGTAAAGGTAAAATGCTGTTATTTTACAATTTGTCCATAAAGATCGAAGTCCTCAGCGTTGTCAATTTTAACATTAACAAAGCTGCCAACGTTAGCATAATGCTTGCTGGCATCAATTAAAACCTCGTTATCAACCTCGGGCGAGTCGTATTCGGTACGGCCAACAAAGTAACCGCCATCTTTTTTGTCGATCAACACTTTATAGGTATTGCCGATCTTATCCTGGTTCTTATCAAAAGAAATACCTTGCTGAATTTCCATTATAGCATCAACGCGGTCTTGTTTTACTTCTTCGGGCACATCGTCAATTAGTGAATGGGCGTGTGTTTTTTCTTCGTGTGAGTAGGTGAAACAGCCTAAGCGATCAAAACGGGTATCTTCAACCCATTGCGCCATTTCTTCAAAATCCTGTTGGGTTTCGCCGGGGTAACCGGTGATCAGCGTGGTACGCATGGCAATTCCGGGAACTTTATCACGGATCTGGTTTACCAGGTCGATAGTTTTTTGTTTGGTGATACCACGGCGCATTGATTTCAGCATGTTATCGCTGATGTGCTGTAATGGCATGTCCAGGTATTTGCAAATATTATCGCGCTCATTCATCACATCCAAAATTTCCATTGGGAAACCTGAAGGATAAGCATATTGCAGCCTGATCCATTCAATACCATTTACATCAGATAATCTGCGAAGCAGATCATCTAAATTACGTTTGCCATACAGATCCAAACCGTAATAGGTAAGGTCCTGTGCAATTAGTATGAGTTCTTTAGTACCGTTTTTTGCCAGGTTTTCAGCGTTCTTAACTAGTTGGTCAATAGGCTGACTTAAATGTTTGCCACGCATTAACGGTATAGCGCAAAATGAACAAGGGCGATTACAGCCCTCGGCTATTTTAAAGTATGCAAAGTGAGAAGGGGTAGTTAATAAACGTTCGCCAATTAGTTCATGTTTATAATCAGCGCCTACAGATTGTAATAAATTCTGCAGATCATTAGTTCCGAAATAAGCATCGATGTTGGTGATCTCGGCTTCCAATTCAGGCTTGTAACGTTCAGAAAGGCAACCGGTAACAATTACTTTCCCAACTTTACCCTGTTCTTTCAGTTCGCTGTATTGGAGGATGGTGTCAATAGATTCCTGTTTGGCATTATCAATAAAACCGCAGGTGTTGATGACAATGATATCATCGCTATTCAATTTCTCAGATTCATGAACTACATCAAAAGCATTGCCTTTAAGTTGGCCCATCAGAACTTCTGAATCGTAGATATTTTTTGAACAGCCTAAAGTAACTACGTTTACACGTTGCCTTGATTTCACCGATTTAGTATTTGATTTCACCGATTTTTATTTTTATGACTCAGTTGTAATTAAATTAATTTCAAACTGATAGTCGTTTTACTTCACAACTTGGGTTACCAAAATTTATTAATAACCCAGTTTTAACTTTACTCGCCTTTAAATATGATAGAACTTGATCCTGGAATAGCTTTGGAATAAAGCCTGTTACTGATTTAAGTTCAACAATAACCTTGTTCTCAATAAAAATATCACATCTGAATTTGCCTACTAATTGTTCATCAAAGAATACGTTGAATTCCTTTTCATATTCAAATACCAAATTTTCTTTTTTTAGTTGATGCTGTAATGCTTTAGCATAAATCTTTTCGACAAACCCAGGACCTAATGAACTATGAACCTTGAAGCAACATCCAATAATTCTCTTTGTAAGTTCGTCTTGTTCAGAATTTTCCATCTGTGCAATCAAACCTTAAATCTGTGAAATCATCATTATTGTTTAAATAATGAATCCACAAATGCTTTGCGATCAAACAATTGCAAATGATCCATTCCTTCGCCTACACCTATATATTTTACCGGAATTTTAAACTGATCTGAAATTCCTATTACTACACCACCTTTTGCTGTACCGTCGAGCTTGGTTAATGCCAGGGCATTAACAGCTGTCGCCTCGGTAAATTGCTTGCATTGCTCAATAGCGTTTTGCCCGGTTGAAGCATCAAGTACCAATAATATCTCATGTGGTGCGCCGGGAACTACCTTTTGCATCACATTTTTTATTTTGGTAAGCTCATTCATCAGGCCAACCTTGTTATGCAAACGACCAGCGGTATCAATAATTGCAACATCATCGCCATTAGCTACTGCCGAACGTAAAGTATCATAAGCCACAGATGCCGGATCTGAACCCATTGGCTGTGCTACCACCTTTACCCCAACACGTTCGCCCCATAGTTGTAACTGATCAACCGCGGCAGCTCTGAAGGTATCGGCGGCGCCTAAAACCACTTTGTTGCCAGCTTGCTTTAATTTATGGGCCAGCTTGCCAATGGTGGTAGTTTTACCTACGCCATTTACGCCAACCACCATTATTACATAAGGCTTATGATCACCATATTCAAAGG